>Ga0182024_10001348_pt1 | contig 63749 bp, 56 predicted proteins | sample P32metaG_FD_120480 | JGI IMG/M metagenome (GOLD analysis project Ga0182024, IMG submission 120480) | Permafrost microbial communities from Stordalen Mire, Sweden - P3-2 metaG (Illumina Assembly) | ecosystem: Environmental > Terrestrial > Soil > Wetlands > Permafrost | place: Sweden: Stordalen...
GTCGTGCCTACTCTCGCCCGTTTGAGGGCGCAGCCTTGGGTGAGCCGGATGCGGTAGTGCCGCAAGTCCGGTTCTAACGGGGGGAGCTTGGGGGAAACCCCAGGCTCCTACCCGGTGTACGCCTCGAGCCCGTCGATCGCCTGGTGGGGGCCTTCCTGGCCGACATCGGGCTCCAAGAGGCCGAGGCCAAGTCCGGCATCGTAGGTTCCTTCGACCCCGACCCTGGGCCTTAAAGACAAGGTGCGGCGCCGCACCCGTCGCCAGGCTCCGGTTCTATCTGACAGATGATCGAGCAGCTCAACCCCCTCGCCCGGGGCTGGGGCAACGACTCAAGGTTGGCGACGTATCGTCGCTGTTCGAAGACCTCGACACATGGATCCGCATGCGCCTTCGGTCGAAGTTCATCCGTCGACACCCCACGAGTTAGTCCAACTCCAAGATGCCCAACAGCGTCTTGGAGGGCCTTGGCCTCGTCAGCCTCGATGATCTCCGCCGTGCCTATCTCTCGCCCGGCTGAGGGCACAGCCTTGGGTGAAGGGGTGTTGTAGCGCTGCAAGTCCGGTTCCAACGGGGGCGCTCCGGGGGACAACTCCAGGCGCCTACCTGCTGAAGCCCCGGCCCACCTGCTCGGCGATGCCACGGAGCGACGATTTTTCTGCGAGCAGCCAGACCTCTATTTTCCAAGAAGTTGGCTAGCGACGAGGCCGCCTCCGCCAGCCGGGGCTATCCGACGTTTACTGACGGCCGTGTCAGGCAAGATTGAGCCGGTTAAGCCGGTTATCCGGAGGCCGTGGGGCCGGAGATCGCGAAACGGTCGGCACGGTCCAACGCGATCGGGCGGGCGCGCTTGCCCGCGGTGGAGTCAGCGACGTCGACCGTGGGGAGTCGTCAGCCGTCCGAGACGTCGATTGGCCCCCCGCAGTGCCCGTTCCACGGCGAAGAGTTCCGATGCGGTCTCATCGTCGTGGTCCGACGACGCCTGATCGGCGATTCCGACGATACGGCGAGTCAGTTCGTCGAGCGCGGTGGCGACGGACGACAGTTCGGCAAGCGAAACGGGCATGACACGATGATGTCCTATCGCGACCGGGGCTGCGAGCCCATTGCTGGCCCGGTTTTTCCGGAATTGGTTAGTCGGGTCTCGGTCGCCGTGGCCCCGAGTACCATCGTGTCCCCGTGCTTCTCACTCCACTCGACCTCCGTGGTGTCCCCGCCTCCGGGTTGGCAGCGGCCACACCGCGCCCGCCGGCCGAGACCTCCTTTCCGTCCACGCAGGTGCGCGCCATCCTCGAGGAGGTGCGTCTGGGCGGCGACGCGGCCGTGCGGAACCTCACCCAGCGGTTCGATGGCGTGGCGCTCGACGCGCTGGGGGTATCTCACGACGACATCGTCGCCTCCCGCCGTGCGATCGCACCTGAGCTCCGCCGCGCCCTCGAGCTGGCGAACGAGCGCATCCTCGCTTATCACAGCCACGAGCCCGCGCCAATCGGAGACTTTGTCCTCGGCGGGGTGACCGTCCGCCACCTGGTGCGTGCCGTTGGTCGCGCCGGTCTCTATGCCCCGGGAGGCCTGGCCCGCTATCCCTCCACCGTCCTCATGTGTGCGGCGCCAGCTCGCGTGGCGGGCGTGGAGGAGATCGTGCTGTGCGTTCCCCCGGGTCGCGACGGTCGGGTGGCCGTCGAGACGCTGGCCGCCGCCGCCATCGCAGGGATCGATGAGGTCTACGCGGTGGGCGGCGCACAGGCTGTTGCCGCCATGGCCTACGGCACCGAGACGATCCGGCCCGTGGACGTCGTCGTAGGTCCGGGCAACCGCTACGTGGCTGAGGCCAAACGACAGGTGGCGGGCATTGTGGGGGTCCCTTCCGCTTTCGCCGGGCCGTCGGAAGTGGTGGTCGTGGCGGACGAGACCACCCCCGTGTCGTGGGCGGCCATTGATATTGTGGTCCAAGCCGAGCACGGTCCCGACGGTCTGGCTTGGCTTGTCACATGGTCAGAGTCGTTGGCCGAGGCTGTGACCGCGGCGGTCGAGGAACTGGTGGAGCGATCACCACGGCGTGCCGCTCTCGAAGCCACCTTGGGGTCGGGCGGATACGCCGTGCTGGTCGATGGGCCGGCCCAGGCACTGGCGCTGGCCAACGTTGTCGCCCCCGAGCACTTGGAGCTTCTGGTCGAGGGAGCCGATGCCCTGTTGCCTCTGGTACGTCGCGCCGGGGCTGTTTTCCTCGGGCCCTTCGCCCCGGCCAGCGTCGGCGACTACGTTGCCGGCCCCAACCACGTGCTGCCGACGGCCCGTACGGCTCGGTTCGCGTCGGCCTTGCGAGTCGACGACTTCCGTACCCACATCCACGCCGTGTCGCTCGGCGCCGAAGCCCTGGCCGGGCTGGCTCCCCACGTTGTCGCCATCGCCGAGGCAGAGGGGCTTGGTGCTCACGCCGAGTCCGTACGCGTGCGCGGGCAACTGACCCCGCAGCGAGTGGGCGAAGATGCCACACCGGTCCGCTCCGACGGGGGCCGGTGATGACGAGCGTGCCCGTACGCGACGACCTGGTCGGATTGGCCGGATACCACTCTCCTCAGGCGAACGCGGAGGTGCGGCTGAATACCAACGAGTCGCCGCTGGCGCCGCCCGAGGGGTGGTTGAACGAGCTGAGCGATGAGCTCAGGCGCATTGACTTCAACCGCTACCCCGACCGCGAGGCGTCGGCACTGCGTGGCGCCCTGGCCGAGTTCCATGACCTCGACCCCACCCAGGTGTTCTGCGCCAACGGCTCCAATGAGGTGCTTCAGTGCCTGCTGTTCGCCTACGGCGGTGCCGGACGCTCGGTGGCGATATTCGAGCCGACCTATGCCCTGCACCGCCACATCGCCTCTCTCACGGCGACGACGGTGGTGAGTGGGTGGCGGACGCCGGACTATCGCCTCGATCTCGACGTCGTCGACGATCTGCTCGAGAGCTCCCGACCCGTCATCACGTTTCTGTGCTCGCCCAATAACCCAACGGGGCGCGCCGACCCCCCCGACGTGGTGAGACACGTGCTTGAGCGGGCGCCGGGGCTCGTGGTGGTCGATGAGGCGTATGGCCAGTTCGCTCCCTGCAGCGCCCTCGACCTGGTGCACGGGGACGGACCGGGTTCTGACCGGCTGGTGATCGTCCGCACCTTCTCGAAGACCTGGTCCATGGCCGCCTGCCGCCTCGGTTACCTGGTGGGCGACCCGGCGGTGGTCGACGCCTGCGACACAGTGGCCCTGCCGTACCATCTCGACGCTGTGACCCAGCTGGCCGGCCGTTTGGCACTCCGGCACGCCGACGCCATGGAAGCGGGAGCGGCGGTCCTCAAAGAGGAGCGGGGCCGTATCGCCGCTGCCTTGGCGGAGCTGCCCGTGCAAACGTGGCCCTCCGACGCGAACTTCGTGCTCTTCCGCCCCTTGGCCCGGGCTGCTGGTCAAGTATGGGCGGACCTGCTGGCATCGTCTGTTCTCATTCGGGACTGCTCGACATGGCCCGGGCTCGACGAGTGCCTGCGAGTCACGGTGGGTACATCGGAGGAGAACGACCGCTTTCTGGCCGCTCTGCGCTTGAGTCTCGAGGACGGAACCCCATGAGCGTCACGGCCTCATGAGCACCACGGGCGGGCGCCATGCCCTGCGCGAGCGCCGCACCAAGGAGACAGTGATCGAGGTGTCTTTGGGCCTTGACGGGATCGGTACCGGGGCGGTGTCCACCGGCCTGCCTTTCTTTGATCACATGCTGTCGCAGCTGGGGCGCCACGCTGGTCTCGACCTCAACGTGGCCGCCCATGGTGATCTGGAGGTCGACGCCCACCATACGGTGGAAGACGTGGGAATCGTGCTGGGCGAAGCGTTCGCCGAGGCGCTCGGAGACAAGAGCGGCATCCGGCGCTTCGCCTCCATCGCCCTACCACTCGATGAGGCCCTGGTGGACGTGGCGCTCGATCTGTCGGGCCGACCGTACCTGGCATACGTGGTGCCCTTTTCTCCCGACGTGACCGCCTTGGGGTCTCCGCCCTTCGATCCACAACTGGCTGAGGAGTTCTGGCGCGCCTTCGTCACCGCAGCAGGGGTAACGCTGCACATACGCATGGTGACGGGCAAGAACACCCATCACATTCTGGAAGCGTCCTTCAAGGCGGTGGCGCGCTGCTTGCGTGATGCCGTGCGGGTCGACGGCGACGGCGTCCCGTCGACCAAAGGGTCGCTATGACCTTTGCGTGCCCAAGGAGTGAAGCACGATGATCGCTGTGCTCGATTACGGCATCGGCAATCTGCGCTCGGCCGAAAGGGCCCTCGTCCATTTGGGAGCTGACGTCCGCTTGATAACCGACCCCGATGATGCCGCCGGGGCCGCCGGGATCGTACTGCCCGGGGTGGGGGCCTTCGGAGCCTGCGCCCAGGCCCTGCGGAGAAGCGGGCTGGAAGAGGTCGTCACCGATGCACTGACACGCGGCACGCCGTTTCTCGGCATCTGCATCGGCTTCCAGTTGCTCTACGAGGGTTCGGAGGAGGCACGGGGAACCGCCGGGCTCGGCGTCCTCCCCGGTGTCGTCGGAGCTTTGTCCCCTGCGGTGAAGCGTCCGCAGATGCAGTGGAACCGCCTCCGCCTCCGCCGTGGCGCCCGCAACGGCGCTCTTTTGGCCGGCGTGGGCGACGAGGCATGGGTCTACTTCGTCCACTCGTTCGCCCCTGGGGACGGCGACGACGTGGTGGCCACCTGCGACTACGGGGGTGATGTGACGGCCGCCGTCGAGCGAGGACCCCTCTGGGGCACCCAGTTCCACCCCGAGAAGTCCGGCCCGGTTGGTCTGGCCATTCTGGGCAATTTCATCGCAGTCTGTGGCTCCGCCGGGGCGGGTGGCGTCGGGCCCTCGGGAAGATGAGTCATGGAGCTCTTCCCCGCCATCGATCTGCGTGACGGTGTCGCCGTGCGCCTCGTCCAGGGCGATTTTTCCCGTCAACGTTCCTACGGCGACCCTGTCGATCTGGCCAGACGTTATGTGGCCGGCGGTGCCCGATGGATACATGTTGTCGATCTGGACGCGGCACGGACGGGCAGGCCCGTCAATCGATCGACCGTCTTCGCCATCGCCGAGGCGGTCGATGTCGCCGTGCAGGTGGGCGGTGGCGTGCGCAGCCGCGATCAAGCGGCCGCGCTCCTCGACGGAGGCGTGACGCGTGTCGTCCTCGGCACGGCCGCCGTGCGCGACCCCGATCTTGTGGGGGGGCTGGCGGGCGAATTCCCCGGACGAGTCGTCGTCGGTCTCGACCACAGGGGCGCAGGAGCGGACGTGGCCGTCGCCGGGTGGGAGGACCATGGCGGTACCACGCTGGCCGATGCCCTGGAGCGTGTCCGGGGCCTGCCCCTGGCGGCCTTGGTCATCACGGCCATCGAACGCGACGGAACCATGGAAGGTCCCGACGTCGAGGGTCTGCGTCGGGTGCTAGCCCTCAGCGCTCACGAGATCGTGGCTTCCGGCGGTGTTCGCGGCGCGGCGGACCTCGCCGCCCTGGCCCGGATAGAGGCCGCTGGTCGCCACCTGGCCGGGGCCGTCGTCGGTACGGCGCTGGTCACCGGAGGTGTCAGCATCGAGGAGGCGGTGGCCGCATGCGCAGTGTCCGGGTGATCCCGTGCCTCGACGTCGATGACGGCCGGGTTGTGAAGGGCGTGCGATTCGTCGATTTGGTCGATGCCGGTGACCCGGTTGAGTTGGCCGGACGCTATGACGCCGAAGGCGCGGACGAGCTCGTCTTTCTGGACATAACCGCCTCTGCCGGTGGGCGGGACACCATCGTCGAGGTGGTGGCCCGTACGGCCGATCAGGTATTCATCCCTTTCACCGTGGGGGGAGGGGTCCGCAGCGCAGACGACGCCCGGCGGCTCCTGCGGGCGGGGGCCGACAAAGTGGCACTCAATACTGCGGCCTTGGCCGAGCCCGATCTGGTGCGGACACTCGCCGGGGAGTTCGGGGCCCAGTGTGTGGTGGTGGCCATCGACGCCCGTAGCCGTGGCGACGGACGGGGCTGGGAGGTCTACTCCCACGGCGGACGGCGGGGGGCCGGCCACGATGCGGTGCAATGGGCGACGCAGTGCGCGGTCGCCGGAGCGGGGGAGATCTTGCTCACCTCCATGGATCGCGATGGGACACGGCAGGGCTTCGATCTGGGCCTCACCCGGGCCGTGGTCGACGCCGTCGGCGTGCCGGTCGTGGCCTCGGGAGGGGTGGGCTCTCTCGCACATTTGGTGGACGGCGCCGTGGTCGGGGGGGCCGATGCCGTGCTGGCGGCCTCCATCTTCCACCGTGGCGAGCACACCATTGCCGAGGCCAAGGCCTACCTGGCCGTGCACGGCGTCTGCGTACGACCACCGGTATCTCGGTGAACACGCCTTGCCGTGGCCGGCGGGTTCTGGGTCATGCGGTACCGTGTCCTGGGTGAACAGAGCAATAACGGGCCCTTCCGAGCAGCCGATCAAGCAGCCGATCACCATGCTGGCCGACCGGGTTCTGGCCCAGCAGCCGCAAGCCGAAGGTGAGCGGCGCTCTCGCGCCGGCATCGTGATCCCGGCCACCGCTCAGGTGTCGCGCCGCCTGACCTGGGCCGAGGTCGTCGCTGTCGGACCCCATGTCCGCACTATCAAGCCGGGCGATACCGTGCTGTTCAATCCCGAGGACCGCTTCGAGGTCGAGGTCCAAGGCGACGAGTACGTCATGTTGCGGGAGCGTGATATCCATGCGGTGGCCTCGGAACGTATCGACGGCGGCACCGGGCTGTACCTGTGAGAGGTCACCGTTGACGGAGACCCGATCTGGCACCGGCGACGCCGCGCCCTACACCGTGGCGGGACGTGTCCCGACACCGGTTTCGTTCAGCGAGCAGGACATGGCCGCCATCCGGTTCGGTCTGGATGGGCTTGTCCCTGCCGTCGTCCAGGACGCCACCGACGGCGCCGTCCTGATGGTCGGGTACATGGACGAGACGGCCTTGCGACGGACACTGTCGAGCGGTCGGTCATGGTTCTGGAGTCGCAGCCGACAGGAATATTGGTGCAAGGGGGAGACGTCGGGCGACCGCCAGTGGGTGCGCGGCGTGCATTATGACTGTGACGGTGATGCCCTGCTCGTGACTGTCGATCAGGACGGTGCCGGCGCCTGCCATACCGGCGCCCGTAGTTGCTTCTATCGCGCCTTTGGTGACGGCGGCGGGGGTGCCGGCGGAGTCGACGCCGGGACGCCCGTGCCCGGGTGATGGCAGCTCGGGCCCTTCACGCCTGCCGACCCGGCCGCGACGCCTTCTGTGCGCTGGCTCGCCAACATCGCATCATCCCCGTGTGGCGGGACCTGGTGGCCGACACCATCACCCCTGTCGGTGCCTTCCTGCAAACGGTGGGGGAGCAGCCCGGGTTCCTGCTCGAGTCCGTGGAAGGAGGAGAGCGGTGGGGGCGCTATTCGTTCGTGGGTCGCCGACCGCTCACCACCCTCGTGGCCAGGGATCAAAATGTAACGTCCTCGGGGCCCTTGGTCCTCGCGCCCGAGGTCGCGGCCCGCACCGGTGAGGGCCTGTTCGCCACCTTGGAAGCACTCCTCGGCGCGTACCGCTCGCCCGAATTCGCCGATCTGCCACCTTTGCACGGCGGCCTTGTCGGCTACCTCGGCTATGACGTCGTACGCGAGGTGGAACAGCTGCCCGACGCCCCTCCCGACGACCTTGGCTTCCCTGACGCCCTACTGATGGTGATCGGTCAATTGTGCGCGTTCGACCACTGGCGCCAGCGAGTCGTCTTGGTGGACAACGTCGTGGTGGAGGACGGGTGGTCCGAAGCCGACGCCACCGACGCCTATGGTCGTGCCGACGAACGGTTGCAGGAACTGGCCGCCGATCTCTTCCGACCGCTCGATGAGCCGGCCACGGAGTTGCCTGATTTGGCGGAGGAGATGCCCATTCCTGTGAGGACGATGGCTCCGGTCGCTTTCGCAGATGCCGTCGCCGTGGCCAAGGAACACATCACGGCGGGTGACATCTTCCAGGTGGTGCTGTCCCAGCGCTTCGATCTCGATCTCGAGGCGGATCCATTCGATTTCTACCGCGCCCTGCGCCTTGTCAATCCGAGTCCCTATCTGTACTTCGTACGGGGTTCAGAGTGCACCGTGGTGGGGTCGTCGCCCGAGCCCATGGTGCGCCTGCGAGACGGTGTCGTCACCTCTCGGCCCATAGCCGGGACGCGTCGACGCGGCGTCACCTCGGCCGAGGACGAGCGCCTCGCCGCCGAGCTGGCCGAGCACCCCAAGGAGCTGGCCGAGCACGTCATGCTCGTCGACCTGGCCCGCAATGATGTCGGTCGTGTGGTGCGCTTCGGTACGGAGCACATCGACGAATTCCTTACCGTCGAGCGGTACAGCCACGTCATGCACCTGACGTCACAGGTCTCGGGCTGCCTGGCCGAGGGCAAGGGCCCGGTCGACGTGCTGCGGGCGACGCTGCCGGCGGGAACGTTGTCGGGGGCGCCCAAGGTGCGGGCGATGCAGATCATCGACGATCTCGAGCCGACCAAGCGCGGCGTGTACGGAGGCGTGGTCGGATACATCGACTTCTCGGGCAATCTCGATACCGCCATCGCCATCCGCACCATGGTGATCGGCCCCCACGGCCGTGCTTCGGTGCAAGCCGGTGCCGGCATCGTGGCCGACAGCGATCCGGCGGCGGAGGAGGCCGAATGCCTCCATAAGGCGGCCGCCTTGCTGGCGGCGGTGCCCGCAGCCCGACGGGCCACGGCGGTTCGCCGGCGCCCGGCCGGCGATCTGACGGGACGACGGTGAACGGCACCGCCCCGCTGGGATCGTCGCCGTCGTCGTCGGGCTCCGACCGACTGAACGACGATTACGTGGCGCTTCGCCACGGTGTGGGAGCCGTCCCCGTGGGGCGCGACCTGGTGCGGATACGTGGTCCCGAGGCCGTCGAGTACATGCAGGGCCAATGCAGCCAGGACGTCAGCGCTCTCGAGATCGGCATGGCCGCCGACGCTCTTCTCCTCACACCCCAAGGCAAGCTCGATGCCCTGGTGCGCGTGACCAGAACCGGGACCGACGAACTCTACGTGGACGTCGACACCGGCTATGGACCGGCGGTCATTACCCGGTTGAATCGTTTCAAGCTTCGCGTGCGGGCCGAGATCGAGCCGGTGGATGGGCGGGTCGTGGCTCTGCGGGGCCCCGACGCGGCGGCACTGTTCGCCCCATCGGCTCCACCGCCGGGGACGTCGTTCGTTGTGCCGTACACCTGGGGGGGGACGACGGGGGTGGACCTCCTCGGTGCCGACCCCCAGATCCCCGCCGACGTTCGTCGCTGCGGCCCCGAGGCATGGCAGGCCATCAGGGTGGAGGCTGGCATCGCTGTCATGGGCGCCGAGCTCGATGGCCGTACGATCGCCGCCGAAGCGGGACTCCTCGAACGCTGCGTGAGCTTCACCAAGGGCTGCTACACGGGCCAGGAGCTCGTGGCCCGGCTCGATGCCCGCGGCAACAAAGTGGCCCGCAGGTTGCGAGCCGTCGTGATCGACCCTGCGCAAAGCCCGGAATTGCCCCTGCGGGCGGGAGCGGAGGTATCGATGGCGGACCGGGTGGTTGGCCGGCTGACGTCGGTCGCGTGGTCGCCCGGGCTCGGGACGGCGATCGCCCTTTGCTATCTCCACCGCGACGTTGATCCCCCGTGCGCCGTACGGGTTCAGCTCGATGACGCCGGCGGGACCGCAGCTGGGCAGGCTCTCGCACTACCACTCACCGTCTAACGGGCCTCACCAAACCCCGTCGCCGAGCAAGGGGGGGGATTCAGCCGAGTGCGGCCCGGCGCGGGTAGGCGCCGTTGGCGATGGCGACGGCGGCCAGCTGAGAATTGACGTTCAGCTTGCGCAGAATGGAGCGAATGTGCGAACGGACCGTGGTGAGCGAGACAACGAGCTCCGAGGCGATCTCACCCGCAGCCCGACCCTCCATCATGTGGAAAAGAACCTTGCGTTCGGTGGAGGTGAGGCGCACAAGGGCGTCAAAAGGTGCGGGTAGCTGGCGTCGGCCCCGCTGGGAAGCATTGGAACTATTGGAGCCGTTGCCGTTGGGACGAACCACGCCGTTCGATTTCACTGTCGAGAGTTTGGCCACCGTGACGAGCTCGTCCGCCAGAGCGTCGATGTGCAGAAGGCCGGCGGCACCCTGTTCTACACAGGCAGCGACACCGGCGGCGCTGGCGCCCACACTCAATGCGATGACCGAGGCCCCAGCGTCGACCAGTGCGCGAGTGAGGCGCGCGGGGTGCTCCCACGGCGTCCCGGCATTGGGGCCGCTAATCGGGCGAGCGGTGTGTGGGTGCAAGATAAGCACAACGGCATCAGCTTCGCTGACCGAGAGGTCGTCGACAACCGTGTCGGGGCGGTCTGCCGCCGACAGGATCGGGCATACGCCGAGCCGCCGGGCGGCCGCTGCCACCCCTTGCACGGCGGAGCGGGGCGTGTCACTCGAGGCAACAGCGGGGTCCACCACCAAGATGGTGAGGCCAGCGACGTGTGAATGGGGCGAGAACCGCTCGGCGTCCAATGGCTGAGGGCCCCCGACCCGCGAGGGACGGCCGTTGTTTTCGTGCTCAACCGGGTCGAGATGTCGAAAGGACGTGCGCCGCAGCAAGCGGTGCGCCGTGGCCGCCGTCGTTGCTTCGAAGGGGGCCGTGCGTCCGGAGCGAAGCGGTGTTCGAGCAAATCCCCCGTCGTGCGATACGCGCAGGAGCTGGTGCGCTTCGGGGACCTGTGTCACCGTGACGGTAGACGTCGCCCTCGATTCAACGCGCCACCCGGCCACGGTAACCCGGCTCTGGGACGACCGGGTTGATGCGATAGCGGCACCGATCAGATCGCTCGGTTCCACCGCCATGGTGCCGGCGCCGACGCCGACGGTCACCCGCAGGTCGAGCATGGTGGCGCCCACCGCCAAGTGATCCCCCATGGCTCGCGCCAGGCGGTTGCCCAGCTCGCCCGGGGCGATCCGGTGCGAACCAAGGCCGAAACAGACAGCGAGACGCGACGCTCCGAGCATGCACACCCGGTCGGAGGGACGGATACAGCGCTCCATGCGTCGCACGGCCAACCCACGCAAGACGTCCGACGTCACGTTGTGCCCATTGGTCACCGCGTTGGATTTGACGTCCACGCAGGCGATGACGCGAGAGCTCGGGTCGGCGGTCTCTTGCCGGCGATCGGGATTGCCCGTCCTCGGAGCGACGGCGTGACGATCAAAACGATCTCCTGAGCAGGGAACCCCTTGCAAAGTGAGCGCGCGCGGCTCCCCGCGCGCCCAGCTGGCGACCCCCCGCGTGTTGTTGGCGTACTCGCCAGCGAACGTCAACGTGCCCCCCGCCCTTGCTCCATCCCCAAGCCGCCACCCCACCTTCGCCCGGCGCGATGCGACAACCTGCAGTGTACACCTCACTGTACGCGCGTGCCCAGGGGATATTTTAGCCGTGGAGCACAGCGGCAGCCCCGGAGGCGTTCGAGCGGCACAGCTTCCCTCGCCGCTCGTCCCCACCGGCGGCGGCCAGTCCTGACAGATCGTCAGAAACGAAGGTTCCGCACCCAGGGACCCATGGCTACTCGGTCCCAGGTCAACGTCCCCATCGAAGCGGAGACGCCCATACTCCTCAAGTTTGGCGTCTTCGACGGAGGCGGGCCCATCCCGAGATGCTCGAGCACGCTCCAGGCGGTGACGAGATGACGGGAGGCAAGTCCCGGGGTGCGGGGCCCGACCCGGTTTGACCCCCGATAGACCGTACCGACCACGCGAAGTCACATTTGTCGTGGTCAGGTCTCTGTTTCGCCGGCGTCAGCGGCGTAGCGTCGACCGTCGCACGACGAGCGACATACCTATCAAGACAAGTCCGCTCCCAGCCAGGGCGAGGATCCACAAGCCTGCGCCTACTCCTGTGAACGCCAGTTTCGACGACGACACCAGGGTGGGCGACTTCGTCGCCCCGGCCGCCTTGGTCGAGGGATCCTTCGACGACGTCGCGGCGGGCGATGGATCGGTCGACGATTTGTGCCCGCCCTTTGGTTTCTTCCCACCCTTTGCGGACGTCACTATCGTCGTCGTGGTCGTTGTGGTTGTGTTCCCACCACAACTGGTGAAGTTCGCGTCGTTTCCGGAATACCATTTCCCATCGCGCTGGACGTCAGCTTGGAACTTGCAGCTGGGTCTGGCAGGCACGGCGACCGTCAGTGTTCCTGCCGTTCCCGAGTCCGTGCCGACGAGGTTGCCCTTGAACCACAGATTCAAGGTCCATCTCGTCCCCGACGGGTTGTGGGGCCCGACCACGAAAGTCGCCTCGGTGGGCGTGACCATGGGTGCCTGTCCGCCGGCGAACGCCAGAGTCCCGCTTCCGAGCGCACCCATCAGGACCGCCCCGATGCACAAAAGGAGTCGCTTCACTCTTCTTCCTCCCCCCGAAGGTAACCCGCGGTTCATTTCGATCCGACGATCCCCTCAGGGATCGGAACTCGCATGTGCAACGTCGGCCTTCACAGTAGTCACCTTCGCGGCTACTCCGAAAGGAAGACAAATAAGACAATAGCGACGCATCTCCCCGGGAGACGGGTCGACCGAAAACTTGCATGGGGCCAGAGGCGAAGCGGCAGCCTCGCCTCCACGCCCTGGCCCCAATCGCCTCATGAATCCCGCCAGCCTTGATTTAGTCGATCGAGGGGGACCGGGCTCATCCCCGCCATTCGCCTTCCGGTGGCAACGACCCGGCGTGGCGAGGCGATTCGGTCAGTGGGAACGTGTGTCGATGGGTGGCGTGTCCGACCGTGTTTGCGCGCCGGCGGGCTCCCATCAACCCGGAACCCTCCCACCGACCTCGACTCCGAGAAGGCGGACAGAAATGTCAGAAACTGGCCGGGAGCACGGCGCTGACATGGCCGAAGAAGACGAAGAGGACGCCGAGCACAACGGGCGTGCCGAGCACCAGGACCCCCCATCGCCCGCGTCTGCGCACGCGGCGCCACAGCAGCCAGAGCCCGAGGGTGGCCCCGGCGGTCAGGAGGCCCCAGAGCAGGGCCCCGGCTATGTTCCCGCCTCCGCCGCTACCGGCCAGTGCCGTAGCGGCGGTCTGGGTGTGTCGTCTCGGTGTCGTCCCAGGCGACGTCGACGTTCCCGCCACGAGCGGCCTCGGGCCCCCCTGGGGGTTCTGGAGCAGTGCCACGACCACGAGACGCTGAGTAGCGCTGTAGCGCGGATTGCACGTCGTCAGCGTGAGCTCAGGCTGGGTCGTCGGGTCGAGCACAGTCGAGTCGGTCGGAGCCACGAGCAGGGTCTGGGCCACCGCATAGTGGAAGGTGCCCTGCAGCGTCTGGACGATGATGGCGTCGCCCGCCTGCAGTTGGTCCAGGTTGTAGAAGGGTGCCGCGTAGGTGGTGCGATGCCCGGCGATGGCCGCGTTGCCGGCCTGACCGGGCAGGGGCGTGCCCGGATAGTGCCCCGGACCCTGGCGGAGCTGGTCATCGCCCACACCCTGCACGATGGCGTCACCGTTCATGCCGATCCGGGGAATGGACAGAAAGCCGATGGGTGCACCGGTCGGCGGTTGATCGGTTGTCGCGACGCTCGTTGGTCCGACGAGGGTGGGACTGTCTGCGGAGCCGCCGTCGCCGCCCCGGTACGCATGGGCTCGCTGGGCACGAAGCTGGGATTCGAGCTGGGCGCGCAGTCGGGCTTGGGCGGCGTGCTCCGACAACGCTGTCCCCCACAGCTGGTAGGCGACGAATCCAACCAGGAGGGCTCCGACACTGACGAGGGTCATTCCCACCCGCTTGAGTGTGGCAACGCCCACCGTCCGAGTGTACGGCTCTAGGGACAGGCAATTCGCCAAATGTGGGGATGTGACCCCGGGAGTCGACCCTTAGCCTGGCATCCGCGGCCGCTTGCGGGGACTTCGTTGTCGCCAGTAGCATCGGATCAGTGACCGGCCTGTCCCGCATGGGCCGAGGGGGGAGCGTAGCGGCCGTCGCCGAAGTGCCGTAACGACGAGTGCGGTGTAACGCGGCACGACGTCTCGGCGTTGTTACTCAGTAGCGATTGGATATCGAGCAATCTCGAACACCCGGACCGAACAGTCGGGCCACAGTTGTGCCCGACGAGGAGGACAGAAATGCGTCTACGCAAGAAGGTTCTGATGACTGTCGCGGCACTAGTGCTGCCGGCCGGCATGCTCACGGCAATGGCTGTGACCACCGTAGGTGTCGGTTCGGCCTCGGCGGCCACGCAGGGGGCTTACAATGCCACCGGTACAGTCACTTGTAAGAAGGCCTCAGGGTCGATCACTTTCAACCCGCCCCTGACCACGCTGGGCAATGGTAGTAGCGAGACCGCCACCGTCGCCATCACAGAGAAGAAGTGCAAGACGAGCGCGGGCTCGACTGCTCACAAGATCAAGACGGGCACGATCCACTCGATCATCACTTCGACCGACAACTCCTGCACCGGCCTGGCCGGCGGGCAGCCCATCAACATTTCGACCACTTGGGTCTCGGTTCCGGCAGGTGCCAACCCCACTGCGTCGACCTTCACCGGTGACCAGCCGTCCGTGCTGGCCGGTAAAGTCGGGTTCCTGATCCCCGGAGTCCAGAACACCGAAACCGAAGCGGCCACAATCGCTCATACCTACACCGCTGGCTCTCCGCTGATTCTCGCAGTGTCGGACCAGCCGGCAGGGTTGGGGGCTGGATACGTGGCCGTGAACGGCCTTGGAGCCGGTGTGACGGCGCAGAATGACGCCAATCCCGCCGACATCGACGTCGTCGGTACCACAATCGTCACTGCGGCGGGCACGTTGGTGACCGTTCCGGGCGCTCCGTTCACCGGCGGTGACACGGCTTCCTTCCCGATCGCGGCCGGTACCACCAACCCGGGCATCGGCGGGGGTGTCTACTCCACCAGCACCCAGGCCGCGCTGACGGCAGCGTGCGGGTCGGTAGGCGGTCTGACGCACCTCACGATCAACAAGGTCGGGGCTAGCGGCCTGCTGTCGTAGACGCAAGAGCATCAACGGTTGGCCTCACCAGGCGAGCCGGTCGAGACTGCCGGAGGGCGGGACCAGAATAGGTTCCGCCCTCCGGCGCGCCATGGCCGTGAGTTCGAGGGAAGGATGGCGACGTGACGTCACTACCCGCCCCTCAAAGCAGGTACGGCTCACTCGTGAGGCGGACGAACAGAAGCTGGGTTTAGCAACATGCCGGTTAACGGGTTATGATATTGAGATCCAGGGGATCAGTGGAGGGGGAGTCAACGTGGGACGTTCGAGCATTATCGTGGCCCGGCTGGGTGCCGCCGGAGTGGTGGCGCTGGTGGCGGGAGGAACGCTTCTGGGGACGGCCCTGACCGCGTCGGCCGCCCCGACACCGACGATCACGTTGGCCACCACCACCGGCATATCGAGCCCGCCCCCGTTCGCCGACGCGCTTTCTGCGACAGGGTTCGACCCGAAGACGTGGGTCGCCATCATGGAATGCAATCTCACCGCCAACGAGCCCACCATCACCTACACCCCGTCGACCCTGGTCGCCGGGGAGTACCCGCCGGGCACCACGTTCAGCAACGTCCCCGTGGGCTGTGGCTTCGTGAGTGCGGTGAAGACCGACCACGGCGGGAACATTGGGTTTGAAGGCGCCTCGCTCACGGAAGGGATCCCAGGCCCGCCATCGACGGGCACCGACAGCGCCGGCACCTCCGCCGCCACCGATGCGCAGAATTATCCGTGCCCGCCGCTGCAGACCAACGGTGCGGGCGCGTCGTGCGCCATCGACGTGTTCGAGGCCGCACCCGCCACCAAGTCGGCTTTCGAGGACGTCAGCTTCACCACCGCCTTCTCGACCACGACGACGACCACGACCATTCCGGGGTGCACCGCGCAGGCCGGCTCGGTCACGGCACCGGGTTCGAAGGGCACCTCGGGCCAGGGAACGGCCACCGTGACCCCGGCCACGTGCCTGTCCGGTGGGCAGGTGGTGAGCGTGACCATGTCCGGGCTGTCGGAAGCCAAGGGCACCGAAGCCTCGGTGCTCGAGTGCAACACCGATGCCAACCAGCCCACGGTCGTGTTCGCGGGTGCCACCGTTCCCGTGAGCTGCACCCCGGTGACGCAGTATCTGTTCAGTCTGTCGGGCGGCGGCGGCACCGAGAAGTTCACCGTCATCCGTGGCACCACCGGCCCGGCGGTCAATACCACCGACAGCGCCGGTAACGCGAGCACCGTCGACGCCTTGAAGTATCCGTGCCCGCCCACGCCGGCGCAGGTGACGGCCGGAGACGGCTGTGTCATCGCCGTCGGTGACCTTTCCGGGGACGAGCTGCCGGTGCCTATCTCCTTCAGCACCACGAACCTCGGGACGGTCCAGACGGCGCCGAACGTCCCCGGCAAGACTTCATCGACCAAATCGACCACCAAGGCGGCGACGAAGGTGGCGTCGGGCTCGTTGGCCTTCACTGGCACCGGATCGGGAACATGGATCGTGGGTATGATCGGCGCCGCCTTGATCGTCCTGGGGATCGCCGCATTGGCTCTGGTGGAGATGCCGCGGCGCCTGCTTCTGCGACACGCTGGGCGGCCGGCCCGACTCGGACGTGACGGGGATTCGGACTAGGGATTTTAGGGCTCGACGGCGGCACGGCACACGGGACGCGAGCGGCTCCTCGAGAGATCGCGGTACCGCAGTAGTAGGTGAGAACGACACGGTGGGCGAGTGCCACGCCCGGTACAGGTGCCATTTCGGGTCCCCGTCGTCGCATCGAAGCGTCCGTGTACGGGCAGGAGTCACTGAAGGTGTGATGACTCCGTGACGGTGGGCTCCGGTACCATCGATACGGTGGTCCACCGGAGGCGAGGCGCTCGTCGGGGGGGGATGGTCCCCATGATTGGAGTGGCCCTCGCGCTGGCCGGCTGCGGCGGCTCGGTCGCTCAGGCGCGCCAGCCTTCGGATCCGAAGACGCCCCTCGTGACGGCCGCCGCGCCGCCGGTGAATCCGGTGGCCGCCGCCGCTGCTGCCGGGTCCGTCCTGGTGGCCACGGCCACGGTACCGTCGCTTCCCGTTTACGTCACGCCGCGCGCTTTGTCTCCGGCGCAGGCACTGACCAATCCCAACAACCTGGGGGCCCCCCTCGTTCTTCTCGTCAATGCTGTCGAAGGTGGATGGCTCCAGGTGTACCTGCCCGAGCGGCCGAACGAGTCCACCGGCTGGATCTCGCAATCCAATGTCACACTGGCCACCGATCCGGCGCACATCGTGGTGAGCCTGAGCGCTCGCCAGATCACCCTGTACCGCGGCGGCAGCCAAGTCTTGCAGGCTTCGGTGGCCGTGGGGGCCCCCGACGCCCCGACTCCCGTGGGCCATTTCTTTGTCACCGAGGTGTTGCAACTCACCGACCCCGGGGATGCCTACGGCCCCTACGCGCTTGGTCTGTCGGGATTCTCGGATACCTATTACTCCTTCGACGGCGGCCCCGGCCAGATCGCCATCCACGGCACCAACCAACCCTGGGTGATCGGGGGCTATGCCAGTCACGGCTGCGTGCGGCTCACCAACCCGGAGATCACGGCGCTGGCCATCCAGGTGCCGGCGGGCACCCCCGTCGACATCGTGGCCTGAGGTTCCCCCGGGACCAACTCCTGTCCCTCGAGCCGCCAGCAGGAGACGGCGCCTTCAGGGATCCGCCGCCTATCGCGACGGGGCGTGGCTCAGGGGGCGGGAGGCGAGGGGTGAGACCCTTTGCCGCCGTCGGGAACGGTCGTCGAGGGGGAGGCCGCCTTTGTTCCGGTCGGAGGTGATGTCGGCGGTCGCGACGTGGTCGTCGAGGTCGAGCCCGTCTTTGCCCCGGTCGGAGGTGATGTCGGGGGTCGCGACGTGGTCGTCGTCCCCTGTGTCGTGGTCGTCGTCCCCAGCGTCGAGGTCGTGGACGATGGGTGGAGCGACGTCTTCGGCGTCGCCACGCTGCAACCGCTCAGAAGCGCCCCAACGCTCAGCACACCCACAAGCAGTGTCGTCGTCAGAATTCTGCGGACCATGGCCCCCCCTGGAGATGCGTCGTCCTCCACACGCGGCGACGCTCAAGTGGGCGGCCGCCGGCACGCCCAAGACGCTGCCGTGCCGATTCGGTTCGACGCCCAGGTGGAAGTATAGGGCCGTGGCCGAAGGGGCGTCCACCATTCATCCGCTCGTGCTCGCACGGACAAGCGGGCGCCCGTCCCGCAGGGATTTGAGGAGGATTTCATCAATCTTGGGGGTGCGTGGATCCCGAGGGGTTTCGTAGCGTGGGGACCATCGGGGTGGGGGCTGAGCGCACCAGGCGAAGGATCGCCCGGGGTTGGCGTTCGCTCGCCAGCGATGGAGGCGCATAGAGTGCGCAGGAACGGGGGGTGGTCGCGGGCAAGCAGGTGGCGGATTCCACTTGGTCGGGAAATATTGACACGCAGGGCGATCCATGAGCTGCACAAGCGGGTGAAGGCACCGACGTCGGACGAACCATCGCTGAACGAAACGGACGGGCGTTGCGCCCTTTCAGCAGAGCAGAACACCAACAGGGGACATCGAGGGGATGGAGTGACCATGAGTAGAGTCAGTATCCGACACGCCCTAGGGCGAGGTGCAGTGGCGTTGGCGCTGGTCGCCGGCATCACAGGCATTATCAGCCAGGCGGCGACCGCAGCTGGACTTCCGCATTATTACGTGAATAACGCCACCGGCAACGACCTCCCAGGGAATAACTGTGCGACGCTTGGTAATCCTTGCGCGACCATCACTTACGCGCTGACCAAGGCGACAAGCGGAGGCACGATCAAAATCGCCGCCGGCAACGGGCCCTACATCACGCCTCTGAGCATTGGGACCAGCAGCGACAACGTCGAGCTCCTCGGTAAGGCCGGAACCATTCTTCAGCCCACCTCGTACGTTGCCGGCGCTGACCCGCTCAGCCCGTCGACCCCCCAGGATGCGCTCGTCTACGTGGCTCCCAGTGTCACCGGGTTCAGCATCAAGAAAATGACTATCGACGGCACGAACGCGTTCGGCGCCGCCACCCAGTGTAGCGACGACTTCCTAGGCGTCGAGTACAACGGCTCCACCGGTTCTCTGAACCACGTGACGGTGCAGCACGTGCAGCAGACCGGCGGCTTCGGGTGCCAGCCCGGCGCCAACGGCGACGTCCTGGTGGACAGTGGTGGAGCCACGACCGCCGATGTGACGATGACCAAGGTGACGGCCAGCACGTACGACAAGGACGGGATCACCTGCCAGGGTAGCGGCACCACATGCTCTATCACCAAGTCCAACGTGACCGGCTCCGGGATCATCAGCACCAACGCCCAGAACGGCATCGGAATTTATTCCGGGGCCACCGGCACCGTTACCAAGAGCAGGGTGTCCGGTAACTCGTACAACGCGCAGGGCGCTCCAGTGCAGACAGGTAGCGGTCCGGGTTGCCAGCTCACCAGTTTCGGGTGCTACTCGGCCACCGGCATCCTCGGTTATGGAGCCACCTCGTTTACGGTCAACGACAACACGTCTCTGACGGCCAACGACGACAACGTCGTCGATGCCGCCTCGTCGAACGTCGCCATCACCAACAACTCGGTGGTCACGGCGGCAACCGACGCGATTGACGGCGCTGCTCAGGGCATCGTCGCGGAAGACGAGCCCGGCGGCAGCAGCGTCACCGTGTCGGGTAACACCGTCACCGGCGACGTCGGCGGTGGCATTCAAGACATCGTCAACACCGGGGCGGTGGTGAGCAATAACGTCACCAGCAACGACAGCTCGTGCATCCTCATCGAGGAGGCGGAAGCCACCACTGTGAGCGGCAACACCGCCAACCACTGCACCAGTGGTGGCATCACGGCGGCTGTGTCGGGGCGGCTGGGGACGTCTGGGTCCGGCCCGGACGTGACGTCGAACACGGCAGAGCACGACGGCACGGGGGGGATCATTTTCGACGGCACCTCTGAAGGTGAGATCGAGAACAACGTCCACATCGCGGACAACAGCGGCTCCGACGTCCCGGGCCTCGTCATCGATGGTTCGAGCGACAACACGATCTCGGGCAACACCTTGAGCTCCAACTTCCTCGGTGCCGTGTTGACCGGGGCGGCTGCTCCGAACGAGGTGTGCGGGACGCTCACCTTTACCGACGGTGTGACGACCGCAGCGTCGGCGGACCTGAGCTCGGCCACGGCCGGATTCCAGACGTCGTCCAACGAGGACTACAACGGCTGGACCGTGCTGGACGACAGCGATCCTGGCAACATCCCGGTCGGGACGACGATCTCGGCGACCAATTCACCCACCGACGTGACGATGTCGGCCAACGCCACCACGGGTGGGACGGACTACATCACCCTCATCGGAAACTCCGCCTGCGGCTCCGCCGATGCCATGGGACCCGCCAGTGAAGGTGGGACCCGTACCGTGAGCGACGCCTCGACCAACGGCACGTACACGCTCAACTCGGCCACGGCGCAGTTCCGTGTGGCTGACGTCGGGGCCGTGGTGTCCGGCGGGTCTTTGGCCAGCGGCACGTTCATCACGCACATCGTCAGCAAGACCGAGGCGGACATCAGCACCTCGGGTGGGACGGAGACCGGTGGCTCACTGAGCATCGACCTGTCGAACGACCCCGCCGTGGCGGGCGAGTGCACGGCGGCCTCGATTCCGGTCGGCCCGTACTGCGATGGCTTCATCGGCAGCTACTACGCCAGCAACGGCAACACCTTCACCACCAACACGGTCACCTCGGTGTCGGGAGATGAGGGAGGCGTGGCCGCCCTCGGCCCGAACGCACCGGCCGGGGGCTGGACACTTCAGCCCGCGCCCCCAGGCGTGAACAACCAGTGGTTCGGTGTGGATACGGGTAACCAATTCACCACCAACGTGTGGACGGGCCCTGGTGCCCTCGGAAACGCCGGGGACTTCACCGGTCCTCCGGGGACGGCCACTGCCAGCCTGGAGAACACGTGGTCAGGCAACACCTGCAACCCGACTACCGCTAACCCGACCTGTACCCCGTAACGGGGCAGTCGTAGACGTAAAGAAGGGGCGGGGCCGACAGGCCCCGCCCCTTCTGCATGTCCGGGCGGCACGCCGTCGCCCTCGCCCTCCGGGCGTGCTCAGGCACCCACCTCGTTGAACCAGTCGACGGTGAGGCGGAGACCATCGAGCAGGTCGACGGGCCGGACGTGGGGGCACAGTCCCCGCAGAAGCTCCTGATCGGCCTGGGAGTGCGCCACATCCCCCGGACGTGGTGCCGAGTGTCGGAGGGCCAGTGAGCGCCCCAGGACGGCCTCCAGGGCGGCCACGAGCTCGAGCAGCGAGACGCGGGAGCCGAACGCCAGGTTCACCGGCGTGTCGTGGGTCAGCCGGCGCCGGAGGCCCTCGGCCAGCACGGCCACCACGCTGCCCACGAAGGTGAAGTCCCGGGTCTGGGTCCCGTCCCCGTAGATGGTGAGCGGCTCGCCCCGCAAGGCGCGGGACACGAAGGCGGGGACCACCGCGGCGTAGGCGTGGCCGGCCGCCTGCAGGGGGCCGAACACGTTGAAGAACCGGAACACGAGCACGGGCAGCCCGAAGCAGTTCCCGTAGGCGAGGGCGTAGGCCTCGGCGGCCAGCTTGCTCGCCGCGTACGGGCTCGCCGGACGCGGCACCATGTCCTCGCGTTTGGGCAGGGCGGGGTTCATGCCGTAGACGGAGGAGGACGAGGCCACGATCATGTGCGGCCGGCGGGCGGGGGGCCGCCGGCGGGCCGCCTCGAGCACGGCCATGGTGCCCGAGGCGTTGGCCTCGTGGGTGGCCCACGGGTCCTCCAGCGAGCGCGGCACCGACGGGCGGGCCGCCAGGTGCACCACCGCATCGACGTCGACCAGCACGGCGTCCAGGAGCGAGGCATCGAGAATCGAGCCTTCGATCAGCTCGACACCCCCGGCCCCGGTCAGATTGGCCCGGGTCCCGGTGGACAGGTCGTCGAGGGCCACGACGTGCCGGACGTCCCCGGCGTCCGCCAGGGCCCGGCACAGATTGGCGCCGATGAAACCGGCCCCCCCTGTGACCAGGACCTTCATGGCCGCGGCCTCACGGGCCCGACCGCCAGCCAATGCATGCGAGCGTCTATAGCCGTTCCACGTTGGCGCCGTCCAGCCGTCCGCGGGTGTCGAGCACGTAGCGGGCGTGTGCCACCACCAAGTCGTAGTCGAAGGCCTGGTGATCGGTCACGAGGACGACGCCGTCGGCCGCCTCGAGCTCCTCGGTGGCCAGGTCGACCAAGGTGAAGGGCCCGTCGGTGTCGTGGGCCAGGTGGGGGTCGGCCACGTGGACATCGGCGCCCAGAGCCGACAGGCGCCGGGCGATCAAGGTGCCCGGCGCTTCGCGGGCGTCCCCGGTGTTGGCCTTGTAGGCGAGGCCCAGCAGCAGAACACGAGACCCGTTGAGGGCCTTGCCCATGCGGTTGAAGGCCACCACCAGGCGCCGCACCACATAGTCCGGCATGTGGGCGTTGACGTCGTTGGCCAGCTCCACGAAGCGGAACGACTCCCCGAGCTGGCGTCGCACCGTCCACGACAGGTAGCTCGGGTCGACGGGCAGGCAGTGGCCGCCGACACCGGGACCGGGGGTGAAGCGCATGTAGCCGAAGGGCTTGGTGGAGGCGGCGTCGATGGCCTCCCAGATGTCGATGCCCAGGTCGCCGGCGAACATGGCCAGCTCGTTCACGAGGGCCACGTTCACATGGCGGAAGGTGTTCTCGAGCAGCTTGGTGAGCTCGGCCTCTCGGGTCCCGGACACGGGTACCGTGGTCTCGATGATGCGGCCGTAGAAGGCGTCCACCGCCTCCAGAGAGCGGGCGTCGACCCCGGAGACGACCTTGGGGGTCGACGTGAGGTCCCAGGTGGTGTTCCCCGGGTCGATGCGTTCGGGGCTGTAGCCCAGGAAGAACTCTTCCCCGGCGATGAGGCCCGAGCCCTCCTCCAGGATGGGGCGAAGGAGCTCTTCGGTGGTCCCGGGGTAGGTGGTGGACTCGAGTATCACGGTCGCCCCCGGACGCAGGTGACGGGCGACCATAACGGCGGCGGCCTCCACATGGGCCAGGTGAGGTTGGCCGTCGCGTAGGGGGGTGGGCACGTCGATCACGGCCACGTCGAACCCGGTGCACCCCGATTCGTCGGTGGTGGGCCGGTAGCGGCCGGTGGCCAGGGCCTGGGCCAGCCTCTCGTCGGAGATGTCGTCGACGTACGACGTGCCCGCCGCCAGGCGCTTCACCCGTCCTTCGTCGGTGTCGAAGCCGACGACGGTGAAGCCGGCGTCCACCGCCGCCATCGCCAGCGGCAGTCCCACGTAGCCCTGACCGATGACGAGGAGCGAGTCGGGCCGGTCCGGCTCGTCGCCGGCCGGCCGAACCGCCTGTGTCACACCGCCACCTCGTCCACCACGGTCTCGGAGAAGGCCGCCAACTGGGCCATGGCGAAGAGGGACTCCCGCGCCGACTGCGGGTCACGGGCGACCACGCTCTCGTCGAGCTCGAGCAGGGCCAGATCGAGGTCCTCGGAGGTCAGGGCCGCCGGTAGGAGCCTGTACACGGCGTCGTGGGTGGTGGAGAGCGGCTCCTCACCCGCCGCCGTCAGGTCCTCGTCGAGCTTCTCACCCGGCCGGGTTCCCGTGATTTCGATGGCGATGTCGGTTCCCACCGCGTAGCCCGACAGCCGGATCATGCGTTCGGCCAGTTCGAGGATGGAGACGGGCTTGCCCATTTCGAGCATGAAGATCTCGCCCCCCTGCGACATCACGGAGGCCTGCAAGACCAGCTGCACGGACTCCTTGACGCTCATGAAGAAGCGGGTCATGCGGGGATCGGTGACCGTCACCGGGCCCCCGTGGGCGATCTGACGGGCGAAAGTGGGGATGACGCTCCCTCGGGAGCCGAGGACATTTCCGAACCTGACGGCGCAGTAGGGGGCGCCCTCAGGAGCCCGGGAGAGTACGACCTGCTCAGCGGCCCATTTGGAGGCGCCCATGACGCTGCGGGGTCGTACGGCCTTGTCGGTGGAAATCAACACGAACCGCTCGGTGCCACAGGCGGCGGCCGCCTCGACGACGTTGAGTGTCCCGAAGACATTGGTGGACACGGCCGCCAACGGGTGGGACTCGAGCAGAGGCACGTGCTTGTGGGCGGCGGCGTGGAAGATGACCTCGGGCCGGTAAAGGCTCATGGCCTCGAACACCGCCTTGCGGTCGGCTATGTCGAGCAGGAGTTGTTCCACCGGACCCGGCACCACCGCGGCGGTGTCATAGAGATGGGTCTCGTCGTGGTCGAGAAGGACGAGTTGTGAGGGTTCGAAGCCGGCCACCTGGCGAGCGATCTCGGTGCCGATGGAACCCCCGGCCCCGGTGATGAGGACACGGCGCCCGGCGATGGAGCGCCGTACTGCTTCGAGGTCCGTGGCTACCTGGGTCCGTCCGAGGAGGTCCTCGATGTGGGGGGCCCGTACCCGGGCCATGGGTGGGGCGTTGCCCAGGGTTCCGGCCATTTCCCTCACGCCGGGCACGATCTTCATGGTGACGCCGGCCGCCTCCGATGCCCGCAGGGCCCGCTCCACCAGCTCTGCCGGGGGAGAGGGGATGGCCAAAACGACCTGCTGGATGTCGTAACGAGGGGCCGAGGACTCGATGTCGTCGATCCCGCCCACCACCGGGACACCGAGCAGCGACAGCCCGTGGGCGCCGGTGTCGTCATCGAAGACGGCGACCGGCATGAGGCCGGCCTTCGGGTTGCGCAGCATGTCGCGGACGACCGCGGCCCCGGCGTCACGGCTTCCGATAACCGCCACCCGGAGCCCTAGTCGTCTCGAGCCGCGCTGCCAGGCGAACAGCCGGGAATGAAAGCGCAGGGCGCCCATGGCCATGGCGCAGAAGACGGCACCGACGATGATGACGTCGAGGGGGGCGTCGGCCATATGGGTGGCCCGTCCGACGGGATAGAGGACCAAGAGGGCGGCCAAGCTGGCGCCCGAGGCGAGCAGGATCTGTCGTGCCTCCTCGATGCCGGCGTGGCGCCACATGCGGCCGTAGAGGCCGAAGACGTGATTGGCCGTGAGTTGAACGACCAGGGCCACGAGGAGGAAAGCGCCGAAGCGTCCGGCGTAGTGCGCCGGCGGCTTGTATCGGAAATACACGAGCTCCGCCAGGCTGTAGCAGACGGCGAGGACCAAAGCGTCGAGAACCAGAAAGAGCATCCGGGACCGCACCCGCGACGCCGCCATGGCCAGCCGCTGGCTCCGCCCCACTCCTACGGGCGAAGCGGCGCTGCGAGCGCGTTCGGGCCGTCTTTCATCGTTCACTGCTCGCGGGCCCTTCATCGAGCCCGCGTCACGCGCTCCTGAACGAACCGCTGAGCCGGGAGCCTTGTCCCAACCCGCCATAGTTACATGCCCCCTAATCAGACTCTCGACTCGTCGCCCGGCCTCGAGGCCCTGTGCGGGAGTGGTGGAGGTAAAGGACCTGGCACTCCGGTCGCTCGAAGTGCATGCCTGTCTCGAGCCAGCCTGCCAGCCTTCCTCCTCCATCCGAGCACGAGACTTTAGGTCGACGGCTACGACCTTCGACTGGCCGTCGACGGGCGCACTCGTCGCCCCCCCTGGGCGGTTACCCCCGGCGTTCGGAACCCCTTTCTTGTCGCCACAAACGGTGGTCGCCGGACTTCGTCTCGTATTTTTCGTTCCGTAGCCCACGTTAGGAACCTTGGGGGCTCGGGGCATCGTCACGATTGAGGAATCCCGATGCATTTTGCCTGCCTTTGAGCATGACAGCGCTCGGTCGCTGAGGGTTCACTCATTGTGTGGAGTCCACTGTCAAGCCGTGCCCGACGGCTCCTCAACATCCGGCCAATCCCCGGCCCCGGAAGGGCCTGACCTGGGCCATAGTGCCTAGAAATCGTACCCGGCGACATCAGGAGGGGCCCGTTGGCCACGGACCGTCGCTAGTTCGTGACGACGGTACGGTACCGTTGTGGCATCCCGGGACGGGGAGAAAAGGGAGCGCCCGCTGCAGAAGGTCGTCACCCGCCGGTCGGGACCGGACCAATATCAGGCAGTCCGTAGGAGACGGGATCAGGGCCATGGAGCCGATCAACTATCGAGACGCTCTTCGCCGCCGATGGCCCGTCGCCGTTGCCCTGTCCCTGGTGGGGGCTCTCATCGGGGGCCTTTTCCCGCTGCATACCCCCTACCCACCTCCTCATGCCGAGTACGAGGCTGCGGCCCTGATCGGGGTGGCCCCCGGACCCTCGAAGGGCACCAGCATCGGACAAATCAAGTTCTTCGCCGCCAATCAGCAGGTGATCGCCAACGCAGCCAAGGCCGCTGGCATTCGGGGGAAGCCCAGCAACCTGGTCGGTGACATCATCTTCCCCTCGACGAAGAAGAAGAAGAAGAATAAGTCGTCCACCCCAACGGGCACGATCCGGATCTCGGTGAGGCAGCCGTCGGCCGAGCGCTCGGCCAAGCTGACCGGCGCATTCGTCACTGCCCTCACCGACTTCATCAATCAGCAACTGGACGCCCAGCACCAAAAGGATGTCCGGACCGCCGAGCAAAAGATCTCGAACCTCTCGAATCAGATCCAGAGCATCCAGAGCCAGATCATCGCCGAGACGCCGCCGCCCACCACGACCACTACCACGACCACCACCACCACCACCACGGTGCCTCGGACCACCACGACCGTGCCTCGATCCCCGCCGACGACTGCGGCCACGGCGGCCTTTGGCGGTGACGGAGGGGGCACGACAGCAGTGCTCGTCGCCTCGAAGGCCAATCCCGACCTCACGCTCCTCGAAGAGCAGCTCACCGTGCTCACGACGGCGTACAAGAACGCGCTCACCAGCCTCAACTCGCTGAAGCAGAACCCTGTCCCCAAAGCCGGCATCAGCACTCTGCAGCCGGCGCTGGCTCGTCAAGCCACGAAGATTCCGGTCAAGACCTCCTCGCTCGACCATCATTCCGTGCGGGCTCTCTTGGGCTTGCTCGCCGGTGGCGTGGTCGGGATAGCCCTCGTCTTCCTGCTCGACGCACTCGACAAGCGCCTCCGGACGGTGAGGCGCACCGAGGAGACGCTCGGGTACCCGGTGCTGGCCGAGATTCCCGCCACGACCTCCCGGTCCGCCCTGCAGCGCCGCCGGGAGGCAAAGACGCCGGTGGTTTTCGCCACTTTCAGCGAGCCGGGCTCCGCCGTCGCCGAGGCGTACCGCATGTTGCGTACCGCAGTTCTCTTGGAGCCGATCATCGGCCCCAGGGTGAATCCCGGCCCCGCCAGCTCGCCGGCGACGCCGCTGTCGGGGCCGGCGTCGCATCAACCGGTTGCCGGACCGGCCGGTAGCGCGGCCGTGACATCAGGGTCGTCGACTCCGCCGGACCGGCGTTCTCGCCAGGTCGTGCTCGTCGTCTCGGCTGGTGTCGAACCCACTCGGGCGCTCGTGGTGACCAATCTCGCCGCCGCTTTCGCCGAGGCGCGGGAGCAGGCTCTGATCGTCACCACCGCCGACCTTCGCCAGCGTGATCGGGGGCACGACACCCTGGTGATTTCGCCCGGGGGGGAGGAGCTATCGACGGAGATGGTCGCCTCCTCGACGCGACCGACGGAGGTGGCGGGGGTCCGGAGCCTGGCCTTCAGCAGGCTGATCGAGGGTCCCGGGCAACTGGCCACGCGCTCTGCCGCCATCCTGGCGGCGGCCCGACAGATGGCCGACGTCGTCATCGTGGATGCCGCCCTCCTCGCCGTCCACGACGCCGAGGCCCTGGTCCCCGCCGTGGACGTTGTCGTCGTCGTCGTCGAATCCTGGTGGACGAGGGTCGATCAGGCGATTCTGTCGGGGACGTTCCTGCGTCGCATCTCGGCCCCGGTCCTGGGCGCGGTGCTCACCGAGGTTCAACTCGGCAAAAAGGATCTCCGACGTGTTATCGAGCCACGGCCACGCACCGACGCTGACGCCGAGGACGACGAGCGTCTGGTGCGGACATCACGGATGAGCCGCCTTCGCCGCAAGCGCGGACGTGATGCTCGATGGCTGGAGGCCTGAGCACCTGACAACGTGACACACCGGTCAGCCGACCAACCTGTGACGTCGATCAATTGATGGCCAACAGGGGCTGTTGTCGTCGATCCATGCCCTACCATGGCACCGATGGGAGCCAGGGGGGGAACACGGGGGCTGGTGTCGCGCGCGGTATTGGCCGTTCTCGCCGCCGCACTGGTGACGGGCATCGTGACCGCCGCTGTCGCCGCGCCGGGAGCCGTTGCCGGGCCAGAGCCGGCGCCGCTGAGCACGATATCGGCCATGGCTCCCGCGTCTCATATAGCGCGGCCTACCCACGAGGACGGCCGGCTGGGGCGACAGGCGTCGCCCCCCGCCACCATGGCCGTTCCCACATCGTTCGCGCCGCCAGCCCCAGCGGGGACCGGTGCCGTGACCGATCCCACGACCGAGGCCCAAGTGGCGACGGACCTCATCGACGCAGTCGATGCTCGGTCGGGCGGCCGCTACGCCATCGTCGCCACGCCCGACAACGTCATCCTGCTCGAGACATGGATGGACAATGAGGGTGGCTTATGGGCCGACAACCCTCTCAACACCTCACTCGACGCGGCACGCTATCCGGATCAGCGCACGACCTCCGGCGAGGACACGGGGATCCCGATCTTCCCCGATATCCAGATCGGTATCGATGCCACCGCCGCCACTCTTCTTTCCGGCCATGTCTACGCGGGAATCCTCCAGATCCTGGGTGAGGGCACGGCGTCGTGCGACGCGTTCGCCCGGGCCGTTATGGCGTCGCCGTGGGCGGCTTCGCACTACGGCGGGAACCCGTCGCATTTCTGCGGAGCTTCGGGGGGTTTCGTTCCGTCCGGTATCGTGACCACGACGTGCCTGCGCGTGCGGGGCGGCACCCGCAAAGGTTCGCCGCGCTCGGAGCGCATGCCGGGTGCGTGCGGCCGGGCCGCGAGGGCCCCTGGTCGTGGCGACGGTGGCCACAGGCAGCTCCAGGGGCACGAGGCCCACAAGGCGCCGGCGGTGCGCCATCACGGGGTCAGGTCGAGTGCAGCTCTCTCTCGCCTCGCTCACCCGGCACTTCGTCCCGGCTCGGTCCGCCGTCGCAGATAGTCGATCCTGCGGACGTGCCGCGGTCTTACCGGGCGCCACCGTGGGGTACAGGCAACTCGCCGTGGTGACTCTGGTAGCGCGGGTTCAGTCCCAGACGACCACGCATTCCGTCCCACAGTCCGTGAAGATAGGCACTGCGCTCGGCCCAGGTCCCTGCCAGTTGGAGCCGACGCACGGAGTAGGCCAGGTGCCAGGCGAGCCAGCGCAGCTGGCCGTGGCGGCGGGCGAAGGAGAAGAAATTGCGAGCGACGTAGTAGGCGCGCCACGCCTCCTCGGCGTCGACCGGCCTGTGTGGTGCGAGCGCCTCGGCGCGTCCGCGCGACGTCTGCTGGGCGGCCACGGCCCGCGCCGAGACGGCGTCGACCATGACGGAGAAGCCCGCGGCACGGACACGGCAGAAGAAGTCGAAATCCTCGAGTCCGAAGAACCACGACGGGTCGGGTAAGACGCCGGCATCGACGACGGCCCTCGACACCAGGGTGGCGCCCCAGCAGGCGACGTCGACGGGCCCTAGGGCGCCCGGTTCTCCCACGGGCACGGTGTTGACGGTATGGCCGCCGTGCGCCGTGAAGGTCCGGCCATAGGACACGACGGCACCGATGGGGACGTCACCCCCCATCCTCGACGACGCTCGCCCGAGGACGTCGGCCACGCGGGGAACGGGGAAATCGAACAAGCCCACGTCGTCCTCGCACAGGTAGGCCCACTCGATGGAGGGGTCGGAGAAGACCTCGACCAGGCCGTGGCGAAATCCTGCTGCCGGACCGAGGTTGGTCGCCAGTCGCTTCATCTGCACGCGCTTTTCGAGACCCTCATCATCGAGGCCTCCGTCGCCGTTCACGACGACGACGACGTGGCCGGGGTCGAATCCCTCCACCTCGAGCAGTGACCGCACCAAGTCACCGGCCAGGCGACGGCGGCGGTAGGTGACGACCACGGCGGCGACGCCCTGAAGCGGCCTGTCGGAACCGGCTACCGCATTGTGCCCGCCGCCCGCCATCACACTGGTACTTTACTCAATGATCAGCGTGGTCCTGGCTGTGCGCGACGGATTGCCATGGCTCGACGCGCAGCTCGGCGCTCTGGCCGCACAGCAATGTGAAGCGCCGTGGGAGATCGTGGTGGCCGACAACGGCTCGAGCGACGACAGCATGGCGACGGCGCACGGGTGGGCGGGTCGGTGCAACCGCATCCGGGTGCTCGATGCGTCAGCGACACGGGGGCCGGCCGCAGCGCGCAATGCCGGCGTTCGCGCCGCCCACGGTGAGCTGCTGGCCTTCTGTGACGCTGACGATGTCGTCCAACCTGGATGGTTGCAGGCCTGTGTCAGCGCCCTGGCCGGGGCCGATGTGGTGGCCGGGACCTTCGACATGGCCTCTTTGAATGGGATGCCGGTCGGCGAGCCGGTACCGGCGGCGACGAGCCAGCTCGGCTTCCTCCCGGCCGGTCTGGCCGCCAACCTGGCCGTGCGCCGCGGGGCCTTCGAAGCGGCTGGTGGGTTCTGCGAGGAGCTACTCGTGGGCGAGGACATCGACCTCTGTTGGCGCTTGCAGCTGGCGGGATGCCGTTTCTGTGTGGCGCCGCAGGCGGTGGTGGCCAAACGGGAGCCTCCGGGTCTCGGGCCTCTTTTCCGCCGCGCTTTCGCCTACGGGCGTTGCGGCCCGAACCTCTATCGTCGTTTCCGCCGACGGGGGGCCCGGCGGGACCTCGTCGGAACGGCGAAGTCCTGGGCCTGGCTCGTGGTGACGGTGCCGAGGCTCCGGCGGACCGATGTCCGTCGCCATTGGGTGCGGGCCGCAGGTGTGCGACTCGGCCGCCTGGCGGGATCGATCGGCGAGCGCGTCTTCTTCCCGTGAGGCGAAGGCCGGTGGTCTCAGAGGTGTGACGCTTCGCCGGTAGAATGGCTGCCGTGGATCAGACCTCCGGGCGCGTCAGCGCGGCGCGCCCCGGGCGACGACCGCGGGTCCTTCTCCTCATCAAGTGCCTGGGTTACGGTGGGGCCGAGCAACTCATGGTGGACGTCACCGCTCACCGCCATCGGGACCTCTTCGATTACGAGGTGGCATACGTGCTGGCCGCCGAAGATGCCCTCGTGCCCTTCGTGGCCGCTACCGGCGTCGTTGTCCATGCCCTGGGGGCCACCGGAAATGCCGACGTGAGATGGATGCTGGCGCTCAGACGACTCCTCCTTACCGGGGACTTCGACCTGGTGCACTTCCATCTTCCGTATGCGGCCGCCCTGGGACGCCTGGTCGCATGGTCGCTTCCGCGGCGACGCCGACCGGTGCTCGTGTACACAGAGCACAGTATGTGGGAAAAAACGGCGCCCGTCGTGCGTTACCTCAACCGCATAGGCATCGGATTCGACGACGGCCTGATCGCAGTATCTGATGCGGTGAGAAATGCCCTTCCGCCGGCTCTACGCCATCGAGCGACCGTGGTCGTCCACGGCATGGATCTGACACGCGCATCCCAACTGAATGCGGAGCGCGCCGAGGTGCGACGAGAGGTACGGCGGGAGCTGAGAATCGCCGACGACGAGATCTTGGCCCTGGCCGTGGCCAACCTCCGGCCAGAAAAGGGGTATGACGTCCTGCTCGAAGCGGCCAGGTTGGTCGTGGCCAGCGGGGCGTCCGTGCGATTCGCGGCGGTGGGACGGGGACCGCAAAGCGCCGAGATCACCGCCCAGCGCGACGCCCTGGGGCTCGACGGCCGGTTCCTGCTTCTCGGCCAACGGTCCGATGCCCTGCGGCTCATGGCCGGTGCCGATATCTTCGTGCTGGCCTCGCACTATGAGGGTCTTCCCGTGGCCCTCATGGAAGCGACGAGCGTCGGTCTGCCCATCGTGACCACCTCGGTCGGTGAGATTCCCAACATCTTGGTCGACGGTGTCGACGCCCTCATCGTTCCACCGGGGCGACCGCATGCGCTGGCGGATGCGGTCGATCGTCTGGCTGCAGACGGGGAACTGCGAGAGCGACTGAGCGCCGGTGCGCTCGCCCGCAGTGATCTGTTCGACATCACCCGCGCCGTCGCTCGCATCGAGTCGCTGTACACCGCCCTGCTCGAGGGCGCCGCGTGAATGCTCTGACCGGTCGTCGTGTCGTCCACGTGACGACCACCGACATGAGCCTGGCGCTGCTTCTCGGGCCGCAATTGCGCGCCTTCGCCTCCGCCGGCATGGAGGTGGTGGGGGCCTCCGCTCCCGGCCCCTACGTCGATGACCTCACGGCGGCGGGGATCGCCCACGAACCGCTGCGGCACGCCACGCGCTCCGTCGACGTGGGACAAGATGTTCTGGCTGTGGGCGAATTGGTCCGCCTGTTTCGGCGCCTCCGGCCCGACATCGTCCACACCCACAATCCGAAGCCGGGGCTCTACGGACGCATCGCGGCACGGGTGGCTGGCGTGCCCGTCGTCGTCAACACAGTACACGGGCTCTACGCCACCGAAGACGACGGGCGAACGCGCCGCTTCTTCGTCTACGGACTCGAACGCGTCGTCTCGGTGTGCTCGCAGGCCGAGCTCGTACAGAACGAGGAGGACGTCGACGTACTCCGGCGCCTGCGAGTTCCCGCCCGCAAGCTGGTCCTGTTGGGCAACGGCGTCGACCTGCAGCGCTTTGCCCCACCCGGCGGCGCACACGAGGTTGCCCGGGCCCGGGCGTCACTGGGGGTGGGCCCGACGCAGGTGGTCGTCGGGATCGTCGGGCGTCTCGTGTGGCAGAAGGGACTGCGCGAGCTCTTCGCCGCCGCCGCTCGGTTGCACGACAGCCGGCCCGAGATCGTGATCGTCGTGGTGGGCCCCACGGATCCGGACAAGGCCGATGCCCTCGGTCCCGCCGACATCACCGCCGCCGAGGCTCTCGGGAACGTCGTGTTCCTCGGTGGTCGCCAAGACGTGGACGATCTGTACCACGGCTTCGACATTTTCGTTCTCCCCTCTTATCGCGAGGGGTTTCCACGCTCGGCCATGGAGGCGGCGGCGAGTTCCGTGGCCGTCGTGGCCACCGACATCCGGGGTTGTCGCCAGGCGGTCGACCACGGGGTCACGGGCCTGCTCGTCCCTGTGCACGATGCCGGCGCCTTGGCTGCGGCCATAGAGCACCTCGCCGACGACGCCCCTCTGCGAGCCGTGATGGGTCGGGCTGGCCGGGCCAAGGCGGAGGCCGAGTTCGACGACCGGCAGGTTGTCGAGACGACCCTGGCCGTGTACGAGCGTCTGTTGGCGCGCCGGCAGAGGTAGGGCCAGACCTCGGCCCACGGCGGTGAATCATCAGATGATCCGTCGCCTGATCCGAGCCCTCGTCCCCGTGTGCGAGACTGAGTGGCTTCGCTCCGGAGGTCAGGTTTGACGCCATCAGGCAAGTTTCGCCGGTACGGCTCGAGCATCCGCCGGCTGTCACTCCGAAAGACATCGGGTACCTCGACGTCCAAGGCTTTGCCGCGCAGTGGGGGGCTCTTCCCGGTCGAAGCGGCCATCCCGATGCCAGACCGGTCTTTGAAGGTAGGGCGTCCTGCCGCGTTCCACGACGTGGCCCTGACCTCCATGGGTCGGATGAACATGGCCGGTCTGCGCCCGGATCATGACATTTTGGACGTCGGCTGCGGAGTGGGACGCACGGCACGCTACTTGTGCGATTACCTCGACGCGGGTGCGCGCTATCAGGGGTTCGATGTCAGGGAGGACGTGGTGCAGTGGTGCCAGACTCACATCACTCCGCTGTTTCCCAACTTCCAATTCCAGCTCATCTCGTTGTTCAACACGAGATACAACCCCGACCCGACGCTCCCGTCAGCGAGCGAGTTCCAATTCCCCTACCCTGACCAGTCGTTCAACTTCGCCTTCGCCCACTCCATGTTTACGCACCTCGTGCCCGAGGTCACCAGCCACTACCTGGATGAGATCAGCCGCGTCCTACGACCAGGTGGTATCAGCTACTCAACGTGGTTCCTGTTCAATGAAGACTCCTCGGGATACGCTCACTCAAGAACGACGACAATGCATCACGACTCGTCGGGGACGTTCGCCGTGCAGAATCCCAAAGTCCCGGAGGCCGCCGTCGGTTACAGCGAGACATTTGTCCGCCACGCGTACTCCTCCAGCGGCCTGAAGATCGTCGAGCCCATTCACGCGGGATTTATGCGCCTCCAAGACGTTATCGTCGCCGTCAAATAGTCCGGGCGTGTGCGCCACACGGGGAACCTCTCGTTCAACTGCTCGACGACCAGGGCGTGTGTCCAGCTCAGCGTCCGGGATCACGCGCGGTGTCACGACCTGCGTTCCGAGCGGTACCTCCCCGCCACGTGGCTCCTGGCCAATGGGCGGGAGTACGAGATTCCCTGCCCGACCTACGTCATGAGCCGAGACCGATCTGAGCGCAATCCTCGATGCCATCTGGTCCGACCCACACATGTAAGGAGTCGACACGCGCGGCTCTTTCTGGATGCGTCGCACAACGTCGAGCCAAAGGTAGCAACCCTCGCCAGATCAGCGAATGGTTCGTACCGATAGGCCTGCTCGCAGCATGTCGACCTGGGCGACTTTCGTGCCGACGGCAAGCACCCGGTCGTGACGGGGGTTCGGCTGGACGATGGACCGGATGTCGCAATAGCCCACTTCGTCCATCATCTCGGACACGACCAAGGGGGAGGGATAGAACCAGTTCGCCCCGCCCCCCCGGCCGGGATCATTCTTCCCGGCATAGTCCAGGATGCGGGCATTCGATTTGGCGGCAGCCGTCTCGAGCAGGCATCGCCCCCCGGGCCGCACGGCGTTGAAGGTGATGCGCATACCGAGGACAGGGTCGCTCAAGTGGTAGAGCACGCCGGAGAACAGGACGATATCAAAGGCGTCTTGGAACTCGTCGGTCGTCAAGTCGTAGAGAGACAGGTTCCGGGGATCCAGATTCTCGAGGGCGAAGGAGTCTCGTAGGTACCGCAGGCAGTCGACGTATTTGGTGACCTCCTCCACAGCCACTACTGATGCGCCCATCGCCGCTAGGAGCAGACTCGTTCCCCCGGTATAGCAACCAATGTCGAGCACGCGTTGGCCGTCCAGGCTCTTTGGTAGAGCATCAAAGCGCCTCATGAATGTCGACAACAGTCTGCTGGGTCGATGATTCGCTTTTCCCGGACCAACCTGGAAGTCACCGAAGTCGTGATCGTACGGCCAGCGGAAGCGAACAGACTTGGCCCGCTGCATTTCCGGCGCCACGTATCCCTCCATCTCGGCGTCCTCCAGGGCGAGGAAGCCCTCTATCCGCTGGCGGAACTGGAGAGGATCGACTCCCACGAGATTGCGAACCTGATAGTTGTCGATCATGAGACCCTGCAGGTAGGTGTAGGGCCCAGCGTCGGGGCGAGGGCTCTTCGGCGGGGACAGGCGCCTCTTGACGGTCTCGGGCAGCAGGGCTCCGATCGCGGGCCGTATGCGGTCAATCACCGACAACCCTGCGATCTGATCGAGGCCTCCGACACGGGTTCTCCTGCTCAAGCTGGCTCAAGTGATTCGAAGATACCATCGAAGGTCTACCATCGAGAATACCCAAGATCTCTCATGAGGCGGCCCGACTTCAGGCGCAGTTCTGTGAGATAGACGGTGTTGATGGGCCCCTTTCCGACGCCTATCGATGACGTGAAGATTTCTGAGGATCGGTGTCGATCGTCCCTGTGGTTCGGCTCAGTGCCCGAATCCTGGCGTGGGGTTTGTATCATCGATTCGCCTGGGAGCTCGCCCCTCCAGCGAGCTATGGACTGCTCGTCATCGAGGGACCCAGAGCCGTAGCCGTGGTCGAGGTCCCCGAAGTGCAGCACATTCTGGTCCCAGGGCTCATCCAACCAATCGAGAAGTCCCCGCATCGTTGTTTCCGGATCGTTGACGAGCCGCTCGTATCGAATCTCCGTGTAGCGATCCCCGGGGTGTCGCCTACCGAACGCCCGGCCGGCGCGTACGTGCTCGGGCCAGCTCCGGACGGCCTGGTGTGCCCGACGGGGACCCCACCTCCGGCTCCATGAGTCGAGGACATCTCGGGGATCGCGAATGACCTGGACCACTTGACAGTCAGGGAAGAGGCTGTCGATGTAATCAAGTATCAGCGTATAGCCGGGGCTTTTGTCGGCCCAACGACTCTTTCCCTGACGTTCAGCGTGTTGGCTATGAACCCAGACGAAGAGCTCGCGGATGCGGGCGCGCCACATCGCTTGCGAGATTCCGAATGCGCTTAGTCGCTTCCAGTTGTTCTGTTCCGCTTTCACCATCTGCTCGAGGAACAGCGTCTCGGGACCGCAACTGATGGAGGGATGTGAATCGAGCATCATCTGTAGCAGCGTGGTTCCGGACCGGGCGCAACCCACAACAAATATGGGTCGGTCGGTCGGGGGCGCACCAAGCGATTCGGCAAGCCTGTCCGTCACGAGGTTAGGCTACCGGGCTTCACACAGTGTCAAGACCACAAGTCGTCTCCCCCGGAAATTTCCGCCTCGATGAGGGTGACTCATGGAACAGAGAGTGATTCGCCCGCGCCCGGCAGGGTCCGGTGAGAGCACATTTCGTACGTCGGCATCTCCCTGGGCTGCTTAGCCAGGTCTTTCTGAGGATCGTCATGATCAATGTCGTCACTGTTCACTGGCAAACGCCGAAGTGGATCGAGGTTCAGCTGAGCTACCTCGAGCGCAATTTGGCAGGAGAGTTCCGAGTCTTTGCCGCCCTCAACGGGATCAGTGATCTGGAGCTGCGGGACCGCTTCCATTACGCCGTTGACCTGGAAGGCACCCACGAAGAGAAGTTGAACGCCTTGGCCAAAGTGGTCATCGAACAATCAGACCCGACAGACATCTTGATGTTCGTCGACGGCGACGCCTTTCCCGTTCAGAGCCTCGACGCCTGGATGCACGAGAGTCTCCGGTCCTATCCCCTGGCGGCGGTCCGGCGCGACGAGAACGTTGGAGACCGCCAGCCTCATCCTTGCTTCTGTGTGACGACCGTTGGCTTCTGGCGGGAGATCGACGGCGACTGGTGCCGAGGAGGGACTTGGATCAACGCCGTCGGCAAGGAAGTCACCGATCCAGGGGGGAACCTTCTCCATCAACTGCAGGAGCTCGATCAGGATTGGTTGCCGCTGGTACGGACGAACACCAACAATCCCCACCCCCTGTGGTTCGCCATATACGGTCACCTCGTCTACCACCACGGGGCCGGGTTCAGAGCGATGCTCAGCCGCACTGACTTCACGCTTCAGCCGAAGTTCAAGAACGCCTACGTATCCATGAAAAAGGGACCGACATTGGGTGGCCTGCGACTGGCGGTCCAAGCTGACCCGTCGCGGCTGGCTCATCTTCGACCCCACCACCTTCTCGTCTTCACCCGGGCAGTCCAAAAAACGATCCTGGAGAGACGCCGGCACTGGTACATGAGGCAACAATCCCAATACGTCGAGCGAACGGAAGCCCAAGCCGAAGAGATCTTCGCCCGGCTGCAGGTCGACCCCGATTTCTACCTTCAGCTGGACGGTCGGGCCGCAGAAGCGTCATCTGACCCCACCCTTCATTGACAGGTCTCCGATGAGGCTTCGGTCTTTTGTAGCCTGGACTGGTGGATGACATGGGGATCGAGACCGGCGTGCGATGAAGATCCTCTGCGTGGTGGAGGATTTCCCCTGGCCGGCTCGCGGGGGTGCCCACCTGCGATCACAACAAGTGATCGCCACCCTCGCCTCGGTGGGTGAGCTGCATCTCTTCAGTCTGATGTATCCGAACCGGCCCGAGGCCTGCGATCTGCCCCCCGACGTCGTCGCCACTCGGCTCGAAGTCGTCACCAACCCCATGCCGGTCTACTCTTTCAGGCGGCGACTGCGGTGGTTGACCAGCAGAGGCTTGCCTTTGGAGGTCGTCGCCGCTGAGAACGTGGTGCTGCGCTCACGCTTCCAGCGGTGGGCCGACGGTCCGTACGACCTGGTCTGGGTCAGTCGGGCGAGCGTCTTCGAATTGCTGGGTCGGCCTCACCTCGGCCCGACGATCGTGGATCTCGTCGATCTCGAGGATCAGAAGATCCGGACACGGTTGGCTGCCATGCGCGCGCAGCCGATCGCCGCCGGTATCCGGGGGTGGACCCACCGACAGGTAGCCGTTCTACAGGCCCGATGGAATGCTTCGCGCTGGTCCCGATTCCAGGCGAGCGTGGCCCGGTCGGTCGACATCGTGGTCGTGTGCAGCGAGGACGACCTCGAACTTGCCGGTCTTCCCAACGCCGTGCTGGTGCCCAATGGCTACGAACCCCCGGAAGTCCCCGTGGGCCGGGTCACCGTCGATGACCCCCCCGTGATGCTGTTCCAAGGTGGCATGCACTATGGGCCGAACACCGACGGCGCGCACTGGTTTGTCACCGACATCGCCCCGCTCATCCGCGATCAGCTGCCCGGTGTTCGGATCCGGCTGGTGGGAGATCCCGACGGCGTGGTGACAAGGCTCGACCACCGGCCGGCTGTCACCGTGGTGGGTAGCGTCGAGTCGATGGAGGTGGAGCTGGCCCGCGCCGACCTGGTCGTGGCCCCCTTGCGCTACGCCAGTGGGACCAGGCTGAAGATCCTCGAGGCCCTGGCTCACCGCATCCCCGTAGTATCGACCACGATTGGGGCGCAAGGTCTCGGGCTCGAACCTGGCCGGCACCTGCTTGTGGCCGACGACGCTGAAGGCTTCGCGCTGGCGTGCGTGTCGGCCTTGACCGAGCCAGCCCTGCGGGAGCGACTCGTCGCAGAAGGACACACCGTCTTCCTACAGAACCACCAATGGTCCAACGCACGCGAGCGGATCCGAGCCTTGGCTCTGAAGAGCGCGGAGCCGGCGTCGAGTGGACCCGGTCCTTCGTAGGGCATGAGCCAGGTACGCGCGACAGTGCCGAAACTTTTGGACAATCTTCGTTTGCGCCCCGCACATCTGGCCGTGCGCAGCAGGGTGCGTCGGCTGACCCGCACCCCTTTCGGGGCCGGCCAGAGCCCGGCCGTCCTTGTGCACTGCGCCCACCACAAGGTGGGTACGGTGTGGTTCCAGCGTGTCCTGTCTACGGTGGCCGGCTTCTACGGCCTTCGCTTCACTGAGGTGCCGGCGTCCGAAGACTCGCCCGGGTCGCCCCCTGTTCTCGCGTCGGACATCGACATTGTCGTTTATCACCGGGCCAATGACTTCCGGCCGGAGGATCTCGCCGGCCGGGAGTACCGGGGCTCGCACCTGATCAGGGATCCGAGAGACATGGTGGTCTCGGGTTACCACTACCACCTGCGGACCGACGAGCCCTGGGTGCACGAGCCCAAGGACCGCTACGGGGGCCTCAGCTATCAGGCTTTTCTGCAGGGTATCGACGAGCACGACGGGCTCATGGCCGAGATCGAGCGGTGCGCGCGGTCCTCGCTCGCCGAGATGGCGGAGTGGCACTACGCGAGACCCGGGATCCTGGAGCTGCGCTACGAGGACGCCGTACGAGATGAGGTGGAGACGTTCACCGGTCTGTTCAGGTTCTACGGCTTCAACGATGCCGCCGTCGAGCGAGGGCTCACGATCGTCGAGCATTTCAGCCGACGCAGCGGTCCGCATGCCGGCGATGCCGACCCCCATGTCCGGTCGGGCCAGCCCGGCGAATGGCGTCGTTCCTTCGGTGTCGACCACATCGCTCGGTTCAAGGAACTCACCGGAGACCTCGTGGTGCGCCTCGGCTACGAGGAGGACCCCGACTGGTGAGAGACGGAGCGGACGACGGTTCTGATCCGCTCGCCGGCGCCCTGCCACTGGAAATGGGCCAAGAAGGCCTTCTCGGCTTCGTCCACGAGGCGCCGGCGCAATTGCGGCTGCTCCAGCAGACGGACGCAGGCGGAGGCGAAACCTTCGGCGTCGTCGGCCACGAGCAGATGCTGCCCGTCTTCGAAGCCCAGTCCTTCGGCCCCCAGTGTCGTCGAGACGACCGGGATGCGGTGGGCGGCGGCCTCGAGGATCTTCACGCGTGTGCCGCTGCCGTAACGTAAGGGGACGACCACGAGGTCCGCCCGGGCCAGCTCGGGCTCCATGGCCGGGACCCGCCCCACCACCGTCACGTCGGGCGGTCGGTCGAGCCGGGCCACAGAGTCGCTCGGTTCTCCCACCAACCTGAGCGTGACAGCTGTCATCCGGGCCCGGATCCGAGGCAAGATGCTGGAGACCATGAAACTGGCTGCATCGGCGTTGGGCGGGTAGCCGAACGAGCCGGCGAGCAACAAGTTGGGGGGGTCTCCCACCTCCTCCCGGCCGACGGGGTGGGTGGGGGCGTCATACCCATTGGGAACCACCGCCACGTTGGCCAGGCCCGAGCGCTTGGCGTCGAGCTCGCTGCACAACACAACTCGATCGACGGTGCCGGCCACCGAGCGTTGGAAGCGTGACCAACGAGTGGCATTGGTCTTGGCCTGGGCGCGGGCCACGGCGTGGTGCACTCGTGGAAGGACCCCTCCGATGGCCTCGTCGTCGCGTGTGGCCGCCAAGCGGGTCAGGATCTTTTGGTCCTCCAGATCGTCGATGTCGACGACCGTCGGGCCGAGGCGCGGGCGCCCGAGGAGCTCGAAACTGGCGGCCCTGCTGAACCAGACGACGTCGTAGGCGCCTGCCCTCCACGACTCGAAAACGTTCCGGGGCCCGGCGGAGTCTTCCTGGAGCAGTTCCAGCGGCAGCCGGGAGGACGTCAGCCACCTGAGCCGCTTCCCCGGGGACAAAGAGGGCTGGGGACGGACGACAGTCTTCAGCCGGACCCCTTCCAACCCGACGGGGAGAACGCAGGGCTCGCCCCGGCGGGCAGGCACGAAAGCGAACACGTCGGTTTCCCCCAGCCCGGCGATGACCTCGATGACCTTGGCCAGTCGCAGGCCCCCACCGCCGCTCACGGGCCAGGGGAAGTCCTCGGCCACCACCAGGCATGTGAACGTCACCGGGCCGCCACTTCACGGGCCAGCGCGCCGATCTCCTCCTGGACCACCGAGGACCGGTAGCGCGCCATGAAGAGAGCGTGCGCCTGCTCGACGATGGCGTGACGCAGGGCGTCGTCGCCGAGCAGGTGGGCGCAGGCACGGGCCACACCGTCGGGATCGTCGGCCACCAGGAGGTGCGTCCCCGGGCGCACCTCCAGGCCCTCCGCCCCGACCGTGGTGGAGACCACCGGGACGCGGTGGGCGAAGGCTTCGAGGATCTTGACCCGCGTCCCGCTTCCGTAGCGCAGGGGGATGACCACGATGTCGGCCAGTGACAGTTCGTCGGCCATGTCGGGTACCTGGCCGGTCAGGGTGACCGAGGGGGGATCGTTCAGGCCGGCCAGTGCGGGTGGTGCCACACCCACCAACCGGATCTGCGCATCGGGGACGAGGGACCGCAGTCGTGGCCCGATTTCTTCGACCAAGTAGCGCGCCGCGTCGGCATTGGGGGGATAGCGCAAGGTTCCCTGGAAGACGACGACCGGAGGCGATGACACCGTCGAGCGGCCGGCAGGGCGATCGGGTAGCGGGTACCCGTTGGGGAGCACACGGACACCGGGAAGACCCGATCGGCGGGCGTCGAGCTCACTGCACACCACGGTCGCCGTCGCCCGCCGCGCCGCCAAACGGTGCAACCGGCGCCAACGGCGGACATCCTCGTCTGTCCAGAACCGCGCCGCCTCCCGCCGCAGACGTCCCCGTCGCTCGTCCTCTCGGCGCGGCAGCGCCGAGCGGGCGAGGATCTTCTGGTCCTCCAGGTCGTCGATGTCGACCACGTCGGGGGCGAGGGCGAGTTCTCCCGCCAGCACCCACGCCCGCACTTGGAAGAACCAGACGAGGTCGTAGCGGCCAGCCACGAAGTGACGCAGGGCCCGGCTCATGGTACCCCGGGCGCGCACCGGCATCTCGAAGGGAACGGTGGGCCGGACGATACACCGGGCCACGTCACCGGGCCCGGGGGGCCGATCGTCGATGGCGATGCGTTCGAGTCGCTCGAGCGCCAGTGACGGTGGCGGCGGCGCGAAATCGCTCCGGTCCTCGGACACGGCCGAGAAGAGCTCGGTCGGTCCGCATCGGCACAGGGCCTGCACCGTGTTCGCCAGCCTCAGACGTGAGCCGCTGTTCTGGGGCCAGGGGTATTCGGTGGCTACCACCAGTGTTCTCACCTTGGCCGTGTGCGCATACGAGGGGGACTCACGTGGGTGTCATGTGGGGGGGGAGAAACCGGCGCGAGCAGCGGCCAGACGGCGATCTCGCCGCTTGAGACGCGGCTGCTCCCAGGGGAGCTTGGGCGGTTCTCCTTTCGGGGTCAGTGGGATGGCTAGCAGGACGAGGAAGTACGGGAACAACAGTGTCCGCTCGCGGGTGATCAGTCCCAGGTTGCCGAGGGCGGCGAAGGCGTAGAGGAATCCGAGCGAGTACACCGTGGCCAGGATGACGTACGGACGCTCTAGACCGGCCCGGAAGACCAAGCGGAGCCTTCGCAGCGAGGTGAGGACGAAAATCAGGACGACGGTATTCTCCGCCGCCGCCAGGAGCTGAGTCACGCTCCCGGCCGTAAATGGCAGGGGGTCGAACAGGACGGTATAGACGTCGCGCGGATAGAGGAGGGGGTCGGAGGAAAACGGCACATTGCTACTGCCGAACCCCGCACCCAGACCGCTGTTGTTCTGGTGCGCGCTGTTCAGCAGGCCTGACACCGAGGTGGAGTTGCTATGGACGAACTTCACCAGGAGCAGTCCGGTCACGACCAGGAGAAGGACCAGGAAGACGAGGGTACCGAAGCGCCGGACGGCCCGCAGCTGTCGGCGGTTGTCCCGGCTCCGGAACAACATGGCCACCGTTAAGGACACGAACAAAAGGGCGAATTCATTGGGTCGGGTGACGACGCCCATCGCCGTCCCCAGGGCAATGACCGGGTAACCCCTGCGCTGGCGGGCGAGGACGCGCGCAGTACCCAAGGTGGCTACCCCGAGAGCCAGCATCGTCACAGATTCCTTGCTGACGTCTGACGTCCAGAAGAGCAAAGACGGCAGGAGGAAGAGCATCAACGCATACCGGCGGTGCCCGCCCTCGGGGAAGGTGAGACAGAAGGCCCGGTAGAAGAAGATCGCTGCCAGCCAAGAGAACCAAGCGAACACGAAGAAGGCGGCGAGCTCGTTGACACCGACGATGGCGAACACCACTCCCGCCGCGATCGACACCGACCCGTCACCGACCACCGATCGGATGCCGGCACCCGAGGTGGTGAAGTTGAAGGAACGGAAGTTCCGCGACAATGTGGCGCCCTGATGCACATAGCCGCTGAAATCGGAGACGCCGTGGTACACGTGGTTGTCGATGAAGATCTGTGCCCCCGAGCCCAGAAAATGCAAGAGCAAGCCGATCATGAGCAGCGACACGAGGCGGGGGTCTCCCTCGGTGCGGCCCAGACGCCGGGCGATGGGCATGCTCACTCCGATCAGGAGCAGTGCCACGATCAGCACGACGACAGGATCTGACGGGAGCTTCCCGCTGGCGGCGAGGATCACGTGGCCGGGCGCGGGACGAAGTTCGGCCACAGGGCGAGGTCGAGCTCCCCGAACTGCGCGGCAAGAGCCTCGACGTCGGGCGTGTAGGCGTCGATGAGACGGCGCAGCGCGTCATCGGCAACGTGGACCTTGCCCTCGGTCGTCGGTCCCACGGGCCGGCGCAGGTCGGATGGGACGAAATTGTCGTCGAGGCCGAGGAAGCGGTAGCTGCGGGCTAGTTGGCCGGCGGGATCGAGGGTGCAGCGCTCGTACTGCAAGACGAGAAGCCTGTTCGGATCGATGTGCTCACACCACTGCGTGAGCGCCCGATGATAGAAGCCGCGTGCCACCGCATCGGCGACGGTGGCGCCGGTGACCGACGCCCGGTGGCGCCACTGGTGGGCCAAGCCCGATCGGAACCTTTCGATCGGATCCCGCACCATCACGAGGATGCGGGCCTGGGGGGCGGCCAGCGCCAGGAGCGGGGGGACCCAGGGGTAGTCCAGGTAATCGGGGGTCCACTCGCCGGCCAGCGTGCCGGGACGACGCGGGAACCAGCCGTGGTAGGCCTCGATCTCCGCCGGCCCGAACGACGCCGTGCCGAAGCGCGAGAGGAAGTGCCGCTCTTTGTGGATGCCCGGGTGAGTTGAGACAGCCGGGTGGGACACGATGAGCGAGTACCACCAACTCGTCCCCGCCTTCTGCACCCCGATGCCCACGAAGTCCGGCGGCCCCGGCTTCTCCCCGGGCCTGAGGGTGGGGGGCGTGAAGTCGAAACCCGTCTCCCAGGGCGCGAAACGACCGAGTCCGTGGAGTAGGCGCAGTCGTGCCTGAGTAGGCAGGCGTCGTAGCCCAGCCGCTGCCACGGAGCGTAAGGTCATCGACGCAGGGTGACACATGTGGTGCTCGTTCACAAACGGTAGCCTGGCTCTTCGCCGATGGTGGTGATCTCCCAGGTGAACAGTCTGAAAAGGGGGCCGTTGAGGTGGAAGAGGGCCGAGCTGCAGAGCCCCTTGTGCTGCACGTGATCCCGACGCGGGCGGCCCGGGGGGCCCAGCGCGAAGCTCGAGCCCTGGCCGACCGCCTCGACGCCCCCGGAGTCCGACGCCACCGCATTCTGTCGCTGGCGGGCTCGGACGAGAGCTCCGACGACCATGTGGCGGTCGACTATGCCATCGATTGGAGAAGCGGCTCGGCCACCACCATCGGTTTTGATGCGCGACTCGTCGTCAGGCTCCGACGCTCCTTGGACCGCCTCGCTCCCGTTCTCGTCGTCGCTCACGGTGGAGAGCCGCTCAAATTCCTCGTCCCCGCGCTCCTGCGGCGCCGGTGCCCACTCGCGTACTACGCCATTGGGACGTTGGCCCAACCGGCACACCACCCCGTCCGCCGGTTGATGTGGCGGTTTCTGGCCCGCCGGCCCGATCTCGTGGCGGCCGAGGGTACGGAGGTGCTCGACGAGTGTCGCACCCTCCTGGGCGTGTCGGCCGGCCGCCTTGTCCTCGTGCCCAACGGACGCGACCCCGAGGAGTTCCGACCTGCGGCCGACGCCAACTCCCGCACGATGCCTGTGATCGCCTTCGTGGGCGCGCTGACCGAGCAGAAGAGGCCCGACCGGTTCGTCGATCTGGTGGCCGCTCTGCGTACCCGGGGACTGGAGTTCCGGGCCCTGATCGTCGGAGAGGGGCCGCTCGGCCCGGCGATCGCCCCAGGAGCGCGCGCCGCGGGGGTGGAGCTTCTGGGCGCCCGCGGAGATGTCGCTGATGTGCTCAAAGGGACCGACATCTTCGTCTTCCCCAGCCTTCCGAAGGGCGAAGGTATGCCCGGGGTGCTCATCGAGGCCGGCTTGAGCGCCGTCCCGGTGGTGGCCACCGCCGTGCCCGGGGTCGACGCCATCGTCGTCGACGGCGAGACGGGCGTCGTCGTGGATCCTGACGATTTCGACGGCCTGGTGGGAGCCGTCGCCTCCCTTCTCGCCGATCCTTTCCGTCGTCAGACTATGGGGCGAGCCGCTCGCAAGCGGTGCTCAGAGCTGTTCAGTCTCGACGTGGTGGTAGCGGAATGGCGCGCTGCCCTCGTGCCCCTCCTGGCGACGCCATGACTCGCACAGGCACCTGCCCCGGAGCCCGCAGAGTCGGCGCCGTCGGCTGGGTTCACGTGGGCGCCACGGGGTCGGTCGAGGTGGAGCACTGGTCGTTCGACGACCTGACCGGAGACGTGTGTGCGGGATAGCCGGGGTCCTTGACCCCGGCCGGGTGACGTCCTCGGAAGAGCTGGCATGCCGCGCCTCGGCGATGGCGTCGGCGCTCGAGCACCGGGGACCGGACGACAGCGGCCTGTGGGTCGACGCGGCTGACGGGGTGGCGTTCGGGCATCGCCGGCTGTCGGTGGTCGGGTTGGGGCCCACCGGGCACCAGCCGATGATGTCCGCCGCCGGTCGGTTCGTTCTCAACTACAACGGGGAGATCTACAACTACCCGGCCCTGCGTCACCGGCTGGAGTCGGTGGGGGTCGCCGTGGGCGGCGGCTCTGACACCGAGGTCCTCCTCGGTGCCATCGAACAGTGGGGCCTCGACGACGCCCTGGACGCCTGCGAAGGCATGTTCGCCCTGTCGGTGTGGGACCGGACCCGGCACGAGCTCCATCTCGTGCGCGACCGACTGGGGGAGAAGCCGCTCTACTACGGGTGGGTCGGAGGTCACTTCGCCTTCGCCTCGGAGTTGAAGGCATTGCGGTGCTTGCCCGGCTTCACCGTCGAGCTCGATCGTGGATCGATTGCCATGTTCCTCCGACACAACTGCATCCCTGCACCACGCACCATCTACCGGGGCATCGCCAAACTCGAGCCGGGCCAGGTCGTCACGCTCGTAGCCGGCGACCGCCCCGGCTCGCCGCCCCGGCCTCGCACGTACTGGTCGGCACGCGAGGCCGTGGTCGCGGCGCAGTGCCGGCCGCTGTCGGGTGAGCTCGGCGAGTTGGCCGACCTCGTCGAGAACGTCCTGGATGACGCCGTGGCCGCCCGCATGGAGGCCGATGTCCCGGTGGGGGCGTTCCTGTCGGGCGGGGTGGACTCGAGTCTCATCGTCGCCCTCATGCAACAACACAGTCGACGACCGGTACGGACCTTCACCATCGGTTTCGCCGAGGAGGCCTTTGACGAGTCGAACGATGCGGCCGCGGTGGCATCGCATCTGGGCACGGAGCACACCGTCCTCAGGGTGGGCGAGGCCGAGGCCTTGGCCGTCATCCCCACGCTGGCCGACATCTGGGACGAGCCGTTCGGCGACAGCTCGCAGATTCCCACGTTGCTCGTCAGCCGGCTGGCGCGCTCGGAGGTCACGGTGTCGTTGTCGGGCGACGGGGGCGACGAGCTCTTCGCCGGGTACAACCGGCACGCCTGGCTCGAGCGACTGGCGCGACACTCGGCCGTCGTGCCCGGTGGCCTTCGCCGGCGGATCGGCGCCTCCATGGCCCGGGTGCCGCCGGGCGCGGTCGAGCAGACGGCGAGGCTCGGCCGTGTGCTGCCGCGGCGCTGGCAGGTGCGCAACCCGTCCGACAAGTTCGCCAAGCTCGGACGGGTCCTCGCCGCTGGCGGAGCGGGGGAGGCCTATCTGGCACTCGTCTCCCACTGGGACGACGCCGAATCGGTGGTGCTCGATGCGGGAGCCCTCGAGTCGTGGGCGTGGCCACCGACGACGTGGCCCGCCCTTGGGGGTGTGACCGAGCAGGTCTTGTGGCTCGATCTCGTCGGCTATCTTCCCGATGACATCCTCACGAAGCTCGACCGGGCGGCCATGGCTGTCTCACTCGAGACCAGGGTCCCTTTTCTCGACCGCCAGGTCCTGGATGTGGCCTGGCGGCTGCCGTTGTCGAGCAAGCTCCAGGGCCGGGCGACGAAACGAGTTCTGCGTACGATCCTGCACCGTCACGTCCCGTCCGCCCTTGTCGACCGGCCCAAGATGGGCTTTGGGGTACCGGTCGGGGCGTGGTTGCGCGGCCCGTTGCGGCCGTGGGCCGAAGATCTCGTTTCCCGTCGTCGTCTCGAGCACGACGGCCTTCTCGACCCTGACGCTGTTCGGCGCGCCTGGGAGGCGCACCAGAGCGGGCGGCGCGACCTCGGTTACGCTCTGTGGGATGTGCTCATGCTCCAGTCCTGGCTGGACCGGTGGATGACCTCACCGTAAAGACCCCCGGACAGCGCCGGTCGGCGGATCAGATCCGCCGCGCAACGTATTTCGCACGTAAGGCATGGGCGACATCGATAGACCTGAGGTTCCGCCGCCTGGCATCGACGTACGGCCTCCCCGACGGGAGCAATCGGGTGTACTGCTACCACATCCGCAAGACCGGGGGCACGAGTCTTACCCGCAGTTTTCTGGCCGTCGGTGGAGAGGATCCCGCCCGCGTCCATGCTCGGATCGGCGCCAATGACCTCCACCGCACGGTCAGCGGTGGCTATGGGTTCGTCGCCTTCGACCGAGAGCTACTGGCGCGCGGCCGCTACTTCTACGGTTGGGCGCACCGGGCCGCACACCGTCAGCCGCTCCCTCCGGGAACCTTCACCGTCACGATCCTGCGAGATCCGGTCGACCGGATCCGGTCGTATTTCGACTACCTGCTGGTGGGTGACCGACCCGGTATGCCGCACGCGGTGTCGGAGGGGGAGCGGCGCCTGGCCAGCGGGGGCTTCACCTCATTCCTCGATCAGCTGGAGGCGAATGCGCTGTTACGCCAGGTCTTCATGTTCTCGGCCAAGTTTGACGTGGGGGAGGCGGCACAGCGGATCGCCGCCTGCTCCTGCGTGATGTTCACAGAGGAATACGACGCCGGCGTGTTGGCATTGGGAGAACGGTTGGGACTCACTCTGCAAGCCCGACGCGAACGGGTGACCGGAAGCAGAACTCCGCTGTCGCCCGGTGAACACGATCGGCTCCGCGAAGTCCTCGAGCCTGAGTACGAACTACTGCGTCAGCTGCGCGCCGCCGGTATCGGTCGTGGGGAAGCGAGCAACGATGACGGGGCGCAAGCTGGTGGTCAGCCGCTGGACGTCGGGGAGTAGTCGATCAGCCACTTCTCCTTGGCCGCCTCGAGTTCGTGCTGGTCGTACCACCGACGGGTGCTTTTTGGATCGGGCCACGGACGAGGGCGCACTCCTATGTTGGGCTCTTCACCGCGCAAGTTGTTCACGCGTGGCCAGTCCTGCGTGTACACAGCGTCGAGCGACTCGAAACGTCGCTGGATCGTTCGGTTGCCGACGGCGTCATTGAACGCGTTGCGGGCCAATCCACCGCACATCAGTTCCATGCGGGAGCGGGTGAAGGATTCCTCGCGGTAGGTGATGTGGTGGGTCACGATGCCGCCCACGGGCTCGTACAGAGGTTGACGCGTCCGCATCGACACGGTGTGGAATCCGGCACCGGAGACGACGAACGGCCCCTCCCGATCGAACCGTTGTAGGGGGTGCTTCCAGTGGGGCTGGGCGCACCGGGGGACGAAGTCCGAGGTGAATTGCTCGCACAGGGGCTGGAAGTCGATGGGGTGGAAGCCGGGGATGTACTCGGGCTTGGCGGTCGGGAGGTGGTTGTAGTACGTGCTCCCCACCACGCGGAAGCGCCGATCCAAGCGGCGCAGGTAGTCGGCGATGGTGAGACCGGCCGGGCCTTCGGGGAACTCGTCGGCGTCCAGCCACAGCCACCAGATGTGCGATGCGCCCGAAGAGAACGAGACCCGGGCCACCACCGCGTTCATGAGCAGGATCCTGACTCGCTCCTCGTAAGCGTCGGTGGCGAAGGACTCGGCCAACGTGGCCCCGGCGGCCATGGCCCGATCGACCGTCTCATCCGTGCTGGCATTGTCCACCAGGAAGACCGCTTCGACGCCCTGGGCGAAGGCGTTGCGCACGGTCGCTTCCACGATGTCCTCCTCCATCCATGTGCCGAGGACGGCGAAGAATCGGAAGTCCTCGAGAGGCTGCGCCTCGGGGGGGTTGGCCTCGGGCAGAATGCGCCCCTTGGCCTGGGACCGCAACACCCGCCGGGCCCATCGACGCTTACGCCGGAGCAGGCCCTGTCGCACGACCGGTATCGGGTTCGCCCACAGGCGACGGGTCATCTCAAGAGAGCTCCCATGTGGCCGGCACATAGACCGGTGAGAGCACCATGACTCCTTGGGGCGTCGGGACGGGGGTGGGCCCGAAGACGTCGAAGGCGCCGACGGGTTTCCACGTTTGCGCCGCGGCCAAGTCGGTGGACCCTTCCAGAGCGAGCCATACGTAGTAGCGACCCTTGGGGAGAGGGAGGTTCTGCAGCTGGCACCGCAGCTCGAAATCGCCTCCCGGGAATGCGGAATGGTGCATGGCCACGAAGACGGGCACGGCCGTACCTTCGGAGACGCCGACGTAAAAACGCGCCCGGCCACCTTCCGGCGCACTCAGCACCAATCGGATCTGGACCTCCTCGCCCGAAAGGGCCATGCCGTCGCCCGGTCCGGTGACCTCGACCTTGAGCACGCGTAGGGATGACGTCGTCGACGATGACGTCATGGCCGCTTGTTCCTCGACCGACGCTCGATATTGGCCCAGCACGGCGCGGGTGGGGCCTGCGGCCCTGACGATGGCCTCGGTCAGCCACATGGCGCGCTCGCACATGGCCTCGACGGCGGCGAGGTCATGGGACACGAACAGAAGGGTGGTGCCGCTGGCCACGACCTCACTGATGCGGGTAAGGCATTTCTGCTGGAAGTTGGCGTCACCGACGGCCAGGACCTCGTCGACGAGCAGGATGTCGGCGTCGAGGTGGGAGGCGATGGAGAAGCCCAAACGGACCTGCATACCGCTCGAGTAGTACTTCACCTGGCGGTCGATGGCGTCGGTGACCTCGGCGAACTCGGCGATGGTATCGAAGCGCGCGTTGATCTGGCGGCGCGACAGACCGAGGAGGCTGCCGAACATGTAGATGTTCTCCCTACCGCTCAGCGTCGGGTTGATGCCCCCTCGGACCTCGAGCAGGGCGCCGACGCGTCCGTGGATCTCGCAGCGCCCGGCCGTCTGGTACATGCAGCGGCTGATCACTTTGAGCAGGGTCGACTTGCCCGAGCCGTTGATGCCGATCAGGCCCAGCGTCGCACCCGGCTCGAGCGTGAGGTTTATGTCCTTCAGCACCCATCGGTAGGAGCGCGTCGCGCCCCGCAGACGACGGCCGATCTTGGCCAGCTGGTCGGTGATATGCGGTCTGCCCCGATCGGCGCGGAAGCGTTTCCAGACGTGCTCGACGATGATCGTGCCGTCAGCTGATGTCGGCAAAGTTCACCTCGAGTCGCTTGAAGAGACGGTACCCAACGACGAAGTACACAGACGCGCTGATGGCCGCCAGACCGAGCAGCGGCCAATCGGGAGGCAGGCCCTGCAGCGCGGTACGCCGGACGTTGTCTATGACAGGACCAAGGGGATTGAAGACTGAGTAGTACGGCCGAAAGTCGAAGTGGTGAAAGGGGCCCCACGTGATGTTGCGGAGTTTGGACAGCGGCCAGATGATGGGCGTGGCGAACAGCCCGAGCGACATTATCAGGGCCATGATCTGTACGACGTCGCGGACATAGACGACGACCGCCGACATGAGAAGCATCAGGCCGATCCCGAACAACACTTCGACGGCGATGAAGACCGGCACCCACAAGGTACCGAGCTTGGGGGTGAAGCCATTGGCGATGAGGAGGATCGTGAGCGGTATGAAGCTGATCCCGGTGTACAGCGTCTGCTCCAGCATTTGCGACAGTGGGAAGAGTTCGCGCGGGAAGCTGGTCTTTTGGAGCAGGGTCAGGTTCCCGACCATCGAGTTTCCGCCCGCCGTGACCGAACCGGCGAAGAATCCCCAACACATGAGCCCGACGAAGGAGTAGAGAATGTACGGGACGCCGGGTATCTTGAACGATTTGATATGACTGAAGATGAGCGTGAAGAGCACGACCGTCAGCACGGGAGAGAGGAGGGCCCAGAACATTCCCAAGGCCGCCTGCTTGTAACTGGCCCGGATGTCGCGCTCGGCCAAGGCGACCGCGATCTCCCTCCGGGCCCACATGGCCCAGATCGCCGGAAAGAGTTGGACGCGGTGGCTGTAGAACGAGTCGGGTGGGGGCTCGCTGGCGACGGTGGCCGGATCGGTGATCACCAGACCCTCATCCACGCCCCCGCCGACCGAGGCAGGATCAATAGGCAAGCGGGACCCCCCGGACCTCTTGGCGTCGGAGGTGGCACGGCCCGCTCCGCCCAGTGGTAAATCGCTGCCCCCGTCTCATACCGTCGCTCATATTACCGCAAGTCCTCGGCGCTCCGGGCCTCTGGGAGTGCCCACATGGTCACGATGGGAGGCGGCGTCGGACGTCGAGCTACCGGCCCTGCGAGCCGGCGTCGCCAGCCGACCAGCGGCGTCGGGCGGCCTCCAGATCCCTAGCGTCGTACCAACGGAGCACCGACCGCATGTCGGTCCAGGGCTCGGGATGGACGCCGCGTAGGCGCCCTTTTCTGTGCAGACTGTCGACATCCTGCCATCGGTGCGCATAGACGGCGTCGAGGGACTCGAAGCGCTTCTGCATGTCGGTGTTACCAATTATCTCGTTGTGGTCGTTGCGCGACGTCGCGCACAAGAGTTCCAGTCGGGCGCGGGTGAATGCCTCCTCTCGGTATTGGATGTGGTGGGTCACGATCCCTCCCCGCGGCTCCCACAGTCGCTCCCCCGTACGCAGGGAGGCCGAGTGAAACCCGCCCAGAGCCATGAGGAAGGCCCCTTCGCTGTCGAAGCGTTGCAGAGGATGCTTCCAGTGGGTTTGACCACAATGGCGCGCTCGTTCGGGCCAGAAACGCTCGCACAGGGGTTGAAAGTCGAGGGGGTGGTATCCGGGGAGGTAGGCGGGGTTGTCACCGGGGAAGTGGTTGTAGTACGTGCTACCGACGAGGCGGAAGCGGCGGTCCAGGGAGCGGAGGTAGTCGGCGACGGTCAGACCGCCCGGGCCCTCGGGGAACTCGTCGGCGTCGAGCCAGAGCCACCAGATGTGCGGGGCACCCGACGCCAACGAGACCCGGGCCACGACAGCGTTCATGAGGAGGATCCGCACGCGCTCTTGGTACTGCGTCGTGGCGAAGGATTCGGCCACAGTGGCACCGGCGGCGACCGCCCGTTCGACCGTGGCATCGGTGCTGGCATTGTCCACTACGTAGACGGCCTCGACCCCCTGGGTGAAGGCGTTGCGGACCGTGGCCTCCACGATGTCCTCCTCCATCCACGTGCCGAGCACGGCGAACAAGCGCAGGTCGGGCAGGGTCTGAGGTGACGAGGGGTTGGGCTGGGTCCCCACCGACCCTTCCAGCGGGCGACGCAAAAGGCGCCGCCCGGCCCGGCGCAGGGGTCGCCGCAGGGTACGCCGGTAGAGGCGCGTGAGTCGTCCGGTCACGGGCAGCACGGTACCGGTGGCGACGGGGGCCCCGCACCTCGACGGAGCCTGGCTCTGGAAGAATCAGCGTCATGAGGGTCCGGCGCATCGTGGTTCGCGAGGGCCGCTTCGTGCGCCGGGCCGTGCGCCACCCGACGGTGGTGGCGCGTCGATGGCGGCGTATCACTTCGGCTCAAAAGTTGTTCGTCGAACGTAATCACGACATAGACAACACGCTGCTGCTGATGGGAAGCGGGCGCAGCGGATCGACGTGGTTGTCGGAGGTACTGGTCGAGGCCTTCTCCTGCCGGCTCATCTTCGAGCCCCTTCGGCGGGACCGGGTGCGTTTGTCCCGGGGCGTGGCCTGGGGGAGCTACGCCGACCCCGGTGACGACGATCCCGAGCTCCGGCGGGTGATGGGGCGCATCCTGACCGGCCGTATACGCAACCCGTTGGTCGACTCCCTGAACACGCACCGGTTTCCGCGGCGCCGGCTGGTGAAGGAGATCAGGGCCACCAACCTTCTGCCGTGGATCCACGCTCAGTTTCCCGAGGTGCCCGTCATCTACCTGCTGCGCCACCCGGTCGCCGCCTCCTGGTCGGCCACGCAGCTCGAGTGGAAGCCGTTCTTCGGTGAGTTCCTTGGTCAGGACCGGCTCATGGAGGGTCCTCTCGCCCCCTTCGCCGACGTCATCACACGGCATCGCGCTGATGCCGATCTCTTTCACCGGCACGTACTGCGCTGGTGCATGGAGAACTCGGTCCCGATCGGTCAGCTCGCCCCGGGGTCCGTCCACGTCGTCTTCTACGAAGACTTGGTGGAAGATCCGTACGGGGAGCTGCGCCGTCTGGCGGAGTATCTCAGGCGCTTCGGGAGGGGGCGATGGAATTTCGATCCCACGACCCGGCTGACCGTGGACCGTCCCTCGCGTGCCAATTACCGCCAGACGCCGGTGATGTCGGCCAGCCAACGCCTGGAGTCGTGGGTGGGCGTCGTGCCCCCACCGAGCGTTGAGCGGGCCGTCGCCCTCCTGCGGGAGTTCGGACTCGATCGTATCTATGGGACCTCGCTGCGCCCTTGCGTGGCCGCTGACGGCGTGCTGCAGGGTGGCACCGGGCTCCCTCAAGCCGAGGCGCCGGCCAGCCCTGCCGGCGGTGAGTCGTCGAATTCGAGGTAGAACCCGTCATCGTCGGACAAGCGGCGGAAGACCTCCTCTTCCAGTTGAGCGAGCCGGCGGCCCCGCTCGGTGGTGGTCAGTCCAAGGTAGTGGCGGTGCTCGAGCCGGAGCCGGACGGTCTTCACGGCGGCCGCGGTGAGGCGGCCGACGTGGCCGGGTCGTAGCCGGCGCAGCGCCCCTGGGTCGCCGGCCAGTTGTGCCCGTAGGGTGCCGAGGCTCGGGTTCTCATCGGACGGACGCAAGGACCGCCCGGCCGCCGCCTTCGTTTCGTAGCGGCTGGCCCAGTCGACGCGTTCCACCTTCGCCGCCTGGAAGCCTCCGCCATGGTGGTAAATGCGGTGGTCATAGACACCGAACCAGACCGGGTGCGGGTTGTGGGTGTTCGTGCGCAGCAGGGGCAGCCATTCGACGTTGTTCTGGCGCAGTTTGTACAGCAGGTGTCCGCCGGTGTCGGCGACTTCTCTCCCTGCGGAGTTGATCCAGGTGCCGCCGGGGCGCCAGTCGCCCTCGATGTCCTGCCAGAATCCGACGGTCGTGGCACAGAACGAGGGGTGGGGCTGGCAGTCCCCCAGGTTCTCGTCCCTGCGGATGGCCGCCAACTTGACGTTGCGGAGGGTGTCATCAAGCCACCGGGAGAGTGGTTGAACGGGGAACGCGTCGCCGTCGAGGAAGATGAGCGTGTCGTCGCGGTCCGAGCTCTGCGCGATCAGGTCGGCCAGTTCGTTCAGCTTCGAGGCGTGGCCACCCTGGAGGTCGGCGGCGAAATGGAATCGCTGCCACAGGTCGGGGTCGTCTATCCCGTTCAGAGAGGCGAAAATCCGGTAGGGAACGTCGATGGCGCGTGACAGGTAGTGGAGCTGGGCGTCGATCCATTTGGCCGTCTGCCAGTGGACGGTGGCGATGTTGATCATGATTCACGTCCGCGCAGTCGGCCCACGGCGGTGGCCAGCCGGTAGGCGCGCGAGGTCGTCAATGAGCGGTGCGCCCGGCCGAGCATGTCGAGGTCGAGGCGCATGGCTAAGACGTCGCCTACCCAGTCGGGCTCGAGCCCGAGATCGGGAGATGGCCATGCATGATGGGGCCCGTCCATTGAGCGAAGAATCTCGAGAATCCGGCGCTGGCTGCTGCCCAGCCCGTGAGCACCTTCGGTCGCCTTGTGCTGGTGTCTCAGTGAGCCGTCGACGGAATCTGCCGCCTGGTCGAGTGGGGCGGTGTCGACCGCGATGCCAACGAGTGCCAGGAAGGCGACGGCCTCCTCGCACCACTTCCTGGGATGGTCGAGCAGGCTCTGGAAGTCGCAGCACAAAGTGGGCAGGCCGTTCAAGTTTGCACACGCCGAGCGCACATATCTCTCCCATAGTGCCAGTCCCTCGGTGAGACTGAATTGATTGCGCGCCTGGAGGGATCGCGCCACCTCGATGGGATCTCGGTAAACGAGAACCGCCGCCGTGCCAGGCCCCAGCACGCTCTGCCAGAAGGGCAGCACGATGCAATTGCGGGGGTCCTTCCACGCCGCCGGCCGGTGGGGAAAGACGGCGTCGAAGCTGGCCGAGGCCTCGGCTCGCAGCTCGTCGAGTGAGTCGGCCCGCTCCCAGCCCGGCACCAGTGGCGGAGGCGCCGACCAGGTGCCCCCCACAGTGGTGAGCAACCGATCGTTCAGCCTCACGAGCGTCTTGGCCTCGAAGTGGCCCCGTTGGTTGGTCCGGGTGGGCGGAACCAGCTCGTCGGCCGACGGAGACTCGAGACCCAGCTCGTCCAGCACCGCGGCTGTCGCCGAGGTGCCGCTGCGGTGCATCCCGATCACGAAGACACATCCCGGTGGTGAGGTCCTTTGTTGTTCCATTGGAGTCCCACGCATGTCGCGACACGCCTCGCTCCAGCTGGCTGACCGGTCGACGCTGCTCCAGACAGTGTAGTCCGGCGGCCGCCTTGGCGCGACTCGAGCTGGCGCGGACCCGATGCTTGTGTTGTCTAGTGTTGACCAATGGTCCCGTCAGCGATCCGCCGTCTGACGGGTCGCAGCAAGCACCGTTCGGTGGGTCAGCGGGCGGCCCGCTACCCGTCATGCGAGTCCAACCCGGCACGTCCCGAGGTCGTGGCGGGGTCTCGTCTTTTCGCCGTGCTCGGCACGTGGATGGAGGAGGACATCGTCGAGGCCACGGTGCGAAACGCCTTCGCCCAGGGCGTCGAAGCGGTCTATCTGGTGGACAACGCCAGCACCGATGCCACGGTACCGCTCGCCGTGGGTGCCGGAGCCACGTTGGCGGAGTCCTACGGCACCGAGGTGTACGAGGAGCGGATCCGCATACTGCTCATGAACGCCGTCGTGGCCCGGGTCTCGCTGGCGTCCGGTGCGCCGCACATCTGGTGGCTCTGGCTCGACGCCGACGAGTTTCCGGAAGGGCCGCAGGGGGCGACGATCGCCGACTACGTAAGCGGGCTGGATCGACGCTTTCGGCTCGTAGGGAGTACGTATTACAACCATTTCCCCACCGGCACGCCGCAGTATGTCAGCGGCCTCCATCCCATCGACTTCCAACCGATGTGCGAGCAGTTCGTTCCCGAGCAACCTCGCTACTGTGATCAACCGCACTGGAAGCATCCGTTGCAGCGGTTCGATCGCCGGGGTCCGTTCCTCGGGAGCCTGCAGGGGTTCCACGGTGCCAACCTCCTCATGGGTGAGCAGGTGATCGAACCGGTGGGAGGCATCATCACCCACCACTTCCCGTACCGTGACGAGGTCGTGACCCGCAAGCGCATGGAACGCTTGTGCGGGGTACCCGATCGCAACGCGTACAACGAGGCCATAGGCAACAGCAGTATCAAGAAGCACTTCGACACCTTGGACGCCGTCTACTCGCAGCAGTGGGACAAGGTGGACAACCTGCGGTCCCATGTCGTGCGGCACGGCGTGCACCTCGAAGCGTGGCCCGATCCGTCGAGTACGAAGCGCTGGTACGATGCCGTGCAGCTCGAGGAGGCCCGGGCGTCATGCGTCAAGGGACCACCGGTCCCTCCGTGACGATGGTCGCCTCGATGTCCCGGAGGATGTCGGAGTCGACCGACGGGTCGAACTTACGGGCGAAGGCGGCACCGGACTGTTGGATAGCGCCCAGATCGTCGACCCGCAACACCATGTCCCCACGCCGTCGCTTGACGTTGTAAGGAATGACGTAGGTGAGAGGGGTATCGCTCAGCACGAGATCGGGCTGATTGCGCAGGACGGTGTGGAAGAACGACTGGTCCGGAATCCATGTCTGGCGGTACCACTCGATCACCGTGTCGTCGGCGTGCAGCAGCGCGTACGCCGCCCGGCGTCCGCATGCCACCCATTGCGGACCGGTGTAGATGTTCCAGCCCGGGGGAAGACGCCGGTGGCGCGGAAGGGCCAGGAAGAACCGGTCCCGTCGGATCGTATACTCGACCTTGAAAAGCGGTTGGCAGTAGCGGCTCACCCTCCTGGCCAACTCAATGGCGCCGTGGGCCACGCCCCGGGCCGGAGGAAGCTCCCGCCAGCGGTACGAGTAGCGCACGAAGTTCACGTCGCCGGCGGTGGGGCGCCGCCCGAAGGAGGGTCTGCGGTCCACCACTAGGGCCGGGACGAGGCCGTCGATCCGTGCCGTTTGCAGATCACGTTCCCAGCGAGCCAGGTCGACGACGGGACGGTCCTCACCGGACAGGAACACGGACCAGTCGGCATCGAGTTCCTCGGTCGCGAAGCGCAAGAGCCTCAGCGACGCCTCCACGATCGACCAGTCTCCCCAGAGCACATGCATGCGCTCCACGAGGTGCACCCGCGGTGGCGGCGTGCCGCGCCAGGGCATGACCGGGGCGGCGATGTCATGGTGCACGACGACTTGGCCGGCAGGAGAGAGCGTCAGGATCCGGTCGGCCAGGGCTTCGACCTGTTCCGGTCGGTGGTGGCTCAGGATCAGATAGGCGACCCGGAAGGGCGAATGCGTCGGTGTCGCCACCGCTCAGACATTACTTCGGCCCGTTGTCGGCGCCGGCGGCAGGCGGGGGGTGTCCCCCGGGTGTCTATCCTCTGCCCTCGAGTGACCAGGTCGGAGAAAGCGAGTCGGCGGCGCCCAGTGGCGTCGGCTCTATGGCGGGCGGCACACGTGCCGGAGAAGGTGTGGCGCCGCGCCACGGCGGCCCGGCGGGCCCTTCCCGACTTCATCATCCTGGGGACGCAGCGTGGCGGCACGACCTCGCTCTACCGGTGCATCAGCGGGCACCCGTCGATGGTGCCGGCCCGGCACAAGGAGTTGCATTACTTCGACCTCAACTACTCCAAGGGGGAGGCCTGGTACCGGGCGCGGCTCCCGCTCGCTCGTCCCGGACGGGTGACGGGAGAAGCGTCTCCTTACCTGCTGTTCCATCCGCTGGCTCCGGGGCGAGCGGCTCACGATCTCCCGGCGTCCACGCGCTTCGTCGTCTTGCTGCGCGACCCGGTGCAGAGAGCGATATCGCATTACTGGCACGAACGGCGATTGAAGGCCGAGACCGAGCCGTTCGACGTCGCATTGGCGCTCGAAGAGGAGCGCCTGTCGGGGGCGGTCGAGTGCGTGCTTCGTGGTGAGCGCAGCTTCGCCCATTTCCATTTCTCCTACATGGCCCGCGGGCGCTATGCCGAACAACTCGAACGCTGGTTCGATCACGTGGGCCGTGACCGCATCCTCGTGGTCGAGAGCGAGAGCCTTTTCGCCGACCCGGAGGTTACCGAGCGGGTGTCGGAGTGGCTGGGTCTGCCTTCGCCCCCCGGACCGTTACCCACCATGAACGAGGCGCGCCGCGACGAGGATGCCGATCCCGACGTCGTGGATCGGTTGGAACGTTACTTCGTGCCGCACAATGAGAACCTGTTCGACCTCCTCGGATATCGACTGTGGGGGAGATGACCGGGCCGGGCGCCAGCGAGCGGCGCCCCCCCGCACCCATCGTGCTCCTGGCCGGTCCGGGGGTGCCGACCAATATCGTCTATCACTATCTGGCGGCGCGGTTCCCCGACGTGGTGGTGGTGATGGAACGGCCCGTCTCCCGTGTCACCCTGGCTCGTCGTCGGGCCCGGCGCCTCGGCGCGGCCACGGTCCTCGGCCAAGTGGCCTTTGTCACCGTCGCCCTACCGGTCCTGCGGCGCTCGGCGCGGCCACGGGTCCGTGCCATCCTGGCCGAGTCGGGTCTCGAGGTGGCCGACATCCCTGGTGTTCGTCGGGTCGCCTCGGTGAATGATCCGGAGACGGCGGCGCTCTTGCGGGAGCTCGAGCCGGCCGTCGTCGTGGTGAACGGGACCCGCATCATCGCTGACTCGACGTTGTCGGCGGTGTCGTGCCCCTTCATCAACATCCACGCCGGCATCACCCCCCGCTACCGCGGCGTCCACGGGGGGTACTGGGCCCTGGCCGAGGGTCGTCCGGACCTCGCCGGTACCACCGTCCACCTCGTCGACACCGGGATCGATACCGGCGGGGTGTTAGCCCAGGCGCACTTCACGCCGGCACCGGCGGACTCTTTCGCCACCTACCCGTACCGCCACCTGGCCGATGGCCTGCCACTCTTGGCCGAGCAGGTCGGCCGTGTCCTCGCCGGTGACGCTGTCAGGGCCGGGAGCTCGGGACAGGGCGCGCAGGATGGCCAGTCGCAGCTGCGTTGGCACCCGACGATGTGGGGGTATCTCTGGACCCGGTTCCGTCGGCGCGTCCGTTGAACGAACCGTTCGGCACGATTACCGGGTGCGGTGGGCTCCCGGCGCCTCGGCTATGGCAATCTCGCTTACGTCTCCCATCGTCATCGACGTGAGCCCGTCGGAGTGGGCCAGGTGGGCCGCTTCGTCGAGAACGGCGCGCAGGAGATCGAAGCTCTCCTCGGGATGACGGGCGAAGTTGTGCGGGTGCCACCACAGGTGGAACAGCCTGCCCCGCCTGGCTGCGACGCGTAGGCCGGACACGATACGAGCCCGGCGGGCGGGTTCAAGGGAGCGGCGCCGTGGCGAGTACGGGCGCAGAAAGGCGCTGGCGGGGATGTTGCAGAGCCCGGCTTCGTCGAGGAGCTCGTCCCACGCTGTGGTGGGAGGGGGCGACAGCCCCGCATAGGTATCGGCCAGCCGCGCCACTCGGCGCGCCCGGCTCGTCGTCTCGGCCTGCTGGGCGTGATGGCCCCATGATGGCTGGGGACCGCGATAGCAGGTGAAGCCGCACTCGCTGATGGCGCGCGCGTAGAGCGGGTTCCACTGGTTGCGGGGGAGGACGATGCTGCGCATCGGTCGACCGAGCGGGATGGCAATGGCCTGAGCGGCCGCCAGGTCGGCGCGCAGGGCTTCTTCGTCCTGGCCGTCCTCCAGGCAGTAGTAATGCGAGAAGGTGTGGGAGGCGATCTCCTGACCCGCAGTGGCGGCGATGTGGCGGACGAGAGAGCCGGCAAAATGGAGGGGGTCGTCTTCCTCGTTCTCTCCGAGGGTCTCGGCGTAAGGGTCGAGATCGGTGCGCCTGTACCGGGGCCGAACGGTCGGGAGGAAGGGCGTGAGCTCGCGGCGCGAGGAGGCGAAGAGCAGGCCCACCGTGGCCCACGTGGCCCGGATGGAGCGCTCGGCGAAAAGGTCGGCCAGTTGCCGGACATGACTCCGGCTGCGCACGAGGTCGGCTTCTACGCCACCACCCCCCTCTTCGTGGTCGCGCATCCCCCAGTGCAGCTCGAAGTCGAGGGAGATGACAAAAGCCCCCGGGCGGGTGATGGCGGGCACGGTGTTACCCGTTACCGTGGGGGACGGTGGTCGGCATCCGGGGCCCCGTCTGGGTTGCCGGCGTCGTGCCCGGACACCACCGCCACGATGGTGTCGAGAGACAGGCGGGGGGGCAGCACATGGCGGAAGGCGAAGCTCGCCAAACGGCGGCCGGAGGTCGGACTCGTGTGGCCGATGTATTCGATATCGGGATCGGCCAAACCGTTGACCGACAGGACACGGCGCAGGGTGCTCTCGCAGTACCACGCCGTGTGCTGAGGATGAACGCGTGCGTTACCCCCGAGCCGGTAGATGAAGTTGCCGACATAGAAAGCGTTCGGTGTGGTGAGGACGAATCGACCATCGGGAGCGAGGTGTCGGCGCACGCTCGACAGGAACCCGTGCACATTGTCGAGATGCTCGATGATCTCCCCGGCGAAGACCACGTCGAACTGACGGTGCAGATCGAAGTCTTGGGCATCGGCGAGCACCACGTCGTAGCCGGCGGTCTGTAGTTCCGACACGGTCTTGGCGTTGACGTCGATGCCCACCAGATCGGTCGTGTCACCCGCCAGCAGGCCGTGCAGCCAGTCCTCCCTGCCGTAACGCGAGGCGCAGCCGACGTCGAGCACCGATCCGCCGCGCAGCAGCGGCCGGACCGCCTCATAGCGTTCCCGGATGGAGTCGGTGCCGTCCCACTGCGGTTGCAGGATGTGACCCTTGGCCGCTGTCCGGCCTGTGCCTGCTGTCACCGGCGTCCTCACGTGTCTGGCAAGCCCCACGGTCCCGGCCCCGGTCGTGAGCCTCGGCCATGGCCCTGCGAGTCTTCTCATGCTGAGCGTAACAGCTGGGTGCGGGCTCTTGACCGGAAGAACGTCGACCGCCGGGCCGTCATTGGTCGGAAATCGAGGTTCCGGTCCCTAGCGCTGGGCGCGGCGCTGGGTTCGACGGGCGACGGCGGCGATATGGGCTGCCGCTACGGCGACGTGGTGGGGAGTGTCGGCATGCGAGACAGTGACGGTGCTGTGCGCAGTGGCAGCGTCGTAGGGTGGATTCCACGACCCACCGGATATCGAGATGGTGCTGCTGGCCCGACCCTGACCGAGGTCCGTCCATCCCTGCACATTGTCACCGGCGAACGAGAGGGCGCTGGACCCGCCGGCGTGGAAGAGGTCTTCGTGGATGGGATCCTTCTTCGGAAACTGGACGATGCTCTGGGTGACCGACACCGTGGCGCCGCTTAGTTGGAAGCAACCGACGTAGACACTCGCCCCGCACCACAACGTGTCCTGTGAGAACGTGAAGGGTCCGCGCTGCCCGTTGGCGTTGGCGATGTTGTCCACCAAGACGGCGTCGCCGCCTTGGGGATGGAGCATCTGGCAGTTCTCCACCACGATGTCTCCCGTCCGGGAGCCGTTGCTCGCCCCGCCGTTGGCGAAGAATGCGCCGCCATTCCACGAGCTCGACGTGCAGCCGTCGATGGTCACATTCTTGGTTCCCTCGTCGACTTGGTCGGCTTCCACATCAAAGCCGTCGATACCCACATCCGACAAGGCGACGTCGTCGATGGCAGCCGTATTGACGCTCACCAGGGCGATGCCTTGGCGACCGCTGCCGGTGATGTCGACCGTGTCGATGGTGAGATCGGTGGTGGCGGAGAGAATCTTCCCCGACATGTGGTCGCTGCCGCCGCGGAGAGGGTCCAGGGAGATCCCGTCTCCGTAGACGTGGTCGACGGCCACGTTCCTGATGACCGCCTGCATGGCGCCCTGCAACTCGATGCCGGCGTCGAAGGCAACGGCCGGGTGATAACCACCGGGGTTGGCGCCTTCGATGGTCAGATCCTCGAACGTCATGTGGGAGCCACCGACGACGGTGAACGTGGCATCGCCGATCCCTCTCCCGGTGAAGGTGCTCACGGTGGTGGTGTTCTTGTAGGTGCCGCCGTCGATGGTCAGTCCCTGGGGGAACCGGAGGGTGATGCCCCGGTCGACCTGGTAGCAGGCGCCGGTCGGCGGCCGCACCAACGTCTCGGGTGCCAGGGTGCTCAACCACGCCTGCAGGGCGAACGAGACATCGACAGAGCAATCGTCGGCGATCGTTGGGGGTGGGGCTATTCCGAGAACGGCAGCATCGAGGTCGATGCCGCCGGGGATAGTGGCGCTCGAGAGCACGGTTGTCGCTGGCGGACTGGACGCGCTGGTGAGCGCGAGAGTGCTGGCGGCCGGGGGTGAGGGGGAGCCGCTAGGCACCGATGGCGCTAAGGAGGCCGGGGACGGCTCCGCCTCCGATCGAGCGATCGCCGGGAAAGCTGTTCGTCCCGTGGTCGTGGTGGTACTTCTCCACGACGCCATCGCAGACGCGACGCTCGGCCCCACGACGACGACGACCGCCAGGAGGCCCAGGAGGACGAGGCTGAGGATCGTGGCGCGAGCGGCAGGCCGTGCCTGAGGGGATTTCTCCCGCCGTGAAGAGTGGTGCATATGACCACTCAATCGACACTCTGCGTGAGAATCTTGATGACGAAAAGGATCGGAGGGTGATGTTCCGGACCCAGGGCCTCCTGATCTGCGTCGCGGCTTAGGGGCAATGCCGTTCAGTTAGGGACTCGGTGCTCCGGGAACGCTGGCTCGGGGTGGTCCAGTGGGCTGTGGCCACGACCGATGTCGAGCCCGCTTCACGTGCCACTGCACGTACTTGCGCTTGACGA
>Ga0182024_10001349_pt1 | contig 63711 bp, 64 predicted proteins | sample P32metaG_FD_120480 | JGI IMG/M metagenome (GOLD analysis project Ga0182024, IMG submission 120480) | Permafrost microbial communities from Stordalen Mire, Sweden - P3-2 metaG (Illumina Assembly) | ecosystem: Environmental > Terrestrial > Soil > Wetlands > Permafrost | place: Sweden: Stordalen...
GTGCGCAATCTGCTGAATCACAACAACCCCGGGACGATCATCGGTAACATCACGTCGCCTCTGTTTGGACAAGCCAATCAGGTAGCCGGGGGGCCGAATGGGGAAGGGTTTTCGGAGAATGCGAGTAATCGGAGGCTGGAGATGCAACTGAGGTTTGTCTATTAGTCGGGAACGCCGTCACTAATTGAACTTACTTTGCACCGGCGGACTTTTGATAGAAGGCGGCCATAGTTGCGCGCAGGCTGTCGAGACAGGTTTGTCTTGTGTACAGCATGTGGCCGGCTTCGCAGTACGTCAGGCTGACATGGCCGGCGAGCGCGGGCTCGAGGCCCAGATGGCTTACGGTGTATTCGGTGGCGAAGAACGGAGTTGCGAGGTCATAGTAGCCGTTGGCGATCACGACATTCAGATTGTGGTTCTGCGTCATCGCGTCGCGTAACATGTCCGCGACGTTGACATAGCGGTTCTCGAATTCCTTGTAGCTCCAGGGCATCACTTTGTCGGTGAGGACCTCGTAGCTCAGATCGGTCTCGTACTTGAGCTCGGAGCGTACGTAATCGTTGAATGTGGCGGTGTACACACCCTGCACTGAGGCGTAGCTGGGATCGTAATCCGGCCGGTCGCCGGCGGCGTCCCTGTCTTCGCCTTCGAGTCGGCTGTCGTAACGGCCCAGAGTGCGCCGTTCACTGCGGAGGAGTTCTTTCTCGAAACGAAAAGGCGAAACGCGCAAATTCGTTTCTTCGAGAAAAGCGGGGGAGAGTCCGGTGAGCCGCGACAGTTGTTTCACAACGTCGGCACGCTCCGCGCTGGTGAGCTTGTCTCCTTTCATCAGCGCCGCGGCGTACTCGCCGCTGGCGAAACGGCGCGCTTCGCCGATCGCTTTTTCAAGGCCGCCGCTCTGGAGATCGTTTGGGAGTTTCTTGTGATACCAGGCGGTCGAGGCGTAGGTAGGCAGATAAAGTTCGTAGGGTAAATCGTTGCCGGGGGCGAGCGAAATGGTCTGGAAGTTGAGCACCGATGAGATCAGGACGATGCCGTTCAGGTAGATGCCGTGCGTCCTGATCAGATACTGCGAAAGAGCCGCGGCGCGCGTGGTGCCGTAGCTTTCACCGGCGAGGAATTTCGGCGATGCCCAGCGCTCAGCGCGCACGGAATAGAGGCGGATGAATTCCGCCACCGACTTGAGATCGCCGTCGAAACCGTGGAACTGCGCGGCGTTTTCACCGGGGGCCTCGCGGCTGAATCCAGTCGTTACTGGGTCGATGAACACGAGGTCGGTGAAATCGAGCGCAGTGTCCGCGTTGTCGACAAGGCGATAGGGCGGGGCAGGTGGTTCACCGTCGGGACCCATCTGGACCCGCTTTGGTCCCAATGCGCCGAGATGCAGCCAGACCGAGGACGATCCGGGGCCTCCGTTGAATGAAAAAGTTAGCGGACGCTTCGAGGGATCGGGCGTATCGTCGCGGGTGTAGGCGACGTAGAACATGCTGGCCCAGGGCTTGCCGTCCTCTTTCTTCAGGATGAGCGTGCCGGCGGTTGCGGTATACGGAATCTTCGTGCCGTGGATGGTGATCTCATGTTTTGTCCGGGATGTCGTTTCAACGGGCGGGGGCGCTGGAGTGGTGGGCTCCGGCTTGGGCGCCGGAGGAGGGGAAGGTGACGGAGTTTGAGCTGTTAAAGTGGCGAGCGAGATTAAGGTCAGGAAGACGAAACGTTTCATGATTGCCCTGTTTCGATTATGCCTGTTTCAAATATGCAGAGGATAAGCGATCAGGGGCGCAGGAGGTGGCGGACGAAGAACAGCAGATTCGCCGGGCGTTCGGCCAGGCGGCGCATGAAATACGGATACCAGGCTTCGCCGAATGGGATGTACAGGCGCAGGCGGTAGCCTTCCCCCACCAGGCGGCGCTGCAGATCGCGGCGGATTCCATAGAGCATTTGGAATTCGAAACGGTTCGGTGGAATGACCTTGCTTGTCACGAAGCTTTCCACCGTATTGATGATCTGCTCGTCGTGCGTAGCGATGGCTGGGTATTCGCCAGTCGTCAACAAAGTTCGCGCGAGCTCCAGATAGTTCCGGTCTACCTGCTCCTTGGCTTCGAACGCGATTTCAGGCGGTTCGAGATAAGCGCCTTTGCACAAACGCACGCGGATTCGTTCCGCTTCGAGGCGTTCGATGTCTTCGGCGCTGCGGCGTAAATACGCCTGGATCACAGTGCCGCAAGCGCCGTGTTCCCGGTGAAGTCGCGTGACCAGTGCCAGAGTTCGATCCGTGTACTGGCTCGATTCCATGTCGATGCGGACGAATCCGCCGAGATCCGCGGCTGCTTTCACGAGCGCCCCCACGTTCTCTCCGCACGCCGATTCCGAAAGATCGAGGCCGAATTGCGTCAGCTTGATGGAGACGTTGGGTTCCAGGCCGGCCGCCTCCATGGCGCGCAGTATGCGCAGGTACATGTCCCGGCAGGCGGCGGCTTCGTCGAGCGTTTTCACGTTCTCGCCGAGATAATCGAGGGTAGCGGTGATGCCGTCGGCGTGGATTTTCCGGCAAACTTCCAGAGCGTCCACGAGCCGGCTGCCGGCTACGAATCGCGAAGATAACCGGCGGGCCGAGGGCGATGTTTCCACCCAATTTCGCAGTGCCTTATGGCGCGACAGGTAGAGGATCGTGCGTCGGAGCGGCACCGCTTCCAGTGTAATGTCCACACTACGCGTATCACGGAATCGAACTGTAAACGAGCACCCGGGTGACGGGCTGGAAGCCCATCCGTTGATAGAGTGGCAGTCCGTCGGCTGTCGACTGTAGGACGATCCGGGTGGCCGGAGTCTCGCGGACCGCCTCGTCGATGGCATGGCGCGTGATTGCTTCCCCATAGCCGAGGTGCCGGTACTCGGGGGAGGTGGCGACGTTATACAGTCCGACGATGCCGTGAGCGGAGACTGTCGCCGCGGTGGCGATCGGCAATCCATCGCGATAGCCGACCCAGCAGATGAAGTCTCGATGAGCAGCCATGCCAGGATCAAACACTTCGGAGAACCAGGAGAGCGGCACGTGGAAACAGGTGGAACCGAGGGCGCAGAAGTCGTCGAGCGTTTGCGCCGACTGAACACGCCGGATCTCGATGGCGGGGAGTTTTCGCGTGGAGCGCTGGATGCGCTCGGCGGACATCCCGGGCATGTCGGACGACAGTCTCAACCCCCAAGTCTCGCAGGCGCGCGAGAGTCTCCGCCGAATGTCGGTGGCGAGCCAATCCTCGCAGATCCAAAATGCCCAGCGAAGTGCTTGTGAATCGAAGTGATTCTTCGCGGCGCGCAGCTTGTCTTCGAGCGCCGCGCGGGTTTCCACCGGTTCGCTCGGGAACGCCGCGTTGAACATCTGGAAAGTGACGCCGAGCGACGCGATGCTCAAACCGGGAAGTTCGATAACGCTTCCGCGCTGCCTGCCGTTGGCGAGGGCGCGAAACGATTGGCGAAGATTATCCGCTACGCAGTGGAAGCTCACTTCAGCGCGATGGGGACGGATGCGATGTGGTTCTCCCATTCCAGTTGCAGTTTGCCGGTCTTCGGACCCGTACTGGAGAGAGTCATTTTATAGGTCTCGATCGACGCGGGCGGCTTGCTCATCGTCATTTTGACGCGGCCGAGATCCATCTTTGCGTTGTAATTGAGGCCCCACTGGCCAGTCTCTTTGTTAATGATCAGCTGCCAGTTCTCGGGGTCGGCCACCCAGACGTAAATCGTGTAATCGCCTTTGGGGACATGGAGGCCACCGACATCGAGATCGGCATCGGTGTGGAAGGTTGTGGCGGAGTTGGCGCCCGCGCGCCAGGCGGGATACGTCGGGTCCTGCGAAAGGAGTCCGCCGGGCCCGAAGATCTTCCGATGGCGCACGGATGGTGCGGAGTACTGGATGCCGATCGTCTTGCCGCCGATCGCGACTGAAGTGCGGGCGGGTAGGCTTTGAGCGGGAGCGAGGCCTGCGAAAGCGGCCAGTGCGGCGAATAATGTGAACGACTTCATGGTCAATTTCCAGAGTACAGTAGATAATTATGAAACAGCTTGCCGTTCGGATTTTACTGGCCGGAATCGTGACGCTTTCGGTGAATCGGGCTTTCGCTCATTTCAAGTTTCTGGAGCCGCCATCGGCGTTCGTCACCGAGAACGGCGGGAAGGGAGCACCACCGTGCGGCGAAGGCATTCCGTCGGGAATTGTCACGAAGGCGCAGGGCGGTCATCCGTTCACGATCCGGTTGCTTGAGTTTATCCCGCATCCCGGACATTACCGGATTGCTCTGTCGGTCAACTCGCGGGCGGAGATTCCGAAGGACGCGGACGCTGAAGTGAAAGACGGCAAATCGGTGAGTGCGCCGATCGACAGCAATCCGAAGATTCCCGTGTTGATGGATGGAGCCTTCGTTCACACCACGACGCCGCGCAATACGGAATGGAAGGTCGACATGACGCTGCCCAATCTGAGTTGCGATAAATGCACTCTGCAGGTTACGCAGTTTATGGCTGAGCACGGGTTGAATCCCGGCGGTGGTTATTACTATCATCACTGCGCAGATTTGCAGATCACGGCCGATCCGAAGCTGCCGCCGGCGGACAAGGCCTGGATGCAGTTAGGGAAATAGATTCCCCGCGTTGACGCTTGGGGCTATGGGAACGCCGGCGTTACTTTTTGGCCGGATTTTAGAGGCCGCTCAGTCGGCTGGGCTACCGCATCGCCGTCGGTGAGCCCTTTAACGACTTCGACTCGAAGGGCATCCGAAGCGCCGGTTGTGATCGGCTGCCACTTCAGAGTGTTGTCCTTCTGGAGCAGGAAAACGCCAATCGCGCCATCGCGCCGCACCGTGCCTTTGGGAATGGTCAGTGCGTTTTCCACCACCTGCGTCAGGATGAACGCGTTCACGTTCGTGCCGGGGACCAGCTCACGCATGGGATTGCCAATAGTGCACAGGACTTCTCCGACTTGCCGCGAGCCGAGCGCTTTTACTTCCGTCGGGCGTTTTTCCACTACGCCGGTCCATTCCTTGCCGGGCAGCGCATCCCAGGTGATGCGCACGCTCTGGCCTGCCGCGACGCGGCCCAACTCGGGTTCATCCACATAAACACGCACACGAACGGGGTCCAGTTTGCCGATGCTTGCCACCGTGTCGCCGGCGTTTAGAAATGATCCGGGGCGCGCCGGCAAATCGTAAACGGTGCCAGCCATCGGAGCGTGGACGGTGTCCTGGGTAATGCGATTGCGCGCGAGGCGAACGTTGGCCTCGGCTTCCTCGACACGCGCCTGCGCGCTTCCCAAGTCGCCCTTTCCCACCAGCGCCGCGCGCTTTTGCTGCAGGGACTCAATCTGAACGTCGAGGCTCTTTACGGCTTGCCGCGCCTGCTCCACTTCGAACGCAGTTGCCGCCTGCTTCGCAAGAAGACGCTGCAATGCATCGAGGTTATGCTGCGCCGCGTCACGATCGGACTTGAGGCGGTTCAGCGTGCCATCGAGCTCCGCCGTGTCGGCACTCCTGCCACCGGCCTGGAGTATCTGCAAATTGGCGCGCGCCTGGGCTTCGCGGGCCATCGCCGCGTCCAGTTCCTGCTGCAGGCCCGGTTCACTCAGTTCCGCGAGTACCTGGTCTTTGCGCACGGAATCGCCCGCATGCACGAGCAATTGTTTGACAAGCCCTGAGGATTCAACTCGCACGTCGACATATTCAACGGGTTCGACCTTGCCGTTGGTCGAGAGAACATTCGAAATCTTCTCGCGCGTGGTTTTCGCGAAGGGAACCGGAGGATCATCGGATCGTTTCAGATAAAACCAGACTGACAGAGCGGCTGCCAGCACTACGATCAGAGCAACAAGCTTCTTCAACAGGATTGTCCCCGCGCGCAGTGATCAAACAGGAGCTGCCATTCGACGAGCTGAACCTGCATCGCTAATTTTCGAGCGCGCACAACGGACCCTACGGCCTGTGCGCTCATTTGCTCCTCGGGTGAAGTTGCCCTCGCCGTTTCGCAGAACTCGACAAACGCAAACGGGTCCCACTCGCGGCCGCTGCGATAGCCGATCTTTTCCGCTTCTGCCGCGAGCTGGGGAAAAACCGGATGCGTGCCTGTCTTGCGGAACCAGTATCCGGAATTTCCGGGATCCGGTTCCTGGCGATGCACGATGGCGTGCCAGAAGTAGCCGTTCGGATCTTCGACGCTGTCGGCTGCCGCGTGCGCCTCGTCCCAGCAGCCACAGTAAAGATACAGACCGCACAGGACGGAATTTGGGCGGGACGAAAGAGCTTTGACGGCTTCACCGGCCCTGGTTGAAACACTTCCGGTTTTCACGAGCGGCATCAGGCGTTTGCCTCCGCCGACGAGTCCGAGAATGCATGCGATGTCTGGTCCGTAGTCTTCAGGCCGAAACTCCACCTTACTTTAAGATATCGAAACGCAAGTGGCTGCTTCATAATCGAATCAGAGGAATGCCGAAAACAGCGCTGGTATTGTCCGCGGGCGGGATGTTCGGTGCCTACCAGGCTGGAGCGTACAAGAGCATCGCGGAACTCGCGCCGCCGGATATCGTGGTGGGCGCTTCGGTAGGAGCGCTCAATGGCTGGCCGATCGCCAGCGGATGCTCGCCGGACCATCTGATCGATCGGTGGCTCGATCCCGCCGCAGGCGATACTCTCAAGCTGTTCCCTAATCATGGTTGGAGCTTTCTGGGGCGACAGGGATGGTTCGACCCTGCGCCGCTACGCGCCCAGTCCGAAAGAATCCTGCGCGATTACCAGCCGCGGATCCCGTTCGGTGTGGTGGTAATCGAACTCCCGAGACTTCACACGCGCCTGGTCGAGTATCCGAATGTCGTCGCGGCGCATCTGCAGGCGACGTGTTCCATTCCGCTGTTTCTGCCGTCCGTCAGGATCGGCGCAAAGCGCTATCTGGATGGTGGGCTTTTCGAAAAAATCCCCATCTGGGCGGCGATCGAGATGGGCGCGACGCGCATCATCGCTATCGATTCCATGCCGAAGGTTGGCAAGTGGTGGCTGCATCTGGGGATCAATATCGCTTATGCGTTCAAGCCGCGAAGGCAATATCCGCGGGATTTGGATCTGACCGTGATTTCTCCATCGGAAACGCTGGGCGATACCGACGATGCGGTGTATTGGAAGCGCGCAAATATCGAGCGGTGGGTGGATATGGGGATGCGCGACGCAGCGCGCGTGCTGTCGGCTGCCGCCCTCATGTCACGTTGAAGAGCGTTTTCAGGCCGTAGTCCATGTGGAACTGCTGGTGGCAGTGGAAGAGCGTGAGGCCTTTCATCGCCGGCGCGAAATCAACGACGATCTTGCGGAAGCCCTTGATCAGAACGACATCTTTCATCACGCCGGACGTCGGCTTTCCATAGACATTGGTGAGCTCGAAACTGTTGCGATGCAGGTGAACAGGGTGTGGGTCGTCGGTCTGATTGTCGAAGACGAGACGGTAGCGTTTCCCTTTTTGGAGGGCCCGCGGCTGATCGTTCTCGTCGAAGCTCTTGCCGTTGATGGTCCAGCGATTGAACCCGCCGGTGTCTCCGTTGATTTTCCCGATGGCGAGCGGAATCGTTTCGACGGGTTCGGGAACGGGGGGGGCGTCGCCGAACCCGCTTTGACCAAACATGGTGTAATCCCATGGCTTTCTATTTGGCTTGACCCAACGCGGCGCGCCGTTTCGATTCGCGTACTCGACCACGATGCCCATGCCGTTTTTCCGGTCGTCGTCGTGCGGCGTGCCGAGAGCCCATACGCCGGGATTCTTCATCTCGACCACAGCCGAGATCCGCTCGGCGGTGCCGAGTGAGAGCACCTCCACCAATTGAGGATGCGGCACGGGGTTGCCATCGAGTGCGATCACTTGGAATTGATGGCCGGGCAATGCCAGTTCAATGTTCTCCGTGGCGCTGCCGTTCAGAATGTGGAACAGAACCCGCTGGCCTTCCTTCACGCGAACCGGCTCGCCATAGCCGAGCGCCTTGCCGTTGATGGTGAAGCGCTGATATCCGATCTCCCAGCCGTTGGGTTTGGAGTTCTTGTCCCGCTCTTCCTTGCGTTTCTTCTCCGCCGGAGTGATGTCCGGGTCATCCATCTCCTCTTCCGTGGTGAAGTACGGCTCCCACTCGTGGGTGGCGAGGAAGATCTCCTGATCGTACTGCCCGGGGTTGGTCTTTGGGTCGATGTAGACGAAGCCGAATTGCCCGGTGTATGTGCCGCGATTCAGATCGGACATCGGCATCACGTGCGAATGGACGAACCGCGCGCCAGCCGGCTGGGGCGTGAGGCGGTAGCGCAGATGTCCCCGCGCGGGAACCACGAGACTTTTCTCTTCCGCCGATCCGTCGACATCGGCCGGAACGATCAATCCGTGCCAATGGACGAACTCGGGCGAATCGGTGTCATTGAACAGGTCGACTGTGACCGGGACACCTTCCTTCAAGCGGATCAGCGGACCGGGGACCTGGCCGTTATAGCCGACGGTGCTGATGGTGTGATCCTTCGCGATGTCGGCGAGCACGGGCGCGATGCGGAGAGTAACATCCGCGGGCCCCGTTGGCGGTGTGTTCGTGGGTACAGGGCCCCTGTCGCAACTCGCCAATGCGAAGCTGCTTCCCACGGCGACGTCCTGGAAAAAGCTGCGGCGGCTTATCTTCCGGGTATTCATATGCCCTAACAGCATAACGCCGGGCAAAAGCTCTGGCCCCACGCGGTTGCATCCACTACAATGGGGCTTTTATGCCTGTCTTCCGCATTCACCGAATGAAGGATACTCCGCGCCAGCAGTTCCGCTGGGCGCCGCACGTTTCCGGCGCGGCTAACGTTAAGCAGAAGGATTACGAGCCATCGGGCGAAATCGAAGCGGAGAATGAATACGCGGCATGGGCGTCGTTGCGTAGTTCGGAAGCGCCGCTGATGGTGGGCGACATTCTGGAGATGCCGGCCGGACAGCTCCGCATCTGCAAGTACGTCGGCTTCGAAGAGGCGCGCTGGTTTATTCCGGACACGCCTATTCCGGACACGCCTATTCCGGACACGCCAGCACCGGAGATGGCTGTACCGGAGCAGGTGCCGGTTCCAGCTTGAGCGGAGGAGCAGTGATCAGGGAGACCCTTATGCGCGCGGCCAGACTGGGCGACGACATCGACGACTTTTGCGTGAAGTGCAAGCGCGTGATGAATCACTCGGTGGTCTCGATCCTCGACAACGCGCCCGCCAAGGTTCGTTGCCGCACCTGTCACAGCGATCATGATTTCCGGAACGAGCAACCGCCGCCGCCGAAGGTGGATCCGCGCAAGGCGGCGTTGTTCAATCAAGTACTCGAGAACGTGACCGGATTGCCCGCGCCGGTGGTCGGGGAAAAGGCAACGGAAGCGGCTCCCGGTGTGAAAACGGCCGAAGCTGCGGTCGAAGCCAAGCCAAAGGTGCGAAAGAAATCCAAAGCGTGATGACCCTGTTCGTAACCGGGGGCGCCGGCTTCATCGGCTCCGAATTCATCAGGCAGGCGATTAAAAAACACCGCATCGTTAATTTCGACAAGCTGACCTACGCCGGCAATCTGGACAACCTCGCATCCGTCGCGAACAATCCGGGCTACTCCCTGGTGGTGGGCGATGTTTGCGATGCCAAAGCTGTGGCGGCGGCGCTGCCCGAGGACTGCGACGCAGTGGTTCATTTTGCCGCGGAGTCTCATGTGGACCGCAGCATTCTCAGCGCGGAGGAATTTGTCCTCACCAATGTGCTTGGCACGCAGGTGATGCTGGATGTCGCGCGCCACCGCAAGGCAAAGCGCTTCCTGCATATCTCGACGGACGAAGTGGGCGGCGACATGCCTCCGGACGGCTGGTTTCGCGAGGACTCGCCGCTGAGCCCGAACAGTCCGTATGCGGCGAGCAAGACCGCGGCCGAACACTTCGTGCGGGCGGCGGCGCATACGTTCGGGCTCGACGTTCTGATCACGCGCACGAGCAATAACTACGGACCTTACCAGTTTCCTGAAAAGTTGCTTCCGCTGGCGATTTCGAACGCACTCGAAGACCACTCGATACCGGTCTACGGCGATGGCCTGCAGGTGCGCGACTGGGTACACGTGGCGGACAATTGCCGGGCGCTCCTGGCGGTGCTGGAGCGCGGACGATCCGGCGAAACGTACCACATTGGCGGCGGCGGTCCGCTGGCGAATATCGATGTGCTGAAGCTGTTGCTGAAGATTCTGGGGAAACCGGAAACGCTGCTGAAGAGCGTTACCGACCGGCTTGGCCACGACCGACGCTACGCGGTGGATTTCAACAAGACCACGCGGGAACTCGGATGGCGTCCGCAGATTTCTTTCGAGCAGGGGCTGCGCGCAACGGTCGACTGGTATCGGGAGAATTCGGAGTGGGTGCGCCGCTGCCGCAGCGGAGAATATCGCGCGTATTACGAGCAGATGTACGGGGAGCGCATCTGATGCGCGGGATGGTGTTCGTTACTTTGGCTTTGGTGGGCTGCAGTTCCGTGCCGGAGAAGAAGGCGGAAGCTCCCGCGCCGCCGCCGGTCAAAGACAACACTGCACAACTGCTTCCTCTGAACCGCACCAGCGCGAAGGTAGTGCCGGAACATTTACTGGGAAAGACTGCGCTGCCTGGCGGGACGATCGGCGATTACGACGCAGCCGGCTTGAAATACCAGCTCTTCATCATCGAGACAGATTCCGCGCAGGATGCCGCGATTCTGCTGTTGGATTTGAAGGCGACGCTGAAGGATCCCGCGTACATCGCCTATATGGGCGGTTACTTCGGGACGGATGCTGGTGGCCCGGTCTATGTGTTTGCGAAAGCGAAGTATCTTGCTGGAGTGGTGGGGCTTGCTGAGGACAGAGCGGATCCGATTGCCCGGCAGCTTGCCGCGAGGCTTTATTAGGGGGGCACTGATTGTTCCCGAGAAAAGTGACTTTGGAATCAAGTCCGGACTAAGTAGTCTCGGGTAAGTCTATCCGAAGGATCTCAGGCCGAGGCCAGTTGTGCCTTGCGCGAAGATTTCTTGGGTGGGTCGGCGACCACTACTTTTACCGGGAAGTGCTCGCGGAGCCAGTTGTAAATGCCCTCTTTTTGACTGGCATTGACGACGCGCTGCCACCGGATATCGCCAGTTCTTTCATCATATTCCGCAACGACGTACGAGTTGCCGGTCAGGACGGACACGACTGAATCCTGCCTGAACCTACCGCAGTAGTACGAATCGTTGATTGTCTGACGATCTTGCATGATTCCAATTATAACAGAAGACCTGCTGTTTTACTATCGGAGTAAAACAGCGGCGCCAGGCGGCCTTGCCTGGCGCTCTGTTCGAGGTATATACTGACCCCGTCGACACGGGTGAAATCATTGGAGATGAATGAAATATGAAGGGCAGACTTTTCGGCACAATTCTGGCGGGCGTCGGCCTGCTGCTGGCGGTGACGCCCGTTTGGGCGCACCATTCGTTCGCCGCCGAATATGACAATCAGAAGCCGGTCACGCATAAAGGTGTGGTCACGAAAATCGACTGGATGAACCCGCACGTTTATATCTACATCGACGAAAAGTCGGAAGACGGCAAGGTCGTGAACTGGGGGTTCGAAGGGTATCCGCCGAATACGCTGCGCCGGGTCGGATTAGCGCGGGACATGCTGAAAGTAGGCGATTCGGTCACCGTTAGCGGCTGGAGCTCGAAGGATGGTTCGCTGAGATTTGCCGCACGGGAGATCACATGGACGGACGGGCGCAAGTTCTTCATCGGGCCGCCGGCGAACTAGGAGTTCAATGTGAGAACGCATACCTTCATCGCGATTACAATCGGGCTGTTCTTCGTATCCGGCACGGTTTTCGCACAGAACACCCCTGCTGCGCCTGCAACCAAACCAATACCACGCACGACGGATGGCAAGCCCGATCTGTCCGGTGTCTGGCAGGCCTTGGGAGTGAGTCTGACCGGCGAAACTCCCGCTCAACCGGGCGGCGCGTATCCTGCTGGAGGCGGAGCCGCTGGACGTGGAGCTGCTGGAGGTGGAGGACGAGGCGCTGGCCGCGGACCCCGTGAGGCTCCTCCCTATAAACCCGAGTTGCTGGACAAGGTGAGAGCACTGGTCGCCGATCCGGCTAATAGCCCCAGCGCGCGATGTCTGTTGCTGGGCGTCCCGGCCATCACAATGAATCCGATGCCGCTTGAAATCGTGCAAACACCGAAAAAGACGGTGATCCTTTACGAAGTGATGCGCGCGTTTCGCATTATTCCTTCCGATGGCCGCGATCATCCGAAGGACCTCGATCCCACGTACATGGGAGATTCAGTCGCTCACTGGGATGGCGATACGTTTGTCGTCGATGTGACCGGCTTCAACGACAGGACCTGGCTGGATGGCGCGGGGCATTTCCACAGCGATGCATTACACGTAGTGGAGCGATATACGCGCACTCCGCAGGACACGATCCACTATGAGGTGACGGCGGAAGATCCCAATGTGCTGACGAAACCGTGGAAGGTTGTGGATGCGCAGTTGCGCCATCCTCCGCGCGAGGATCGCATTATGGAGTACGAGTGCGATAACAATATCGACTTGTCGCATATTGTGAAGCCGGGCTCGAGGTAACGCCGAGGTTGGTCAGGTGATACGAGTGACATTCCCCGATGCGCTTCGCACTCTTGTCCTGGCTCTCTTCACCGCCGCCCTGCCTGTCGCCTTCGGCCAGCAAAAGCCGGCAGACCAGCCGGGATTCGAAGTAGCATCCATCAAGCCCTCCGATCCCAATCCCTCGAACTCGGTGTTTATCGGAATGAGTGCCGACGGGGCAATGGTGAAGTACACGAATAGTTCAAGCTGGAAGTCCGGCGCGAAATGAAAGAAGAGAACATCTACGCTCTGGTGGTTGCAAACGGTGGAGCGAAGCTGAAGCCGGCGGAAGTAAAAACCGATAGCAATTCGCCCAAGGCTTTGGGACCGGATGGCAAGCCCAGGGACATGATGATGTTTGCGACGCCGCCGGGCGGTGTAGTGATTACAGCTCCGTCTGCGAGCCTCGCGAGTCTTGTCGGGCTGATCTCCCGTTTCACGGCCCGGCCCGTGGTCGATATGACCGGCATCGAAGGTCTGTACGATTTCAAACTGATCTTCGCGCCCGAAATTAACGGGAACTTGATCGCGGGTGGCGTTCCGGGACCGGACGGTGCGGGAACATCCGTCGAGCCTGCTCCGTCGGTGGTCGATGCAGTGAAGCAGTACGGGCTCCGCCTGGAAGCGCGCAAGGCTCCCATCGAAATGCTCATCGTAACGCACCTCGAAAAGACACCGACGGAAAACTGAAGACGCCCGTCTGACAGGGAGCGGGGGATGATCAGGAACTCACTTGTCCACTGCTACGATGAAATTTGACTCCGGCAGCGCCCGACATTCTCGCCCGTATTGTGTCCCGCAAACGGGAAGAGCTGTGCGCAGCGGGCGCTCCGTCCCTTGAATTGCGCCAGATCGCCGAGGAACGGCGTTTGGATCGCCGCGATTTTGCCGCCGCACTGCGCGCGAAACGGCCCGCGATTATCTCTGAAATCAAGAAGGCTTCGCCCAGCCGAGGCGTTCTGGTGGAGGACTTCCGGCCGGTCGAACTGGCCAAACAATATCAGCGCGGCGGCGCTGCGGCGCTGTCCGTCCTGACCGATCACGATTTCTTCCAGGGCAGTCTCGCCGATCTGTGGGCTGCCCGGGCCGCGTCATCGCTGCCCGTCATCCGCAAGGACTTCACGATATCCGAGTTTCAGGTCCTCGAAGCGGCGGCTTACGGTGCCGATGCAATCCTGCTGATCGTGGCAATTCTCGACGAAGCTCAACTGCGTGCTTATCGTGAGCTGGCGGCCGAATTTGAGATGGCTGCGCTGGTGGAGGTGCACGACCGGCGCGAGCTCGGGATAGCGATCGAGTCCGGTGCTGAAATGATCGGCGTCAATAATCGCGATCTGCGCACCTTTCAGGTTTCACTCGATACTTCGGTTGACCTCGCGCGGGAGATTCCGCGGACAGTAATCAAAGTCAGCGAGAGCGGTATCTTCAATGCGGCGGACGTCCATCGGCTCATGGATGCGGGCTTTGACGCTTTCCTCGTTGGCGAGCACCTTGTCAAATCCGGCGACGCTGCGCAAGCGATTCGGGAATTGGTTGCGTAATGTTCGTCAAGATCTGCGGCATTACGAATCGCGAAGACGCATTGGCTGCGGTGGAGGCCGGCGCCCGGGCTCTCGGATTCATTTTCTATCCGGCCAGCCCCCGGCATATCACTGCCGCGCAAGTTGAACCGTGGATCAGTGAGATACCTGCGGATATTTGGAAGGTGGGGGTGTTTGTGGACGAAGCTCCGGAAGCGATCGAACGGATCGGCGCGCAGCTCCGTCTGGATATTGCGCAACTTCACGGCTGCGAAACGCCGGACCGGCATCCACAGGGCATTCGCGTTTGGAAGGCATTCCGGGTTAGAGACGCGCAGGCACCTGTTCCCGATTACCCTGCTGCGGAGGCCATCTTGATCGACGGTTGTGAATATGACTGGTCTCAGACCGCGCACTTTACGCGACCACTGATCCTTGCGGGAGGACTGGATGAAAATAACGTGCGGGATCGAATTGAGCGGGCTTGTCGCGCCGCTCCCTCACGGTCACGGTTCGGTAAACCCCCAATGCTTCCGGCGCTGTGGGCTGTGGATGTCGCATCCGGGATCGAATCGTCGCCTGGTCGCAAGGACCATGCGCGTATGAAAAAATTTATCGAGGCGGCTCTTCGCTCATGACTTCGCAACCCGATGCAGGTGGGCACTTCGGGACTTACGGCGGGCGCTACGCTCCCGAAGTGTTGATGGCGCCGCTGGAAGAACTCGAACAGACTTACCTCGAAGCCCGGAAAGATCCGGCGTTCCACGAGGAATTGCAGGAACTTCTCACCACCTATGCCGGCCGCCCGACGCCGCTCTATTTCGCCCGGCGTCTCTCGGAAAGCCTCGGCGCGAAGATCTACATCAAGCGCGAAGATCTGCTGCACACTGGCGCGCACAAGATCAATAACTGCCTGGGCCAGGCGCTGCTTGCGAAGCGTATGGGCAAGCACCGCATCATCGCCGAAACGGGCGCGGGACAGCACGGCGTCGCCACCGCTACGGTATGCGCGTTGTTCGGACTCGATTGCACCGTTTACATGGGCGAAGAGGACATGCGCCGGCAGCGCCTAAACGTCTTCCGCATGCGCCTCCTGGGTGCAAACGTGGTCGGCGTGACCAACGGCAGCAGGACGCTGAAAGACGCCATCAGCGAAGCCATGCGCGATTGGGTCACCAACGTTGCCACTACGCACTATCTGCTGGGGTCGGCGCTGGGCCCGCATCCCTATCCGACGATGGTGCGCGACTTCCACCGCGTGATCGGCGTCGAAGCGCGGCGGCAGATCCTGGAAAAAGAAGGCCGCTTGCCGGATGCGGTGTTCGCCTGCGTGGGCGGCGGCAGCAATGCTATCGGAATCTTCCACCCGTTCGTGGAGGATGAAGGGGTCAGGCTCATTGGAGTCGAGGCCGGCGGGCGAGGCGACAGGCTGGGGCAGCACGCGGCGCGATTCGCGGGCGGATTCCCGGGCGTTCTCCACGGTTCGCGGAGTTATGTCCTGCAGGACGAACATGGGCAGATTTCGGCCACGCATTCGGTTTCGGCGGGTTTGGATTACGCGTCCGTCGGCCCGGAGCATGCCTGGCTGCACGATCGCGGCCGAGCCGAATATTGCGCCTGCTGCGACAAAGATGCCCTCGAAGCGGCGAAGATGCTGAGCCGGACCGAAGGCATTATCCCGGCGCTCGAATCCGCGCACGCGGTGTTCGAAGCCATCCGCCGGGCGGCGCTGTTGATGCAAAGCGGGTCTCCGGGACAAACATTCATAGTGAATTTATCCGGCCGGGGCGACAAAGACATCGACATCTATCGCGAGAATTTCAAAGAACTGGACGCACTGGAGTCAAACCACGCGTGACGCGAATCACCCGGCTCTTTGAGACGCTCAAGCGCGAGCACCGTTGCGGAATGATCGCCTATCTCACGGCGGGCGACCCTTCCCCGGAGGCTACGCCGAGCTTCATACAAGCTCTTGAACGCGGCGGCGCCGATCTGATCGAGCTGGGCGTTCCTTTTTCCGATCCGATCGCGGACGGCCCCGTGATTCAGCAGGCCAGCGACCGTGCCCTTGCGGCGGGAACCACGCTCGCCAAGGTTCTCGATATCGCCGCGCAGGTCCGCAAGCGCTCTGAGATTCCGTTGCTGCTCTTTACCTATCTGAATCCGGTGCTGCGTTACGGGTTTGAGAAACTCGCACGGGACGCCAAAGCTGCAGGGATCGATGGCTGTCTGCTCACCGACGCCAGCGTCGAAGAGGCGGGCGATTACGTGAAAGTGATGCGGGCTGCCGGCCTCGATACGGTATTTCTCGCCGCTCCCACCAGCACGGAACGGCGGCTGAAACTGGTTGCGGAATATTCCAGCGGTTTTGTGTATCTGGTATCCCGAACCGGCATCACCGGGGAGCAGCAGACCATCGCCGATTCCGCGCTGCCGCTCATCGAACGCATGCGCGCCCATACAGGGCTTCCGCTGGCGATGGGCTTCGGCGTTTCGAAACCCGAGCACGTTGCCGCGCTCGCGCCTCACGTTGAAGCGGTGGTAGTCGGCAGCGCCATTGTGCGCCAGATCGAGAAGGACCCCGCGAAGCTCGAAGGGTTCATGCGGGACCTGACACGGCCTCTTGCCAAGGTCATGTCACGCTAATGAAGCCCGCCGGAACGTGCGGCTTCAGCCGCGTTTCTTTCGCGCCTGTGAGAACGCGGCTGAAGCCGCCAGTACCGGTTTGTGGGGTATCTTAATCTCGATGTCTTTCGATGCCACTGGCGCTCTCGCCCAATGCCGGGAACGGATAGACGAAATCGACCGGCGCCTGGTCGAACTGCTCAACGAAAGGACTTCCATCGTCGAAGAGATCGGCCGCGTCAAGCGGGACGCGAAACTCGCGATCTATGAGCCGAAACGCGAGAGCCAGGTTTTCGACAACATCACTTCGCACAATGCCGGGCCGCTGACCGCGGACGGAATGAAGCGCATTTTCGAGCGCATCATCGACGAAATGCGCCGCGTCCAGAAAGACCGCATGGCAGTTCAGCCGCAAGAAGCGAAAGACTAAATCAACAATGCTTGTCGTAATGCAGCAGGGCGCTTCCGAAGCCCAGATACAGAAGATCATTGCCCGCCTGGTGGAGGACGGATTCGACGTTCACCGTTCGACGGGTGTGATCCATACGGTTCTTGGCGGAGTCGGGGGAAAGGAAGACTTCGATACGGCAGTCGTGGAGCTGATGGAGGGCGTGAAGGAAGTTCATCGCATCATCTCGCCCTATAAGCTTGCCAGCCGCGGATTTCGTCCGGCGGGCACCATCGTGAAGATCCGGGATGTCGAGATCGGCGGCAGCAAAGTCGTCGTCATGGCCGGGCCGTGCAGCGTCGAGAGCCACGACCAGATCGAACGCGCCGCGGATATCGTCGCCGATGGCGGGGCCAGCGTGATTCGCGGAGGAGCGTTCAAGCCCCGCTCTTCGCCCTACAGCTTTCAGGGACTTGGCGAGGAGGGTTTGAAGCTATTGCGCGAAGCCGCCGACCGGCGCGGTTTGCTGGTGATCAGCGAAGTGATGGATTCCAGCCAGATCGCGCTGCTCGCGGCATACTCGGACATTCTGCAGATCGGCGCGCGCAATATGCAGAACTTCAATCTGCTGCGCGAGCTGGCTAAACTTCGCAAGCCCGTACTGTTGAAGCGCGGCATCGCCGCTACCGTGGAAGAGCTACTGCTCTCGGCCGAATATATTCTCTCCGGCGGCAACTATGAAGTGATCCTGTGCGAGCGTGGGATCCGCACCTTCGAGACGTATACACGCAATACGATGGATATCTCGGCGATTCCGGTGGTGCAGAAACTGTCGCATCTGCCGATCGTCGCGGACCCCTCGCACGGCACCGGACGCCGCGACCTGGTGCCGCCCATGGCGAGAGCGTCGGTGGCCGCGGGCGCCGACGGGCTGCTGATGGAAGTGCATCACGATCCGGATCATGCGCTGAGCGATGGCGCGCAATCGATGTATCCCGATCAATATGCCGAGTTGATGAAGCAGTTGAAGATCATCGCGCCCGCTGTCGGCAGGACGATTTAAGCGAATGAAATCGGTCGCAATTATCGGCGTCGGTCTGATCGGCGGCTCGTTCGGGCTGGCGTTGCGCAAAGCCGGATTTCAAGGCCCCATTCTGGGTGTCAGCTCCACGCGCAGCATCGGCCAGGCTGTGGAGCGGGGCGCCATCGACAGAGGCGCGACCCTCGAAGAGGCCGCCGGGGTTTGCGATCTGTTGTTCCTCTCGCAGCCGATCTTCGGTATTCTCGAAACGCTCCGGAAACTGGACCCTCTGGTGAGGGAAGACACGCTGGTTACGGATGCGGGAAGCACCAAGCAGGCGATCGTGGACGAGGCAGCGCGAAGCCTTCGCCGGTGCGCGTTTCTCGGCGGGCATCCTATGGCGGGCAAGGCACTGCGCGGCGTGGCGGCGGCGGATGCCGACCTGTTTCGCGGCCGGCCCTGGGTGCTGACGTCGGACCTCGACCATCCTTTTCGAAAGTGGCTGGCTGCATTCGGGGCGCGAGAGATTATCATGGAGCCCGCGCGGCACGATCGCCTGGTGGCGTGGAGTTCTCACCTGCCGCAGCTGGCTTCAGTCGCACTGGCTTCTTTGGTGGGCGACCATGCTCCGGAAGCCGTAAGCGTGGCAGGACCCGGATTGCTCGACACCACGCGTCTGGCGATGAGCTCTTTCGATCTCTGGCGCGATATTCTGGCGACCAACAGCGCCGAGGTTTTCGTGGCGCTCGACGCGTACATCGAGAAACTTACGATGCTGCGGGAGGATTTCGAATCCGAGTTTCGAAAAGGCGGCGAATTCGCGCGCTCGATCCGCCCTCGCCAGGACGGCGGGAGCGCCACTCCCTGACGGTCGCGGTTCTGTAGAATCCAACTATCGCGAGGCTTCGGCTACCGCGTCTTCCACCAGCTTCCGGTACTCCGTCAGAAGCCCCGCCGACTGTGCTTCAAACCGCAGGACCAGAACCGGCTGTGTATTGGAAGCCCGCACCAACCCCCATCCCTTGCCGAAATTAATCCGTGCGCCGTCGATCGCAATAACGTCGTAGTCGCGCTGAAACCGTTCCCGTACCGCTCCGACAATCGCAAACTTACTGGCGTCCGGACAATCGACCCGGATCTCGGGCGTTGCAAACGTGGGCGGCAGATCGCTCAGTTGTGAAGACAGCGGCGTGGCTGCGTTTGCGACGATCTCAAGCAGACGGCAGGCCGCGTAAAGCGCATCGTCGAACCCGTAATAGCGGTCGGCGAAAAACATGTGGCCGCTCATTTCGCCCGCCAGTTCCGCGCTGGTCTCCTGCATCTTGGCTTTGATGAGCGAGTGGCCAGTCTTCCACATAATCGCGTTCGCGCCATGGCGACGCAGATCGTCGTACATATTCTGGGACGATTTGACCTCGCCAATGATCGTGGCTCCCGGTTTGCGCGACAAAATCTCGCGGCCGTAGACGATCATCAGCTGATCCCCGTAGAGAATTGTTCCCTGTTCATCGACCGCGCCGAGACGGTCCGAATCACCGTCGAACGCGAGGCCCACATCCGCTTTGTGCGCGAGTACGGCGGCTACCAGATGGCGAAGATTTTCCGGTTGTGTCGGATCGGGATGGTGATTGGGAAAGTGTCCGTCCATTTCAAAAAACAGCTCGGTGGATTCGCAATTCAATTTTTCCAGAATGCGCCGGAATATAGGGCCCGCCGTGCCGTTCCCGGCGTCGGAGACAACCTTGACACGGCGTGAGAGCTTAAATTGGGCTGAAATTTCATCGACGTAGGGCGTGGCGATATCGAACGTTTTCAGTGTTCCCGCGCCTGTCTGAAAATCGCCAGCCTCAATCAACTGGCGGATCTTCTGAATCTCTTCACCGTGGATCGTGCTCTTCCCATGCATCACTTTGAAGCCGTTGTAATCGGCAGGGTTGTGGCTTCCCGTGATCATGACTCCGGCATCGGACCGCAGGTGGAACACGGAGTAATAAAGCAGCGGTGTCGGGACAATGCCGAGATCCGTTACGCCGCAACCCGCTGCCAGCAGACCCGCGAGCAGCGCGTCGTGCAGCCGGTCCGAGCTCAGACGGCAATCCCGCGCCAGATTCACCCTGGGCGAATTGCGGCGGATCAGGTAAGTTCCGAACGCCTTACCGAGCATCTTGATGCCGGTATCGGGCAGTTCGGTGTCGGCGATGCCGCGAATATCGTATTCGCGGAAAATAGTTGGCGACAGCATTCAAGCGCAGTATAGCGTCCGTGCCGCAGTGCATCCATGGTGGAATGGGCTTGAATGGTGATTATTCTCGGCCTCGGATTCACGGGAGCGCGACTCGCCGGCCAGCTGCTTCGTCGAGGTGTCCACGTGTCCTCGCCTGTGCGCGGCATCCGGCGATTCCGTGAGTTGGCAAATGCAGGGTTGCAGCTTTCGGAATTGATGCTCGACCATCCCGAGACTATGTTGTTGCCGAGAAACGCGATCCTGGCGCACTTGATACCGCCGCTTCCGGAGCTGGAGAACTCCGCGTTACGAGACACCATTCTGAAGCTGGCGCCCAAGCGTGTGGTTTATGTTTCGTCGACCGGCGTTTATGGCGGGCAGACCGATGTCGACTGGGACACGCTGGCGGAACCGAATGACGACAGGGGGCGCTCACGCCTCGAAGAGGAGCGTTGGATTGCTTCTGGCCCGTGGACCAGCCTCATCCTGCGGTCGGCAGCAATCTACGGCCCGGGGCGAGGCGTCCACGAGGCCATTCGGGAGGGGAAGATGCCCCGCGGCGCGGGATCCGGAACTGTCAGCCGCATACACGTCGAGGACCTCGCCGCGATAGTCGAAGCGGGACTGTTCGCGGACCTTCAGGGTGCGTGGCCGGTAGCGGACGATATGCCGTGTTCCACTTCGGAAATCGCTCGCTGGTGCGCGAGGGTCATGAAACTGAAACCGGCCGGCGAGTTCCAAACGCCGGTCCGCCCGATGCCCGGCAGAAGGGTGAATGGCAGGAAAATCCGCGAAATACTGGGAGTGGAACTGAAATATCCGTCGTGGCGAACCGGCATTGCCGCCAGTCTGGCGGAAGAGGCGACTCAAAGACTTGCTAAGCGGTTCGAGGCGCGGTAGAAAACACGCCAACTTGGCCACGCAACGTTTCCAGCGCGTCGACCAGTCCGGAGATATCGACTTTACCAATTCCAGCCGCATGCAGAGCCAGACTGAACTCGATCTTGCACATCGCAATGGCGAAGAGCACACGGTTTTTCGCCAGTGCCCGCGCCAAGTCGGGGCGGTCCGTACCCGATTGCACCATAGCTTGACGCACACCGCCCAACAGATGGGCGTAATCCCTGGTCAGGCAACGGAGGTAGCCGCGAAACAACCCGCGCCGGGTCGTTCGCAGTGCTCTTTGCAGGTTGCCGTCGGCGGAGACAAATGCCAAATCGTCATTCGAGAGCAGCCGCAGCATCGGGCGATAGCGATCGGCCGTTAAAACAGACACACTGGTGGTCTCCGCGGATCGAAGCGATCGTATCTTCAAGATAAACAAAAGGGAGGTGGCGCTGCAAACAATCAGAAACAAGGCGGCAGTGAACAATAAAAACATTTGGATAGAAATTAATGCTGTTAATTAAATAAAGAATACTAGATGTGGGCTTCGTTTTGCAAGTCTAAAAAAACTGAGGAATAAAGATTACCTTCGCGCCGCGCGGGTCATCAGCTGGTTCAGGGAGTTGAGCTGCTGCAGCAAATGGTCTTCATGAGGGCTGGAAAATCTGATCTGCGCCGGTACTCTATGGGTATCCGGCTTCAGCGATATGGCCCAGCCAGCGAGGCAAATCGACATAAGAACCCCCGCGGTCCAGTCTACGTATTGGATATTGAGCCGGGGCGCGAGACTGTCGACGAGTAATTGTAATGCCTCGCCAAGGAATAAGGCGCTGAAGAAAGCGCTCGACACGACGGTGTTTCTGCTCAAATGAAGTGGGTACTTCGAGAGAAATATAAGGATCGCTACGATCACGAACGCCAGAGTGAAAACTATCGATCGTTGGGAAACCTCGAGATAAAACAAACGCGAATGGGCACGTCCCAAGGCCGCTCCGCTCCAGAAGTAGCCGGTCAACAGAAGCGAAGCGGTCAGGGCGATTGCGACTCCGGCATACATTACCCAGCGGCCAACGGTGCGAATGCCGGGATAATCGTCGAAGGTCAGGGAAAACAGCTCCCGAACCGCGATGATGCTTAAGACGCATCCCAAGGGCTCAAGGGCGATATAGCTCCAGAAATAGGGCGCTGAAGTATCATTCAGCAATCCGAAACCGAGATTGATCGCGGCCTGGAAGACTAAATAAGCCAGAAGAGCCGGAAACTGTCGTGCCAGTTTCCGGTGGATCAGCCGACCAGCCGCGGCGCCAGCTGCGGCTGCCTGGATCAGGTCTGGAGCGTCATGCAGATCCATCGTGGCGGCAAACCGCTTAGTTTACCACCGTTCACCCGCCGGGGCGTTTAGCGAACCCAGGGGCACGGATTGCAATTCGGGGGAACCGTTGCGCCCAACGAGCCGACAACGGCCAGGTAAGAGACGGTCAGAGTCAGGAGAAGCATGAGTTTTCGCATGGTGTTGAATCCTTTTTAAGTGGTTTAGTTGCCTACATCCCGGAGTCTAGTTGGAATTTACGGCGATAAGTTGCGAGTGACGAAGAAGTGTCCTAAACAGAACGCGTTGGTTGAAGATTTTGCATTCCGGCTTAGGGAATTTCCTGGTGCCGTCCGGTACCTGCGCGGAGTTGTACAATGCGCTTGAGAAGGTCTGTGAGCTCAAACCGCGAAGCTGCCGTCGCTGAATCCTGGCAGAGAACGCTGTCCGCGATACCTACATTGATCGGGCGCGTGGCCTATCTGTCGTCATTGCGCAATGCACGCACAGGGAGTTATGAGCATTTCGGGCTGGCTCAACGTGTCGGCGAAGACGAAGTGGACCGGATACTCCGGCGCAGTCACATAACTGTTTTCCAGGAGTGGCTGTGTTTCGGTCTGGAACGGCAGAAGGACGAACTGAATGAGTATTTTTCCGGGTTGGAGGGTGACAAGCGGGAGATTGTATCGAATTGGCTGACGCTGGAACCCTGGAACAACTGGGTCCCCGGCGAGTCGCGCGATGTGGAGCGGAAGCTTTTCGGCGCCGACCTTGCGGTTATTCTGGAGCTGATCAGGGTCGAATACGGCGTCTCTTCTCGGGATCCAGACTCATAGCCAGCCCCACCACCTGCCCAACCACCTCGATCTCCCCGGGATATTGGAAATTGAGCACCGGCGCTTCCGAAGCCGGATCCGATATCAGACTGATGATGCCGTCTTTAACGCTGCACCACCGGCAGAAAAAGCCGTCCCGGTGCTCCAGAAAATAGATGGGCCGTTCGCTCAGGCTTCGCCAGCCGGAAGCCTGAATCCTGCGCTTCGAATCGTCGACCACAAGTAACGATCCGGGCGGAACCGTGGGGTACATCCCCCAGTCGTCCGTGCCGACAAATCCGTAGCGGAAGCGGCTCGTGTCGAGTCCGCTGAGAAGCGCGAGCGGGAGTTTCCCCCATCGCTGCACGAGTTCGCTCACAAAGAACGTGCGTCTCAGATCGATGCCGGGATCGAGTGAAATCGGCAACATAGCTGCCGCGCCCCCGTCCGGGTTGAAATTCACGGCGTGCGTCTTTTCCAGTTGGATGAGGCCCGCATCCGCCGCGATCGACTCCACCGGCACGCCGTACCATCCCAGAACTTCGTTCAGGTCGATACGGTAAATGCAGCACAGGGAGTAGAGCCGGTAAAGCGAAGGAACCGTGCCTTGATTTTCAATGTCGGACAGGCGGCTGATCAACACCGCGAACTCGGGGTTGCCGTGGCGTTCGGCGATCGCCTGGCTTGCCTGCTCCACGTCCCGGAACTTCAGATTGAGTCTTTCGCGCGCGCGGCGCAGGCGCTGTCCGGCGACCTCCGTGTTATTATCCTTTCGCTGGGTGTAAAAAGCGGGGGCCTGCGCCAAGTCGGAACCTTCCTGGTGAATTATAGCCTTCGCTCTGTTCCCCCTACAATAAGATTTGTGCGGACCCGTTCCAATTTCGGAACAAAACCGGTTTTTTGGGAGGCGATCTGAGAATAGTGGTCGGCGTCACCGGAGCCAGTGGAGCAATTTACGCTCTGAGGCTCCTCGAAAAACTGCGCCGGCCGGAGGTGGAAATTCACCTCATCCTCACTCGCTCAGGCGAAAAGACGCTGTTTCTCGAGACGGGGAAAAGAGCGGCGGACTTGAGGGCCTTGGCGAACTGCTTTTGGTCCGTGGATGATATTTCAGCACCACTCGCAAGTGGGTCTTTTGAAACCGAGGGCATGGTGGTCGCTCCGTGCTCCATCCATACGATGTCGTCGATTGCGTGCGGAATCACGTCCAACCTGCTCAGCCGGGCGGCGGACGTGACACTCAAGGAGCGCAGGCGATTGATTCTGATGATCCGGGAAAGCCCGTTGCATCTGGGTCATCTCCGCACGATGGCCTCGCTGGCTGAAATGGGCGCTATCCTGGCACCGCCCGTACCTGGGTTTTACAACCGTCCGGCATCCATCGAAGACCTTGTCGATTCCAGTGTCGATCGGGTGCTGGACCTGCTTGGTTTGCCCGATGAAAACGCTCGCCGGTGGAGCGGGCCAAAACGTACCGGCGAGAGCGGCGCGGAATGAGAAGCCGGGCCGCTTTTCAGGGAGAACTCGGCGCGTTCAGTCAGGTGGCGGCGCATCAATTGGCCGGTGGCGATGTCATCCCGGTGCCGATGGTGAGTTTTGAGGATGTTTTTGTTTCAGTTGTAAATGGAAAATGTCATTATGCGGTGATCCCGATTGAGAACACTTTGCATGGGTCGGTGCATGAAAATTACGATCTTCTGCTGAAATATAACCTGCCGATCCGGGGCGAAACCTTCGTTCGAATCGTGCATAATCTGATTACCCCGCCGGGCGTAAAGTTCCCGCAGGTTCGCCGTGTGTATTCGCACCCGGTCGCCCTGAACCAATGCAGGCGCTTTTTTGAAGAAAATCCGCGAATTGAAAAGACGCCGTTTTACGACACGGCCGGCAGCGTGAAGATGGTGATGGAAAAAGGTCTGACGGACGCGGGAGCTATCGCGTCCGCGAATGCGGCGGAGATCTATGGCGGCAGGATACTCAGGAAATCGATTGAGGACGACCGCGAAAACTTCACGCGGTTTTTTCTGCTGGAACGGCCAAAACGCAAACCAAATCAAGCCAAACGGCAAACGTCAAAGCGGTTCAAGACCACCGTGGTTTTCAGCACGCGAAATCTGCCGGGCGCGCTGTTCCGGTCCTTGAGCGCGTTCGCGCTGCGCGATATCAATCTGACCAAGATCGAGTCGCGGCCACTGCGGGGTAAGCCTTGGGAGTATCTGTTTTACCTGGACTTTATCGGGCACGTGGATGATACGGCGTGCCGAAATGCCCTGCACCACCTCGCGGAACTGGCCGACATGTTACGCGTCCTCGGCTGCTACGCAATGGGCGAGTAGAAGCGTTCCCCTTACTGATGTGCGGACCATGAAACTGTAACCCCAGGCGTCAGCGCGGGGAAATGGGTGGCCTTTTCGGTATGCGCCCGGCTACTCTTTAAGTAGATGGATACTCTCGAGGCCGTTCCGGAAGAAATCGCGGCGGAAGACAGCGCCACCAAAATCGAAACCCCCGAGCTTGAAGAGATCGCCATTCTCGCGGTGCGCGATACCGTGCTGTTTCCGAACGCGCTGTTGCCACTGAGCGTCGGCCGCCCCACTTCCGTCGCGCTGGTGGAGTCGCTGGGCGAGAATCGGCTGATCGGCGTGCTTTCGCAGATCGATCCCCGCACCGATGTGCCGAGCCCGCACGAGTTGCACGAAGTAGGCACGGTTGCGATCATCCACAAGATCGTGCGCATGCGCGAGGGACAACTGCTGTTTTGCGAGGGCGTCTCCCGCATGCGCATCAAGAGCTACACCTCCGTCGAGCCCTTTCTGCGCGCGCGCATCGAGCGTTTGCCGGAGATCGAGCCCGAGATGACGCCCGAGTTGACGGCGCTGCGCCAGAATGTCCTGAGCGAGTTTACGCAGATCGTCTCGGCGACCCCGAATCTCTCCGACGACGTAGCCACTGCCGCGTCGAATATCACCGAGATCGGGCGGCTGGCCGACTTCATCGCCGGGACGCTTCCCAGCCTGAGTCATATCGAGCGCCAATCGGTGCTGGAACAGAACGACGCGCGCACGCGCCTGCAGTTCATCAACCAGCAGCTCGCCCGCGAGGTAGAACTGCTCGAGTTGCGCCAGAAGATCCAGTCGCAGGTGCAGGGCCAGCTCTCGCAAAACCAGCGCGAGTTTTATCTGCGAGAACAATTGAAAGCGATTCAGAAAGAGTTGGGCGAAGGCGACGACCGCGAGCAGGAGTCGGAGGAGTTGAGGGAAAAGCTCGAAAAAGCGGGCATGCCCGATGAAGTTAAGGAAGAAGCGCTCAAGGAATTGAGCCGCTTCGCGCGCATCAGCCCCATGTCGCCGGAGCATACCGTGGCACGCACTTATCTCGAATGGCTGATAGCCCTTCCGTGGGCGGTGTCGTCGGGAGAAGCGGTGAATGTGCAGCGTGCGGCCGAGATCCTCGATGAGGATCATTACGACCTCGAAAAGGTGAAGAACCGCATTCTCGACTTTCTCGCGGTCATGCAGCTCAAGCCGCGGCTCAAAGGACCGATTCTTTGTTTTGTCGGGCCGCCCGGCGTGGGCAAGACGTCTTTGGGACGGTCGATCGCCCGTTCGCTGGGGCGCAAATTCCAGCGCATCTCGCTCGGCGGAATGCACGATGAAGCCGAGATTAGAGGGCATCGCCGCACTTACATCGGCTCGATGCCGGGTCAGGTCATACAGGCTCTGCGGCGCGCGGGCGCGAACGATCCGGTGTTCGTTCTCGATGAGGTCGACAAGCTGGGGCGCGATTTCCGCGGCGACCCGGCCTCGGCATTGCTCGAAGTGCTGGACCCCGAGCAGAATTCGACGTTCCGCGACAACTACCTCGACGTGCCCTTCGATCTTTCCCGCGTTCTCTTCATTACCACCGCGAATGTTCTCGACACCATACCCGGCGCGCTGCGCGATCGGATGGAAATCATCGAGCTGCAGGGTTACACGGAGCAGGAAAAAGTGATGATCGCCTTCCGCTACCTGATCCCGCGGCAGAAGACCGAAAACGGGCTGGACGAAACCAAGCCTCTGGTATTCCTCGACGATGCGGTGCAGTTCATTGTGCGGCGGTATACGCGCGAGGCGGGCGTGCGGAATCTGGAGCGCGAAATCGGCACCGTCTGCCGCAAAGTCGCGCGACGTTACGCGGAAGCCAAGGGACCGATTGTCGAGGTGACCACCGCCTTCGTGGAGGAATCGCTCGGCGCCCCGCGCTTTCGCCCCGACACCGAAGTCGCGGAACGCACGCGGCGGCCCGGCGTTGCGGTGGGCCTTGCGTGGACGCCGGTCGGCGGCGATGTGTTGTTCATCGAAGCGGGACGCATGCCGGGGGGCAGTAAAGGGTTGATCATGACGGGGCAACTGGGATCGATCATGCAGGAATCGGTGCAGGCCGCGCTGACATGGGTGCGCGCCAGCGCGACGAAGTATGGCATCGATCCGGATGTCTTCAAGACCAGCGACATTCACGTTCACGTACCGGCGGGGGCGATTCCCAAGGACGGACCGTCGGCCGGCGTGACCATGGCTACGGCGCTGCTGTCGATGCTGACCGATAAATGCGTGAAGCAGGGTCTGGCGATGACGGGCGAGATCACGCTCACCGGCCAGGTCCTCCCGATCGGGGGAATTAAAGAAAAGGTGCTGGCCGCGAAACGCAGCGGCGTCACGGAGATCATCGTGCCCGCCGAAAATGAAGTGAATGTGCGGGAGGATCTGAAAGCCGAACAGATCGGCGATATCAAAATTCACTACGTCACCACTATGGACGAACTGGTGCCAATCGCGCTCGGCATTAGCTGAACGTTCATCTGCTAATGTGAGCCTAATGCCGCGAGAGCCTTCCCTGCAGGACCCGCTTCGTTTCAATCGCAAGATGCCGCCGTGCGCCGCAGTGATTTTCGGTGCGAACGGCGACCTCACAAAACGCAAATTATTGCCCGCGCTCTATCGCCTCGCGTGGGAGGGCCGTCTCGCACCCGGCTTCGCAATAGTCGGTATTTCACGAACCGCGATGTCCGACGATGAATTTCGCGAGCACATGCGCGAATCGGTGACAAAGTATCTGGAGGATTCGCCGTTTGACGAGGATCTCTGGAAATCGTTCGCGCAGGGGATTTTTTATATGGCGGGCGACGTCGCGGATGCCAACATATATCAGCGCCTCGCCGCTTGTTTGAAACAGGTCGAACAGGCGCGGCAAACCGCCGGCAACATACTTTTCTACCTCTCCACTCAGCCCAGCCAATACGCGCCCATCGCCGAGGGTATTGGCGCGGCGAATCTCGCCAAAGGAGACGGCTGGCGGCGCATCATCATTGAAAAACCTTTCGGCCGCGATCTGACCAGCGCACGGGAATTGAACCGCAGGCTGCAAAAAGTTTTCCAGGAAAGCGAGATTTATCGCATCGATCACTACCTGGGCAAAGAAACGGTCCAGAATATTCTGGCTTTCCGGTTCGGCAACGGAATCTTCGAGCCCCTGTGGAACCGGCGCTACATCGATCATGTGCAGATCACCGCGGCCGAGTCGATCGGCGTGGAAGGGCGCGGCGCTTACTATCAGGAAGCCGGCGCCCTGCGGGACATGGTCCAAAACCATTTGCTGCAGGTGATGGCGACGGTGGCCATGGAACCCAGTGCGGCTTTCTCCGCCGATGCCGTGCGCGACGAACGCTCCAAGCTGCTGCGCTCGATCCATGTGATGAAGCCCGAGGAAGTCGCCGCCAATACGGTTCCCGGCCAGTACGGCCCTGGACGCGTGGGTGGAGAAGACATTCCCGGATTCCGTCAGGAAAAGGGCGTGAATCCGGAATCGCAGGCTGAAACCTACGTAGCCGCAACTTTCCTCGTCGGGAACTGGCGCTGGGCGGGCGTGCCTTTTTACATCCGCACGGGTAAGTCCCTTCCGAAGCGCGTCACTGAGATCGCTATCCATTTCCGGTCTGCGCCGCTTGCCGTGTTCCGCAACGAACTTGGGGAAGGGAATGGGGACCCGGGCGCATCGACCGATTATGAAGCGGTGCCCAACCTTCTGATTCTCCGCATTCAACCGGAAGAAGGAATTTCGCTGAAATTCAATTCCAAACGTCCGGGCGCGGGCATGACGCTCCGGCCCGTGTCGATGGATTTCAACTACGGGTCGAGCTTCGGGGAACGTTCGCCGTCTGCTTACGAAACGCTGCTGCTGGACGCCATTGCCGGCGATGCGACTTTGTACACGCGGCAGGACATGGTGGAAGCAAGCTGGTCCGTGGTGCAGCCGATTCTCGATTACTGGAGCACGCGGAAATTCGCGTTTCCGAACTACACGCCAGGCACGTGGGGACCGGCGGAGGCCGACGAAATGCTCGCGCGCCGCGGGCATAGCTGGAGGCGGCCATGACGCCGCCGGTTCCGAAAGCGAGGCGGCCATGACGCCGCCGGTTCAAAAAGCGAGGCGGCCATGACGCCGCCGGTTCAAAAAGCGAGGCGGCCGTGACCCCCACTGTCCAGACCGTCAAGCCCGACCATATTCTCCACGAGTTGTCGGAGTTATGGGTTTCTTTGGGCAAACAGGAACCAGATAAGGATGCAGACTCGGGCGTATTGCGCGCCTGCGCCATGACGCTGATCGCGTTCGTCGATGACGACGCGGACTCGATGGCGCTCAACGACACGATAGGCCGGATCATGCGCTCCCATCCGAGCCGGGCCGTTATAGTTCGGTTACGCGAATCTCCTGGCGTTCTGGAATCCCGCGTCTTCGCCCAGTGTTGGATGCCGGTCGGACATCACAGGCAGATTTGTTGCGAGCAGGTGGAATTGTCGGTTTCCCTGAACCGCGTGGGTGATATTCCGTCGATCGTTTCGCCGTTGACCGCTCCGGACGTGCCCCGCGTAGTTTGGTTCCGCTCGTCCGGAATCGCGAGTGTCCCGGAGCTGGGCGGGATCATTGCCCTGGGAGACAAAATGATCGTGGATACCGCGCACGCGGGTGCTCCCACATTCGCCGATCTGCGGGTGCTGGCTAATGCCGGATACATCGTGGGCGACCTCGCCTGGACGCGCCTCTCGAAGCTGCGGCAGCTGATTGCCCAGCTGCTCAGCGGGAGGGATCTGAGCGGTATCCACAATATATCGATTGAGTTTTCGGGCAGCGAAGCAGTGCCGGAAGCGAAGTACCTGCAGGCCTGGCTGCGCTCCGAGATCCAATCCGCGATGGTGGATCTGCGCCGCGTGGATCCGACAGGCAAGGCCAGGCTTAAGGCAATACGTGTCGATCCCGATATCCAAATTCAAGTGGAAGCGAATTGCGCGGAATACCAAACCGGGTCCCTGCGCCAATGGGCCAATCTGCCGGAGTGCTCCGAGGGGGATCTTCTCAGCGAAGAGCTGAATATCATGGCTCACGACCGCATATTCGAGCGGGTGTTGCAGCGGATGACGGCATGGACCCCTCAAGCCTGATCGGCCCGCTTCATAGGGGACTCAGCCTGGTCTTCGACGGCCCACAAGGCGCGGCGGAAGCTTGCGGAGACCGAATTTTGGAAATATTGGACGAAGCGCGGCGCGAGCGGGGCAGGGCAACGCTTGCCGTTTCCGGCGGCAGCACTCCGCGGCTGATGTTTCAGGCGATGGCGAAGCGTTCTTTCGACTGGTCGAACGTGCAGATCTTCCAGGTCGATGAGCGCTGTGTTCCGCCAGATCACGAGCTGAGCAACTTCCGCATGACGCGTGAATCGCTCTTGAGCGCTGCTGCAATCGGAGAAAACCAGTTTCATCGCGTCCGCGGCGAGTTGGCGCCCGAAGAGGCGGCCCGCCTTTATGTCGAGGAGATCCGCGAAAGCTTCCATCTGTCCCCGGGCGAACTGCCCGTCTTCGATGCGATCCAGCGCGGGATGGGACCGGACGGGCACACGGCCAGCCTGTTCCCCGGAGAGCCGCTGATCGGGGACCGGACCGGTATAGCAGCCGCAGTGTATGTAGAGAAGATGATGCAGCATCGCGTCACGCTGCTCCCGGGCGTGCTGGAACGCGCACGCCATACGCTTTGCCTTGTTACCGGCGCGGACAAGGCGGAAGCGCTGCATAAGGTACTCCGCGGACCTTTCGATCCGATGAACGTTCCGTCTCAGATCGCGTCGCCCGATATGACCTGGTACATCGACAAGAACGCCGGCGCAAAACTCTGAACCTATTCAATGCGGCGCGTCAGCACTGCCGTGCCCGAGCTCAGCCCCTGCAGGGTGCCGAGCTCGCTGGCAGTCCAGTCGATTCGCATGGAATTCTCGGACGTCAACTTCAAGGTCAGGTCGCCCCTGGCCCCGGCCGCGCCCGTCCACTGGCAATTGCATTGCGAACCGTTTGGCGTTCCGGTAAAGGTGAAGTTCACGTCCGGCGAGATGGCCCGGTCGACAATCAGAAAGCGCGAACGGTAGCGGCCGTGAATCGCGCCGCCCTCCTCCGTGATGGTGGCTTCGATGTATTCGGGCGGATAGAGCGCCTGGTTCTTGTTGGTCTGACCGTCCGGCGGTTTGGCGTAAAACCAGAATCCGGCCAACTGACGGTTCGCCGGCCGGTCGATCCGGGGAAGCGCGGAACTTGCCGATACCGGCAGTTTGGGCGCGGAAGGAAGCTCCGTCATGGTCAGGGCGAGTCTGGGTTCCGTTCCTTCGACTGGCTGCGTGGGTTGCGCAATCTGCCGGGGTCTACTCTCCGGACTTCCGCGCAGTTTGTTTAGTTCCTGAATTGCGGCGTCGCGTTCCTCGAGGGCAGATCGCAGATCCGATTGCAGTTGGGATATCTGCGCCGCCCCGGACTCCTGATCCACCCTGGGCCTGCCCGAGGAAGCGGAGATCAGAGGCGAACTCGCGGCCGGAGCCGGGCTCGGGTCGGCCGTACGGCTCAGCACCCCGGGAGTATTGTCCGATGCGAGCCAGATCAACAAACCTGCGCTCACAAAGATGGCCGTGATCCAGGCCAGTGTGGCGCCGAAGCGTCTGAGACCTGGAGAAGGAGAATTGAGGGCGTTGAGGATGATCGGCGGAGAAAAGTCCGTGTCCAGAGCCTCGTCGTAACGGCGGCGGCTTTCCGGGTCGGAGAGAACGGCATGGATGCGATTCAATTTCCGCATCTGCTTTTCGGCGATTTCTTTTAATTGCGGATCCGTGTGCTGGTCGGGATGAAGGAGGCGGACAAAAAGGCGAAACGCGTCCCGGATCTCCTCGGGAGAGGCGTTGGGCGCTACTCCGAGCTCGTCGTAATACGTGATTTCGCCGTTATCGTGCGAGGCGATCATAAGAAATGGGACACGGGAATCCTTGGATTTAACAGTACCGAAACACGCGATGGGCCCGCAACATGCGGCGGCGCGCCAGCCGCCTCGGGCAATCCCCACCGGGCGGATACAATCGATCTGGGAGCCAATCCTGTCCGGTGGCAGGCACAGTCTTCAAAACTGCTGAACGTCCTTTGGGTCGTTGGTCGATTCGACTTCGACTGGTTCCCGCCAGGTTACACTGAGTCAAGCAAGCGCAGCATGACAGGCCCGCGGCGCCCCGCATTTTCCCCGGTCGTCTAACGGTAGGACAGCGGCCTTTGGAGCCGTGAATCGTGGTTCGAATCCATGCCGGGGAGCCAGTCTCGATTTTGGGCATTTTCAGGCCCGTCAGCGGGGCGTGATGCTTCGTCCGGTTGATTCGCAACCGCAATCATGTCAAACGGTTGACGCCAAGTCGGAACAATCTTTCCATCGTGCCAAACCGAGTTCTTTGCCGGGGCGCGGCGGCAATCCAGTTCACAATTTCTTCGTCGATCGAGATGTACCTGAGCATGGCTTCGCAGGCGCGTTCAATGGTTTCCTGTCGTACGTAAGTTCGCCGCACTTTCGTCGCGCTCCCGAGAAATGGTAGTGTTTGCGGTGAATGATAAAGCACGTTCGCTCTGCTCCAGCCGGGAGAATATGGTTTATCAGGCGGCCAGCGCCCGGTAAAGGGTGGTGCGGTTCACGTTCAGAAGGGCGGCCACATCCTCGCGGCGCTCCCCGGCGGCGATCAGGTTCCGCGCGTGGCCGATCTGTTGCGGGGTGAGTTTCGGCTGCGCCCGCATTTCACGCCCCGGCGTTTCGCGTCTTTCACTCCCGCGCGTGTCCGGTCGCTGATAAGGCTGTGTTCTAACCCGTTGAGGACGCCGATCACATCTCCCACACCTCGCGATCCGTATCCGTTGTCACACTAGTGGCGGGTAATCGCTCGCATTTTGCTTCCGTCGCAGTCCGGATGTTGATATATTTCCATTGCCATGCACAAATCCCTGTTTCTCCTCGTAATTTCCTTCGCCTTCGCCGCTCTGGCCGTGGCGCAGATTAGCGACGATGAATTCAAAACCCTGATGCAGTCGAATGCAGCCAATGTCGCTGCGGTTCGTGATGCGACTGATACAGCAGCAGCCGCCCCTGCCGCCAACAAGCTGGTGGACACCTTCACGAAGGTGGCCGCGTACTGGAAGGCGAAAAACGCACCGGACGCAGTTACGTTTGCCGAGAGCGCCCGCGACGCTGCCAAAGCAATCGCTGATGGACAGGGCGACAAGGCTGCAAATCTTATGAAGCTGCAGCAACAGTGCGGTGGTTGCCACATGGCACACCGCGCCGGCGGACGGGGTAACTTCACAATCAAATAACGCGCAGAAGGCACGCCGGCACCGGAAAGATTGCGGAATGGGCGATTGCGCCAATGACCGCTCGCGCGTCACTAACTCCAATTCCTGGTCTACACGAAGGCCGACAAACCGCGCGAGTGGCGCAGGTGGCCGTCCGGCACCCATTCGACGAATTCGGCCTGCGCCACCAGTTCCGGGTCAGCCAAACGGCATTCGTTCATCTTCGCCGCCGTCAGCCCCACTCCTTCTGGTCCGCCAGCGTTCACATCGCGATGAACGGCACCGTTCACATAATCATTGTTTCAACGTTTGGGCAATCGACAACGGTGACGTCCCTCACAATAATTAGATTAGTTAAGAAGCACAGAAATCGACCGCGTATCGGGATGTCGGCGCCGGACTTTTCGCCGTACCTCCCGGCTCCGAGGCGGATTCGAACTGGATCCCGTGTCATGGCAAGAGTCGCTCTCGTTAGCGTGGAACAACCAGCTGCGGGACAGATTTGCCACGCGCTCGCAGTAACTGGCCATCAGATCGTCCGCTACCCGGACCAAGACAATGTCATAGCTTTCGGATGTGGATATCGTGTTTGCGAGCGGCCAGCCGGCTGCCTGTCTGCGTCTGTTAGAGCGCGTGCGGGGATGCGGCCCACCATGCCCTTCATCGTCGTCGCGCGGATTCCCGAAACGAGCGAATGACTCGATGCGCTTCAAGCTGGCGCAACGGAATTTTGCTCAGCGCCGATCGGCACACGGCAGCTTCACTGGATGATGGAACAAGCTCCGCCCAGCCTTCACGGCAGTCTGAACTGTCCGGCATCCTGCGCCGGGGTAAAGGATGAGCGATAAACCGATTCGCGTCTGGGTCGTGGACGGCAATCCTGGCAACGTCTCCAGGTTTCGTGAGGCGCTTCACGGTGCAGGATTGAATTCCGAATTGCTTGCGATGAGAGATGGAGTCGAGGCGCTGGTTAATCCGGCTCGAAGAAACGTCGGTCGGCGCCTCGGTACCCGATCTTGTAGTCCTGGCGGCGATGCGCCAAAGGAATGTGCCGGTGGTGATCACAAGCCCGCTGATTTCGCCGCGTGATCGGGCCAGAAAGATAGAAGAATTTTTTCGGGTGGCCGCGGCGGTGAAGCAAGTGCTGCCGGGCGGGTACCAGGAAAAACAGATGACAAATACATTACGGCCACTCCTTAGTCGGCGGGTGGGCCGATTCCAAACCGGGCCGAATCGATAGTTGTAAGCTCATGCTGACCGGAAAACGATTTGCGCTGGCAAAACCTACAATCGCAATTGATACCGCTAGCGGCAAGCGCACGGTGCTAACGATTCCGGCAGAAGCGCTCATTGAAGTAGTCTCTGGCCCGCGCGGTGAAGGCTCCATGATAGACGTGCTCTGAAAGGGCGCGTCGTCCTGATGTTTACTGTCGATGTCCAGGAGCGCGGGACGGAGATTACGAAAAAAGCAGTCTGAAGCGGCCTGTTCCCGCTGCCTGTTTTGACAGCCCCGATGTTGTGTTACCTTTCGGCGTAGCTCACGCGGACCGCAATACTTCCTGCACATGCGCAGGTTCTTCACCGAGCCACTGCGGATTCGCAGCCGTGCCATCGTAGATCGACGATGTCTTGAATAACTCGAACTCGCCCCTCGCCGCGGCGCTTCTCGTTTTCGCGAGAATCCGTTCCACTTCGGCGGCGCTCAAAGGGCGGAACGTCCGAGCTGCCTCGAAAGCCTGCTGAAGAATATCCATGCCGTCGATTCCTGTGATCACCACCGAAGTATCCAGGTTGAGCGCGTAGTGCAGGCATTCGATCGGCGTGACCGTGTTCGAGCGGAGAATATGGCCGTTCGCCATGCTCTTCATCCCCAGGACCCCGATGTTCTGCTTTACCAGTTCCGGCACCACCATTTGCCCGAAGCTGCGAAAGTGGGCGTCCATCACATTGAGCGGCATTTGCGCGGTATCAAACACGAACCCATGCGCTACCGCGACCTCCAGCATCCGGAGATGGATACGCGGGTCTTTGTGGCCAGTGAAGCCAATGTACCGGAGTTTTCCCTGCTGCCGTGCTTCAACCAGGGCAGCGTTGGCGCCATCTTCCGCGAAGATGCGATCGGGATCTTCGAAACGAATCACTTCGTGATGCTGCACCAGATCGATCGTATCCACGCGGAGTCGCCTGAGCGATTCGTCGAGTTGCTTTACCGCTTCCTTCTTCGTGCGGCCGTTAATCTTCGTCATCACGAAGACCTTGTCTCGATAGCCATCCTGGAGCACTCGGCCCATGCGTTTCTCACTCTCGCCGTCGTTGTAGTCCCAGGAGTTATCGAAGAAGTTCATGCCGGCGTCGGCGGCAGTGCGCATGATCCGGTCCGCCAGGCTCGAATCGACGTGCTTTACCGCGAGGTGCCAGCCACCGAGTCCGATCGCCGAGACTCGTTCGCCAGTCCGGCCCAGTGTTCGTAGCGGCATTTCATGATTGGCCATGTTTTACAAATCATCTCACCGGGAACGATGGATGCCAACTGACCAGCGTATCGGGTGGAACATATGCACTCCTCTAATCAGGTAGGGGCCTTCCTGCCCCTCGGATTCCGGTCGATGAGTGTCGCGCGACGCCGTCAAAGCAGACTGCGTGTCACCAGTCGGAGACACACGGAGATCACCGTGGCGGCAGGAATCTGCTGCGCGTACCGGTACTTGACCCGGTTTCTGTGGGACTCAGGTACTTTCTTCCAGACCCGCTGCGCCGGATGATGGTCGTTTGACAGCCCTGATCCGAACACAAACAAATACGCTGGCGATCTTTATCGTTCTGCAGTGTCTGGATGTCCTTACGACATTGGTATTTCTGAGCAAGGGTTTGGCGGAGGGCAACCCGCTGATGAGTTTGGCGCTATCCTCCACTCACTCACCCTGGCTCGGTTTGGCGGTCTCCAAGCTTATTGCGGTGCTTATCGGTCAGTATTGCTTTCGCAGCGGACGGTTCAGACTGCTCCGGCGGGCCAGCATAGGCTATTCAGTGGTCGTCGGCTGGAACCTGGTTGGGATTACTGCCGCCATGGCCGCTCACCGAGGTTAGATTCACCGGGGGATTCCGGCGGCGCGGGCGGCCGAGTACGCATCACCGATCTCGCGTGACACGGGGCGCCGATCGGGCGCCCTGCCGCAATCCTGACGGATCAGCCACTGTTCTCTCTCCGCATCAACCGGTTAAGAGGCTCGAAGGCGTTTCACCATTTTTCCTGCTGTTGCCGGACTCCCACGCTCCCGGCTGGCCCGCCAGAACAGGCTCCGGGCCATCAACATCCGGCGATCCGAAGCCGCTAATCCCGGGTATCGGCCTCAGGAGGATGGCCCGCTGCAGCTTATCGATATCCCGGACCAGCCGATGCGCTCTCTCGGCATCGACCGGTCTTGAGAAGTAATAACCCTGACCGAAAGAGCAGCCCATCGCTGTCAACCGGGCAAGTTGGTCCTTTGTCTCCACACCCTCCGCTACTACGTCCATGTCCAGCGAACGCGCCAGATGCAGAATCGTGTTGATGATTTCGGAGGTGTCGTCCGCGGTTCCCAGTCCCTTCACAAACGAGTAATCTATCTTCACGGTGTCGAACGGAAGTTGGCGCAAGTAGCTCAATGAGGAATACCCGGTTCCGAAATCGTCGATTTCGAGGCCGATATGCAACTCTTTGAATCGTCGAAGGGTTGCAAGCGCCATTGGGGCGTTCTCCATGATCGAGCTTTCGGTCATTTCGAGTTTTAAAGTCTTCGGATCCAATCCCGTTTCGACAAGAATGCGTTCCACATCCTCAACGAGACCCGGTTCGGCCAATTGCTTGAACGAGATGTTTATGCTGATCGAAAGCGCGGGCTCACGGATCACACTTTTGTGCCAGGCAGACATCTGACGGCAGCCCTCCTGCAGCACCCATCGACCGAGGGGAATGATCAGCCCTGTCTCTTCGGCTACAGAAATAAATTCGCTCGGGTAGAGAAGACCGCGCTTCGGGTGATTCCAACGGACGAGTGCCTCGAAGCCCGTGATCCGCTGATTACCCAGCGATACTTTCGGCTGATAATGGAGTACGAATTGACGAGCGGCGATCGCCTTTTTCAGATCCTCTTCGATTTCCATTCGCGCAACGGCTCGCTCGCGCATGCCCTGATTGAATATTTCGAATCTCCCCCTGCCGTGAGCCTTGGAATAGTACATGGCTGTGTCGGCATTCCGCAGCAGTTCCTCAGGCGTATCGGCTGAGCAACTCATCGCAATACCGATACTTGCCGCGGCAAACACCTGACGGCCGTCGACGTGAAAGGCGGGCGCAAGATGCTTGAGAATGCGTTCCGCGACAATGGCGGCATCGTCCTCCCCGTGAATGCCTTCGACAAGAATTGCGAACTCGTCGCCGGCGAGCCGCGCCACGGAGGAAGCAGACCCGGCGAGTATTCCGGAAATCCCCTGGCCACGGACACTCGAACGCAGACGCTGGGCAACTCCGACCAGCAACTGGTCGCCCGCCGCGTGTCCGAGGCTATCGTTAACAACCTTGAAGCGGTCGAGATCGAGAAACAAGACCGCGAAGGGATTGGCTCCGGGATTCTCTCGCCCAGCGAGAGCGCTTTCGAGCTTATCGGTAAAGTAGATGCGGTTGGGCAGCTCCGTCAGAGTGTCGGCGATTTTGCCTTCGGTGATATCGGTTTGAGAACCCGCTATGCGGACAGCGACTCCACCAGCATCGCGGACCGCGATTCCGCGGCTTAGCATCCAGATATAGAGGCCGTTCTTATTGCGTATCCGGTATTCGCTCGAAAACTCCGGCGTGGAACCCTGGCAGTGGGCGGCAAGCTGGTCCCGAACACGCTGCCGGTCCGCGGGGTGAATTCGGCCGAACCATTCCTCCGGATCGGACCATACTTCGGTATCAGAATAGCCGAGCATGCGGGTCCAGCGCGGCGAAAAATAGATCTCGTTGGTGAGGAGTTTCCAGTCCCACAGCCCGTCGTTTGCGCCATGAGCGGCGAGTGCGTAACGCTCTTCGCTCTCGCGGAGCGCGTCTTCGGCGATCTTGCGATCCCGCTCGCGAATCGCGATTTGCGACAACATTTCGTTGAACGAATCGATCAGCACTCCGATTTCATCGTCGGCGACCTTCGTGGCGCGAATCGAATAGTTCTTGTCCACTGAGACGAGACGAGCAACGCCTGCCAGCAATGCTATAGGTCCGGATATTACGCGCTGGATCCGGGCACTGAAGAGCAGCGCCAATCCGAGAGAAGCCAGCAGGACAACACAAACGATGCCCGCGTAGTGTCGCAGGCGGGTAAATGCCTCATTCATGTTCGACCGCAAATAGATCGTGCCGATGCGCTCGCCCCGAAGCACGACCGGATTAAATATCACTAAATCGCCATTTTCGAAATACACGCCCTTCGGCCTCGGCCGCGCCGGAGCGGCGACGCTGAGCGCCTGGGCATTTCGATACGCCGCGAGAAGGTGGTCGCGTTTGTCGTAAACGGCCGCCCCGACTATCCGCCGATCGCCGCGAAGAGACGCGAGCGTTTCGTTCGCTGCCCTTTCGTCGTCGAAACTCAGGGCGCCAGTGCTGCTGGCGCTGACGATATCGGCCAGCGTAGTCAACTCACGGGCGGCCGCGTACCGGTACTGGAAAACCTGATAGCCCAGGAAGCTGACACCGGCCAACAGCAGAGCCAAACTACTGTTCAAAGCCATCAGGAGCAGAAGTTTGACTCGAATAGAACTGTTCCTGAATTTGCTCCCTGGTTTCATACCATGGCTCACTGAACTGGCAGCGGAGCCGCCCCAGCCGCGGGAGAGGGACTCTGCTGAACCGCGAGCGCTACCGGCCGCAGGCTTTGTATCAGGCTCTCGATGGGGATTGCCTTGTCAGGTGGCGTCACCGGGACTGAGCCTGTAACGCCGATCCCCGGGGTCCGGGGATCCTTGCCCGTGTTTGGCGCAATAAATGGCGTGGGGAACTTCAGCGCGGGAATGGATTGCCCCGCTGGCATCGGGCGGACCAACTCAGGCGTCACGATGACAATCAGTTCCGTGTTCTGCTTTGAGACCAGTTTGGACTGGAAAAGCCTGCCCAATATCGGGATATCTCCGATGAAGGGAATCTTCTCGAACGTGTCCGTTGTCCGGTTGTCGAGGAGTCCCCCGATAGCGAAGCTCTGGCCTTCGCTGAGTTCGACCTGAGTGTTCATCTTGCGCGTTGTCAGCGCCGGGACATTGAAACCGCTGATCGACAGCCCATTCGTGAAATCGAGGGCGCTTACTTCGGGAGCAACGTGCAACTGAATGGTTCCGCGCGGCGTAATGACCGGCGTGAAGGTCAAACGGATACCATACTCGCGGAACATGATGGACACGGTTGGAGTGCCACCCGTGCCCGAACTCACACTGGGGAACGGGAACTCTCCGCCCGCAAGGAAACTCGCCTGCCGGCCATTCTCCGCGAGCACGTTCGGCTCGGCGAGAATCTGAAGCAGCCCCTTTACCTGCAGCGCTTCAATGGTTGCTCCCAGATTCAGATCCGAGCGGAAGAAGAAGAGATTAAGAGCGTCCGCAAGTGTCGCCTGAATCGGGGAACTGGGCGGAATGTTCGAGAATCCGGGAGGAGAAAACTGTTGCGTGCCCACTGTTCCAATCGTGTTGGTCGCGCCCGTGCTGACGATATTCAAGCCCAGTTGTGTGCTGATACTACGGTCTACACTCGCAAACTTGACCTTTAGTAGGATCTGCGTCACCGGAGGTGGTACCTCCACGTACAGAAGGTTCACGGTTTTACCCAGCGTCGAGGCGATGGAAACCGCGCGGTCCGCGCTCGTTATGTCGCTGACGGTCCCGCGCAGAAAGACCGTCTCGTTCTCAAAACTCAAATCGACACTGTGGCCCGGTAGTTCCCGTTCGATTTCACCCCTGACCGCTTCGACGCGGCTATCCGCCAGAAAGCGGCTGGCCACCACCGTGATATCGAAGGACCGGCTGGTTCCTCCCTCCTGCCAGACGATCAGGCTGGTCACGCCTGGCGTCTTGCCGTTCAGAAGCAACTCGCGCGCACTGATCGCGGTGGCCTCCGCTATGTCTCCAAAGCCGATGGAAATGCGTTCAATGGGAAGGGCGCTATCGACAATCACGGACTTACCGGCAGTCAGCTTGAGACTGGTCGGCGGGTCCGTCCTTGCGGTGATGCCGCCGGACACCAGCGAGTTCGTCTGCGTCGCGGTCTCGGATGCCGCAGCTGGCCCTCCCTCAACCTGTTGTTCGGGGGCGGCATTCACAAAGGCGAGGGCAAAGAGACACGCCAGCGGCACAAGCGCAACGCCGTACCGTTGTCCGGTTCTCACTGTGTTCCTGAAGTGCGGCTGAATTTGGCTTCGGTGCGTACGGAACCATTCGACACCTGGATGACGTACGGACCGGAAGAGACAGGCCCGGCGATGACAGGCGTTACCGGATGTGTGGTTGGCCCCGCGATTCGCGGGATGCCGGATGGGACCCTCTCCGGCGTGCGCTCACCGCCGAAAAGATCCGACATGATCGTGCCCGGCGGCTTGGCGATTTCAGTATCCGCGGGATTGCGCAACACCAGCTGAATATGTGTCTCGTTGCTCGCAAGGCTGAGGATTTCAGCTTGGGAGGGCGTCACCAGCAGATTGACAACCTGCGCTTGTTCCGGCTTTCCTTCCTGGTCCTTCTTGAAATTCGTGCCGGCGGAAAGGACTTGGATATTCTGCAGCAGTGTTCGCACCTTCGCGCCGTCGAGTGGATTTCCGCCGGGCGGACGCCCTGTGATCAGTACATCCACGCGCATGCCGGGAACGACGAATCCCGCCACTCCAACCACGTCATTCACCTTGACCGCGCAAGCCCTCATTCCCGGGGGAATTGTCGCGGCTAAACCGCCCCCCGAGCCTTTAGGCGAGAGACGATTCTCCGTTACCGGCTCGCCCTCGTAGATCGGGGAAACGACACCGCGGTTTAGAAAACCGTCGCGTTTGACAGTCGCGCCCTTAGGCAATGGACCGAGCCAGGCAGCTGTTTTCAGGTCAGCGTCCTGAATCAGCGTTCCAACTGCCAGTTCCCGGGCGGCCACCACGAGTTCCACGGTCGGCGGCGACTTCCCGGCCGTCACCCGGGCACCCACTGCGCGGTAAACCAGATAGCTGGCACAGATGGACAATACGAGCGCGCACGAAACAATGATCAATATTCTTCGGCTCATTCAGAAAAACCTTGTTATATTTCGCTGTAACCGGAGTGCAATTCGATACCCGTGGAATAACATCGGCCGCCCCGCGAGGCAATTCAATCATTTTGCGCAACGCACCGCGCCGGTAGTGTGGACAGTTGCTTACAGTCCCCTGCGGGCGTGGTTCTCCGCGGATACACCGAAGGGGTTCTGATGTATTCCCAAGTCGCAGCACGGCATATATGTTTCCTGAAAAATAGTCATCATAATAATTACGGAAAATATCGATCGGTTAATTATGCCAATGTCAAAAACTCCGGGTATGGTGTGCTCTGAATGATCCGTCTCCTGTTATATTCGCAAGACCTCAAGCTGCAGTCCCTTCTTGGGCCGACACTCGGCAGCGAGTTCAGCGTGTTTTTGGAACGGCGCATGGACAAGATAAGGGAAATCATTTCGAAGCAGGAGTGCGACGTTCTCATTCTGGATCTGGACTCGAACTCCTACCCGATTCAGCAGCAACTCGGATTTTTCGACGAGATCCGCGATTTCGGCATGCCGGTAGTGGTTATGACGGATGACGACGCCAGGGCAACGGCGATGGACATGGTCCAGCGCGGCGTCTACAACTACATCCGGAAACCGCCCGCGCTGCCGGAACTGAAGATTGTCGTCCGCCGGGCACATGAGTATGCCGTTCTGAAACGGGAGCTTGAAGAGGTGCGCCGGCGGCTGCCTCCTTCGTGCTGCGACCAACTGATCGGTTCCAGCCCGCGATCGCAAGTGGTGTACGATCTTGTCCGGCGCGTTGCCAATCGTGAGTCTTCTGTTCTTATCACCGGCGAAAGCGGGACCGGAAAAGAGTTAATTGCCCGATCGATCCACAACCTGGGCAACCGAAAGGACCGTCCATTCGTGGCGGTTTCCTGTGGGGCCATTCCGGAGACGCTTATCGAAGCGGAATTGTTCGGCGCCGAGAAAGGGGCGTTCACGGGTGCGGCCACCCGGCGCAGAGGGTATCTGGAAGAGGCCGGCAACGGAACGTTGTTTTTCGACGAGATCGGAGAGTGCAGCACTCATACCCAGATTAAGCTGCTGCGGGTATTGCAGGAGAGGGAATTCAGCCGCCTGGGGAGCAGCCAGTCGATCCCGCTGCGCGCCCGCCTGCTGTTTGCCACAAATAGAAGCCTGCTTGAGATGGTAGGGGAAGGAAAATTCCGCCAGGATCTCTATTACCGGGTCAACGTCATGGGCATCAAGTCGCCGCCGCTGCGGGATCACACCGAGGATATTCCGCAGCTGGCTCAGCATTTTCTGGAGAAATACTCGCAGCTCTCTCAAAGGTCGGTGAGAACGATCACGCCGACCGCGATGGCGCTGCTGTTGGAATATGAGTGGCCGGGAAATATCCGTGAACTCGAGAATGTTATCCAGAGCGCCATCATACTGAGCGACGACGACACCATCCAGCCTAAAGACCTGCCCGGCACGATGCAGCATCCGGACCTGCTGGGCGTAGGGGAATCTCTGCCGGGCGCTTCCTTCGAAGAACAAATGCAGGACTACAAAATCAAACTGGCGCACAGAGCCATCCAGGAGTGCAAGGGGAACAAAACGCTGGCCGCGCGCAGCCTGCACATCTCCAGGACCTATCTGCACCGCCTCATTAAGGATCCGGAGGAAGGCGACGGTTCGCTGCCGGCCTCGGCTCCCAATTGAGTCAATTTCATCAGGCGTTGTTTCTGGTCGTAGCCGCAGGGGTTGTGAGGCGTCGGGACCGCGGATTCAGCAGCCCAAATCGGGCGGCTGAGCAGGTCGATCATCAGATTGGTTAAGGCAATAGGGTGACATCTTCGGGGGATCGGAGTCCGGTTCCACAAGCCATACTCTCCGGCTGCGGAAGTAGCGGAGAAGTTGCAGACTGTTGCCGCTCTCCGGTTCACGCGCCCACACCACTCTGGACCGGTCGATGTCCGCCGCGTTGTAGACCCAATCGTCGAATGGCGCGTGATCGGGAGCGTACCTGACAATTGCGAGTTGAGGACCGGGATAGCTCTCCAGTTCTGCCAGGACATGGGCGCGCGGGAGGCCCAGCGGTGCGGTGCCGTACCACATAGTTGGCCAGCGGGGGATGGAGACATTCAGAGGTTCGGCGTACAGCCGAATCCCGGCCAGAATCAGGCAGACCACCGGAATGATGCGTACCAGGGCCAGCCCCGACGGTTGGCCCCCTGGACGCCACACGCGCAGGTGACGCATTGCCTGCAGCAGAATGGCATAGATTGCGCACGTCAACGGCGCGAGATAGTGCGGAAACAGCCAGGCATTCATACTCAAACCCAGCGCGCTTATAACTCCTGTGGCAACGAGAAAGCGCACCCTGCGATCCCGAAACACTCGCGGCAGCATGATCAGGGGTGGCAGCAGCACGATGCCAAAGAAAAAGACCAGCACCGTTGCCAGTTTCTTCGCTGTTCCATGCAGAAATCCGGTCAGGGTCCGCGCGTACAGAAAGTCGCGCATCTCCCAATTTGAATAGAAATCGCGCATGGCTTTGTACCGGTAGACGGGTTCGGGCCGGGGCCGCTGCCAGACAAAAACCGGCGCCGACGCATAGGTCGCCCGATTCACCTGGTAGGGGAGCGTCAATGGATCGCCGAAGACGCGGAAGTTGTAATAACCCATCATTCCGGCCGCAATTAGCAACAGGACCATGGGCGCTATCGCGCGGCGAAGAAGAACAGATGTGGCCAGCCGCGCTTTCGCACGCCGGTGAAAAAGGCAATGGCAGGCTGAATGCCCGCCGCACCGAAGGCGGCGAATCACCGATTGTCCGAGGTGGGGAAGGCGGTTAAGCCTGTCATGATTCGCGATCGCCCACCATAAGAGAGAAACTGCCACCGGCACACACAGCAGAACGCCTTCGTAGGGCCGGCTGTTGCAGAGCACCACGACTCCCAGCGCCATCCACAGTCCGTCACGAATTCGGGCGGCGCGCATAAGGCGTGGCAGGGAACCGAGCACCAGAGCGCCGCCAATGGCCGCTACCGCTCCTCCGTGATAATCGTCGATCCAGTAACTGAAAAGAGCCAACCGCATTGCCGCGAGGATTCCGCCCAGCAACGCCCAACCTGGAGGCAGCCATGCCTGCAGCATCCAGCAAATCGTGGAACACATCAACCCGGCGCTGAACCAAACGCCGTACCAGGGATTCCCCGCCAATACTTTCCCCGCCGCGAGTACCATACCCTGCGCCGGAAAATACATGGACATGTAGGTCGGTTGTTGAGTGACGTGGAAGGTCTCAAAGTAAATCCACATCGGATGGGTCGGATTGGTCAGCCTGCCGGAGGCGAATGTGTCCGCCGCAAGCAGGTTGGCGAACTCATCATGAATGAATGGTCGTGGAACAGGGCAAAGCGGCAGAATAGCGAGCCGTATCAGGAGAGCGGCGGCGCCAACGGCCACCACGGCTAAGCCACGCCTCCTCGCCAGGCAACCAAACGTGCGCTCCACTTTCGATGGCCAGGCTGCTCCGGCTCGGGGCCAACAGGCAGCGATTGCAACGGCAATCAAACCAGCTCCCGCCTCAATGACGAACAGCGAAGGTCCGACGGATGTTTCGGAGCCTGAACCCTGTATCATTCGCTTGATCTCAATGTTCGCGATCCGGTTTAAGAGCTGTTGCCGGAGGCCGATGAGTCGTTCTCACCGCTCAGCTGGTATAAGTTCCGATATGTGCTCCGATACTGGTGAACGCGGTGCTGATCGCTGCCGCCACGCCACTCATGCTGGCCGTCGCCGCCAGGGCAATCAGCGCCGCGATGAGGGCATACTCGATCAGGTCCTGGCCGCACTCGCCGATCAGAGATTCGGTCAAGGCTATTGTTCTTGCGTACTGGCTAAGTATCCAGTTGGGCCGCACGCATGCTCCCAACCAGTTGGACTGTTCTGTGCGCTGCATAGCCTGCGGGAAGGCATTTGGAGCGCCAATCGCCGATTCGGGCACAGGCACTTGCAGATCAGGGGGTTAGCGGTGTAGTCCGGCGTCACGGACCAGTTCGCTGTAAACGGCTGTCGACTCCAGGGCTGCGCCTGGAGTCACCGTCCGTGTGCAAGGGTGGCGATCAGGGGGGCCGAATCGGGAAAAAGAATTCGAAGATCCGCGACAGGTCCGATTGCAAACTCGTGGCCGTCACGGACTGTCGAATGCAGATCGCCAAAAGGTAACCTTTTTCGCACCTGCGCCGTGTAGTCGCCATACTCGCGGTCGCCCAACGGCAGAGGGAAAATGATGAAGTTGCGGATGGAGGTGGCGGGCAGCCTGCTCTCTAAACGGGTATCCTGATACCGCATGGCAAACACCCGTTTCCCGGCAGCGAGTTCAACCTCCGGAAACTGAACGGTCAGATAGCCGGGCAGGTAGTATCCAGCGTGCCGGTAGCCCAGGAAATGAGAATCGAAGCCGACGATCATGGTGTCCCGGGGGGAGGCAATCCGCGGCAGAACTCTGACGATGCTCTCCAGCTCAATCTCAAATCGTCGAACCTCCCTGTAAGAGCAGTAAAAGGGAGCGTCGATGAAAACGACGGTATTGGCCGCGGCACAGGCTCCAATCATCAAAATCTTCAGTGACCTGCCGGATCGAAAATTCGCGTACCAGGTCGCGGCCCATAGACCCATCCAAGCGCAAACCGGCGGCGCCAGAATCAGAAGATAGCCGCTGTTTACGAACTTCAGATAGATAAACGTGAAGAGCAGGAGTCCCGGCGCAATCCAGACCCGGGTGAATATGGTCTCGCGCCGGCGGATCGAGGGAGCCCCGCGGAACGCCACGACCGGTAATACTGCAGCGCAGCCGAAACAGAGACAATAGATGCCGGCGATGACGCAGGCGCGGGCTACAGAATTCAGGACGGAGGAGTTTAAGACCATCCCTTTCGATGGAACCGTGAGCCACAGGGATGCCAGGGAAGAATAATAGGCTTCGCCGCCGCTTAACTGAATCATGGGAATGAACCACGCGAGCAGCGCCAGTGCCAACACGCCGATTCCACAGGCAGACTGCCTGCGGGTTGCGTTACGAAACGAAAAGAGCAGGAGAGGAGCCAGCAGCAGTAATGAGGAGGGACGGAAACCGGCCGCGATGCCCACCACGGCCGCGCCCGGCAGGATGAAGCGGGCCGCTCCGCAGTAGATGCGCCAGCAAAGATATCCGGTGAGAGCCGAAAAGAAGGTTTCGACAACGTAGATCAGCGCAACCGTCCCATGAAACCATGTCAAAGGAGAGAAAACAAAGATCAGGCCTGCGAATATGGCGGCGTTCCCGCCAAACCAGTTGTTGGCGAGGATATATATCATCGCCACCGCGCCACAACTAAAGACAATGCTGATCGCCACGAGGGCAGCATTGGCATCGTGAAAAATCAAATTAGTCAGCCGGCCCAGATATACGTATAGAAAATAGCCCGGCGGATGCGGCTGATGCACTGTTGGATCGAAGCGCTTTAGGGCAAGCGCGAAGTTGACCGAGTCGATGTCATAAAGGTAGTGACTTCTGAACGCAAAACGCGTGATCGCCGTGGCGGCCGTCAGAATAGCCGCATCCAATGTCCTGCGGGAATTCATGGCGCTCCGAAGGAAGCCGGAATTCGCTTACGGCCTGTCAAAGCCGGGATTTCCCGGTGAGCAGCACAGCTGCCCCGTCGCGGTAGAGCTCCCGCCAGCCGCTTGCTTCGAGTGCGGGGATCAATGGATAATCGGGAGGCAGCAGCGCGTAGGTAAAATTCCAGCGATTAAATTCATCCCGCCAGCCCGGGCGGACTTCCACCAGCCGTATGTAACGCTCTACAAACTTCGCCCCATAGAAGTCGCTGCGGCCGTCGATGAACACCTTGCGTGAACCATCGAAGAAATAGATCAGATAGCCGCCGAAGAAATCCGGCGCCAGAATGCGGGCGCTCGCCGGGAGCGACGCTACTACTCCGGATGCCGCGACGGGAAGCTCGTTGGCGGGAAACCCCGCGCGGGCCCGGATCGACGAAAAGACCAGAATGACGGCCAGCGGGACCATCGCAAACCCGTGAAAGCGCCGCTCGATTGCGTGGAGACGGTCGCCGTATTCCAAAGCGTCTTCAAGCTTGTGGCGAAACCCCGGCGCAAAATTGCGGGCACACGACAGAACCGTGGAAATCGATCCGTTGGCGAGCGGCAGCAGAAGCAATGCGGCCACCGGCAGGACACGCACGGAGCGCAGCGCTGCGCCCGTCAGCAGCATCGATAACAGGAAGCGCTCGGGTTTGTGCGCCGCCAGCGCCGCAAAGCCTCCCGCGAAACATAAAGCGAGCGCGAGCATTACCTGGAACCCTCCCTCCTGTTGAAAATTGAAAGACTGAAACTCGGTGATACGAGCGAGCAGGCCGGAATTGAAAAAATAAGAGAACACATGTTGGTGCAGCTTCCAGCCGTTTGGGTTCGCGAGCGTACCTGCCGAGGCCGCCAGAGCGAGCAAAATATAATTGCGTGCCCTGTGCTCGCCTGCTTCCCGGATCGGTGGCCCGTCAGCGTCCCAAATCAGTGGCCTGACATACGTGCCCGCCGCATAGACCAACGCTATCAGCGGCGCGAAAAAGAAACTGGCGTGAAAGTTGGCCCACGCAGCGGCCACCATCACAACAAGCGAGAGATGGCGAAACCCCATACGATCCGGCATTCGCTCGCACAACCACACTGTCCCGAGCAGGAAGAGCCAGCTGAAAACGTGCGGACGCGCGAGCCAGTGCAGCGCGGTAGTCGAAAGCATGGGGATGAAGAACAGGCATGCGAGAAGAAGATTGCCACCCGCCGCCCGGTTCAACCGGAACCACATCCATACTGAAGCTCCGATACACAGCCCGTACATCGACGCGACGCCTCCAAGTCCCGAAACCCGATACACCGCACCCATCAGCATGTCCGCACCCCATTCCCACGCTACCCACGGTTCGCCCATTTTCGAAAAAGAAAATGGATCGGTGTGCGGAAGCAATCCGCTCGATATGATCCGCTCGCCATATCGGATGTGCCAGCCGGTATCCGAATCGCCGAAGAGAGCCGTGGCGCCTCCGAAAACAAAAAAAAGCAAGAGCAGTGTCGTGAGTGCCAATGTCAATGCCAGATCGGGAGCGAACCACGCCATGAGCACGCTGCCACACGTGGTCGGCGGCGGTTCGATTGCCGCTGTCGCGTCGACAGGGATAGCTGTATTCAGAGTCTGACAGAACCTCATTTATCGATCTCGCGGCATTTGAAAGGCCAATTGGCGTCCACGGCCCATACGCCGGAAGAAACCAGAAGATAAGAGCGGTAATCAGCGCGCCGAAAGTCATCGAAAGTAAAAAACGCCGCCCGTCTGCTTCTCGTCCCGATAAAGCGGGCACAAGAAGGGAGACCAGCATCAATCCCGGCAGCAGACCATAACAGATTTCAAGAGTTCCACGCAGGAGGCGATAGTGGGCGATCCATTGGACTGCTCCAAAAGTGGAAATGTGCAGCCGGACATCCGAGGCCCGCAATTGAGAATCGATCAGAGGATGGGGGCTGCGTCCACAAAACTGAAAGAAAATCGTTAGTGCGTTCGTCAGGATCACAGCCCAGAAGGCAACGCGGGAAAGCTCCTGAAATTTGTCGAGCCTGTAATAGCTGGCGTAGCCATAAAGAGCCACGCACATGACTGCGCCGTCTGCGCCTTGAAAGATCTGGCTCGCTCCCGTCAGGTTGAAGGAGAGGCAACCAGCAATATCGGCCGCCACCAAAGTTCCCCCAAGGGCCGCCAGAAATACATCGAAGCGGGAGAGAGAGCCCATCGGGTGGCGTCAATGCACGTTCGCGACCAGCCGCCTGTCAGCATTTTGGGCAACGGCCCTCCGTGTCGTCCGAGCGGCGGCATTTGGAACCGGGATGATCGTCCAGTACGATCACTGGCATCGGCCGTGGGCTTTGCCTCCGGGGTACCGAAGCTTGGCTTGGAGCAGGCCGCTGGCGAGTATCCGGTTGACGACCGTGAAGTCTTCCGATGTCGGCGGTTGAGTATTGTCGGGTTTAGTGTTTCCGGAGGTTCACAATGGACGGCGATCTCGTAGACAACCGCTTACTACCGCCTGTCTGGATAATCGCCACTCGCTGCCTAATCTACTGACCTGAAACGATGTGCGGCTCGGACACCAAACGGCTCTCCGTGTGCTTCAACTGTGGGCAGGAGAACAATCACATGAGGGACTTGAGTTTGAAACTTTTCGTAAGAATGCAGGCACTGAAAGACGCTTTGGTACGGGACGAGCGCGGTCAGGACCTCATCGAGTACGCGCTGGTGGTTGCTCTGATTGCACTGGCGGCTACCGTCAGCATGAAAACCGTGGCGACAGCTATCAGCACCGCTTTCACGTCTATCGGCTCGAAGCTGACGACCTATACGACCTGACCCCGCAGGAGAACGCGGGCGTGCGGAACTGCTGACCGATTTTCTCCTCAATTAACAGGGACGACATGCACTCGATTGCCTGGTGGCCGATGCTTACACTGCTCGTCGTGGCTGCGGTTGTGGACATCCACAGCCGGCGCATCCCGAACTGGCTCGTGCTGCCATTTCTGGCGGCCGGAGTCGTCGTGAACACTGCAGATCGCGGCGTGACGGGCCTGGCACAGAGCATTGGCGGCATAGCTCTCTCAGTCGCGGTGGCGGGAATACTATGCCGGCTCCGCGGGATGGGCTTGGGCGATTTGAAACTGTGCGCCGCCGTCGGCGCGTGGATCGGTCCCGCGCAAATGGGTATGGCACTGATCGCGACAGGCGTTGCAGGTGGCTTGCTTGCGTTGATATGGGCAGGATGCCACGGATCGCTGAGCAAATCGCTGGATGGCACGAGTGAGCTTGTTTCGGGTTTTTGGACCGGGGGTATTCGCCCGCATCCGAGCCTCGTTCTCGATAATCCTTCCGCGCGGACCATGCCCTACGCGCCGGCGATCGCTCTGGGGACAATCTTTTCGTTTTTTACGACCTGACGACTGCAGAACCGGCGGGAAACTGCCGTGACCGTTTTCACTATGCCCGATACCGCTCATTCCGCCAACTCGAATGTTCTCTCCGTCGCCCTGATCGTACCGGATGCCCCGCGGCGCCGGCTGCTGGCAACGGCACTCGCCGGATCGCGGCTCACCATCGCACGGGAGTTCGGCGCTTATCCGTCGCCGGGCGACCTGCCCGAAATCGCGCGGCTGGAATGCCAGGTCGTCATTGTCGATCTGGATGACGACGTCGATCGGGCCATCGGCGTGATTGAGAGTATCTGCAGCCGCAACGTTGCGATGACGGTGATGGCTTACTCCAGCAGGAACGACTCCCTGCTGATGCGTCGATCCATGCAGGCCGGTGCGCGGGAATTTCTGATCGAGCCACTGCAGTCTGAAACGGTGGGCGAAGCGTTTGCTCGTATTGCCTCCCGCCGCCCAGGCAAGCAGAAGCGGAATGGAAAGATGCTGGTGTTCGTTCCCTCGAAGGGCGGCGTAGGCGTGACGACCATCGCCGCCAATTTCGCGCTGGCGCTGACAAGGGAATCCGGCGCCAAAGTCGTGGTGGTCGATATGGATTTTCAGCTGGGCGAGATCGCGGTAGGCCTTGGAATGACCACGACTTTCTCGATCGTGGACGCTCTGCTGAACTCAACCCGCCTCGACAAGGAATTTCTGGCGACTCTTCTGGTACGACACAGCTCCGGTCTCGCGATACTGAGCTCTCCGGATGAATATAACTTCTTTCAGTTCGCCGTCGACGCGGGAGCGGACAAGCTGTTCCAGCTGCTGCGCGAGGAGTTTGACTATGTGGTCGTGGATATTGGAACCTGCCACGGCATTTTGCAGGAAAAGCTCTTCCTGGAGGCGGACAAGCTCTATCTGGTCACGGAAATGACCTTTCCGTCGCTGCGGAATGCGCATCGGCTGATCTCTTTTCTTTCCGCGAGGGATGGATGCCGCGCACTGGAGGTAGTTCTCAACCGGTTCAATTCGCGCCATGGGGAGATCGACGAGAACAGCGCCACAAAGGCGCTGGCGCGACCGATCAACTGGAGGGTCCCGAATGCTTTCGCGGCTGCGCGGGCTGCGGAGGACAGCGGCGTGCCCCTGGCGATGGCGGATTCCCCCATAACGCGGTCGCTGGTACAAATGGCGAAAGCGGCCTGCGGAAAGCCATTGCATCCTGAAAAGAGAGCAACCGCCGGGTTCGGCTTTTTTGCTTCGCGGGTTCTGCCGGCACAGGTGGAATCCTAAATGGAAATCCTCGATTTCGAAAAACTTGAAACCGATCTCCACGGCACCCTTCTGTCCCGGATAGACCTGGAAAAGCTTTCCGCCGTGGATGACGGCAAAGCCCGGCGCGCCGTGGCGGCCATGATTCAGGAAATTGTCGGTACTCAGAAAATACCTCTGAACGCAACGGAAAGAGAGCGGGTTGAAACCGATCTGCTCGACGAAGTATTCGGGTTGGGGCCGCTGGAGCCGCTGTTGCGGGATTCCAGTGTCTCGGACATTCTGGTCAACAACCGGAACGTCGTTTACGTTGAGCGCCGCGGCATCCTTGAGAAGACCCGTGCGAAATTCCGCGACGACCGGCACCTGATGCAGGTTATCGATCGCATCGTTTCCCGTGTTGGCCGCCGCGTCGATGAGTCGTCGCCCATGGTCGATGCGAGGCTTCCCGACGGCTCGCGCGTCAACGCGATCATCCCGCCTCTGGCGCTCGATGGCCCCTGCATGTCGATCCGGCGTTTCGGCAGCGGGCCTGTCGCGGCGGAAGCTCTCGTCAAACTCAAAAGCATTTCCGTCGAGATGATGCAGATTCTGGCGGCTGCGGTTAAAGCGAAAATCAGTATTCTGATCTCGGGCGGCACCGGAGCGGGCAAGACTACATTTATGAACATCCTGTCAAGTTTCATTCCCGAAACCGAGCGGATCGTCACCATCGAAGACGCTGCCGAATTGCAACTCAAGCACGAGGATGTCGTGCGGCTCGAAACCAGACCTCCCAATGTCGAAGGACTGGGGGCCGTACGCCAGCGGCACCTCCTGATCAACAGCCTGCGAATGCGGCCTGACCGGATCATCATTGGCGAGGTTCGCGGCGACGAAGCGTTCGACATGCTGCAGGCCATGAATACCGGTCACGAGGGTTCGATGACCACTATCCATGCGAATACCACCCGCGACGCTCTTTCAAGGCTGGAGTCCATGGTCGCCATGGCAAGTGTGAACATGCCGGAGCGATCGGTTCGCCAACAGATATCGTCCGCCATTTCCATTGTCGTCCAGGTGTCGCGCATGAGCGATGGCACGCGCAAAGTGGTCGACATCTCCGAGATTGTCGGTCTCGAAGAAAACATCATCAGCATGCAGGATATTTTCACCTTCGTCAGGAAGGGCATCGGGCCCGACGGCAGAGTCATCGGGTCGTTCCAGCCCAGCGGAATTCGTCCGAAGTTCCTCGACCAGCTGCGCGTCGCGGGCATTCTGCTGCCGGCGGAACTTTTTGAGCGTTCCGTGGAAGTCGATTGAACATGGGGCCCGGCTCGCAAGGACGTACCGCGATATGTTGCTGACAATTCTTTCCATCTGTCTGGGTATTTTCGCCATGGCGGTATTGGTCGCGATGACCGTGGGGGCGGCCGCGTCGAAACGTGTAAAGTCGAGGCTGGCCGCACTGGACCAGGAGTTCGCGCGAACGGACTATGAAGAAAGCACCGCCGACATCCGGAGAAACCAGCAAAAACTGAGCGCGATCCCGTGGCTCAACCACTGGCTTACCAGAATGAATCTGGCTTCGGTGTCCCAACTGTATCTGTATCAGGCCGGCGTGAAGCAGTCGCTGGGAGCCCTTCTGCTGATTTCCATCGGGGGCTCCGCGGCACTGGGATTCATTCTATGGATCCGGCTCGGAACGACACTTCCGGCGCTGCTGCTGCCCGCCGGCTTCCTTCCGCTTCCCTTTCTCTACGTCCGGCACAAGCGTAAAAGCCGCCTGTTCAGGTTGGAGCAGCAACTACCCGAGGCGCTCGGCATGATGGTCAGCGCGCTCCGTGTGGGCTACAGCCTTATCGCCAGCCTGGGATCTGTCGCGCAGGAATCTCCGGAGCCGATCAGCGGAGAAATCCGCACGTGCTTCGACGAACAAAACTACGGCATCGACTTGCGCACCGCGCTTGTGAACCTCACTGTCAGAGCTCCTGTCCAGGACCTTCGCATCTTCGTCGCCGCCGTGCTGATTCAAAAGGAGAGTGGCGGGAATCTGGCGGAAGTTCTTGAGAAGGTAGCCCAGACCACACGCGAGAGGTTCAGGCTGAAAAAGCAGGTGAGTGTCCACACCGCGCAGGGACGGATGACCGGCTGGATACTTTCCCTGCTTCCCGTGGCGCTCGGGCTCGGCATGTATTTTGTGAATCCGGATGGGATAAGTGTCTTGTGGAAGCGCTCCATAGGCTTAAAAATGCTTTACGCGGCCGGAGGCATGGACATTGTCGGCGCGCTCATAATTCGAAAGATTGTCGCGATTCGCGTCTGAGGGATCACTCATGGCTGTTGCTCTATTAGCGTTCGTGGCGGCTTTTCTGCTGATGTCCAGTGTCGGCGTCCTTTTGTTCTATCGGCAAACGGTTCTGCGAAGGCTGTCGCAGGTAGTGTCACGAGCGGGCGATGCCGGCATATTAAGGAGCGTCGCGACGCCGGGAACCAAAGTCGAAAAACTCGTCAAACCGTTTCAGAAAATACTGCCGAGAAGCGCGGCGGAAGTTTCGACCGTTCAAAAGCGGCTCGCGCGCGCGGGCTATCGTGAGAAGCCTTATATCAACATCTTTTACAGCTCCAAGATTCTGCTTCCTGGCCTGCTCTGCATCATTGCGACAGTCACTCAGCTCTACGCCTACGCTCCACTTTTCGTGTATGCGCTGTGCGCGGGCCTCGGATTTCTGGGTCCGGACTTATGGCTGAGCAATCGCATTTCCGCCAGACAGATGAGACTCCGTTTGGGTCTCCCCGAAGCTTTGGACCTGATCGTGATCTGCGTGGAGGCAGGCTTAAGCATGGATAAGGCAACAATGCGCACCGCGGAGGAACTGCGGATCAGCCAGCCGGAAATTGCCGATGAACTGAATCTCGTATGTCTGGAACAACGCGCGGGACGCCCGCGCGCCGACGCCTGGAAACACGTTGGCGAGCGGACAGACGTCGAGAGCATCCGTTCCCTGGCATCGATACTGATCCAGGCGGACAAATTCGGCACAAGTATCGGAAAGACCCTGAGGGCCCATTCGGAGACGCTCCGTACACGGCGGCGGCAGGATGCGGAGGAGCAGGCGGCCAAGACTACCGTGAAGCTTGTCTTTCCGCTGGTGCTGTTCATTTTTCCGTCGTTGTTCGTCGTAACGATTGGGCCCTCAATGATCGTAATGTTCGAGGGTTTCAAGGAGTTTTTGAGTTGAAAAGACGCGCAACGTCTTAACTCGAAAGAAAGGAGAAATACCGTGGACACTTCAACGATCATTCGCATCGTGGCGGGCCTGCTGTTTGCCATTGGATTAGCGTTTCTGATCCAGCGCCGCCGCAAGAACGTATCCTGACCGCTGCCGTCGCTGCGAAATCCGCCGTACGTGGGTTTCGCGGTGACGTCACGTGTGAAGAGAACTATCAATCGCAGGTGAGAAGACGATGAAGCGAACTTTGTGCGTGTTCAATCGGAATCGCGAGTCTTTCCTCGGGCTTCGCGTCGCTCCTGCGGATACTTTGCCGATGCGCCTGAGGGGGCTGTTGGGAAAAACCCGATTGCTGCCCGACGATGGCATCTGGCTGACTCCTTCTCGTGGAATTCACACGATAGGGATGCTGTTCAGCGTTGACGTGATTTACCTGGATGCGGCGAATCGGGTGATTCATCTCGTCGAAAACCTTGCGCCCTTTCGAATCTCGCCCATTCGAATCAGGTGCGCCAGCATTCTCGAACTGAAATCCCGTGCAATATATTCTTCGAATACACAGATCGGCGACGAATTGCTCATCTGCGCTCCGGAAGAAATAGAAGCATACTGCGAGTGCAATCGAACGCAACCGTTTATTGCGGGCAGCGGGAATTGAGGTGGAGCAATGTTTGGGCATGCGATAGGCAAGGCGAAAAAGTGGCTCCTCCAGGGGGCGAACGAGGATCCGAGGCGCGCGCCGCGGAGTGTGGGGCCCGAGGTTGTGGTGCACTACTGGGATGGCTCCGCGCCGGAGGGGCGGCATCTCCGCGACATCAGCCGGAGCGGCGCCTACATTTATACGCCGGAACGCTGGTACCCGGGCACGATCATCCGGATCATTCTGCAGGGATATCAGCCGCCAAAGCGAGAGGATGGCACCGCTGCCCCCGCGCCTTCAACCTGCATTCCCGCTCGCGTCGTAAGGCATGGAGCCGACGGGGTAGCTGTTGAGTTCGCTTTTCGCAGCAAAGAAGAGGAGAAGACTTTCCGGGAATTCCTGGCGGCGATTCCGGCTCAACCGGCCAGAACTGCGCTCACCTCGGTTCCCTCGCCAAGGGAAGGACAAGCCCTTGTCGAATTCGCCCTGATCGTTCCACTTGTGTTGCTGCTGGCAGTCAATGCCGTGAACTTCGGTGGCTTTCTCTTCGCGTGGATTACCGTTGCGAATGCGGCCCGCGCCGGGGCGCAGTATATGATCCTGTCCAGCGCCTCTCCGGGGCCGCCAACCGCCGCGACACTGGCCCAGATCACCACGCTTGTGACCAATGACGTGACGTCGCTTTTGAACCGCGCCAGCGTTGTGGTGGCCATATGTACCAATAAAACGGCGGCGGCAACCGGCTGCACGGCTTTCTCCGATCCCGAAGCACCCGCCTATACTCTCGCCACGGTGGACGTGACTTACACATATAAGCCTTACATTCCGTTGTTTTCGTTTCCAAAACTGGGTATCGGCGCCACTCTCCCGTCGGGCACAATCCACAGGAAAGCTGTCATGAGAATGCTGCAGTGACCGAAGGCGTGGCACGAGGCCCGATTACCGGACGCGGCGGTCAAACCCTGGTGGAGTTCAGCCTCGTAGCTCTGATGACTGTCATCATGTTCTTGTTCGTGATCGAAATGGGCCGGATGCTGCTCGTGTATACGACGGTGGCCAACGCGGCGCGCGCGGGCGTCCGTTACGCGATTGTGCACGGCGGCACCCGCGCAACAGGGGCTACGGTCGACAGTGCCAGCGGGCCGGCCAGCAACCCCGCTCAGGTTCTGACTGTCGTGAAGAACTTCGCCGGCGCCGGCCTGTTAACAACCAGCCTTCTGGTGATCAATGTAACCTATCCCGGCGCTTCCAATGCTCCGGGCCAGTCCGTCAATATCACGGTCGTGTATCCCTACAATCCGTTGACAACGTATTTCTCGAAGACCTTGCGCCTCGGAACCGCCACGCAGGGGGTTATTGTCTTTTGAAACTCTTAAGAAGCTCAGCCACCGATTTCGGCCGTGAGGACGGGCAGGCCGTCATCCTCGTTGTGCTTGCGATGGGCATTTTCCTGATCGGCGCGCTCGGGTTGGCGATCGACGGCGGGCAAATGTATGCTCAACGCCAAATGGCGCAGGCCGCCGCGGATGCTGCCGCACAGGCCGGCATTATGAGCATCTTCGACGGAACCAATGCAACATCGGCGAATCCGTTCGCCACGGGAGTTGCTCCCATTGCGTCATCCGTCTGCACCACGACAGACGGTCGAACGCCCTGCGTCTATGCGCGGGACAATGGTTTTGGCGGGACAGCTGCCGACCTCGTGACGCTGAGCTTCCCCACCACCGTTTCCGGAGTCGCTCTTTCGCCCGTTGCCATTCCGGCATTTGCCGTTTCTGTTCAAAGGACCCTGCAAACCGGGCTGGTAAGATTTGTCGGGGCGGCTGCCACTTCCAGTATCACTGCAAGAGCAACGGCTGGACTCGTGGGCACTGTTTCACCCGACTGCATCTATGTGCTCGATCCCTCCGCGCAGAACGCTTTTGTGGCAACCGGCGGCGCCAGCGTGGCGGTGAACGGCTGCGCGATCGCGATCAATTCCACCAACAGTCAAGCGGCGAACGTATCCGGTGGCGCCAGCGTCACGGCGCCGGCACTGGACATAGTGGGCGGTTGTAACTGCACGGGTACCTATCCCACCATTGTGACCGAAGCGGTCCCAATCGCCGACCCGTTCGCATCGTTGCCAGTGCCTCCTCTTGGTAACTGCACCGCCCACCCCACGCTGTACAATCCGGGCACTGGGACGACCCTCACTCCCGGAACCTATTGCGGCGGGATATCGGTCGGCGGCGGTGCGTCGGTTACATTTGCCCCAGGTATCTATATCATCAATGGCGGCGGGGTCACGTTCGGCGGCGGAGCGACCGACAATGGCACTGGAGTCATGTTTTACCTCACAGGCACAAACGCAAGCTACGGATCCGTGGCGGTTGCGGGCGGAGCGCACACTACCTTGTCGGCTCAAACGTCGGGTCCATACCTGGGGGTACTTTTCTTCCAGGACAGATCGATTACGTCCAACAATAATGCAACGTTTGGTGGCGGCGCCAACTCGGCGCTTACCGGCAGTCTGTATTTTCCGACAACGAATGTTTCCTTTTCAGGTGGGGCCCAGACCGCCAGCTACAGCACGGCAATCGTTGCGAAGCAGGTTTCGTTTCAGGGCGGAACGAACATCAAGTACGATCCCACCGGATTGCTGACTGGTCTCTTCTCGAACGCTGTTGCACTGCTGCAATAGAACCAGGCGAGTTGATGACTACCGGCTGCCCTGGTCAAAAGTCTTCCCCCACGAAGATCAAGAACTGAGCCTACTCAGTGACCCAGTGAAAAAACGGCTGAAGTTTTTGTCGTCCGCTGCCGACCTGCCAGGTGAAATGGCGGGCTCCGTTCCGCGGCGCGAAAAGGCAACCCCGGCCGTTCCTCCGGTACCGCAGGCTGAGCCTGGAGAACTGGAGAATGAGTTCGTACCTCCGCATGTTCGGGGAGCCGGATGAATACCCATGGTCCTTTGTCGGTTTCACGAAAGGTAAAATCGGGTGATGCCAGCCAGCAAAGAAGGCGGGGACAATAACGCGCAGGAAGTTGTCAACGCCCCAAGACTGACGGGCCTGGACTGCCGGCTTGGCGTGTCAGCCAAAGCCGCGGCAGCCGGTATCCTGTGTATGCTTTTGGCCCCGCCGGTTGCATGGCCCCAGGAAACGCTGACGCTGGACCAGGCCGTTGCGACGGCGCTGAAGAGTAACCGGCTGGTTCGAGCCGCGCAACTGGAAGTCGAAAAGGCGGATGAAGCCGTGGAAACGGCGCGTACCTACCGTCTGCCGCAATTCAGCTTCAGGCTCTATGAATTACAGTTTCTGGCACGATCGAGTTTCCTGTTCCCGGCCGGTGTATTTGGCTCATTTCCGCAGATTGGGCCCGTACCCCCGGCTGCCACGCCGGTGAATATCGCGCGCCGGCCCGCTTCCATTCCGTACTTTCAAGCCACTCAGCCCATCACGCAACTCCGCCGGGTCAACTGGGGAGTGGAACTTCAGAGCTTGAGCCGGCAGATCGCTCAGGAGAAGCTTCGCGAGCAGCAGCAGGATATCGCCACCCAGGTCAAGACCGCTTACTACAATTTGTTGCAGGTCCAGAGCGGGCTGGACGCAACCGAGGAGTCCCTGGCGCTGTTCAAGGAGCTGGATCGGGTTGCGAACGAGGCTTTGCAGCAACAGGTGGTGCTGCGCGGCGATATGCTTGAGGCGCAAGCCGGCTTGGCCAAAACAGAACTGGACATGGTGGTGTTGCGCGACACGTCCGCTACCCTCAAGGAAAAACTAAACGAGCTTATGGGCCGCGATCTGAGCATGGACTTCGCCGTGCGCGGCGCGCTTGATCCCGACTCCTACGCAATGGATCTGGCGGCGGTCCGGGCGCGGGCGTTGGAGCAACGGCCGGAATTGCGCGAAGCCCGTCTGAAGAAAAATCAGGCTGAAACGGATTACAAAAGCAAGAAATCCGAATACATTCCCGACGTGAGCTTCATCTTCACCTATCTGTCCCCCTTTAACGTGGATGTGGTTCCCAGGAATATAACGGTCACCGGGTTCTCGCTGGACTGGGACATTTTCGACTTCGGCCGCAAAAAGCACGAGCTGCTGGCTAAAGGCCACACCATCGAGCAAGCCGGCGCGGCGGTGGACGAGACCGCGGCGCAAATCCTGCTGGACGTGGGGAACCGCTACCGCAAGATGGAGGAAGCGCGCGGGCAGTTGCGCGTGTCCACGCTGTCCCGGGAGGTCGCGCAGGAGCGTGTTCGCGTGGGGCTGAACCGTTTTGAACAAAAAGCGGTCACATTGAAGGATGTGCTGCAATTGCAAACATCTCTTGCCGAGAACAGCTACAAATATCTGGAATCGCTGCTCGCCTATTGGACGGCAAGGGCGAATCTGGAGAAGGCGATGGGGGAGTAGCGCATGCGGATATGCACCCAACGGCTGTCCGGATTCCCGCTGCTCCTTCCGTTACTGTTAGTCCTCCTGTTATTTTCAGCGGGATGCCGGGAAGAGGTAAAGTACGCGAAACCGCCTACCACGGTACGCGTTCAGCCCGTTGAGATGTACCGGGGCGCGCAGGGGCAGACGTATTCGGGTAACATTGAACCCCTGACGCGCGTGGATGTCGCGTTCCGCCTGGGCGGCTACGTGGAGGAGATCCTCAGCGTGCGGGCCGATGGCCAGTCCAGGCTGGTGCAGGAGGGCGACTCTGTAACGAAGGGTACGGTCCTTGTGAAGTTGCGTCAGAGCGACTACACGATCAAGGTGGATGAGGCCAGGAGCCAATTGGACCAGGCGCAGTTCGCAATCACCCAGAGCGAGGAAGCCGTCAAGGGCTCTCGCGCCCTGCGCGACAAGGCCCAACTCGATTGGGAACGGGCCGGCAACCTGTTCGGCAAGCAAAGCCTGGCCAAACCGGACTACGACGCCGCTCGCGCGCAGCTTGACGGATCGCAGGCGCAATTGGACGCAAACGTGGCACAAGTGAAGCTGGCGCAGGCTCGACGTGCCGGTGCGGAAGCGCTGTTGCGCGAAGCGGAGTTAGCGGTGGAGGATTCGGCGCTTAAGGCTCCTCTCAACGCGATGGTGCTGAAGCGGCTGATTGAGGTCGGAGTCCTGGTGGCGCCGGGCACGCCGGCCTTCGTATTGGGAGACGTGAGCGAGGTCAGAACCGTCTTTGGCGTGTCGGACACAGTGTTGCCCAGGATCAGGACCGGTATGATGCTGCCGGTAGCATCCGAGGCGGTTCCGGGTTCGAACTACACGGGCCGGGTCACGCGCATCGCGCCCACCGCCGATCCCCGCACGCGAGTGTTCGACGTCGAACTCACGGTGCCGAACAGGGACGGACATTTGAAACCCGGAATGATCGCCTCGCTGACGTTGTCCGAGGGCGCCCGCGCGGAGGCTGTTCCCGTGATTCCCCTGGCAGCGGTCGTTCAGCCTCCACCGGGCACGGCGGGCTACATGGTGTTTGTCGCCGAGGAGCAGGGCGGGAAGGTCGTCGCGAAGGCTCAAATGGTGCAGCTGGGAGATCCGCTTGGCGATCGTATTTCAGTGCGAGAGGGCCTGCATGCGGGGCAGCGCGTGGTGGTAACAGGCGCGTCCCTTGTGCACGATGGCGAGACGGTGGAGGTTTTGCCTTAGATGCCCGCCGACGACAAAGACGACAAAGCTGACGGCGCGTCCCTCGAAATCCGGAAAGAAAGAAACACGGCGCGGTTTTGCGTGGAGCACCGGCAGATCACCTGGGTGATGCTGCTGGGAACGGTGATCTGGGGCCTCTGGGGCTACATTACGATGCCCAAGCGCAAGGACCCCGAATTTCCGACTCTGATCACCGCCGTGGTGACACCCTGGCCCGGCGTGACGGCCGAGAAGATCGAGCAGCAGGTAACGCGCAAGATCGAGCAAAGGGTTTCGGAGAACCTGCGGGTCAAGCGCACTGAGTCCATCTCGCAGGGCAGCCTTTCCATTGTCTACGTCACGCTCCAGGACGATGAGAAAGATCCGCACAAGCAGTGGGACGATATCGACCTCAAGCTGAAATCGATCACCGATCTTCCCGACGGCGCGGGACCTGTTACATATCTGAAGGATTTTGGAGACACGGCTGCTCTGATGCTGACGGTTGCCAGCCCCCAGGCTTCGCCGTCTGAAGTAGCCTGGCGCGCCGGCGAAGCGCGCAAGGCCATCGACACAGTGCGCAGCCGCCAGCCGCTGGCGGAACGCACCGCCGCATTGCTGCTCTTCCCCACTTCCATCGGTTCGGACATTCTGGCGCGGGGACGAGACCGGATGATTGCATATGCCCGGGAGCGCGGCTTCGGGCGCAACATTGTGCCCATCAATGGCCCGGGGTTTGTGGGCATCGATGGCGATTTCGGTGCGGACCCCAAAGATCTGACCGGCTTCGTGGACGATTTTTTCCGGAACCGCATGCGTCCCTCCGAAGTGCATCTGGATTTGTGGCCCGCGGTATTTATCCGCGACACGAAGGACGCCGAAGCCCGCATCGGGGCCAACGCCGGCGATCGCTACAGTCTCCGCCAACTCGACGAATTCACCGACCTGATCCAGCGGACGCTTCAGGGCGTCCCGCTCGTGAACAAGGTTTCGCGCGCGGGCGTGATTCCGGAACGAATCTTCCTCGAATACTCGCAGCAGCGCCTGGCCGGGTTTGGAATTCAGCCGGTATCGCTGCAAAAAATCCTGCAGGCGCGCAACACCACACAGCCAGGAGGCTTGCTGGAGGAGGGCGGCAAGAGCACCCTCATCGATCCTTCCGGTTCGTTCAAAACGCCGCAGGAGATCGGCGACGTGGCGATAACCGCCACGGACCGCGGCCTGCCCGTTTATCTTCGCGACGGCGTGGATATATATAAGGGATACGAAAGCCCGCCGTTGTATCTGAACTACTTCAACGGGCGCGACACAAAGGGGCAATGGAGGCGCTCCCGCGCCATCACTTTGGCCGTGCAGATGCGCAGCGGCCAGCAGATCGCCGATTTCGGCCGCCAAGTGGACGACGCTCTGAACGATCTGAAGAAGCGCCTCCCCGAAGACCTGATCCTGGCCCGCACCTCGGACCAGCCGCTGCAGGTAAAGGAAAACGTCGGCCTGTTCATGCAGAGCCTTTATGAGGCCATCCTTCTGGTGGTGGTGGTGGCATTTATCGGATTTTGGGAATGGCGTTCCGCCGTATTGATTGCTTTGGCCATCCCTTTGACCCTGGCCATGACCTTTGGCTTCATGCACCTGCTGAA
>Ga0182024_10001350_pt1 | contig 63677 bp, 54 predicted proteins | sample P32metaG_FD_120480 | JGI IMG/M metagenome (GOLD analysis project Ga0182024, IMG submission 120480) | Permafrost microbial communities from Stordalen Mire, Sweden - P3-2 metaG (Illumina Assembly) | ecosystem: Environmental > Terrestrial > Soil > Wetlands > Permafrost | place: Sweden: Stordalen...
CTTCGCGCACTGGCAGCTTCTATATGGCAGACAGCTGGATGCCGGGAGCCGTATGAGTTGAGAGACTCACGTCCGGTTCTGGGAGAGCGCGGCGGTGAAATCCCGCCGCGCCACTCGACCAACGCCGCGAGTTCGTTGACACAGGAAAAGGGCTGTTTGGGGCCGTGCAAAAAATGGATCGAACCGGGCCGGGCGCCGGCTGAATTCCTGACCGAGCCCGTGTACTCTGGCCTCACCTCAAGGGGAAAGCCTCCATCGATGACGCTTCGGCTCGCCACTGCTGCCATTCTGCTGGCTCTGACGGGATGCGGCGTCCCGGAGTATTTCGATCAGCATCCGGCGAATGTCCGGCCGGAGCCGGAAGCGGTCGCGGCGGCGCTTCACCTTCCGCAGGATGTTCAGGCCAGCAATCCGCCAAGGGCCGCAAATCCAGTTTCGGAAGCTCAGCCGGTGTCTCCGCCGGCTACGGAATTGGCCGCTCCTGGGGTTGCCGCGAGTCGGACACGGTCGCCGAAGCGCGTGTCTGCTCCGCCGCCCACCGCGGCGCCATCGGATATCGGGCTCGCAAACCCACCAGCCGAAATCGCAGCGTCGCGCGCATTGCGGGAGATTCCGCCATCCAGCACTTCGGCCCCCGCCGGGCTGCCGGCACGAGCCGCGGAATTGCCCGCACCTCGTGCTGAAGCTGTCTCGCAGCCCGCCATCGCGCCCAATATTGGCGTTCCGTCGGCAACGCCACCCGATGGCGCACAGAGGTCTACGAGTGGTCCCGAACCGTCTCGTCCGGAGGTTCGAGAGATGGGTGTGTCGGGCACCGCCGAGATCGAAGCCGAGTCTTCGCCGGCTCCCTCGGCGATGCCGACCGCTGTTCGGAATGCACATTGTCAGTCTATCGCCAACACTCGCGCCGACGATGCGGCGGCCGCCGGGCAGGATCACGAGATCCAGCAAGTCGTCCGCGAAGGGACCTATGCAAATTGCGTAGCTTGGCAAGCCGCGCATGGCGGACACCAATAGTGGATCGAATCAGACACTTGATCCCGAGCTGACCTGCCGGGCGCATCGCGCCGAGTGGAGTAGCCGGCCACTGCGACATCCCAACGCTCGTCATGGTGGAAACAAAATTAACCAAAGTCAGGCATTGGGCCGTACATCCTGCAATTTAAGACTTTGCGAGCGCGGGGTTGAGACATTGGTGACCATCTTCCATTAATTGTAAGGAAAGTCAGCGAGGATGCGTTTGAGCTATTTGGTCGAATCTTCATGAGCATCCTCGTGACTGGCGGCGCCGGTTATATCGGCAGCCACACGGCCCACGCCCTGGTGGATCGGGGAGAAGACGTGGTCGTGCTCGACAACCTGACGACCGGACTGCGGGCATTCGTTCCCACGACAGCACGTTTTGTCGAAGGAGACGCCGGAGATGCCCAATCCGTGCGGCAAATCATTCGGGATTGCAGCATCGATGCGGTCATGCATTTTGCCGCCTCCATTGTCGTACCCGAATCAATCGAACGTCCGCTGGACTATTACAATAACAATACAGTCGTCTCTCGTGCCCTCATCGATGTCTGCGTCGCTCTCCAGGTCGGGCATTTCGTCTTCTCCTCGACCGCCGCGGTTTACGGTCTGACGGACTCGACTCCCGTCGACGAAACGGCGCCCACCCGGCCCATCAATCCCTATGGCCGCAGCAAATTGATGGTTGAGTGGATGCTTGAAGACGCTGCTCACGCCCATGATCTCCGTTATATCGCGCTGCGCTACTTCAACGTCGCGGGATTCGATCCGGGCGGCCGCGCGGGCCAGCCGAGGAGACAGGTTCCCCATCTGATCAAGCGTGCTGCACAAGTCGCGCTTGGGCGAGCCGATCATCTGGATATCTTCGGGACGGATTATCCAACTCGTGACGGGACTGCGGTTCGCGACTACATTCACATCTGTGATCTTGTCGATGCGCATCTATTATCGCTCGACCATCTGCGCGGCGGAGGAGGAGGGGGGGTATACAATTGCGGCTACGGATACGGTTCGAGCGTTCTCGACGTGACTGCGGCGTTCGAACGTGCGACGGGGCGGGCGCTTCCGGTGCGAAATGCGCCGAGGCGCGCGGGAGATCCGCCTTTCGTGATCGCCGATCCGGCGCGCCTTCGTGCGACCTTGGGATGGGAGCCTCATTTCGACTGTCTGGACACAATCGTTCGGTCCGCACTTGAATGGGAAAGCCGGCAGGGCGCCTGACGCGAGTGCCGGGATTCATGTCGCGAGCCTCGAACGGCAGCGTCGGCCAATCGCAGCCACTGCAAAGTCCCCTGTTACTGCATGTGTTCTTTACGTTCGCCCCCGGTGGTGCACAAACCCGATTCTTGCATCTCGCCAATCACTACGGAAAACGATTGCGGCACGCTGTCGTCGCTATGGACGGAAATTATTCGTGCATGGCGAGGTTGGCCGCAGAAACCGACGTCACGCCGCATCCCGTAAATGCGCGCGGGACGAACGTCGCCGGGCGCGTACGTGCCTTTGCGCAGGTATTGTCGAGCGTGCGTCCCGATCGATTGATTACGCACAACTGGGGAACAATCGAATGGACACTCGCCAATCTGGCGAATCGTACGCGACACATTCACATGGAGGACGGCTTTGGACTCGACGAGGCATGGCGCTTCAAACGCCGGCGAGTATGGGCGCGGCGCCTCCTGCTCCGGCGAAGCGAGGTCGTCGTCCCGTCCATGACATTGCGCGACGTCGCGCAAAATCTCTGGAGAATTTCGCCGTCGCGGCTGCATTGGATCCCGAACGGCATCGACACGACAAGGTTCGCGCCGGGGCATGTTCATCGCCTTCCGACGGCCTCGCCGGATGACACGACGCTGATCGGCACGGTGGCCGCGCTGCGCCCGGAAAAGCAGCTCTCGCGACTCTTGCGAGCCTTTGCCCTCGTTGCAGGCGCGTCGAACTGCCGGCTTGTCATAGTAGGAGAAGGTCCCGAGCGGTCGCGTCTCGAAGCGCTGGCCTGGGAGCTGAAGATCGGCGATCGCACCCGCTTTGTCGGTCATATCGACGACACGGCACCGCTTTATCGCGAATTCGATATCTTCGCCTTGACATCGGATACGGAACAAATGCCCTACACGGTGCTGGAGGCGATGGCATCGGGATGCACCATCGTCGCAACGGATGTTGGTGACATCAAACGCATGGTGGCAGAAGAAAACATTCCCTTGATCGTGGGTCGCAGCGACGAGCAGGTCGCGGGCGCGCTCGCGCGTGCCGTAAGCGATCGCAGCATGATGCGTCGCATCGGCGAAGCCAACCGCTTGAGAGCAAGCCACGATTACGATCAACAACTAATGTTCGAAAGATTCGCCAGGCTGTATGGACTGTCCGAAGCTGCTGCGCCGACCGTTCCGGTGCAGACGGACATCGTATTCCGGTGAGAGTCACGACTTGGCTTGGAGGGGTAGAAAAGCGCGCTATGTTGTCGATCTATGTCGTGAATGGACGGCCGGTCTCGGGCGTCTGGGCGCGAAGCGCGATCAGATCACGGCATATCTGATAGCGAGCCCCTGCGTTTCGGCCTACGTGGCGCTCTCCACGGCAATGGCGGACGAATCTCTCGGCGGAAGGGCAGCCGCAAGCCTGCTCGCCGCATCCGAGCCGCTCATTCCTTATCTATGTGGATCTACCAGAGTCCCAGTGCACCGATGACGTGGAACAGCAGCCAATAGGAAAGGGCCGAGGTGCCAAGCACGATGACGGCGCAGGCCCCCACGGGAAGGCGAGAATCGTCGGACTTGCGAGCGTATGACGAGGCAATCAGCAGGGTTGTGTCGCGCATGGCTCGAGAATAACGCTGGAAAACACTTAAAGATCGCCCCGAGAACTTGCCAAAAGGTTAATTTTCGGGGTGGGGGCAAACGGCTTTTGGAAAACGCGCTTTAAATCCCGTCCCTAGGCGCGGCGATTCGCGTAATCGCAAGTTCGGAAGCCGAGCCTCTTCGTCGCGTGCCCTCCCGGCCGTCGTGTGCGTGGTGGCGGCAGAGCCGGTAATCCGCAAGAGATTCGCATCAAACAGAGCGCTCGAAGCGGCGCAATCGAGGGCTGCCGCCGCCGAATGCTTTATTTCGTTGCGCGCGGCTCCGTCTGGTGCCCCTTTCTCTTAATATTTGTAAATTCCGGGCTCAGCGGCAAACAGCATTCGAGTTTTGCCAAGTAAATTAATTGAATATGCCGTATGGATTAGAGATGTTCAAAACTGCACGCCAATCGGGTTGGTCCGGACTATACTAATCTTTCGCCGTTAACCACTTTTTAACTCGCAGCGTGCGCTTCGGAGTGATATAGGGTCGATATTACATAAAATCGTTTCTATTGTTGGGTCGGGGGTTAGGGGTGATGCGGCGCTTTTTTGGCTACTACGTGGCCACCTCTTGGTTGCTTGTTGGAGTCCTGGAAGCTTCGTTGATGACGGCAGGATGCTGCGTCGCATTCTATTATTTCTTTCCCGGCAAAAGTTCATCAGTTATCGGCGTAACCTCGTTCGCCGTCGTTTTGTCGTGCGGTATCGTAGCCCTCATGCATTCAGGGGTTTACGAGGGCGCGACGGTTGTCAAGCTCCGGGGAGCTCTCTGGCGCACCGCGATGGTCACCGCGCCGGTATTCGGGCTCGCAGCTTGGACAATAGCCGAGGTGGCTGGCCATACAAGGGTTGGGATCGACCCCTATCGATTGCAATTGACCGCTTCGCTCACGGCATTCTGGCTGTTGTCTGGCGTGGCTCTGCATGTTCTCGTTCGGCAAATCCACCGCCGCGGATATTTGACCCGCCGAATCATCGTCGTGGGGATGCAAAACCATGCGGCGGAACTCGCCGGTCTGGCCGAAGAATCCGAACAACGCTTTCGGCTCGTCGCGCAATTTGATCCCCAGAATCAAGCCGGCGTGGCCGACTCGCAGTTCCAGCTCGCAACGCAGGCGTCGAACTTGCGCGCGTCGGAAATCGTCATAGCGATCGACGGTCAGCCCCTTCCGTGGAACGCCTTGGCGCATTGCAGATTTTCAGGCATTCGCGTCACGGATTATCTTGACTTCTACGAGCGCGAGGCAAAGCGCATCTGCGTCGACAGTCTGAGAGAAGACTGGATTGCGCTTTCCAGAGGATTCGAGGTAGCAAAATCGAAAGACAGACTGCGACGGCTCGTGGACGTTGTTCTGTCTATTGTAGGGTTCATTGCGACGGCTCCAGTCCTGATTCTCGCCGCGCTTGCGATCAAACTCGAGGACGGTGGCAGTGTATTCTATTGCCAGGAGCGCGCGGGTCTCGGAGGGCGGTCGTTCACGCTCTTCAAGTTTCGCAGCATGAGGGAGGACGCCGAGAACGACGGATTGCCAGCCTGGACGATGGAGCGCGACATGCGAATCACCATGGTCGGTCGTGTCATCCGCAAGTTCCGGATCGACGAATTGCCGCAACTTTGGAACGTTCTGCGCGGGGATATGACGCTTATTGGCCCGCGGCCGGAACGACCCTATTTCGTTCAACAGTTTTCAAAAGCGATACCATTTTACGGCTTTCGGCACGCAGTCAGGCCCGGGATCACCGGATGGGCGCAAGTGAGCTTCCGCTACGGAGCGTCGCTCGAGGACGCCACTCGGAAGCTGTCGTATGACTTGTACTACATCAAAAACCGGGGAATCCTGCTTGATATTGTCATTCTTCTGAAGACGGTCGGCGTCGTCCTCAGCGGCCAAGGCGCACGGTAGCGCACGGTGTTTCAAGTTGCGCGAGTTTTCCAACTTGGTTGTCATCGTCCGCTTCGCGCGGGTCGTCCAATTTCCTCCCTGGGATAACTGGATCGCCCCGGCGAAACTTGTCCTTCGGCCATGCTTCGCGCGGCCTGGGCCGAGTGATGACGGCCAGAATAGTGTAGTATTCGACATGCCAAAACCTCTCCACTAGCTTCGCTATGCTCTTTGCGGTCTCCTACGGAATCGGCGCCAGCGCGTTCGTTGCGCTCATTGCGCTGATGCTGCTCAACCGCCGGCCGCAGGCGTTTGGGCTGAGCGTTCTCTTGGCCTGCGTCATCACCACGATTTGGGCGGTCGCCGCCGCGTTGCAGCCCTGGTGGATGCCCGGCGCGGCCCATGCGCTCGAAAGCCTGCGGAGCGGTGCCTGGCTTCTGCTGCTGGCATTGGTTCTCTCTGCCGCGCGCCGAAAGGAAGAACATTTACGAGCCAACATATGGCTGCCGCTCGTGGCGGCCGTCATCGGACTCGCAAGCGTCGCGAACGATTGCCGCTTTCTTTTTTCGGCGGACAGCCCGACGGCCTTTGCCGCCTCGCAGGTTCTCGATCGGGTTTTGGTCTCAGTATGCGGGATTCTCCTCGTCGAGAATCTCTATCGTAATACTTCGCCGGGGCGGCGGTGGCATGTGTTTCCGCTTTGCATCGCGATCGGTGCGCTTTTCGCCTACGACCTCTTCGTGTTTTGCGAAGCGGTGGTTCTGCGAGAGCTGGCCCCGTCTCTTCTCGCGGGGCGGGGAATCGTGCTTGCCCTGATCGTTCCGCTGCTCGTTCTCACGATGGCCAGAAATCCGGACTGGAGCATTGACATCCATGTCTCGCGCCGCGTGGTTTTCCACGGCGCGACGCTGACCACTGCGGGTATCTTTCTTCTTGTCGCGGCGGGTGTCGCCGGGTTGATCGGGCGTTTTCCCGGCGAATGGGCGAGCATCTCGGAAATCGCCTTCTTCTGCGGCAGCGTCATCCTGCTGCTGACGGTGCTTTCGACGGAGAGTTTCCGCTCGCGTTTGAAACGGATCATCGCAGAGAACTTCTTTTCAACGCACTACGACTACCGCACGGAATGGCTGCGCTCGATTGCTGCGCTGTCCTCGGCGGCCGCTCATGACCCACTTGCGGTTCGCGTCATCCGCTCGATCGCCGACGTGGTGGACAGTCCAGGCGGTGCATTGTGGCTGGAGGATGCCGCAGGCAACTACAGGGTCGCACAGGTCCTGAGCATGAAGCTGGACGTCGCTGCCATCGAGCCGGCGGCTGGCGAATTGGTGGCGGGATTTCGGGGCGGCGAGGCGGTGCAGATTTTTTCCAGCCATGCACCCACGACGGGGAAGACTGCGCGCCACCCCGCTTGGGCCGACGACGCCTCGGCGTGGCTGGCTGTTCCGCTCGTGAAGATCGATCGTCTGATCGGCTTTGTCGTGTTGGCGTCGCCGCGCGCGCCAGCGGTCCTGAACTGGGAAAGCAACGATCTTCTGCTGGCGATGGGCCAGCAGGCGGCTGGCTACCTCGAGGAGGAGCGCGTGACGCGGGCGCTCCTCGAATCGCAGGCACTGATCGATTATTCGCGCAAATTCTCTTTCGTCATTCACGACATCAAGAACGTCTCTGGTCAGCTTGCACTGATGGTGGTGAACATTCAAAAATTCGGCGAGCGGGCGGAATTCCGCGCGGACATGATTCGGGGTGTGGAAAGTGCCACGAAGAAGCTTGGCAGCCTTGTAGACCGGTTGCGGCCCGATGCGCCGGCGGTAGAGGAACCCAAACTCTCCAACGTGGCGCAGAGAATTGGTGACGTGCTTCGCGAACTCGAGCGCGGCGATGTGCCCGTACGGGCGCAGATCGAGACGGGCGCGGTGTGTGTGCTCATCGCGCCGTCGGACCTTCACGCCATCCTGACCCATCTCGTCACCAACGCCGTCGAGGCTTCGTCGGGCGGCGACGAGGTGCTCGTTGCCCTGCGAACGGAACGCGGCAGTGCCGTGATCGAGGTGACGGACAGGGGCTGCGGCATGAGCGCCGACTTTATCCGCAACAGCCTCTTCGCGCCGCTTCATTCGACGAAGCTTCACGGCCATGGAATGGGAGCCTTTCAGGCGCGCGATCTGGTGCGGGCGGCAGGTGGTGAGATCGAAGTAATCAGCGCCGTCGGTCGCGGCACGACGATGCGAATAGTCTTGCCGAAACTCGGAGAATCGTCTGGCACCGACGAGTTGTGTCAGGTGATTGCGTCATGAGTCATGCGGAGCCAGCTGTTCTCGTTCTCGAAGACGATGAGGGCCTGCGGTCGCAATATCGTTGGCTCCTGTCGGACTATCGCGTGTTGGAAGCCGGCGACCGCGAACAAGCAAAGCAGATCGCCGCACGAGAACATCCTGGGCTCGCGATCGTGGATCTGGGGCTTCCACCCGATCCGGACGGCGCGAGTGAGGGCCTGGCCGCGGTTGCGGAGCTGCTCGAAATTGCTCCGGAAACCAAGATCATCGTCGTCACCGGTAACGAATCGCGCGAGCATGCGAGCCGGGCGATTGCCACGGGCGCGTATGATTTTTTCCAGAAACCGGCTGATCCGGACCTCCTGAAGCTCATCGTGGGGCGCGCCGCGCGGCTCTTCGAGCTCGAGCAGGAGAATCGGCGGCTTGCCAAAACTGTGTCGCAGATGGCGGTAGGCGGCATCCTCGGCGACAGCGCCGCAATGCAGAAGGTGCTGCGCGACATCGAGCGTCTGGCAAGAACCGATATCACGGTACTGATCACCGGAGAGAGCGGCACCGGCAAGGAACTCGTGGCCGATGCCATCCATAGGCTGAGCGCGCGCGCCGGCAAACCCTTCGTCGCCATCAATTGTGCGGCCATCCCGGAAGGACTTCTTGAAGCCGAATTGTTCGGCCACGAGAAAGGCGCATTCACCGGAGCCGTCAAGCAGACGATCGGCAAAATTGAAAGCGCAAACGGGGGTACGCTGTTTATCGACGAAGTGGGCGACATTCCGCTGACGACGCAGGTCAAGCTGCTGCGCTTCCTGGAGGAGCGTGTCGTCGAGCGTGTCGGCGGCCGGCAGTCAATCCGCATCGACACCCGCGTCCTGAGCGCCACCAACCAGGATCTCGCCAGGCTGATCGCCGAAGGTCGCTTCCGCGAGGATCTTTTTTATCGCATCAACGAGATCGCGATAAACCTGCCGCCTTTGCGCGACCGCGGAGGCGACAGCGTGCTGCTCGCGAAGTTTTTTCTGCGGAAATACGCAAAGGAGTTCGGCCGGACGCTCAGGGGCTTCGCCAACGATGCTGCGAGCGCCATTCGCCAGCATCCCTGGCGCGGCAATGTTCGCGAATTAGAGGGTCGTGTGAAGCGCGCGGCGATCATGGCGGAGGGTGCTCTGGTCACGGCCGGCGATCTCGACCTTGCACAACCGGAGGCGGAGCGGTCGCTCAATCTGCGCGAGGCGCGAAAACGCGCGGAGCGGAAAACAATCGAGCTTGCGCTGTCGGAAGTGGAGGGCAACATCTCGAAGGCGGCTGGGCGCCTGGGTGTAAGCCGCCCGACTCTCTATGATCTTCTCGCCGAACACGGATTCTCTGCGCCGCGCGAGTCCCAGGTGCCGGAGCCGACCAAGGAGCGATGAGATGAAGGGCAAAATGTGGAAGGGGACGCGCGCTGCGGTGTTGACCGCAGCGATGGCGGCACTTGTTCCGGCGGCAGGATGGGCGGGAGCGGCCAGTTCCTATTTGCAAAGCGCCCATCAGCTGGAAAAGAAGGGTGATTTTCGCGGCGCCGAAATCCAGTTGCGAAATGCGGCGCAGGCGGAGCCCGCAAACGGCGCCATTCTGATCGAGCTGGCGCAAATCTACCTGAAGATCGGCAATCCCAACGCCGCGCAAGCCGAGCTGTTCGCCGCGCATCTTCGCGGCGTCAAGGAAGATGCGACTGCTCCCTTGATGGCGCAGGCGCTGTTCGAAGCCGGCGAGTTCGGAGATCTGTTGAAGAACGTGCCCGCAGGAAACCGGCCGGCGAAGACGGAGAGCCTGGTGCGTACCTATCGGGGCATGGCCGAACTCGCCCTGCACGAAATTGATCACGCACGTGCAATGTTTGCCGATGCCGAGCGGCTGGATCCTGGATCCGCACTTCCCCTGATTGGCGAAGCGCGGCTGCTGCTGGATCGGCATCAGTTCGATGCCGCTGCAGCGAAAGCGGACCAGGCGCTGAAGCTTGATCCCAGAAACGCCGATGCTCTCGACGTGAAGGGTCTTTCCCTAGCGATGCAAGGAAAGGCCGACGCGGCCATGCAGCAATTCGCCGCGGCCACCGCGGCCGACCCGACCAATCTGCGCGCTATGCTCGACCGCGCCAATCTCGACGCGGAGCGCGGCAGGCTCGACGCAGCAGAGAAGGATCTGGCGGACATCCGCAAGATCGCGCCGGGCAGCGTGATGGCGCTCTATCTGCAGGCGGCCATCGAAGCGCAACGCGGCAAGTACAAGGACGCCGACGCGCTACTCGATCAGTTGCGGGGCGCGATGAGTGGCTTTCCGCCGGCCTATCTCATCGCGGCGGAAGTGAAGTTCAAGTTGAACCAGCTGGACCAGGCCGAGGCGTTCGCGCGCAAATTCATCGCTCAGGCCGGCGACCAGCCGAAAGCCTGGCAGCTACTGGGGGCAATCGCGCTGAAGCGCGGCAATCTCGAAGACGGCATCGCCGCGCTCGAAAAGGCGGTGAAGCTGGCGCCAGGCGACGCCAGCACGCTTGGCATGCTGGGTCAGGCCTATATCGCGCATGGCGATCTCGACAAGGCGAAGGCGGCGTTCGCGCAAGCCGCCGTGAAGGCGCCCGGCAATGCGCCGCTCGCCACCCAGCGCGCACTGACTGATTTCGCCACCGGCGACCGCGAGGCGAGCCTTGCGGCGCTTACCGACATTTTCAAAGGCGGTAAGGGCAGCCTGATGGCCGGGCCGCCGCTGGTGATCGAGGCGCTGCAACTGGGGCAGCTCGATGTGGCCGAAGTGGCGGCGCGGCAGCTCGCGGCGCGCGATCCGTCCAATCCCACCTATCAGGAGCTTCTGGCTGCCGTGCGCATGGGCCAGCACGATTATGCGGGCGCGGAGACGCTGCTGCGCGGTCTCTTGGCCAAACAGCCGAACCTCGCCTCCGCGCGCCGCGATCTGGCGCAGATCTATCTCTCCACAAACCGGGCGGCCGAGGCGAAGAAGCTTTTTCGCGACCGGCTGGCGGCCAATCCAAAAGACGTGGACAGCCTGGAGGCGCTGGCCGACATCGCGTTCCGCGAACATGACGACAAGGGCGCGATCGATCTGCTGACGCAGGCGCAGAACGCGACACAAGCGGATCCACGGCCCTCGCTGCGCATCCTGGCGCTTTTCGAAGCGCGGAAGAAATGGCCCGAGGCGATCGGCCGCGCGCGCGCGCTACAGGCGAAATTCGGCAAGGACGCGGGTGTTGCCGACGCCCTCGCCCATCTCTATTTCGACCAGGGCAACCACGCGGCGAGCGCCGCGGCGTACAAAAGCGCGGCAGCGAAATTCCAGAGCTACGCGCCGCTGTTCGCCCATTACGCGGCCGTGCTCGCCTCCGACAGGAACTATGCGGGCGCGGCGCCCCTCGCTTTGCGCGCGGTTCAGCTCGATCCCCGCAGCGTCGATCTCAAGCGCGCCTATGTGAGCCTCATCTATCTGGCGAAGGGCGCGGATGCCGCTCTCGCCGCGAGCCAGGCGGTGACCGGCGACAAGACGGGCCAGGCTGCCGCGCTGATGACCGCGGACGTTCTGGAGGGAAACAACAACCGCGCCGGCGCCATCGCCTTGCTGGAGAAGCGGCAGGCGCAGAGCCCGTCCAGCGCCGTCGCGGTCAAGCTTGCCGGGCTTTATCAGCGCGACAAGCACCTCGACAAAGCGTCAAGCCTGCTCGCGTCCTGGACCGCGGCGCATCCCGCCGACGTGGAGGCGCGCTTCGCGCTGGCGCTGGTCGATAGCGCAACGGGGAAGCTGAATGACGCGCTCGCGCAATATGAATGGCTCCAGACGCAGAAGCCCGACAACCCGGTGATCCTGAACAATCTGGCCTGGCTCTACGACTGGAAACATGATCCGCGCGCGCGGGGCATAGCCGAGAAGGCGATCCGGCTGGCGCCCGCTTCCGGCTCGGTGGCCGACACGCTGGGCTGGATTCTGGCCGAGCAGGGCGACGCCGTGAGCGCTGCGAAATACCTGGCCCAGGCAAGCGCGAGCCAGCCGGCCGACAGCACAATCCAGTACCACTACGCGGTCGTGCTCTCGAAGACGGGAAAGGCCGATCAGGCGCGCGACGTGCTACAGAAGCTGCTGAAGCTCAACACGGAGCCGGAGACAAAATCACAGGCGCAGCTGTTGCTGGTGAAGCTAGGCGGCGGGCGGTAATTCAGTCAGTCTGCGCGGAAAGAACTGCTTACCCTTTCTCTGCGGATCTGGCCTTGCGGCGGCGAAGCGCACCCGTTCCCAAGAGGCCAACACCAAAGAGTGAAAGAGTCATGGGTTCTGGAACGTTCTGATTTCCCGGACTTTCGATCATCAGTGCAGCACTTTGAGGAGTCGAGATGCATTTGCTTTTGCCTGGCGCGCAGAAGAAGGCTGTGATTACCGTTCCTTCCGGGTAGGCGAAAGACGAGGTGAAAGTAGGATTTTTGCTTGTGTAATTGACCGTTCCAAAGTTGAAATCATAGACATAGTACCCGAGCGATGAGGGTTGGAATGCTTGCGTCGAGGCCAGCCACGCGCCGATCGGGTTCTTTGGATCTGAATCGCTGCCGACGACAGTTGTCAAGTCGCCGCTGGTCCAATCGCCTTTGTTGGACGAGGAAACTGACGTATTCAAGGTACCAGATCCATTAACTACGAAGCTCTCGGACCCTGCGCCCATGGCGAGCTGAGGGCCGGCCATGTTTCCCATCTTCTCGCCATGGCGGCGGGCGCGGCCGCGGGAGCAAGCCGCTACGATTTTCTCGCCGGCGACAACCAGCTCAAGCGCAGCCTGGGAAAAGATCGCTACGCGATGTGCTCGCACCGGCTCGCCAAACCCAGGCTCGGCCTGCGAATCGAGCATGCCGCCAGATGGGCGCGGCATCGGTTGCGCAGGATGATGGTGCGGCGGCCGGTGGAGGGCGCTTGAAATACGAAGGGCGGCGCCATTTGCTGGCGCCGCCCTCGGATCTGCCTGCGCTCGACCGAGCGCGGATTGGGGATTTCTTATCCCTTCTTCGCGGCCTTGCGGCGCCGGCGGCTCATCGCGCCGAGAGCGAGAAGGCCGCTGCCGAAGAGCGAAAGGGTCATCGGCTCAGGAACAACGAACAACTCATCTTCGGACTGGAGAAATCCCTTGGCGCCAGTGGCGCAAGTTTTCTTCACTTTGGCGCATACCGTAATTTCCTCCGTTATGGAGAAGGGACCACTCAGGCCACTGATAATTTTGTTTATATCAGTTATTTTTGGGGAACCATCCGCTTGGCAACCGATCGCACCCGCGTTCGAGACACAACCGAGCATGACGGACGTCAAACCGTTGTTGGTCGTATCGATAAAGAGCGTGCGGGTCTCGTCCACAGTGGTCGCTTGAAGAGTATCGAACGTGGACAGAAATTTTACGGCTGTGCCATAATTCAGATCGGTCTCTGTCGCGAACAAAGTCAGCGAGCCGGTACCCGTTTCATTGAGGTTGTTGATGTTGAACAGGTCTTGCGGCGGGTTATTCAGGTTTCCACTCAAGGTCAAGGACCAGATCCAGTTGTTGCTGCCGTTGACGTAATGCTCCCCGGCAATGAGTACTGTATTGCCTGATGCGCCGCCGCCACTGCAGGCGTATGCAGTGCCACAGTTTGCACCGCCATTTGTACCCACCCAAATCAGTAGGTCCGCCTGCGCTGGGCTGCTGGCCAAAGCCGCAAGTCCTAGGACGGCCGCTACGACTGTGCTTCGAATTGCTGACATTTTGGTTTCCCCAAACGGGTTGGACTTCTGCGGTACGAGAAGCAACTGTCATGCCAAATCATGAAAATGTCATAATATCAATGGCTTAATCAAAAGTCAGCGCGTTGGAGACGCGAATACTGTAAACTCTACCGACAACCGTTGCGCCCTTGCGGACGCTGGAGCGACCAACAACCCGCGTCGAGCCCGGCTATCTCAGCTGTTCGCCTCAGGGTTGAGCTGCCCCGGTGCCGCCGCCTCGGCACGATCATCGGCCGCCATGTCGTGAACGAGAGAAAGGATCTCGTCCCGCAGAGCTGGAGACAAGGTGGGGGCGCCGGTGCCGTTGGACCCTGGAGCCCTGTCGGCTTTGCCGATCCGCTCGCTCAGGATGTCGATGCGCCGCGCCTGTTCGGTCAAGGCCGTCGCCAGGCTGTCCACCAGCGCAGCCTGCTCGCTGCCGCGCGCGACGGCTCCGAATTTTTCCCAACTCCCCTCTGTCTGCCCGATCCGCGCGTTCAAGGCTTCCAGCGTCAGCGCCTGCTCGTGGATCGTGTTTCCAAGTTTCGCGATCAGTGCGGCTTTTTCCCCGCCGCTGCGAAGATGCTTCGCCATGCGGCGTGCGAGGGTCAGCACCCAAACAGTGAGCACGACAAAGCAGACCACGCTCGCGAGGTAAATCGCAAACAAAATGGTCGAGCTGTTCACGGCGACCCAATGCCACCACGCGTAGATGACCGCCATAGGCAATGCCACCGAATATCCTGACTGGTGCGGGCGACTCCGCGCATATTGCAACAGAATGCGTTGATAATCCTCCCAAGACCCGGCCCGCGCCAGTGAAAAGCCCTTCTCAGCTGTCGGTTTATTTTACAACCCTTGGTCACGCAGATCGACACGATGCAGACATATCGTTCTGCATCAATAACTTATGATTATGGCACATTGCTTGATGAATTTGAAGGATGAGGCATCAGCTATGCGCTCTTGTGGATTTTTTCCGATATTAATCGGTGCGGGTGCGCTCCTCGCTGCGGCCTGCATAACGCCGGCATAGGCAAATCCAATTACGCCTGGCAACGACTGCACCTCATCCAGCTACTGTGATTTCAACGTGGATCAGTGGGTGGGTGACGACAATCCATTGAGCCCCCAGAATGGCAGCCACTTCTTCAAAAGCCTGCTAGGACTACCGCGAAGGCGCGGCGAGGATCTCCCCGAACAGACGGATTTGGCCGGCCGATGTTTCATCCCAGCTGAACTGTTCCGCAACGGCACGCGTCGCGTCGCGACGGGGCAGCCCACGCAACAATGTCTCGACGGCTTCGGCGACTCCTTCCGGAGAGCGGGTCCGCATCAGTACGCCGGCCTCCGGGCGGCAAACAATCTCCGGATTGCCCCAGATTGCGGAGGCGACAACCGGAGTGCCGCATGCCATCGCTTCGAGAAGCACGTTAGGCCAGCCCTCGCGGCTCGAAGTGAGTACCAGCGCATCAGCAGCAACATAGAGCCTGCGGAGGCCTTCGTGGGGAACGGCACCGAGAAACCGGACTCGGTCCGCGACGCCGAGCCGCGATACAAGCGCCTCGAGCCGTGCGCGTTCGGGGCCCTCGCCTGCGATGAGCAGTGCGCAGTTGGAGAGGCGCAGAAGTGCTGCGATCGTAATGTCGTTGCCCTTGCGCTCGATCAGGTGACCAACCGAGAGCAGCGTGCGGCCGCTCAAACCGAGCGAGGCTCGCGCAGCTTCGCGGTCACCGGGCCTGAACATGTCAAGATCGACGCCGTTTCGCAGCACCGTGATGCGATCCGGCGCAACGCCGACCACGACCAAAGCGTCCTTCAATGCCTGGCTGACCGCGACGATTCCCGCCGCGTGCCGCGCTGCGAAACAAATCAGGCGGCGCGGAACAGCGTAGCGGGGGATGAGATTGACGTCCGTGCCCCGCGCGGTGATGACCACCGGCTTCTTTAGCGCGCGGCCGAGCAGGATCGCCGCCACGCCGTCGGGATAGAAATAATGCGCGTCGATCAGATCATAATCAGATTGCGCCTGGTGCCTCTGTGCGAGCGGCAGGGTCGCGGCGAAGAGAGAGGCGGGCGTGATAGACATGCCGAGCTTGGGCAGCACGAAATAGCGCGGATGAGCGATCGCTATGCCGTTGCGTGTTTCGCGCGCTGGCGCCCGGGCCTGAACCGCGTAGCGGCCGAAGAACGCCGCCGTCGACGGAAACCATGGAACAGGAGCAATGACGCGGGCTTGCACGCGGCCAGTGGCCACGAGATGGCGCAGCCGGTTTTCAACGAACACGCCGTGATTTGGCTGCGCCGCGCTTGGATAGAGCGTCGTGAAGGTGAGAATGTGAATTGGGCCGCTTCGCGTCGCGGCTTTGACTGTGTTGAGGGACATGCGGGAATTGTTCCAAGTATTTAGAATTCCGGTCCTTACGCGTGGAACAACCGGTTGCGCCAATTCGGAGACCACGATCAGAAGATTGCTTGTCATCTACCAGATTTTCTGAGCAAATGCGCAAGTCAAGCGAAGGTCTGTCGAGCGACCGACAAGGCCCTCTTAGCTTTCGGGCGCTGGATCCGCTGCAACATTGGTCAAACGGGGGCAATATTGACAAACATGTACTTGCGGGCGCTGGCGCTTTGCGCGGCATTTTCTATGCTAACCGGATGTTCCGACGAATTAACCCTCCCACCTGTCGGAATTACGGCCAGCACGGCCTCTTATGAGAATTCCAGCGACTATCGGCTCGGGCCGGGGGATGTTGTCAACGTCGTGGTCTGGCACAACACGGATCTGAGTAGCCAAGTACCTGTACGGCCCGACGGCCGCATTTCGATGCCACTTCTCGGCGATGTTGTCGCGGCGGGGAAGACGCCTATGGACCTCGCCAAGGAGATAAAGGACAAGCTGAAGCCGTACGTCAAAGATCCCCTCGTGACAGTGACGCCCACGCAATTTGTGGGGCCGATTGCAAGGCAGGTTCGTGTGATCGGAGAGGCGGTTCAGCCGCGCGCCGTCCCGTACAGCTCGAATATGACCCTCCTGGACGTAATGATTGCGGTCGGCGGATTGACGCGATACGCCGATGGCGATCGGGCGGTGATCGTTCGTCTTGAGAAAGGGACCCAGAAAACCTACCATGTGCATCTTGACGGCCTGATTCGGGACGGTGACGTCTCCGAAAACGTTGCTTTGGAGCCGGGCGACGTCCTGATCATACCACAGCGGTTTTTCTAACCGTGATGCGCGGGCATTCGGCGAACGCAAAATTGCTCCGCTCCATGAAGGGGCAAAGGGTAACACATGGCCGTTGAAAGTGCCCGACCAGACAATTTCCGGTCGTTGCTTCTCGAACAGGCAGTCACCGTGTGGAAGCGAAAATGGCTCGCTTTGGCCGTCGCTTGGACCGTGTGCCTGGCGGGTTGGGCCGCCGTCATGCTGTTGCCCCAGCGCTATGAGTCGCATGCACGCGCGTTCGTGGACGTGAACGGGCTTCTCACGCCGCTCCTGAAGGGGCTGGTCGTGGATACAACGCCCGCGCAAAGCGAGGGCTATCTGCAGCAGACATTGCTGAGCCGTCCAAATCTGGAGCAGGTGATCGTGCTCGCAAATCTCGGTGACGTGTCGCAAATGGATATCCAGCGTGAAGAGCTGGTGAATTCTCTGGCGAGCGATATCAAGGTGACGACCGAAGGCAACAATCTCGTTTCAATCGCATACGCGAACCGAAATCCGGTCGTCGCCAAGAACGTCGTCGAAGCGCTGCTCACGATTTTCGCCGAAAAGGCCGCCAATAGCAGCCGGGCGGAAATGGACAAGGCGCGGGCATTCCTGAACGACCAGATCGCTGCCTATGAAAGCCAGCTGCGCGCGGCCGAACAGCGCCGCGCCGATTTCAAGAAAAAATATGCAATTTATTTCAATGACTCAGGAGTCGAGCGGCCCGAGCTCTTGCAGCAGCAAGTCACGCAAACTCGTCAACAATACGAAGAAGCGCTCGCTTCGCGCAGCGCGCTTGCCGCGCAAATGAGCGAGGTACCCCAGCTCCTTTCTGTCGCATCCGCTCCTACGGTTTCCAACAGCGGACAGATCGTTGCCGCCTCTCCCGAAGTTCGGCTCGCGCAGGCCCAACGGAATCTCGCGGATCTTCGGCTAGTCTTTACCGACAAGCATCCCGATGTCATTGCGGGGCAGCGGTCCGTCAACGACCTTCAGGCGCAGGTTACTGCCGCAAAAAAAGCGGGAGGGTCCAACGAAGGCAAGACCCAGATCTCGAACCCTGCCTATGAACAGCTCCGGCTGAAACTGGCGGATGCCCAAGCATTGATTCCGGTGCTCAAGCAGCGGCTGGACAAGGCGATGCAGGACTACGACCACGCAAAGGCTCTCAGCGGCGACTTGCCGGAGATTGCCGCGAAGTCGCAGGATCTGGACCGCGACTACGACATCGTAAGGCACAACTATGATGAGCTGCTAAAACGGCGTGAATCCGCCAATCTCTCTCAGGCGGCGGACGACCGGGCGGACCGCACGCAATTTCGGATCGTTGATCCGCCGGAAGTGCCAATCTTTGCCGCGTTTCCCAATCGGCTGGTGCTTTTCTCGTTCGTACTCGTCTTGGGCTTTGGCGCGGCTGCCGCCCTGCCGCTTGCGCTGGCGCAGATCAGGCCCACTTTTGGCTCGACCGCACGTCTACGCGACCTCGGCCTGCCGGTGATCGTCGCGATCACCTACGCGCGCAATACAAAAGCTGCAGGTTTTCTTCGAACCGCGGCCGCTCCGCTTTTCGCCACGGCCATAGCCGGTCTCGTTCTATTTTACGGCGGGCTCATTGTCGTCACCTCGGGAATGTACAAGGGAATCTGGTGACATGGCGGAGGGTATGCCCGATCTGATCCAACGGGCTGCGGCACGGTTGCAAAAGGCATCTGCTGCGACTGTCGCTTCCGTCGGAAAAACATGTGTCCAGGAGCGTCCCGCGGCCTCCGACTTACCGCCGCCGGCGAGCAAGATTGAGATGGCCCATTCCGGACTCGCGTTCAGGCAGCGCGTTGTCACGGTGAGCCCCACCACCCTGGCGGCAAACGGGATCGTTCTTCCCGGCTCGGGATTTTCTCGGACTGTGGAGGAGTTCCGCGCCATCAAGAGGCACGTTCTGGCGAACGCGCTGCGAGCTCGCGGTGCCCCCAGCGCGGGGGTCAACCGCATCATCCTGGTCACCAGCGCCAAGCCTGGCGACGGTAAGACATTCGCGGCGATCAATCTCGCGCTCGCGCTCGCCTATGAGAAGGACACGCGCGTCCTGCTCATGGACGCCGATGCCTACCGCCAATCGCTATTGACGTATCTCGGAATTTCGGCAGACGGGGGATGGATTGATCTCGTTTCCCGCGCATCCGTCACGCCGGTCGATCTGATGCTTCAGACGAACGTGCCAAACCTCTCGGTGCTCCCTGCAGGCAAGGAGCGCGTCGAAATTCCGGAGCTCATGTCGAGCCGGCATTTGAAGGAGCTGCTGGACGCGTTGGTTCGTGAGGATCCAGGCCGCTATATCATCATCGATTCGCTGCCCTGTCTGACGAGCACAGAGCCGTCGATCCTGGCCGCGCTGGCGGGTCAAACGCTGTTCGTCGTAGCGGCGCATCAAACGAGCCGCGAAGAAATCGAATCATCCTTGCGCCTCCTCAACGCGAGTCCAAGCGTGAATCTTATTCTCAACAAGGCGGAGCCTGTGCTGACCGAGCAGTTCAAAGGCCATGAATACGCGTATGGGTATCCGCAGTACGCTGATAAAGGCGCATCATCTGCCGTCAGTTAAGAGGGGCCGACCTGGTGCGCGTACACGGTCAACTGTGGAGGGGTGTAGCGGCTCCGCTGTTCTGTGCTCTTGCGCCGGTTTTGGGGAGCGGCGCGCAAGCGCAGACAGTCGATTATTTCTCGACCCCGTGGATCATTTCGCCGGCGCCACCCAATGCAAGCAATGGCCAAGCCAACGGCTTGCCTGCGGGCAACAGATCGCCAGGCGCCCATTCGGATCTCTATGCGCAGGTGACGGCCCAAGCCGCACAGAACGCTCCGCCCTGGGGCCTCACCGAGAATATCGGAATCGACGAGATCGCAACGGATAACGTCGGAGAGACAGAAAACAACCGCGTGGCCGATCTCAGCTCCCTGTTTTCCGCAGGAGCGGTCGCCACCGCCGATTCGACCCGCCTCAACGGTATCCTTTCCGTCACCGGCCTTTACCGCCGCAATATCAAGGACACCGGTTTGGATGGGTTTTCGGGATACGGCTACGCAAACGGTCAGGCGGTGATCATCCCCGCCTCGTTTTATTTCAGCATTCATGGCCTTATGGACGATCTCTCCCGCGAAGGCGGAGGCGTTCAAAATGCACTTGTGCAGACTCCTCAGGACACCCACACTTACTCGATCAGCGGATCGCCAATCCTTTCCAGCCGCATCGGCGACATTGGTCTCAATGTTGCGCGCTACCAGATCGGCCAGGTCTGGTTTGACAACAATACGGGCGCCATCGAGACTCCCGGATTTAATATCGGCCCGATCTCGTCTTCGACGGATCAGAACGCCCGCGAAGATTTCAAGATGGCGGGCACGATCTTTCCGCGCCTGATGAGTGACGTATCGCTGAGCGGAATGGAAAACGACAGCGGCGCGCTCGGGTCGGGCGACTTCACGCGTGTCAACGGCGAATTGATCAACGAATTCGAAGTGACGCGCTATGCCTCTGCGATAGGCGGTGCGGGCTATGAGCGGCTGAATGACAATGTGTCTCCCGATATCGACGGCGAGGGGCCGGTGTGGGACATCGGTACCCGCCTGCGGCCCAACGCCGATTCCTTCGTCCTGCTCACCTATGGCCGCCATGATCTGAAGTCCGATTTCGCCGGCGAGCTTTCATGGCGGTTGACGGATTTGACCAATATTTATGCCGCCTACACCGATTCCATTTCCAATTCGCAGCAATCCGTTATCGGCAACACCGACGCTTCGCAGGTGGGACCGGAGGGTGCCGTGTCCGGCGTGACGTTCGATCAAAGCACACTCATCGGTACGCTCGACGATGCGGCCCTGAATGCGGGTCCTGGCGAGGAAGCTGGCGGATCGCCCCTGGGCGTTCCGCTGACGGATATCAACAGCGCGCTCCCGCTGCAGAATGGCCTCTTCCGCATCAAATCGTTCCGGGCGACGGGGCGGACCAGTCTCGACGACGATTCGCTCTCGCTCACGCTTTATCACATGCAGAGCACGCAGTTGACCGGGACCGGTCAGTTCGGCGAACAGGTGGGAAGCGTGGTGTCGACGGAAGGTGGTACGCTTTCTTGGTACCGCACGTTTTCGTATGATTTGTCTGGTCTCGCGTCAGCCGGGTATGGTCGCTCCAATAGCGGCGACGCCGATACATATAGTGCCGCGCTCAGATTGACCCAGACTTTGTCGGAGTCTCTTTCGGCGGTCGTTAGCTACAATTTCATTTACCGTGACGCACATCCAAGCTCGGGCGGCTATCTTCAGAACGCAATCACGATCGGGTTGCATAAGACGTTTGATTGAGCCGGGCTCCATGTACGAAAGCTATTATTCCCTCAGCGACATGCCGTTCCAGCTCACGCCGGATTGCCGTTTCTTTTTCGGCAGCCAGGAACACAGGAAGGCCATGGCTTTCCTGCAATATGGCATCGCCCAGCAGGAAGGCTTCGTCGTAGTGACGGGCGAGATCGGCGCGGGCAAGACCACGCTCGTCGAACATCTACTGACGAACCTGGATCCCTCCAAGCATGTCGCGGGGCGGGTCGTGACGACTCAGCTCGACGGTTATGACATCCTGTGCATGATCGCCGGCGCATTCGGCATCGCCAGTGAGGACATCGATAAGGGCACGTTGATCAGCCGGATCAAACAGCTGTTCGCCGGCCTCCAGGCTCAGGGCAAGCACCCTCTTGTGATCGTCGACGAAGCGCAGAGCCTGACCACAGAGGCCATCGAAGAGCTGCGCATGCTTTCGAATTTGACGCTGGGCGCGCGAGCGCCGTTTCAGGGCATCTTGCTTGGTCAACCCGAATTTCGCGCCACACTATCCGGACCTCATTTGCGGCAGTTCCGGCAGCGCGTCATCGCGTCTTGCCATCTGGATGCCCTGGGAGCTGACGATACGAAGCGATATATCGAGCATCGCCTAACGCGCGTGGGATGGTCCAACGATCCGCACTTTTCCGATAGCGCATTCGAGGAAATCTACCGGCGAACTGACGGCATTCCAAGGCGCATAAACACGCTGTGCTCGCGGCTTTTGTTGCTTGGATATCTGGAAGAAAAGCATGCGATCGATGCAGACGAGGTCGTCAGCGTGGCGCGCGAGATGGCAAGCGAGCTCGGGCCGCTGACGCCGGATCGTGTGGACGTGGGGCTCGTCGATCCTTACTGGGATGCCGCTGCCAACGGAGGTCAACGAGGTCACGAGGATTTGCAGCCGCGCCTTGCGCGCGTCGAACGCGCGACCGAGCGTCATGACAAAGCGATCAATCGCGTGCTCGATCTGGCCCTCAAATATCTGCCGGCGCAGGGCTCCAAATGACGCTGCTGGCAGACGCGCCGCCGCCCGACAATCGCATCGTCCCGATTGCACGTCAGGAGAGGCCAGGCGTGGGGCTCGTCAACGCCTTGTCGGTTGACGTGGAAGATTATTTTCAGGTGGAAGCGTTCAAATCCGTCGTCGATCGCACCAGCTGGGATCATCATCCCGCTCGCGTCGCGGAGAACACCGCGCGCCTGCTTGACCTGTTCGCGAGTGCCGATGCACGGGCGACATTCTTTGTTCTGGGCTGGGTCGCTGAACGCTTTCCTGCCATCGTCCAGCGCATCAAGGCGCACGGACACGAGATCGCCAGTCACGGCTATGCCCATGAGCTCGCGCATGCCCAGACGCGCAACGAGTTCCGCGCGGATGTGCGCCGCGCCAGGAGCATGCTGGAGGATCTGTCCGGCGATCGCGTGCGTGGCTTCCGCGCGCCGACGTTCTCCATCGGGGGCGCCAATTGGTGGGCCTACGAGATATTGGCCGAAGAAGGCTATGAATACAGCTCGAGCGTCTATCCGATTTCGCACGATCTTTATGGCATGCCTGGCGCGCCGAGGGGGCCGTTCCGGCCGATGGATGGTCACGCGTTTCTGGAAATACCGGTCGCGACCGTGCGGCTGTTCAACAAGAATCGCCCCTGCGGCGGCGGCGGCTGGTTTCGGCTTCTTCCTTATGAGGTGTCGCGCTGGTGCATTCGTCGCGTTAATCGCATAGATGGCATGCCTTGCGTATTCTATTGCCATCCTTGGGAAATCGACGTGGAACAGCCGCGCCTGTCGCAAGCCTCGCTGAAATCGCGGTTTCGTCATTACGTCAATATCGGCGCGATGGAGCGGCGTATCGCACGGTTGCTTCGGGATTTTGCGTGGGGTCGGATCGACGAAATCTATCTGGGATCCTGCGCGACGCGCACCCGTGAGCGCAACAATTGAATGGGAGCGTCACCCTGCTCGAGCCGGCCGAAGGGCCGGCTTGGGACGCATTTGTGAGAGAATCGCCATCGGCGACCTTCTTTCATCTTTCGGGCTGGAGGCGGGTGATCGAGACGGCTTTCGGCCACAGGACATTTTATCTTGTCGCACGGCGCAGAGGGGAAATCTGCGGTGTGCTCCCACTCACCCAGGTGAAGAGCCTGCTGTTCGGGAATTCGCTTATTTCCAACGCGTTCTGCGTGCAGGGCGGCATCATCGCCGATGACGCAGCGACCTACTCGACGCTGGAAGCCGAAGCGATCAGGATTGCAACGGAACTGAAGGTTGGCTGTATCGAGTTCCGTTCGCAGGACTGCACGGAGCCTCGCTGGCAGATGAGGACCGGATTGTACGCGACGTTTCGCCGGCAGATCGCGCCCGATATTGAAGCAGGTATGAAAGCCATCCCACGCAAGCAGAGAGCGGTCGTTCGCAAAGGTATCGCCAGCGGGCTGCGCGCGGAAATCGACGAGAATGTCGAACGGCTTCACGATATTTACGCGCAGAGCGTTCGCCAGCTGGGAACGCCTGTCTTTTCGGCGCGCTATTTTCAGCTGCTGAAGGATGAGTTTGGCCAGGCGTGCGAAATATTGACCGTCGTTCGCGAGTCGCGCCCGATCGCGTCGGTGCTGAGTTTCTATTTTCGCGACGCAGTGCTGCCCTACTATGGCGGGGGGTTGCAGGAAGCGCGCGTCCTCGGCGGCAACGACTTCATGTATTGGGAGCTTATGCGCCGGGCCTGCGAACGCGGCTTTCGCGTCTTCGACTTCGGGCGAAGCAAGATCGGAACAGGATCGTACGAATTCAAGCGAAACTGGGGATTCGAGCCAACGCCACTCGGTTATGCGTTCTATTTGGTAAATTCCCGCGATATCCCCGACAACAACCCTCTAAACTCCAAATACAAGGTCGCAATCGGCCTATGGCGCCGGCTGCCGCTCTCCCTCACCAAGATTCTCGGTCCCCTCATCGTGCGTTCGATCGGGTGAAGAGAGTGCAGGATCTGCTTTTCCTCGCCCATCGAATCCCATTCCCGCCGAACAAGGGCGACAAGATTCGCTCCTTCCACATTCTTCGTCATCTCGCGTCCCGTTTCAAAGTCCATTTGGGATGTTTCTGCGACGAGGCAGCGGACCAACGTCACATTGCGCCGTTGCGCGAGCTCTGTTCAGAAGTGTTTTGCCTTCCGCTCGGTCGAACGCAAATAGCGATGCGGAGCTTGCGGGCGGTTGCCCTCGGAAAATCGATATCCGAGGCGAGTTACCGGGACCGGCGGATGAGCGCATGGATCCGTGACACGCTCGGCAAGCATGAGATTAAAGATATTTTTGTGTTCTGCTCCGCGATGGCACCGTACGTCCTCGGGTGCTGTTCCGACCGGCGCGTCGTGATTGACATCGTCGATCTCGATTCCGCGAAATGGGAAGCTTATGCGCGTTCGGCGCCGTGGCCCTTGAGCACACTTTATCGTTTCGAACAGCGGAATGTGTTCTTGCTCGAAAGGCAGGCGGCAGCAGCGTGCGATCGCGCCCTGTTCGTCTCGAAAGCCGAGGCGAACGCATTCCTGAACCTCGCGCCCGAACTGTCCGGTCGGGTCGAATATCTGGAAAACGGCGTTGATCTCGATCGGTTCGATCCGGCGCATGTTTTTCCCAACCCGTTTGGGAAGGGAAAGTCTACCATCGTGTTCACGGGCGCAATGAACTACCGCCCCAATGTCGATGCGGTTGTCTGGTTTGTGCAGGAAGCGTTTCCCGCTATCCGGCGCACGCATGCCGGCGCGGAATTCTGGATCGTCGGAGCAAATCCGACTGCCTCGGTCCGCCGCCTTTCCCGGCAAGCCGGCGTCCGCGTTACAGGTGCGGTATCTGACGTGCGGCCCTATATTGCGAACGCGGACTGCGCGGTCGCGCCGTTGCGCCTCGGCCGGGGCGTTCAGAACAAGGTGCTCGAAGCCATGGCAATGGCTAAACCGGTCGTTTTGACGCTCGCCGCCCATGAAGGCTTGAACGCGATCCCGGGAGAAGAGGTGCTTCTGGCAAACAGCGGTTGGGATTTTGCCCGATGCGTGTCGGACGTGCTTTCCGGCCAGTGGAATGAAATGGGTCGCGCCGCGCGCGCCCGCGTGGAGCTGGACCATCGCTGGCCGCAGAACTTGAACGTCCTAGATCAGCTCTTTCCGCAGCCGCCGGCGCCCGCAGCGGCACAGCCTGAGGTTGGGTCCGCCCCATGGATCTAACCGGAGTCATGCCGTGACAGAAGCTTTTCGTTTCACGGCTCTCGCCCGGCTCCACGAGAGTGACTGGAAAGCGGCGATCGCGAGCGCGGCAACCGTTCTGTTCCTTGTGTTGTTTGGCGCATTGTTTCATGGCGCGGCCAATGGCGCCTTCCAAGTCTGGGTAGTCTCGCCGGCTTTCAATCATTGCTTTCTCGTATTGCCCCTCAGTCTCTTCATGATCTGGCAGCGGCGCAGCACACTCGTGGGGGCAGGCGTTGTGCCCGATATGCGTGCCACATTTGTAATGCTCGGCCTCTCCGTCGCGTGGCTTATCACATCGCTCGCCAGCATTCTTGAAGTCGAGCAGTTCGTCGTCGTAACCATGGTCCAGGCGGCACTATTCGGCGTGCTGGGATTGCCGTTTTACAAGAGATTGGCGGCGCCGTTTCTCTATCTCTATTTTTTGGTGCCGAGTGGCACAGAGCTCATTCCCGCGCTACAGGCATTCACAGCGCAATTTGCCGTCTTGGGGCTTCATGTTCTCGGCATCCCCGTGTTTTCGACCGGTGCGGTGATTGAGATACCGGCCGGGACATTCGCCGTCGCGGAAGCGTGTGCGGGCCTCAGGTTTCTCATTGCCGCAGTCGCTTTTGGGGTGTTCTTCGCCGTCGTCACCTATCGGAGTTGGTTGCGGCGCACTGCGTTCATCGCCGTGTCTATCGTCGTCCCTGTGATCGCTAACGGCTTCCGCGCGCTTGGATTGATCGCGGCCGCGCAATGGGTCGGCAGTCCAACCGCGGTGCTCGCGGATCATATTATCTATGGCTGGATTTTCTTCTCGCTGGTTCTCGTGATGCTCGTCATCATCGGACAGCTGTTTTCCGATCGGCGCGATCACGACGACGCGCTGCCATCCGTGCCAATCCATCCCGTAGCCCACGCAAATCTTGCGCCGCGGATCGCGCTTGTGGCGCTTGCGTGTTTTCTTGCGGCAGCGGCGGGACCCGCCACTGATTCTTTCCTGGTCGCGCCACGGATGCTCCTCGTACCGCAATCGGCGCCGCGCGTCGCGCTGCCTTGGCGGAAAGCCCGCGCGGCACCCGGCTGGAGACCGGTGATTTTGGGACCCACGCGCAGCTTTTTGGACACGTTCGTCGATGGTCCGTACAGAATTGACAGGTTTATCGCGCTCAACGGCGTGCAGGGCGGCGGCAACAGTGTTGTTCGCGCGGACAATCGCGCCGCAAACGAACAGTTGTGGAGCTTTGATTCAGCGAATTACGGAACTCTCTCGCTGAACGGGCACGCTGTTCCCGTGCGCGTCACGACCTGGCTCAAGGGCACGGAGAAGCGGATCGTCTGGACATTCTATGTCGTGAACGGACGCGCGGTCTCAAGCCTTTGGAGCGCGAAGTTGAATCAGCTCTATGCCTCTCTGACGGACAGCAAATGCGTCCCAGCTTATGTGGCCCTTTCGACAGAGGTTGCCGACGAGTCTGCGGGCGCGAGGGCGGCGGCACGCCTGCTCGCCGCGACCGAGCCTCTAGGCTCCTATCTTTGCGGACCTATGATAACGCAAACGCCTCGATAAGACGGAACAGAAGGAAGTAGCACGCCGCGGAAACGGATGTGCTGGCAGCGTGCATGGGTAAATTAACTATCATTCGCCGTTGATCACCTTTTCGTTGCTATCGACGCTATAATTTTTTATATTTTCGATTATTGGGTTTGGGGAGGGGGGATGCGTCGCATTCTTGGCCACCACGTGGCCACATCTTGGCTTGTGTTTGGAGTTCTGGAAGCCTCGGTGATGGTGGCAGGATGCTGCGCAGCGCTTTATTATCGCTTTTCCGGCTCGCCCTCTTTCGCCAACCCCGTGCTGTCTTTCGCGACAGTTCTCTCGTTCGGGGTCGTCGCCCTCATGCATTCCGGTGGACTCTACGATGGCGAAGCGGCGCTCAATCTCACGCGGGCCCGGCGGTGCATCGCGGCGATCACGGCGCCGATTTTCGCCCTTGCGGTCGGAACGACCGGAGAGCTTGCCAAACTGCCGCTGTCGAAGAACGGCAAAGCGGAAGAGGCACGCGCGCTCGTCGAGAAGCTGCTGAAATCGAACGCCGCGCCCGACATGGCGCCGCAGCTGAAAGCGCTTCTCGCCCAGCTCGGACCGAGCCATAGATGACGCGGCGTGGCGGGCTGCACCACTCGCCTGCGGCACTGAAAATCCTTCATGTGTTCGATCATTCACTTCCCATGCTCAGCGGTTACTCGGTTCGTAGCGCGGCCATTCTTCGAGAGCAGCGTCGTCGAGGCTGGAGCACGGTTCATTTGACCACGCCCAAGCATACTGCCGCGGGACCTTCGCCCGAGCACGTGAACGATCTGATCTTCTATCGGTCTAGCCCACTGTCGCCTATCGCCGGCGGCGCGCCGGTGCTTCGCGAGTTCGCACTCATTCGGTGCGTTGCGCGCGAAATTGAGCGCGTTGCGAAGATCGAGCTGCCGGATATTCTGCACGCGCACTCGCCGGCGTTGAACGGCATTGCTGCCTTGCTCGCAGCGCGGCGATTGCGGCTCCCGGTGGTCTACGAAGTTCGCGCATTCTGGGAGGACGCGGCAGTTGATCTCGGAACCGCTACGGAAGGTGGGACGCGTTACCGACTGACCAGGGCAATCGAAACCTTGGCCCTGCGCAACTGCGATGCAGCCGTAACGATCTGTGAAGGGCTTCGCCGCGATATCGTCGCACGGGGCATTTTGCCTGAAAAGATCACCGTGATCGCCAACGGCGTGAGGGTCGAAGATTTCCCGTTCCACAGCGATCCAGATACGGCGCTCAGGAGTTCTCTGGGGCTCGAGGGGCGAATCGTGTTCGGCTTTTTGGGTTCCTTCTATGGCTATGAGGGGCTAGACCTGCTCTTGTCGGCGTGGCCGGCGATGCTGCAGCGACAGCCGAACATCGTACTCTTACTTGTCGGGGGGGGACCGGTTGAAGAGGCGCTCAAAGAACAGGCGCAAAAATTGCGGCTGGGTGACAGTGTGCGTTTTCCGGGCCGCATTCCGCACGAAAAAATTCACGAATATTACAATGCGATCGACATCTTCGTGTATCCGCGCCACCGCATGCGTCTGACGGACACGGTGACCCCCTTGAAGCCCCTCGAAGCAATGGCGCAGGGCGGTGTGGTGCTAGCATCGGATGTCGGAGGCCATCGCGAATTGGTCGTCGACGGCGAAACCGGGCGGCTGTTCAGAGCCGACGACAGGGACGCGCTTGCCGGCGCCGCTCTGAAACTCATTGAGGACCGTGCAGCATGGGCGGAGATGCGGCGCAAGGCTCGGGAATTTGTCGAACGCGAACGGACCTGGACGGCGACGACGGCGGGATACGGAGAACTCTACGCACGTGCAATCCATGTGCGGCGAAAGCACCTTGGGCAGCTTTGAATTCGCCGCAATCCCTACGTCGGCTCAGCCCGAACTTTTCGAGTAACACAACCGCATTCCCTAGAAAGTATCGATTCTTCGTCAAAATCGCGCAACAATGCTCGGTATCGTGACCGAAGGGAGGCTTCGGGTCAGGAGGGGCTTAGAACACTCGTGCCCGACGCGGAATCTCGAAAGGGACAATGAAGAAAATTCTGGCAGTAGTTGGTACGCGCCCTGAGGCCATCAAAATGGCGCCGTTGATTTCGCGCCTCCGCGGCACGCCGGGATTTCACGTGACCGTTTGTTCGACCGGACAACATCACGAGATGATCAGGCAGGTCTTTAGTCTATTCTCCATCACACCGGACGTGGACCTGGAGGTCATGCAGCCGAACCAGAAGCTGAGCGAGTTGACGGCGCGTGTTTTGACTGGAATTGACGCTGCGATCGCGAATGTTCGGCCCGACCGGGTGCTCGTGCACGGCGACACGACGACGACGATGGCCGCCACGCTATCGGCATTCTACCAGCGAATTCCCGTCGGACATGTCGAAGCGGGATTGCGCACGGGCAACATCTACGCGCCATGGCCTGAAGAAATAAATCGAAAGGTCACCGATGCGATCGCCGACCGGCTGTACGCGCCGACGCCCGCCGCCCGCGACAACTTATTGCGCGAAGGAGCGATTGAGACAAGTATTGTGGTGACGGGCAACACCGTCATCGACGCGCTTCTCGACGTTCTCCACGGGCCGCTTAGCCAGCCGGCCGTTCAGAACGAGCTAATGGCGCGCTTTCCGTTTCTCGCGACAGATCGGAAGACGATTCTCGTGACTTGCCACCGTCGCGAAAGCTATGGCGAAGGATTCCGCGATATCTGTGCGGCACTCGCGGCACTTGCGCGGCGCCGGGATGTCCAGATCGTGTTTCCGGTGCATCGCAATCCAAATGTGCGCGCTGTGTTCTCGTCGCTCGACAAACTGCCAAACGTGCAGCTGATCGATCCGCTCGACTACCTGGAATTTGTCTTCCTATTGTCGAAATGCCACTTCGCTTTGACTGACAGCGGAGGAATCCAGGAAGAGGCTCCCACCCTGGGCAAACCAGTGCTGGTGCTGCGTGCGGTCACCGAGAGACCGGAGGCAGTCGTTGCGGGCACGGTGAAGCTTGTGGGAACCGACACCAGGCGAATTACCGATGCGGCCGGCGAGCTTCTGGACAGACCAGCCACGTATCTGGCAATGAGTATGGTCCACAATCCCTACGGCGACGGCAAGGCTTGCGACCGAATCATTTCATCATTGCTTGAGGAAATCTGATCATGGCCAGCTTTGACCTGCAGACCGTTTTCGCCGAACCTTCTGCAAAGCGCATCTCCGTATTCGGGCTGGGCTATGTCGGCCTTCCGGTGGCAGCGGCGCTGGCGAGCCGCGGTTTCGAAGTGATTGGCGTCGATATTTCTTCTCGCATTGTCGATGTGATCAACGCCGGCAAGATCCATATCGTGGAGCCGGATCTCGACATGGTGGTCCAGGCCGCGGTTTCCGCAGGCAAGCTGCGGGCGACCCTTGATCCGGAACCGGCGGACGTCTTCATCATTGCGGTCCCGACGCCGTTTACAGGTGACCATCAGCCGGACATGTCGAGCGTGCGCGAGGCGACCAACGCCATCGCGCCGCTGCTCAGCAAAGGTAACCTGATCATCCTGGAATCGACATCTCCGACGGGGACGACCGAGAATATCTGTTCCTGGATCGCAGAAACGCGGCCCGATCTCGTATTGCCCGATTCGGAACTCGACGACGCCGACATCCATGTTGCGCATTGTCCAGAGCGTGTGCTTCCGGGCAGAGTTTTGCGCGAACTGGTCGACAACGATCGGATCGTCGGCGGGATTTCGCCGCGCTGCGCCGCTTATGCGAGCGAACTTTATCGGACGTTCGTCCGAGGTGAAATTCATCTGACCAATGCGCGGACGGCGGAGCTCGCCAAACTGGCGGAGAACGCTTATCGCGACGTCAATATCGCCTTCGCGAATGAGTTGTCGATCATTTGTGACAGACTGGGCATCAATGTTTGGGAGATGATCAATCTGGCGAACAGGCACCCTCGCGTGCAAATCCTTGCGCCTGGCGCCGGAGTGGGCGGTCACTGCATTTCCATCGATCCCTGGTTCATCATCTCCGCCGCGCCGGAGGTAGCGAAAGTCATGCGTGCCGCGCGCGAGGTCAATGACAGCAAACCAAATTATGTCTGCGAAAAAGTCAAGGCGGCTGCCGCACGGCTGCGCCAGCCGGTGATTGCGTGCCTGGGCCTTTCCTACAAGGCTGATATCGACGATCTTCGCGCCAGCCCCGCATTGCATATCGTCGAGATGTTGGCGCAGGCGAATGTCGGCGAGCTTCTCGTCGTCGAGCCCAACCTGAAGCAGCTTCCTGCGAGCTTGCGAGAATTCGGTGGCGTGCGACAGACAGAGCTGCGGCAGGCACTTGCCGAGGCCGACATCGTTCTTCTTCTGGTGGATCATCGCCAGTTTCGACGGATCGATCGTGAAATGTTGAAACCGAAAATTACCATCGACACACGAGGCGTTTGGCGCTGAATACACGTTAAGCAGCTCGCTTCCTGACACCTCTATGGAAATACGCTTCGTCTGGCATGGCGCTCGCGCCGGTGGCGATGCACGAAGCGATGGCGACAATGCCCAAAGGCGGCGCAAGAAATGCATTGGAGTCGCGCAAATCATAAGTCAGTCGCAACGCGCAATCGGTTTGCCGGCTTTCGCGGCGCCTTCGCACGAAAATGCCCTGCGTTGAGCCAGGCTTACGGGTCGGTCCGAAAATAAGATTGGCCAATGGGATCAAGTGTAACGATGGCGCGCACCCGTGCGATTGTGTCATTGCTCAGCTCGTCGCGCCAGCGATTGGCGGCCCTGGCCGGGTCGCGGAAGACAGAGTAATATTCGCCCTCATGTTTCGCGGACAGACGAACAAACCGCTCTGTTTCCGGCGCCCAGTTGAGGCGCATTTGTTTGAATAACGATTTGACCTCGGTCGTTACATTGTTTGCCAGAGTTTCATATATGACAGTCGTCCCGCCGGCCGCACGGATGGCCGCATCGGCTTCCATGTTGGCCAGCAGCCAGGTCCAGGCATGTGTTTCAATTTCTTCCTGTTTGCCAAAGGAAGACGGGCTGAGGCCAATGCGGAGTGCGGATTGAGTCCGCAACAGGGCACCAAGACGCATCGGAGGTTCCATCACAGCCATTCTGGTGCCCCGAATCATGGAGCTTACATAGGCGCGTGGATCACGCAGGAGCAGGATGGGTTGCAATTCGTTGGCACAAGCTTTCAGGAACGCATTGGCTCGCCCATGCGCAGTAACGGACTTCACTACCGTCTTCATTGCGTGGTTCGCACGGAAGAAGTCCGGGATTTCGACGTGATTCGAGTCCAGTAGTCCGGCGCGTTCCAACCCTTTCGCGAGATAGATCAGGGCCCGACGCAGCTGTTCTGAGACGCTGCCACGATAGCGCTTCCGGAAAAATGGGCGTGTCCCGGTGGCACGCGCCGTGCGTGCGCCCGCCAGTCGATCAAGATAGGCGCGTGCAGCCTTTACCTGCGCGCAGGCGGGCTCGTCTTCAAACCAATAGGGCAGGAGATCGAGGCCCCGGTCGGCAATATCAGGCTCGTGCAAATAGAATACGTCAGGATGGCTATCGAATATCTTGCCAAGCCAAGTGGAGCCGCTGCGGGACAAACTGAAGATGAAAATCATTCGTTGCATCTGAATGGCCGGGATCCGGCAATCGGACTTTCAATGGGCCTACGTCTACAAACCAGGAATACTTCGGGGTGCAAATTCACGCGAACTGCAGATTCGATGTGACCTGGTGAACTCTAGAGCATAGAAGCACTTAAAGGAACCCGATATTAATGTTACTGCTAAAGCGGTCGCCACGAAGAAGGGGTCACTGCGAGAGAAGGTGGCTATATCAGCGTATTCTTTAGACAGCCGGAGATTGGAGTATTCCGTACAAAGTTGCGGCCATAGTCGAATGAGTGCTCGGCTGACAATTGGATCGGTGCGCCAAGGTAGGTATTCGCGAATCGCCGAGATCCTGCGGCCGGCTCGCTAAAATGGTACGGAGCTAGCATGTCATTGCCCGTTAGACACACTACGCTCTTCTGCGGTGCGCGGCTCGCAGAGCACAACGGTGAAGGAGCGGGCACCTTTCCTGCCTACGTGTCCATCCGTTGCGGTTGGTTGGATATGCCCTCGGCTTTGGAGTCGAATGTGGGCTCATGCGCGAATTAGTTCTGCTTGTCGCCATCGCCGGCGGGCTCGGCCTGACCGTTTTCTATCCCTTCGCAGGGGTCTTGCTGTGGGCGTGGTTCACCTGCATGGACCCTCACCAGGAGGCCTACGGGATTGTTGCCACACTGCCGCTCAATCTCGTGATCGCCTGCGTCACCTTGCTTGGCTTGCTGGTCTCGAAAGAGCGCAAGCGGCCGCCGGCGGACGCCACTTTTTACGCCGTCATGGCCTTTCTCGTCTGGTCGACGTTCAACACGTTTTTCGCCGTCGTTCCTGACGTCTCGTGGCCGATATGGAATCTGACGTGGAAAGTGTTTTTGCTGGGACTGGTGATCGCAATGTCGGCGACCAGCAAGGTTCGCATTCACGCGGTCGTATGGATCGTCGTCATTTCCTTGTTCTATTATGGAGTGAAAGGCGGCTTGTTCACGCTCGTGACGGGCGGTCACGCGCACGTGCTGGGGCCGTCCCAGAGTATTATCGGTGACAACAACCAGCTTGCCCTCGCACTTCTCATGTGTCTGCCATTGGCGAACTATCTTCGCCTACACTCTGAGAAAAAATGGGTCCGCTTTCTGCTCCTGGCAAGCATGGTCATTGTCTTCATATCGATTTTGGGGAGCTACTCTCGCGGGGCTTATTTGGCTCTCCTTGCTTTGGCTTTTGTGGCGTGGCTTCGTGCCCGAAACAAGCTGCTATATCCCATTCTGATTGTGGTTGTGGCCGTTCCGGCATTGTATTTCATGCCGCAGTCCTTCTACGATCGGCTGTATACGCTCGAGACGACCGACACCGACGCGTCGTTTCAGGGGCGCATCAAGGCGTGGCAGGTTGCCTATCACTATGCCGCCGAACATTTTCCGTTCGGCGCTGGTTTCTATGGGCCGCAACAGCCTCAAGTGTTCAACCAGTATTTTCCCGGCCAACCCACGCACGCGGCGCATAGCATTTTCTTTGAGGTGATGGGAGATAATGGCTTTACCGGTTTCGCGATCTATCTGGTGATCCTTGGCTTGGCCTTCTGGAATTGCTCCAGCATATTGCGTAGGGCGAGAGGCCAACCGGAATTTGCCTGGGCGCGCGATTTGGCAGCAATGATCCAGCTCACGCTGTTTGTTTTTTGCGTCGGCGGCGCGGCCTTAAGCATGGCGTATTACGATGTCTTTGCCATTTGCCTGGGTCTGCTCTCGGCATTGAAGCAACTGATCGGGCAACGAATGAGTCATAAGGAACCAGAACCAACCCCTGCCGTCCCAATGGTCGACGTAGCCAGCGAAAACGAATCGATATCCTGAATTGGGATTAGGTGGAGCGATGAGATCGTGGACCTTCGTTCCTCCGGAGTGCCAGCATACTGGGTACTGCGAGGGGATCGCAGAGTCATGCGCCGCTGTTCGGTGGAATTCGGGGCTGGAGGCGATTCGCCTTCTGTTCTTCCTTCCTGGCGTCATCGCCAGCCACACGCATCGCAAACAAGCCGTGTGTTCGTGTGCCGCGCTGCCGGAGATCATTCGTGATATACCAATGAATGACGAGAAACACTGCGATGATGGTGAGAAGGTAGTAGATGCCACCCATGATCGCGCGCCTTTTCATCCGACGAGACCATCCCAATTTTGCTTTCGGATTTCAAGACGTCGCCAATTGGAACTCGGTTGGACCCAAGAAGCTACCCGTCTCGCTGCGTCCTGGGGTCATGGAGGGGTCGTGGATGGGCATTGCCCGAAGAAACTGGATTAGATGCGAATGTTTTGCTGCCTGGCGAAAGCCCGTATAAACGCCCACGCCGCTTGGCTGGAGGGGCATCTAGCGGCCCACGGCCGCAAGGAGGAATGAGTTGTTCCGAAGGCGCACATTTCTTCTTGGAACCGCCGCGCTGGGCCTGGTGCAGCTGCGTGCGGCAATCCAATTGCACGCGCGGGCTTCTGAAAGCGAAAACTCGATCACGTTGAGCGATGCGTCGGGCGAGGGCGCCAGCGACTACCCACTACGGCTCGGGCGGCCGTTCGTCCAGGGCGAAATCGCTGGTGTGCCGCAAGCTCAGGTCGACGGGAGGGCCATCCCAACCCAGGCCGACATCAAGCTGCGCTGGCCCGATGGTTCGGTGAAGCACGCGATTCTGTCGTTCGTCGTGCCGCACATTCCGCGTAATGGGACATCCAAAATCTCCTTTGGAAGTGGAAATGTCGACAAAGGCGCGGGACTCAGCGCCGAGCAGATGCTCGATGCCGGGTTTGATTTCGATGCTGTTATCGCAATCACGCGCAATGGTCAGACGCAGCTCGCTTCTGCGCGCAGCATGTTAAAAAATCATGATTTTACTGTATGGTGTGAAGGGCCGGTTGCTACCACAATCCTGCTTGCCGACCATTCTGCCGCTAGGAAATACGATTTCGGCTTCGAACCGCTTCGGCCGCTCCGTCCGATTTTCCACGCGACCCTCTGGGCCGGCCTGCGCAAAGTTCAGGTGAGGACGATCGGCGAGAATTGCTGCACCGAATCGATGCAGGATATCTCTTATTCGCTGATCCTGAAATCGGGACTCGCAACACCTGCGGAAGTGTTCCGCCAGGACCATGTTCCGCACTACGCGGGCACGCGGTGGACCCATTCTTTCTGGATCGGGGGCGCGCCAAACTCTGCAATCGATGTCGATCACAATCTTGCTTACCTCGTGAAAACGTTTGCGTTTCCCAATTTCGATTCTGCTCTCGAAATACCAGAGTCCGTTATCGCGGACTCCTATGCGAAGTGGCAGAAGAAGCCCAGGAATCTCTACGATTCTGGCGGTTGGACGAAGGACATGGAAGACACTGGCGGACGTGACGACATTGGTCCATATACGTCACCGCAGGCAAAGTGGCTCTTCACGGGCGATCACCGTCTGTACGAGATTGTTTCGACGCAGGCTGATCTTGCTGGTGCCTGGCCGCTTCATGCTCGGGAGGGCAATCACGGGAAATGGTATGACACGGCGCATAAGGTTCCCGCTATTGGGCGCCCCCTATCGGTGTATGCGCGGCCAAGTCTTTGGCTCTTCGACGAGCGCGATGAGAGTAAGCCGGAAGATCGGGTGCAGATTGGGGGAGAACGGATCCTTTCGGGCACGATTCCTCCCCTTTTTGGGGGGTGGGCGCCCAATGGCGCTCACATACCGGATCCATACTCAGCACTTTATACTCTAACGGGCGATTATTTTGCGCTCGAACAGCTCCAATTGTGGGCGGCGTCTTCCGCTCTTAGTTACAATCCGTCCTACAGGGGGCCGGAGCCCTCGGGTGCTATTTTTGACCAGGTCAGGGGCAACGCTTGGGTTCTGCGGAATCGCGTACATGCCGCTTTCCTTTCGCCCGATAAATCACCGGAAAAGGAGTATTTCACGCTTTTGATCAACGACGCGATTGCGTTCTGGGAAGGCATGCACGACATTCGCGGGACCAGGTTCGAGAAATCTGCGATATGGAGTTTCGCGAAGACAAATCAATTGAATGTGTCGCCGCTGCATTTCTTTCGGGAAAATGTAGGAATACGTGCGAAGGACTTCGGAGAGCTGAAAGGGGGAAGTTTTGCCGCAGCTGCCCCCATGTGGATGCAATACATGCTGATCTTCGAATTGGGACGAGCCGGAGAGAAGGGATATCCTGTTGGCCCATTGTTATCCTGGACAGGGATTTTATTGACGTCCCAATTCAAAGAGCCAGACACGTACAGCCCATACAACGTTCAGCGTTACAACACTGCGGTGCGCAACAAGGATGGTGCGTTTTATCACACTTGGACCGAAACCCTGGCATCTTATCTGAATCCCAATCCACCAGTCCCAATCCGACCCGATGTCTGTGACGGTTATGCGGCTTACGCTTATGGCGCCTGCACAATGTTGACCAAAGAACCAGACGGTCTAGTAGCGTACAACTGGTTGCGACAGAACGTTTACCAGGCACACCGGGAGAAGTATGCCCAATGCCCCAAATGGCCGTTCTTGCCGCGACCCTAGTTGAATTCTCATTCCGAATGCACCAAGGAAACCAGAACTTTGATTTGATGCAAATGCGAGTTGTTGAAGGAAGGTGCCAGGCCTCCCGGCAATGGCGGCCCCTACGCAATTCCGGTGAAAATCCAAGGACCCAGGTCAAGCCGTTGATTAAGAACGGCCAAAAAGAGAGTGCTGAGAGTTGTTATCCCGGCAGATTTCACGATTGCAGTGTTTTTTTCACAGTCGGCGATGTCGGGCCGTGTTGAGGACCTCTCCGCTCCAGATTGTTCCGGCCGATCTCAAAATACTGAGCATGATCCGTCATGTTGATCTCGTCATGTATCTTGTCGCGGTGAAGTCCTTCTATCAGCGGATTGGATTCGGTGAGATCGTTCTGATCGACGATGGGACACTCCACCAGAATGACTACGAAATCATCGGTCATCATCTTGGCTCGCCCCAGATAATTCCTCTCGACCGGATTACGACCGACCCGTGTCCACGTGGAGGCTGTTGGGAAAGGCTCCTGAGCGTTGTGGATTTTTCCTCCAAGTACTTCGTCATTCAACTCGATTCGGACACGTTGACACGTGGCGAGATTCCCGAAGTTCTGGAATGCGTCAAGACAAACAGATCATTTGCTCTCGGCACTCAGACTGGAAGGGAGTTTGTTTCTTTGGCCGAAGCATCGGCGCGTGTGGGCACGACGCGAGGCTCACTTCACGTGCAAACTGAAGCGGAGAAGAACTTGCATCGCATCTCTAACTCCTCAACAAAGTACTACGTGCGAGCATCAGCGGGCTTCGCCGGTTTTGCAAAGGGAGCATTCTCGCGTGATCATGTAGTTGCTTTTTCACAATCTATGGCAGGCATAATCGGTGAGAAATGGAAAGAATGGGGTTCCGAGCAAGTCGCGTCGAATTACCTTGTTGCGAATTCTCCAATGCCAATAGTTCTGCCGTTCCCGAAATACCGATGCTTTCGTTCGCAAGTGGATCCGAGAAGCGCGGCCTTTCTCCATTTTGTGGGAACACACAGGTACGATCAGGGCGTATACACTCGAGAGAGTGAGTCGGTGATTCGTCGCTTGTGACTACGCAAACCTTGAGCACGAATTCTTGCATTAGAGTGAGGAGGAGGGTCATTTGAGCGGCCGCATACCAACGCTCCCGAACTTCCTGGTTATCGGAGCTGCAAAGGCAGGAACGACAAGCCTTCATGAATACCTAACGTTGCATCCGCAAATATTCATGGCGCGGTCAAAATCTCCAGCTTTCTTCGATCCGCGACTAAGATGGGATCTTGGAGTGGAATGGTATAAGTCGAACTTTGACGCTCGTTTCTCTATAAATGGTGAAGTATCACCGCAGTACACGCTCTTTCCGACTGTATCTGGCGTGCCTAAGAAAATTAGGGATATTTTGGGCGCCCCGAAGCTCATTTACTCGATTAGGGATCCGATTGATCGGTTGCTTTCAGAATATAGGGAAATTATGGATCAATGGCCAAGCCCGCGGCCTTTTGATGTCACTAACATAGAAACGGACTGGAAACAATCAATTCAAAGTAGCTGTTATTTCTTCCAATTGTCACAGTACCTGGAGTTTTTTCCCCGTAGGTCAATCTTTGTCATGCTTTTGGAACGATTAAAGTCGAACCCGAGGGTGGTTTTGAGGGAAATCTTTCGTTTTCTTGGTGTGGATGAAGACTTTCGATCGTCGACCTACGAGCGGCGGTTCAATGCAGGGGAGAATAAGAAATATATTGCTCCATGGTTCCAACTAATGGCACCGCAATTCTTGATCGAACAGATGAACACCCCTACTTGGCTGCCGTGGCCTGCGGCCAAGGTAACTCGATCAATCTCTCGCGTTGGCGGAAAGCTGATTGCGAGACCAGAAATCACAGCGGAGGATGATTTGCGACTTCAACAAATATTTCAGAATGATGTGTCGTCCTTACGAGAATTCTTGGGTGATCGTTTGCTGGAATGGCGCCCGTATCGTTGAAGTCAGCCAATCTCTCATCAGTGAGACGTTACCGCGCCGACACTGACTCAATGTGCGGGGGACGTGTACACGGGTGTTTCACGGGGAAGGATGTCCCAACCTGACTCGTTGTTGTCGATATACTGCGTCATCTGTTTGGGGTTCTGGCGGACGTTTACATCGACAAAGTTCCACGCGGCCATCCCGCCCGACCTCCACGTGGCTATCCCGCCCAGATGCCCCGTCAACATGGCAACAGCTCCTGTCGCGATGACCGCGTAATCGCCAGTGGCATCATCGAAATCTTGCACCGTCTGCACCTGCGAGTCGGGGGTCAATTCCTCCTGCACCTGATCCCAGTTCGTAAAGAGAGGTGGGTGGCCACTTGCCTCCTGCGGAATCACATATGAGGCAATCAGCTTCGGATTGTAGGTCGGATTGTCGATCTGATTTGTCCATTGCGGCGCCATCCAGGCGAGCAGCGCTGACGTTGGAAAGCCCATCTCCTGCGCGTTTCCCAGCGCGATCAATAGATAGCCTTGCTGCCACGGGGATTCCGCATAGGTTTGACCGTGTACAAATCCTGAACAATCCGAGCAGAGTTGTGTCTCATTTGCGCTGTACAGGAAAAAATGAAGCGGGGAGATATAGGGCCGGTGTGCTTCTGTATTGCCATATACCCAGGCCGGAGTAGTGTCGAGCAGCGGGTCGTAAATGCTGCGGGCTCCTTCCCATTCCGCGATCATGTCTCTCATGATGTCCTGAAAGTAGGCCTGCTCTGGAGAGCCGTCAGGTGAGAGGAAAGCCGCGCGCGCCCGATTGCGGAGCGCCCACGCGTCGCCGCGAACCTGATTGCCGAATCCCGCGATGACGGGCGAAGCCGTCCGCGCGACATCCGGGTAGTTAGCTGGAAGACTCGCGCTCGGGTTGATCGGTGTCATGAGCGCATTCGATGCTGCCCAGATCTGGAGTTCCTCCAGATAGAATGGATCGCCCGTGAGCATATAGGGGATGGAGAACGGATCGGGCTGGTGCGCGGTGTCGAATATCCATCCGAGACCTCCCTGGCTCGGCTGACCGGTCAGGGAGGGATGCGGTATCGACTCGGTATAGATGAGAATGCGATCGTGCTTGGCTTGACTGTCGAACAGCCATTCACTCGGGTATGCGAACATCGATAGCGGCAGTCCGATCGCCGGCATAGTTTGCGCGCGGTCATATTTGTCCGTGGGGTCGCCCTCGCGAACCATCAATTGCCACGAGCCGGCAAGATCGGCCTGTCTGATCGCCATCTGCCGGGCGCGCCAGTTCCCGCTGTAGAGCCAGTCCATCATCCAGCCGGGCTCGATGCCGATGTCAGGGCGACCGCCAGAATCCGGCATGCTCTTATCCCATTCCCCGGCGTCGTAGAGATCCTTCGGCAGACTCTGCCAACGGGAAAACCACTGCGCGATGACAGAGTCCGTGAACTGGGACTTGAGCGAAGGATCGAAATTGGGAATGAAACCGGTCGCGGAGAGATGTTGTATGTTGTAGTCGATGTCGATCTTCGGATCGGGTGCTCCGCCGATCCAGAATGTCTTGTTCCACGACGTTCCGGCATAGGTGGTGAATGTCTTCGTGTCGAGAGAGCCAGCGCGCGGGTTGGTGTAAACGGTCTGCGGAGAGCTGTTCCCGAGCGTTATCGTAAGCGCCGCCGTCACATCCTCGAGGTCCTGCGAATCCTCGTTTTCGCCAACTACCCGAACCTCGACCTTATTGAGCGAGGGCCAGAACGTGGCGATGAATTCGGGACGCACGGATTTGTAGGCATCGAAGCCGATATCGTATTTCCGCGCCGCCGAATTGTCGACGAGAATGATCGTGTCGGCGACGGAACCCGATGTCCAGTAGGTGTAGTCGCCATTGTGAAGCATATTGCGGGCGTCCGCGTAAGCGGTGTGTCCCTGCGCAAGCGAGAACGCGGCATCGAAGTCGAAGCTGGGACCGAGCATCATGTTTCTCGAGAGCCGCGGCTTGTTGTTCCCTGAAGGCTGATCGGCGAATGAAAGCGTGAGCGCACCCTTGGCCGGGATGGACGGAATCACGACGGAGATGACGGCGAATTTCACCGACTTGTCCGGATAGCGGTCCTTCACATCGGCCTGGGTAACAATGGGAGTGCCATTCACGAGCACCTGGGGAAAGTGCCGAATCTCGCCCTGTACGAATGGACGCCCGAATTGATAGGGGTAGTCCGTGACGGTGGTGTCCCCGGCGCGCGAGATCCTTATCGTGTCCGGCGGTTGAGCGCTCGCGGGTGAGGCGGCCGCGAGCGTACCGAGCAGAGCGGCGATTGCGGGAAGATACAGTTTGCAGACACCGGAGCGGGGGCGGATTTGCGATGATTTGGTCATGCGCAAACCTTGCAGCGCATGGCTTAACGAGTTCTATAGCCGCATGGTCGAAACCGATTTCTCGTAATTTCTTTCCTAACGAAGTGAGTCGAATATTTCCGGAAATTCACATCGGCAATAGGCGGTGATCGACCGCATCGGGCGTGTGCGGCCTGGGCATCGGCGCGTTCAGCGGCATTCCTTACATGTTAATGAAGGTTGCCAATGGCGCGCATTCCCGGAATAGCGCGGTACAACCGTCGCGATCCTCAATAAAATCAACCGGATTATGCGATATCCCTTCGCTGCTGAAACCTGCAAACTCTGCCACACTATCGAGCACACCTTCTGCCGCCTCAAAAATTTCCGCAGAATCGAAACACGCTACGACAGATGCGCTTGAAACTTCCTGGCCGGGCTCTGCATATTTACAGCCGTCTGATATTGGTGCAAGTGACTGGGGCCCCTGGCGATTCAATGGCGAAGAAAATAGATTAGGTTTCGAGCACTCCGTGGACTCCACGCCGGATACGACTCTACGAAACTTGAACGTCTGGCCACAATGAATTGTTGACTTTGCGAGCCGTCAGGATCGGCACTGCGGTTCGCGAAGGAAATCGGAAATGCACAGAAAGAGACCTACGCTTCCAAACCTTCTGATAATTGGGGCAATGAAGGCAGGAACGACAAGCCTTCAGCGATACCTCTCCCTGCATCTGCAGATTTTCATGTCGAAACGGAAAGAACTCAACTTTTTTGCCATGCGCATACCTTGGCGGGCTAGTCGTGCGGTACGTTGGGCGTTTCGGGTCGGCAGCAGTCTGGCTGGTAAGCCCGACCTGGGCCTCGAAGACGACCTTAGGCTTCAACGAATCCTAAAGCCGGATGTCATCGCCTTGCGAGCATTTCTTGGCGATGAACTACCGGAGTGGCGCCCTTATGCCTGATTCGCCCGCCGGCGCGGAGCCCAGCGTTTATCGGCATATGCTGGGCGGCTCTATGTGGACAATAGCGTTGCGCTGGGGTGTACGGCTGACGGGGCTCGTCGGTACGGTGATTCTCGCGCGCCTTTTGACGCCGGCAGACTACGGCATTGTGGCTATCGCGATGATCATAGTCGGGACAATCGAGGTCTTCAGTCAGACGGGACAATACGCCGCGATCATTCGCCACCCAACTCCCACACGCGAGCACTACGACTCTGCCTGGACGATCTCGCTCTTGTTGGGCCTCGGTCTGGGATTGATCATTTTGGCGGCGACACCGTTGACGGTCTGGTATTTTCGCGAACCTCGCGCCGGAGAGGTGGTCGTGATTCTCGCGTTTCGTACCATGCTGATGGGGTTCCAAAATATCGGCGTTGTGAATTTCCGAAGGCATTTGCAGTTTCGCAAGCTATTCTTGTTCAACATCTACCCAACGCTGATTTCATTTGTTGTAACGATCGCAAGTGCGTTCGTGCTCAGAAATTATTGGGCGCTGGTCATCGGCATCATGGCCCAGTACATATCGACCGTCGTGCTCAGTTATACGATGGAGCCCTTCCGGCCACATCTGTCCTTCGCCAAAGTCAGAGAGCTGTGGTCTTTCTCGATCTGGACTCTGGTGCGAAGCGTCGGCACATATATCAATTCGGAGATTGACAAGTTCGCCATAGGCGGCTTTGGCGGTGCAGCATTGATGGGACGTTACGACGTGGCCAATGACGTCGCGATCAGCCCGACCCAGGAGCTGATCAATCCCATGATCAGCGTCCTCTTCCCCGTAATGGCGACTGTTCAGGACGACTGGCAACGTCGGCGCGAGCTTTACCTGCGCGTGCTTTACTGGTCGGCGCTGATTTGTGCCTCGACCAGCATCGGTGTAGCCCTCGTCGCAAATGACATGGCAGATCTCGTCCTCGGATCGAAGTGGCATGATGTCAAACCACTCATGCCGTGGCTTGCTCTGTCCTTTGGCGTGCTGGGATTGAGCAACTCGGTCTACTCCGCCTTTGATACGATTGGCCGTCCGGATGTTTCGGCGCGGCTGCAATTGACGCGGCTTGCGGGACTCTCGCTGTGCATTTTTCCTGTGGCGTACTTGCTGCACGACCTGCGGGATATTGCGATCACGCGGTTTCTTGTAACGGTTGCCGTCGCGCCAGCTTTGTTCCTCGCTCTCGGAAGAGTCCTCCAGTTGCGGATGCGAGATTTTGTGGCGACGCTTTGGCGTCCATTGGTAGCCGGCCTCGCAATGGCAGCAGTCGTCTCAACCGGAAATATATATCTGCCTTTTACCGGGCCGCTGCGGCTTGTGCTTGATATCGGCGTGGGAAGCGCTGTCTTCGCCGTGACCCTCATGGCTCTCTGGTTTGCCAGCGAACGACCGTACGGTCCGGAAACCGAGGCGTGGAGCTGGCTAATGAAATTCCGGTCGGGAGGAAATTCGCCGAGCACGGTCGGGCCCGGAGCAGAGGTGGCGCCTTCCGAGCGCGATGCATAGATACCAACTCATCGAGAGCGGGAACGGCTTGTTCGTTTCATTATCGAATAAAGGCCAATCAACAGAATGGCCAGAGTGATGTCGATCAGGACGGCATATATTGTCAATGCTTCGAACGGCAGCACAAGCGTACGCCATGCAAAATCAAAACCAATTGCTGACACCGTAACAAACGCCACCATGGCCACGAACCGCCATGACAACCTTCGGCCTGTCCAGAACCACCGCTTCATTGCAGGCTGTTGCCTCTGTGGATGATCGTTTCGCCGCCAATCACGCGTTGGCGGACTTTGGCAGGAAGGACGACTTTGCCCGGCAGCTCCAGAACGACGGTGCTGCCAAGCAGCATGCGCCCTAAACGCTGGCCTTTGTCCAGCCGCTCACCGGCGTGCACCCAGACCTTGATACGGCTTGCCCAGTAGCTGGTGATCAATCTGACCTTCATCGTGCCAAGCGCAGTGTCGAGCGTAACGATCTGCTGGACGGGAGCGTCCTTGTCCTTGAGAAAAAACGATTTTTGCATCTCAGCCTTGCTATCGTTGCGGGAAAAATAAAGGCCTTCCTCCTCGACATCTTTGACCACGCCGGCGAAGGGCGTGCGGACGACATGCACGTCCCAGAAGGACAAACCGATGACGAGATAAGTGATGCCGTCGCGGAAAGCGATGTTCTGGATCACCCCATCAGCAGGAGAAACAAGGTTATCGCCTCGAGGGATGGTCCGTTGGGGATCGCGCGCGAAGAATTCCAGAAACCCGCTGTCGAAATTGCGCGTCTCGACCCACTGTTCGACCTGCAGCGTCGGCCAACGTTTGTTTGGCGGCAGCAAGGGCTTGATCAGCGGTGACGGGAATGGAAAGTTCAGCGCCAGCTGCATCAATGCGAAAATGCAGATGGCGATGATGCCGAGTTGAACCGCCAACGTTTGCTTTGCCAATGCGAACCTCCCCAACCTGCCAAGAATATCATAACCTGATTTCTCGAATCCAGACCCCGGCTGTCCATGATTCTCAACAACATATCGACTCTGGCGTCGTATCGCGGCGCGCGGAGCCGAATAAAGGGGTAATTCAGGCTCGTTCGTACAGGATCGTGCCGATAGCCTGCTCCAGCATGCGGGAGACGGTGCGGCCGGCGTGCGATCGTAGCGGATGCGCTTTCGCTGACGGCGCAATCAGGGCCGTGGGTTCGAGCGCCCCGAAGCCAGTCGTCGGTGCATCAGCTTTTCGCCCGCTCAACAGCTCGCAAAAACGTTCGAAACGACGAACCAGCAGCCGGTTCGCCCGGGTGCGGGCGCGGTTCAACAGCTCAAAACTGTGGCTCACGATCACAATGGCCCGGCGCTGTCGCGCCACGGATTGCGCGATTACCAGACGCAATTCGGAAATGGAATTGGCGCAAATCTGTGCCGGTCTGTCATGGCGCCAAAAGTCCCTGAAGGAAGCGATCGGCAGTTCGATCACGCCGTCGAGCGAAGTCGCATCAAGCAGTGGCCCGTTCGCGACGATGCGACAAGGACCCGCCAGATAGGAAATATTGTAGCTCGCATCATAGCGGATCCCCAGCGTTGCGAGCGCGCGCAGAGTGTCGTTGTTCGCTCCGTAATTGCCGGCTCGGAAAGCAAGCGGGGGCGGTGCACCTGCTTTGGTGAGGGCTTCCATCCCCATTTCCAGCAACCGATGTTGATCAGTGTAGCCGAAGTCGGCGATGCACTGGCCGCGGCGTCCATCGACCGGATCGCGCGCGATCCATTCCAACCATTCGGTATGCACATGGAGCTGAACTTCGTGGCCGCCGCACAGGATAGGTTCGATCACGCGCTTGAGCATGTCGAGTCCACAGACCTGCGCACACAGAGCTTCGACAAAAAAGACCGCCTTCAGTCCATGGGCGTTGAACTGATCCACTTGGTACGCGACGCCCCACTCGCCATCGGACACGCGGCCGAGGATAGCGGTCGAGAAATTGTCCATCCAGTTTACCCCACGCTGGTGCGCGGCAGGCGATAGCTCGGTATCTATTGTCAGCAGGACCGGTGTCATCGACTACTCCACCGCCAGATAAGCCCGGCACGGCGCGCGGCGAAGAATGCGACGGATTTGATCCAAACCAAGTCAATTGCGCACCGCGGCGCGACGCGAATGTTCCTATTGGGAAAGCCGCAGTTCGGCACGATTGGCATCGATCATAAATTTGCACGCCCAGTTAAGATATTGCCACCTGCCATACCAGCCATCTATGGGGAAGGAACCCTTGACCGCCCCACAGATTTCAGGAGGTCCGGTCGTAGCCATTGTACGACGGACAAATGCATTGGCGCTCTTTGCCACGCGTTTGTAGTCATCCCGATTGGTCAGGCCGGAAAGCACCAGTAGGCACTCCGCGATCTGAGAAGTACCGGTCAAACACACCCAATCGGCCGCAGGCTGCCATTGTTCCGTCAGCCGACCAGCCAATCTTCCGTCCGGCGCGAACGCCTGCAGCAACCCATTCGCGGTGCGGCACGCGGCATCAAGATACTGGCTCCGTTGCGTTGCGAGGTGGGCCTCGACAATTCCACGGAGTGCGTATCCTAGCGTGTGCGTCAACGGGCGCTCGGGATCGGTCAGGCAGCATTTTGGGAACCAACCGTTCTGCCGCTGATGGCCAAGAGCCCAGTCGACTTGCTTCATTGCCGCTTCCAGGTACCCGCGACTCGATTCGAGCGCTGCTGCCTTGAACAAGCCGAGCGCAACATGTGTCTCATAGACTTTCTCGCCGGGCGCCACGAATGGCGTGTCGTGTTTGCGCCAACAACCGTCGGAATCCTGAGTACGAACCAGCCAATCGGCCGCACGTTTCATCGGTTCGCGATAGCGCGCATCAATGCGCGTCCCCGCGGCAAGACCAATCAAGATCTGCCCGGTATCGAAGGTGGAGGGCAGGCGCGGCACTTGATCTACCATGCCGCCCTGAAATCCTCCCTCGGAAAACTGGATTGAGACGAGCCAGTCAAGCATGCGACGCGCTCGCTCATGGATGTGTTGTTTTCCAGTTTCCTCGCCGTACGCAATAAGGGTTTCCACGATGTAGCCAGTCGTCTCTGGGTAGGAACTCGACCATCCATCGACAAAGCTGTAGTGGCGGGCAACGCCGCCATCCGCTGTGCGCGAACAATCCTGGGCGCGCCCGAGCCACGCGATGCCGTCGTCCACGACGCGGGCAGGGCCCGGATCCGTGTCGGGCAGACCCATGGCGTCGCGCCGGCGCGCCCGCCGGGCCGGAGCGGGCAAGCCTGCCCATTCGAGCCAATGCTTCGCCTGAGCCTTGAAAAAGTTCATGGCGCGCTGACCGGCGGATCCTGCGATTTTCCGGCAGGGGATTTGGCGCGCGACGAGGAGAGCGCCCGGCGCCGCCCGCGGCATAAACGCCGCCGCAGAGGCGCGAGTTTCAGCACCACGAGGGGCATCGGATCGTCAATCCGAAAATATGCGTCCGAAACCCTTATCCCGGGCGCGAGTCGGCTCATCGGATCTGGCGCCCCCGCTCGCCTCGCTTGCGCATAGCCGTCGGGGTCGCGCCATGCGCGGGGCGGACTCGCCGGGATCGCGGGTGGAGGCGCCTCCCCCAATGCCATTCGATAGGCAGCAAGCGGGATGTTCACGCCGTTCAGCGCCGCGATTTCTTCCTGATAGTCCGTGCGGCCGACCGTCGGCTCGACCATGTAGAACCGGCCATCGCGGGTATCGCGCTTGTATTCCATGCTGCCGATGCCGACAAAACCCACCGCAGCGAAAAAGCGGTCGGTAAGCGCGATGAGTTCGGCGGAGGCCTCGGGCGCAGGCATGCAGCTCGCCGTTCCGCCCACAAGCGGTGGCCATTGGCAAACCTTGCGGCCGACGAATGACACGCTCGGTCCCCGATCCCCACGGTATTGAAGGCAAAAATAGACGTCGGAATCGCCCCCTTCGATCCATTCCTGCACGAGAATCTCATCGACGACTTCTTGCATCTGTGACCAAAGCCTACCGACCTCTTCCTCCGAATTTACTTTGTAGGCTTTGACAAAGCGGTTCGCATATCCTGCGTGCTTGTGCGGGGGTTTGAGCACGCAAGGAAACCGGAGGTCCCGCGTCGCTTCTGTTCCAAGCGCAGGCGTAACCCGAACGGCGCGCGGAATGGGGAAGCCAAGCCGCTCCGCCAGTGCTTGAAATCCGCACTTGTCCAACAATTCGGTCATCACAGCATGCGAGGGCATTGAGAACAGATACTTGCCGGCAAGCTTTTCTCGTTCAAGCGAGATGGTTGCTACACTCTCTTCATGTGTGAGAATGAGAAATGGGCGTTTCCCCAAACGCGGCTGCAGTTCAAGAAGTTCGCTGATGAACTCGGGTCCTGCGAGGGAGCTGATGCGGATCTTTCGAGGAAATCGGGTTGCTGCAGTTGGTTTGTCGAAATCGGTATCCAGCGCGACCGTCGGTACGCCGCCGCGGTGCAGCGCCCGGACCACACCAAGTCCATTGACATCTAGGCCGACGACTACTGCGGGGCTTACAAAATCGACAATAGCATCGCCCATCCATATTCACCGCTGCTCAAGTTAGATCAATTTCGGCCTACCAGGTCCCGTTGACAAGGCGCAAGCGCATCCCGATTGAAGCAGATTGGATGACGGCGAGCCGGCTGCGTACCGTTTCTTCGCCGCGAGTGGCGCCGCGCCCTGCAGTTCGGGTTCGTCGGAACGATGGCATAAGTTTGTGGAACGCGCGTCTTAGGATGGCACCGCTGTCATTGCCTGTGTCGGGTAGCTCCGCTGCACGTGTCTCGGCGGCAACCTCTGGGTTCTTCTACGCGAGCAATCCGTTCAACAGTCCTGCCACGGTCTGCGCCTGCGTCTTGGCGCTAAAGGTCTCCTCGAACCAAGGCGAAGCGTGGCACAGCTCAGGGGGCGAGCGCAAGAATTCCACTATTTGCTGATCGCCAATTGCCTCGGGCGTACCAGGAGCGATTGTCACATGGGGGATTCCGCTGCGGGCCAGTATGCGCTCCACCGGAGAGTTTTTCGGCGTGTACGCCAAAATGGGCTTGCCAGCCCGGACGTAGTCGAGAAGTTTCGAAGGTACTTGAAAAGATGCATTTCTCTCGTTCAAGTCGAGCAGGAGAAGATAGTTGGCTTGAGCAGCCTCCCGCAAGGCTTCCTGACGCGGGACCATTCGGTTGTCGAATTCCAGCCTTCCGCTCTGGCACATTCGATCGAACAGGGGCCGCTGGTCGGCAAGTATCTTGGAATCGATCGGGCCAACCAGTCTTAGACGGATGGCTGACGCATCCACCCGCAATCGTTCGAGCGTCGTCAATAGCGATCCAGGATGACGCCCGCCGTACAAGCCACCTATATGGGCGAGCACGCGATACGGGCGCTCGGGTGCCGGTCCGGGTCCGATTTCTTCGAGATGATCAAAACTGTTCCACAAAACTGAAATCTTCTTTTCCCATTGCGGGTATCGATTGCGCCAGGCCGCCGCGACAGTATCAGTATTCGCGACAAGCCGATCAGCATAACGAAAAATGCTGTATTCGATGAGCGCGTCGTAGGGGTATGCCCAGCGTCGAGTGCGGAAGGGATTGTCGCGGACGGGATCTTGGAAATCTGCGATCCACGGTAAGTCAAACCTGACTTTCAACCAAAGAGCGGCAAGGTGGGAGGCCAGAAACGGCGACGTGGAATAGATTGCGCTCACAGAATGAGCGCGTACGAGACGGGCGCCGGCCGTCGCAGCATGCGGAACCCAAGGCAGCCGGTCATTGTATGGCGCGCCGAATCGCATGAACCAGCGAGCGAGCGCCGACGCGAGCGAGATACCGGCGGTTACATCGGGTGCAGGAACACAATGGACAAACTGATGTTCAATCAAGGATACGTCTCTGCTCGAGGCGACCACGATCGGCTGGTACCCATTCTCGGGCAGGTATCGATAAAGCTGTCCGGGACGAGCAGCGGCTGCCATATTGTCGGGCGGAAAAGTATAGGTCAGCAGTAGAAGACGGCGCATTATCAGAACTACGGTTGGCCGCGAACGCCGAACGGGCCATTGTGTTTAGGTTGACGTGAGAGCCCGTTACGAAAGAAGCGAAATACTTTTGCATTCAGACTCACTATGGGCAAAACCGCATGACAGTACCATCGCGTCAATCGAAACATTGGCTCCCATAAGATATTTTTGAACCTGCGCTCATATCCGAAGCGCTCGAGGTGTCTTCCCATAAATGCTTCGCAAACAAAGATTTTGTGCGCCGTCATTTCGCGTTTCCAGCGGTGGACGTCGGCCGGATTCGGTCTGTGAGTTAGCTTCCCGTGAATGTGCGCTTCCCGTGGAGGGACCAGACGACCGACGATTTCCTGCCACGACAGCATTTGCGGTTCAAACTGTTCGCCCAGAAAACTGCAGACATTCCGGACTGTTTTTTCGGTATCGAGCACCAAATCTTCGTAGCGTAGCTGGAAGATTCGAGTCGCCAAAGGTGAACATTTCCAGCGGGTATTATATTTCATCGCTTCAATCCAATCGCGCGCATTGTCGTGCAGCCAGGGCCCGTGCCACCGTAGCGCCTGGAATGATCTGGTTACATCACGTCCATCACGCAACAGATGAATGAATTGCGAGTCAGAAAACATATTTGCCAACTGCGGTATGATCTTGATGTAACCGGGCGTCTTGTCGCCCCATCGAAGCTTGTTTTCTCTTTCGAGATGTTTTCGATAGACGAATTCGACGACGTCGCGCAGAAAAGGCTTGTTGAGCTCAGCTATATTTCGCCGAAATGTGCATGCATCCAAATTCATGTCAGGCCACCGATAATGACTTGTCATAATTTGCCCGGCACGATCGACTTCACCCGAACTAAGGGGTCGATCAGTCTTCAATTGTTCCAGGAGTGGCAACAGATACCAAGATTCGGGCGGAATACAGAGCCGCGAATGTGTAGCCAATATCGCACGAAGCAGGGTTGATCCTGAACGTCCTGATCCGACGAGAAAAAATGGCGCGGAATTCACGATTTCGTTCTTCCGACGATGGCCTACAGCTCTTGTAGCAGCATGACGGAAATTATTGCACGATTGTTGTTTCCGCCAGATGCCGGTCTGAAATGGTCCTTCGCGGACCTCGGCTCTCCGGAAATCCAAATATTGGCGCGACCCTGTTCGGTCTCTTCATCACCCCGATCGCCGAGCCGATGAGCCTCGGCCTGCTCGGCAGCGGTTTGCTGGCTGCGGGTTGGTTCGGTCGGCGCTGGAGTAAGAAGGCGATCTGAGCTTCTGAACTCGGCATTTCAAGAGCCGGAGGAATGTGGAGGCGGTCTTGCCACCGGCCAGTCCTACACCCGTCATGGGCAAAGAGATTCCACTTACATTCGATCTGCCATCGGTTGCCCGCAAGAAATGGAGCGCGGGTTTCGATGGCGACCAGCTTTCGTCGGACGCTGGCGTTCTTCTGCTGCTCGGCGTGGAGAGGAGCTGCCGGCCGGCGACACGCATACGCAGATGCGCTGGTACTGGGAGGAAGGCCATTTTAACTGGGAGGAAGGCCATTTTAAAAGCATGCTTGGCGACCGACTTATCGCGCGCACGGCGGGGCATAGCGAGTATTTCGGAACGGTCCTGGGGGGCCCGGCGCAGGTGCCGCGGAATCGAGTGGCTTGGACGAAACCTTAGATCATCCTCACCCCCTTGCTCGCTGACCGCCGCTGATTGATCCACAACCCATCTGTCGGAAAAATTTACAACTTCTACCGGACGCACCGAGCGTTTACCGTGGATTTCCCAGTAAGCCTGGGTTGGCGCGGGCCTTGCTTCGGAGACGAAGCGGGCGGCCAGAGGGCCGGCGCGAGAGCATCTGTATTGCCTGACGCTGGGCGATCGTAGGGGAGTTCAGGATATGCGTTTTTCGAGAATTTCGGGATTGGCGGCGGCCGCGGCTCTGGCTGGCGCGGTTTTGAGCGTGGCGGCGCCCGCACGGGCAGACATCGTCTATACCTACCAGAACAACACCAATGACGGTTACGATGGCGACCCCTACACGACGGTCACGTTCAACGCGCCCGGGCCGACGAGCGGCGGCTACTCCTATCTCGCCGGCCAGTTCACCTTCTATAACGGCAGTACGCCCGTCGCGTACACCTGGTGCGTCGACGTTATGCATGACATCGCCAACACCGGCGATTTCAAGGAGACAGCTCCCGTTAAGAACGGCTTGAGCAGCAATATCGACAATGGCGGCGGAAACGGCGTGACCTTTCTGAGCTGGGCCACGCTCGGAAAGATGGGCTGGCTGGCGCAATACGGGGACACACATCTTGACCAATCGTCCGCCGTGCAGATTGCGATCTGGGAGATCGAATACGGCACAAACGTCATCCATTCCATCAGCGACGGCGGCGTCGCTTCCGAGGTTACTACGCTCCTCGGCGAATTTTCGAAGAAGAGCTATACGGGCGATTGGGATTTCCTTTGGCTCACGGAAAAGGAGTGCAACGACGACGTCTGCACGTATAATCAGGGACAAATCATGATGAATCCGTCGGCCGTTCCGGAGCCGGGCTCATTGCCATTGCTCGGCGTCGGCCTTCTTGGTCTCGCGGGCATGGCATGGCTGCGCCGGCGCCGTTCCGCCGGGCGGCTTGCCTGACCGTGTTTCTCTGTGACTCGGTAGCGGCGCCTTCGGGCGCCGCTTTTGTTTGGCAGCAGAAGTCCGTTCCGCTCCAGGCCGTTCAAGCTCCGGCCGAGTCGTCGCATCGCCTGAACAGCTCGCGCGCGATCGCTCCTCCGAACGCGCCGATCATGCCGCCGGCGACGACATCGCTCAGGAAATGCCAGTTGAGATCGACCAGCAGGAACGCCTCCATCTCGGCGGCGAGCACGAACAACCAGCGCCAGCGGGGATAACAAAGCCAGAGAACCGAAACCGCTGCCATCGTGAGTGCGGCCTCGCCGGACGGAAAGGCGGGGAAAGCGGCTTCGCGGCCCGCAAGCCAGTGAAATCCATAATCGTGCCGCTCGAGCCAGGCGTACGGACCCAGACGCCCGAACACAGGCTTCAACACGAGCTCGACCGCAGCCGCGGTCCAGATCACGCTGACGCTGCAGAGCGTCAGCACCCGCCAGAGACGCGGCGCCCTCATGCGAATACCCCGCCAGAACAAGCCGATCATGGGCAGCGCCAGGGCCACCGGGAGCATCGCGCCCGGAGAGGCGCCCACGATCCGTAATCCGCGCAGTTGGATCTCATGCGCCGCCGCAAACTCGGCGACCCCGCGGTCGACGAACAGGATCGAAAGAACGGCGAGCGCCGCGCAGACGGCCAACGCCACCACCCAGCAGAGCCCAGGACTGCGCATTGGCAAGCGGTCTTGAGAAGCCATCCGGTTCCAATTCAAACGGCACAATCAATCGAATTGCCAGATGCCGGCGCCGCGAATTCAGCCGGGCATCGTCTGGATGCAAAAAAAGGGGGAGCATCTCTGTTCCCCCCCGAATTCGTGAAAAATGCGATCGACTACGCTTTGGATGCCCGCTTGCGCCGGCGAATTGCGCCTACCGCGACAACGAGCCCGGTGCCGAGCAGCGCGAGAGACGCAGGCTCAGGAGCGGCGGTCGCCGGGGTAACGCTGACGTCGTCGAGGGTCCAGTAGCCGGGGTCGTTCCGCTCGAGAAACGTCACAGTATCGAGACCGGTGGCCAGAACGTCGAAAGTATACTTGACGTACCCCGAAGCGGCCGAATCCGTCAGAGCGCTGCCTGCGATCTGCACCCCGTTCCAATCCGCCTCAAAATAGCTGGGCCTGCCTCGCGGGATAGCCGAGGGCGACGTCAAGCCATCCTTGGTTGACAGCCGCCGCCGTGGCAATCGATTGCGGTGCATAGGCGCGAATTTCGTTGCCTTGCTGACGTTCGACCCGGATAGGCGAGCAAAGCCGGAGAAAAGACTGCACTCGCCATGGCGACCGCGGAGCACATGGTAACCCATGATCAGGATGCTCCCACCTTGATCGCGGAGCGCAGGTTGAATGGGCGGTGTCGTCTGCGAAGGCTTGGGCTGATGCGCAGTAGATGAGTCGGGTCATGTGTGGTCGCCATCGCTTGCCCGGAACCTCCGGATCAAGATGGGACGATCCGGGACCGTCGGGCTCTACGTCAATCCAAAGATGCAAAGCTCACGCCACGAAATACGGAAAGCCCCGGATCGCTCCGAGGCTTTCCAGGGCATGCAGTTCGGTCGTTCAGCACTGCACGATGAGGTGAAACTTGTAGTCGGCGGGCTGATGCACATTGTTCCCGAACGTCGAGACGTGAACGCTGTCCCCTGTTTTGGAGTGATTGGAGACCACGATCAAGCCGGGAATCGTCTGACGCGGAGCGGCAGGAAATGCTGACTGGATCGTAGACGCGGGCGCTGTGCAGACAGGCGTCCGCGCCTTTCTGGTGCGGTGCTTCTATGGATATTGAAAACAAACCGCTGGTGCCGGAGGTGAGAATCGAACTCACGACCTACCCCTTACCAAGGGGTTGCGCTACCACTACGCTACTCCGGCAAACCGCAAAGCGCGCGTCGAGGTCACGCGATAAGGCGGAGGCGCTGCTATAGCTCAAGGGTTGGAGGAGGAAAAGAGTGGCCCGGACCCCGTTCGCGGCGCGACAAAAACGGCTGGCGGCCGCGCTGAGACTCAACCTGAAGCGGCGCAAGTCCGGGACTGGTTCCGCAAGCAAGGCGCAGCGTTGCGCTTCACCGGCGAAGGCGGAGCGGGCGGGCTCTCAAGACGACGACACAAAACCGACGGGCGATCCGCCATCCAAAGCGCCTGTTTGACCGGGATGCCCGGCAGCCGCTTGATTCCCGGGCGAAGGCCGCTATCTGAACGCAATCCCGCGCGCTAAAAGGCTCGGCGGGCCCGCGCCTATTTTCCGGGCCTTGTCCCGAGAGGGGTCATGGATCGAATCCGAATTCACGGCGGCGCCAGGCTGAACGGCGAAATCGCCATCAGCGGCGCCAAGAACGCTGCGCTTCCCCTCATGGCGGCGTGCCTGTTGAGCGACGAGCCGCTCGTGCTCCGCAACGTCCCCCGCCTTGCCGACATCGATCTGATGGAGAAGCTGCTCCAGAGCTTCGGAGTCGCCGTTCATCACCGCAGCGGAGCTGTCGCGCTGTCGGCCGATGCCATCCGCAACACCACTGCCGTCTATGATCTGGTGCGCCAGATGCGCGCGAGCTTTCTCGTCCTCGGGCCGCTCGTCGCCCGGCGGGGCGAAGCCAGGGTTTCGCTTCCCGGCGGTTGCGCGATCGGCGCGCGGCCCGTCGATCTTCACCTGCGCGCGCTGCTTGCGCTTGGCGTGATGATCGAGCTGCGCGAGGGCTATGTCGTGGCAGGCGCCCCCGTCGGGCTCCGAGGCGCGCGCATCGAGTTTCCAGCCGTCTCGGTGGGCGCCACCGAGCACGCGCTGATGGCGGCCGTCCTCGCCAAGGGCGAAACGCTGCTCGTCAATGCCGCGCGCGAACCTGAAATCGAGGACCTCGGACGCTGCCTTCAGGCCATGGGCGCGCGCATCTCCGGACTGGGAGGCCCCTGCATCACGATCGAAGGCGTCGACGAATTGCACGGCGCCGAGCACCGCGTGTTGCCCGACCGCATCGAGACCGGCACCTATGCGCTGGCGGCGGCGATCGCGGGCGGCGACGTCGATCTTGTCGACACCGATTGCGACCTGATCGCCGCCGTGGTGCCGCTTCTCGAAGCCACAGGCGCGGAGATCGTGCCTAATAACCGCGGCTTGAAAGTGCGCCGCAATGGCGTTCGCCCGATCGCGGTCGATGTCGCAACGGCGCCGTTCCCCGCTTTTCCCACCGACCTGCAGGCGCAGTTCATGGCGCTGATGACGACGGCCGAAGGTGTCTCCCACATTCGCGAGACCATCTTCGAGAACCGGTTCATGCATGTTCCCGAACTTTCGCGCATGGGCGCGGACATCCGCATCGAGGGCGATACCGCCATCGTCACCGGCGTGGAGCGCCTGAAGGGCGCTCCGGTCATGGCGACCGACCTGCGGGCAAGCGTCAGCCTTGTCCTCGCGGGGCTCGCCGCGGAAGGCGAAACCATCGTCAATCGCGTCTATCATCTCGATCGTGGTTTCGAGCGGATCGAGGAAAAGCTGACCGGCGTCGGCGCGCGCATCGAGCGGCTCTCCGAATGACCGCCGCCAAAGTCACACTTGCGGCAGCCGACGCGGAGGATCTCGAAGCCATTTCCGCGCGCCTCCAGGATGCCGTGGCGCAGGTGAAGGATCTCGTGTTCCTGCCGAAATCGCGGCGCTTTGCCGGCCTCTTCAATCGCTTCAAATGGGAGAGCGCGGGAAAACACGGCGGCACCCGCGTGCGGACCGGGCTCCACATCGACGGCGTGCTGTCGGCCAGGGCCACGCACCTCAAACGCGGCAATCCCGACGCCGTGGCATCGCTGCTCGCGATCCGATTCTCGCCCGGATCCGGGGATGATCCCGGCGGCACGATCGAGCTCACTTTCGCGGGCGGCGGCGCGTTGCGGCTCGAAGTGGAATGCATCGCGGCCGAACTCACCGATCTCTCCGGCGAATGGCCAGCGCGCGGCCGCCCCGTGCACGAAATCGAGTCCTGAGCACGCGCGGAGTCTTTTCCTCCCCCACGTTGGGGGAGGTGCCGAGCGCAGCGAGGCGGAGGGGAGCGTCACGCGCCTCCACTTCCCCCCTCCGGCCCTTCGGGCCACCTCCCCCACGTTGGGGGAGGAAAGGTTGGTGTATAACCGGTATGGTTGACAATAGTGCCGATTTGGTATCTATTCCTCTCGCGATCTGAGGAGGAAGAAGCAATGCCAGCCGAATACGCGATGGGGTATCGCAAGCCGCCCGTCAGTGGGCAGTTTCGCAAGGGGCAGTCGGGGAATCCGGGAGGGCGGCCGAAGGTGAGGCCGAGGCCGACCAGGACGCAGCGCTTCGCGCAGATGCTGGAGACGGATCTTCTTCAATCGACCGAGGAGCTGGCGACGACGCCGTGCCGCACCGCTCTTGCCGCCGGAGCCAAGGGCATGGTGCTCGACATGGTGCGCGGCAAGAGCGCGGTCATCCGGATGATTTTCACCTTCATGGACGAACTCGACGTGATGGAGGGAAATCTCGTGCGGACGCGGCGGGCCAGGCCCGTGCGGATACCGGAGTGGGCCGAAGCGGATGACGGCGACGAGACGGCCTCCCTTGACGAGCAGGGACTTGGCGAAGAAACGCCGCTGCCGATGTGGGGCGAGTTTGCAAGCGAGGTGCCCAGCAGTGGCATGAAAACAGAGTCGCCGCCAGCAGCGGCGGATAAGGGCGCCCGCCCCCTTACTGAGGGGAACGAGCAGGGAGTTGAAACAGAATCGGAGCGGCAGTTCCTCGCGGTGTCGCGCAGGGTGCCGAGCGAGAAGGAGCTGCGGCGGCGCGAAGAGCAGGCCGAGATGGAGCGCGGGCGGCAGGCTTATGAATCGGCTCGCGCCACGGTCAAGGCTTTCGCCGAGAAACATGGCTACGAGTTTCCGGGAACGGGCTCCGCGGAGCCGGTCAAAGATGCTCCGCTTCCCCTCACTGAGGGGAGATCGCAGGGAATACAAATTCGCGCCCCGAAGAGGGACCCTACAAGCGGGCGCTGCGTGAACGGTTTGAAAGACTCGCCGCGGCGGAGCGCGAGGAAGCTGCACGCAAGGCGGCGAAGGCGGAGAGTCTGCTCATGCTTCGACAGGCTCAGCATGAGGATAATTTGCCTCGCCCTGAGCCTGGTCCTCCGGTTCAACCGGGGGAAGGGCGGACCAACACGAGAGACCCCGAACCACTGCCGGACTTCGCCATCTGGATGCGCGGACAGCAGGCGGCGCCGTGAGGGCGCTCATATGGAAGCGCGGATATGACTGACGCATCGCCCTTCCGCCTCGCTTCGGTCGAGCTCGACGAGCGCACGCTGGTGCGGCGGACGCGCGAGATCGAGCAGGAACGGGAAATCGCGATCTACGATCTTCTGGAAGCCAACAGCTTCGTTCCGCGCGGCTCGGCGGGCGGTCCCTACCGGTTGGTGCTCGCGGTCCAGGAGAACCGCCTCGTCTTCAACATCAGGCTCGAAAGCGGTGACGCTCACGGCCGGGTCATGCTCTCGCTCACGCCGTTCCGGCGCATCATCAAGGACTATTTTCTGGTTTGTGAAAGTTACTTCAAGGCCATCCGCAATGCCCCCCCGGCGCAGATCGAAGCGCTCGACATGGGACGCCGCGGCCTGCACGACGAAGGTTCCGAAATTCTGCGCGAGCGTCTGCAGGGCAAGATCGAGGTCGATTCCGATACGGCGCGGCGGCTGTTCACCCTGCTTTGCGTGCTGCATCTGAAAGGCTGACGCGATGCGCGGGCCCAATGGCGAGGAATTGCCGGGCGCCGTTCTCTTCGCATGCACGCTGAACGCCGTGCGCAGCCCGATGGCCGCAGCCCTGATGCGCCATCTCTACGGGCGCTTCGTTTACATCGACTCGGTCGGCGCGCGGGCGGGTGAGCTCGATCCCTTCGCGATGGAAGTCATGGACGAGATCGGTATCGCCATCGGCAAGCACAGGCCCAAATCATTCGAGGATCTCGAGGACACCTCATTCGACCTCATCGTCACGCTCTCGCCGGAGGCCCATCACAAGGCGATGGAACTGACGCGCGCGATGGCGGTCGACGTCGAATACTGGCCCACTTTCGACCCGACGGCCGTGGAAGGCTCGCGCCCCCAGCGGCTCGACGCGTATCGCGCGGTGCGCGACGCGCTGATGGAGCATATCGAGCGCCATTTTGCGGTCTCCCGGGGAGGGGACGCCTGAGCGCATTGCCTTGCTTTTCGGCGGTTTCGGTGCATTCTCCCGGCCGCCGAGAACCAAGCCAGAGGATGAATGGCCAAGGAAGCGCTAGTCGAATTTCCGGGAACTGTCAGCGAGCTTCTGCCCAACGCGACCTTTCGCGTGACGCTCGAGAATGGACACGTGATCATCGCCCATACCGCGGGCAAGATGCGCAAGAACCGTATCCGGGTGCTGACCGGCGACAAGGTGCTCGTGGAGATGACGCCCTATGATCTCTCCAAGGGGCGCATCACCTATCGTTTCAAATAATCCGACGCGCCTCGTGCTGGCGAGCGCGAGCCCGCGCCGCCGGACGCTTCTCGCGCAGGCAGGAGTGGTCCCCGCCGCAATCTGCCCCGCCGATGTCGACGAAACACCTGTCAAGGGCGAGTTGCCGCGCGTGCACGCGCTTCGGCTCGCACTGCTCAAGGCGGAGAGCGTCGCAGAAGGGTGGTCGGGCGAACCCGCTCTGGTGCTCGCCGCAGATACGGTCGTGGCCTGCGGCAGGCGCATCCTCCCCAAGGCGCAAATCGAAGGTGACGTTCGCGCCTGTCTCGCGCTGATTTCCGGCCGCCGTCATCTGGTCTTCACCGCGGTTGCGGTGAAGCGCACGCACCCGCCGGATCCCGTGCGATCGAAAATCGTCGTCACGCGCGTTGCGTTCAAACGGCTTTCGCGGCGGGAGATCGATGTCTATGCGGCAAGCGGGGAAGGGCAGGGCAACGCCGGCGGCTATGCGATCCAGGGCCGCGCCGAAGCCTTCGTGCGGCAATTGAACGGATCCTGGTCGAATGTGGTGGGTCTGCCGCTCCTCGAAACGCTCGGGCTGCTTGAAAGCTTCGGTTACACGGCCGACTGAGTTCATGCTAGTGTCACAATGCTGACATTCGACGCGTCCCGGTATGAAGAAAGAAATCCTGATCAATGCAGGAGCGGGAGAGATTCGCGTCGCGATCGTGGAAGACGATCGCCTCCAGGAATTGTTCCTTGAACGGACGATCGGGCTCGCAGACGGGACGCCGCGGCGCCGCGCGGCGGATTGTGGCGGCCACAGCCTGATCGGCAACATTGTTCTGGGCCGCGTACGGCGGGTGCTGCCGGGCATGCAGGCGGCGTTCGTCGATATCGGCCTCGACCGCGCGGGATTTCTCGGCGCTCGCGAAGCGCGCTGCCTTGCCGATGCGGGTGTGCTGGAGAGTTCGGCCTTCGATTCTTCGGCGCCGGTCACCAATGCTCGCGAAGATGGATCGTCGCCGTGCCCGTGGCGTCACGCCCGCCCGGGAGATGCAGCGGTCGAGGAACGCGCGCCCCGGATCGGCGATTGCGTGCGCGAAGGCGAGGAAATCCTCGTCCAGGTAGTAAAGGATCCGATCGGCGACAAGGGCGCGCGGCTTTCCGCCAATGTCACGATGCCGGGGCGCCTGCTCGTACTGGTTCCCCACCAGCCAGGCATCGCGCTCTCCCGCCGCATCGACGACGAAGCGGAGCGGGTGCGGCTCGCCTCGCTGTGCGAGCAGATGGTTGCCGAGAGCCGCGCGACACTCGCGGCAGGCGCAGGCTATATCGTGCGCAGCGCCGGCATCGGCGCCGAGCTTGCCGAATTGCGCGAGGATGCGGAGCGCCTCGCCGAAGCCTGGCTGGCCGTGGCGGCGACACGCAAATCGGCGCGCGCGCCCGCAACGCTCCACCACGATCTCGATCCCATCGAACGCGTGATGCGCGACGAGGTCGATGCGGCGACGAGCCGCGTGCTCATCGACGATCCGGAAGCGCTCGCGGTGGCGCGCGCCTATTGCCGCCGCGCGATGCCGGAAGCCGAAGGCAGGCTCGAATTGTTCAGGGACGCGGGAATGCTCTTCGACCTTTACGATCTCGAAGACGAGATCGAGCGGCTTGTAAGCGCGCGTGTAGCGCTCCCCTCGGGCGGTTGGATCACGATCGAATCGACCGAGGCCCTCGCGGCGATCGACGTGAATTCGGGCAGTTTCACCTCGGCGGCCGGGCTCGAGGAAACGAGCCTGCGGGTCAATCTCGAAGCGGCAGGCGAGATCGGGCGGCAGCTTCGCCTGCGCGGCATTGGCGGGCTCATCGTGATCGATTTTATTCATGTCGGCGGCGCAACCGGCGTCGACAAGGTTCTGGCCGCACTGAACCAAAGCCTGTCGCGCGACCGCACGCCCACGCAGATCCTGCCGATGTCGGAATTCGGCCTGGTGGAAATTACGCGCAAACGCATTCGCGATCCGCTTTCGCGGATGATGACCGAAAGCTGCCGCGCCTGTCGCGGCCGCGGACGCACGCGCTCCTGCGAAACGGTGGCGCTGGAAATTCTGCGCCGGGTGGAGCGCGAAGCGCTTCACGCTCCGGGCCGGCCGATCGTGGTCCGAGCTGCGCCGGAGGTGGTCTACTGGATCGAGACGCATGGCGCGGAACTGCGGGCCGGACTCGCGCGCCGGAATGTGTCCCGCGTCACGTTCGAACCACGCAGCGAATTTGCGCGCGAAGGTTACGATGTCTCCGCGCAAGTCTGAAGCACTGGCGCGCCGCTGCCCCATTTGCGGCCGTCCGCGGATGGAAAAGTTCAAGCCGTTTTGCTCGAAGAAATGCGCGGACATCGATCTCGCGCGCTGGCTCTCCGGCCGCTACGCGATCCCTGCACAAGAAAGCGACGAAGCGGATTCCGAGCCAACGATCGACACCGAGGACAAGGCGTAACGGTTCGATCCCAACACTTCGCACCCAAACCTCGTGATGGCCGGCCCGGCCATCCATGAGAGCCGTGTCAGCCATCCGGCCGCGCCGCTGGACACCGTCGCACCCCTCTTCTAAAAAGCCCGACCCTTCCGCCCGCCGGAAGCCTGCCCAGGTAGCTCAGTCGGTAGAGCAGCGGACTGAAAATCCGCGTGTCGGTGGTTCGATTCCGCCCCTGGGCACCAGTAGAATCAACGGGTTGAACGATCGTCGATTCATTTTTCCATGTTCTGCGACGGGTTTCCATGTTTTTGCGCTCGGTTTGTTCTAATCGGCGCATCGTCGCGGCTAGGAGATCGCCACAATCTTCAAACTGATCATCGGCGTAGCGTGAGACGATGCCCACACGAGGGGCTGGGATGGAAAATCACATCGAGGATTTTGCGCAAGGAGCCAAAGCGGCTCGCGTATCGGCCTCCAAGGCTGAAGGCGATGTCATGACGACACAATGGCTCATGGTCGCGGAAATGTGGGAATTGCTGGCGCGGGGGTCTCAAGACATTTCTCGGATGCGCGAGAAGCTACGCCAGGCGCCGATCGGCGTGCCACCAAAATCTGGAGATATGTGTACGGTTTTGACCATCGCAGCCGTCTTCGCCGGGTGTACCGTTTCTGGCGGTTTGGGGAGGCCGTGAGTCATGCCAGAGCACACCGGTTCCGACGAATTTCACCACCGAGCGAGCCAGGTTAGGTTGATCGCAGAGGGTCTATTCGACAAGACAGAGCGGAGCCTCGTGCTGACGTTTGTCGATGATTGCGAAAAGCGATTCGCAATCCGTGAGCGGAATATAACGGGCGATCAGACATAAGGTGCAGCAAATTTGCGCCCGGTCGCCGCCTGACGGCGCGGCGTGCTACCGCGAGCTGGCCGAACAGATGCGCTCGCTCGCGTGGCTAGAGCCGGATTTCTTTAAGCGGTAGCCGCACCAAATCTTTATGAGAGCTTAACGCAACCGACCTACGTTAAGAACTATGTTTCACGTTTTGGCCTGCATTACAGATCAGCACGATCTCAGGCTCGTCGCCCTCGCGGGACTCTTGTGCTTTTTCGCGAGCGCCACAGCGATGAGCATGGTTGGGCGCGCGCAAACGACAGTCGGCCAAACCCGACTCATCTGGCTCGCCGCAGCGGGGGTTGTCGCAGGTTGCGGAATTTGGGCTACGCATTTCGTAGCCATGCTTGCCTACCAAACGGGCTTGCCGACGCAATACGATGCGATTCTCACGATCTTCTCGGCTCTTATTGCGATCGTGCTCAGCGCAGTTGGCTACTGGATGGCTGTCAGTCGTCCGGGACCGATCATCGGCGGAGTTGTAGCGGGCGTTGCTATTGGCGCCATGCACTACGTCGGTATGGAAGCGGTGCGCATGCCGGCGGATGCAGTCTGGGACTTTCGATACGTCTTCGCGTCGATCGTTGTTGGCGTAGGTCTCATGACTGTGGCGATGTGTGTCGCCATTCGAAAAAAGTCGTCGCGCGGCACGCTCGCGAGTGCCGGACTCTTCACGATAGCCATCGTCGCGATGCACTTCACGGGGATGTCAGCCGTCGTTTTTCATCCCAATCCGCTCATCATCGTATCGGACGCGTTGGTCGCGCCGGAAACACTGGCCATCGCCATCGCCGCAATTGCGTTTCTGATCATCGCTCTTGGGCTGGTGAGCTCGCTCGTCGACAACTATCTGGAACGCATGGCTACGGGCGAGGCCGAACGGTTGCGCCGCTATATCCACGAACTCGAAACGACAAAATTAGAACTCGTCGCCGCCAAGGAACAGGCAGACGCCGGCAGCCGGTCGAAATCCGAGTTCCTCGCCAACATGAGTCATGAGATCAGAACGCCGATGAACGGTGTATTGGGGATGACGGGTCTTCTTCTCGATACACCGCTCAATGAAGA
>Ga0182024_10001351_pt1 | contig 63632 bp, 54 predicted proteins | sample P32metaG_FD_120480 | JGI IMG/M metagenome (GOLD analysis project Ga0182024, IMG submission 120480) | Permafrost microbial communities from Stordalen Mire, Sweden - P3-2 metaG (Illumina Assembly) | ecosystem: Environmental > Terrestrial > Soil > Wetlands > Permafrost | place: Sweden: Stordalen...
AGGTCGATCGCGAATTGCGCCGTATGCAGCGCGCCGCTGCGCGGGCCTGCCTCGACCACGACGACGGCCCGGCACATCGCCGCGATCAGCCGGTTCCGGTGCGGAAACATCCACGGAGCCGGAGCGCGCCGCGGTTCCCATTCGGAGAGCAGCAGTCCGCGCGATGCGATGCGCGCCTTGAGTTGCGCGTTGGACGCCGGCGCGCCCGCCTCGATGCCGCCGCCCAGGATCGCACAGGTGCGCCCGCCTTCGACATCGAGTGCGCCGGCATGCGCCGCCGCGTCGATCCCCAATGCCAACCCGCTCACCACGCACGCGCCAGCCTGCGCCAGCACTCGGCCGATACGCCACGCAGCGGAGAGCCCGGCCTCGGTCGCGCGCCGGGCGCCAACCACCGCGATCGCGACGCGATCCACCACGGCTCGTGTCCCTCGCGCAAACAACCTGGCGGGCGGATCGGGCGCATCATACAGGGCCGCGGGGTACTGGCCGTCGCCTCGGACCCACACGTCGATTGCCGCGCCCACGATCAGGGTAGTGGCGCTTGCGCCAGTTGTTGGCCCGCCGTCTTCCGCAGCGCGAGCAGCTCATCCCACCACGCTGAGAGCAGACGGTCCAGCCCCTGGCGTGCGGGCGCACTGATCGCGAACACCCCGAACGCATCCGGCGCGTCGATCGGCGGTGGATCCATCTCACCGAGCAGGTCCATCTTGGTGAACACCACACAGTGCGGCTTGGTGAGCAGGCCCGCGGAATGCGCCCCGATCTCCCGCCGGAGCTGATCGTATTCGGCTTGCCAATCCTCGGCGTCCACGGGAATCAGCAGCGCCATGAGGCGCGTGCGCTCGATGTGCCGGAGAAACTGCAGCCCGAGCCCTCGCCCGTCGTGCGCGCCCTCGATGATCCCAGGAAGATCGGCGACAACGAAGGTCCGGTGGTCACTGAGCGGGACGACGCCCAGGTTGGGTGAGAGGGTCGTGAACGGATAGTCCGCGATCTTGGGCCGGGCCGCCGAGATGACCGACAGGAGCGTGGATTTGCCGGCGTTGGGCGGTCCAACGAGTCCGACGTCGGCGATGAGCTTTAGCTCGAGCGTCAGGGTGTGGTGCTCGCCCTCCTCACCGGGCTGCCATTCCCGCGGCGATTGATGCGTCGCGGTCGCGAAAAACGCGTTCCCCTTCCCGCCCCGGCCGCCCCGCGCGATCAGTACCATGTCGCCGGTCTCCAACACTTCGCCGAGCCGCTCGCCCGTATCGGTATCGGTCGCCACGGTGCCCGGCGGGACGGGCAGCACGACATCGTCGCCCGACCGGCCCGTCATGTTGGATCCCATGCCGTGCTCGCCGCGGCCGGCAGCCCACGCGTCGCGGTAGGTGTAGTCAAGCAGGGTCGCGAGATTCGCGTCCGCTCGCATGTACACGTCTCCGCCGCGGCCGCCGTCCCCGCCATCGGGACCGCCCAGCGGTACCCGCCATTCGCGCCGGAACGCTGTGCAACCCGATCCGCCCGTTCCAGCTTCGACACGGACGACGACGCGATCAACGAACACGGCGCAACTCCCCGAAGTGCCCACGCCGCCGAAGACTGCGGCGCTCGTGCGCGCACGCCGCATGACCGTGACGCGCACGGTACGATCGAACGCCACCACCGGGCACTGAGTGCGGGGGCTGGTACGCCGCGAGTGGGCGCACTCAGTTCACCGTGTGGATTTCGCCGACGATCTCGTTCCGGGTGTTGCGGACGGGCTTGCAGAGATACTCGGCCAGCCTCGGGGAGAGGCGGTCGTCGAGCACGCCCAGGTGCTGCAGGAGCCGGATCACAGCGGGGTACTGCGCGCGCTGCGCGCCATCCTCCACCTTGACCGCCAGTCCGATCCCGAGATCAGGCACGGCGACGGAATGCACGCCCTCCGCGCCGACCTTGGCCACCACGCGGCCGCCCGTGTCTTCGATCATGACGGAATCGAACCGGTCGGTCCCACCGACCAGAAACGGGCGCGCGATCATCGAGTGGATGACACGGCCGGCCACTTCCTCACCGCGTGCCGCCGCGGCGCCGAGCCGCGCGTATGCGCGAGCCATGCGCTCGATCGGCAAAGCGACAACCGGGACGCCGCAGCCATCGATCCCCACGATCAGCGCACCCTCGGGCACCGCGGCCCATTCGGCCACCGCCTGCATCGCGCTCTGCTGCACCGGGTGATCCGGCTGCTCGTACCCGGCGGTCGCCCACCCCGCGGTGTGCGCGCGCGCCAGCATCGCCGCGTGTTTGCCCGAGCAGTTGTTGTGGAGACGCGAGAACCGGGTGCCGGTCTCCCGCGCGAGACGGATGCCCCGCGGCGACAGCGGCTCGTGCGCACCACAGGCGAGATCGCCCTCCTCCAGGCCGATGTCGCCGAGCATCGACGCGGCGATCGCGACGTGCTCCGGTTCACCGCCGTGGGAGGCGCATGCCAGCGCCAGCTCGTCGTCACCCCACGCCAGGTCTTCCATCGCCCCGGCGGCAACGAACGGCATCACCAGGAAGGGCTTCGACCCGGACCGCCAGAACGACACGACGTTCGGATCGCCCGCACCGCCAACCAGCGCATCCCTGGGTCCCACCACTGCCGCGTGCACACGGTGACGCGATTCCACCGCGCCGCCCCGGGTCACCACGACGTCCACGTTGTACGCGTCCATAGACCCGCAATCTAAAACACTCGCACGAGCCCCCGGGTGTATCGGCGAGGATTCTGTCTGACGTCGGCCAGCACGGCGTTGAGGGTCGCGACCGCTTTCGTGAGTTGATCGTAGAGCTGCCGGTCGCGCAGCAGTCTCGACGCCGTGCCCTGCCCATCGTTGAGCTCGTGCATCACCGAGTCCGCGCTGCCCGCGACACCGACCAGGTGGGAATAGAGCGTGTCATCGTACAGGAGCTTGCCCAGAGTCCCCTGGCGATTGTTGACCTGCGCCAGCGCCGAATCGAGCCCCGCCACCGCCGCTGTCAGATTGTTGTAGAGCGCCGGGTCATCGATCAGCCGGCCGACGGTGCCCTTCGGGTTGTCCAGCCGGTCGAGCAGGACGTCCATTTTCGTCAGGGTTCCGGCGAGCCGGTCGTACAGCGACCGGTTGGTGACGAGCTGTCCCATCGTGCCGTCGCCACGGACGATCCCGCCGCTGATGATCTTGAGGTCCCGCGTGAGCTCCACGGCGTCCTGTACGACCACCGATGCCTGGCCGATCACGTCGTCCACATCGATCGTCGGCGTCACGCGGAGCGTGTCGTTGGTTTGCAGCACCGCGTAGCGAGGCGTCCCCGAGCTGATGTCGAGCACCTTGTCGCCCAGCACCCCCATCGATTTCACCGACGCCCGGCTGTCCCCGCGTACCTGGTCCTGCAGCCGCTGGTCGACGGACAACTCGAGCTTCAGGTTGCGGGTGGTGTCCGTCCCGACAGGCAGGAAGCTGATGTCCTCGACGGCCCCCGCGACCACCCCGTTGATCGTCACCGAGCCGCCGCGCGCGATCCCGCGCGCGTTCGATAGAAAGACGTAGAGGGTGTACCGCTTCGTGAAGAGATTCGCGGCTTCGCCCAGCTTGTAGATCGAGACGACGAGCAGGGCCGCCGCCAACAGCACCACGACGCCCACACGCAACTGCTCCCAGGTCACCCCGGTCTGTCGCTTCATACGCTCCTCGGCGGCGCGGTCCGGCGGGCCGCGCCACGCTGGCGGTTACAGTCCACCGAGAAAATCCTGGATATAGCGGTCTTCACTGGCCGCCATCTCCTCCGGCGTCCCGCAAAACACGATCCGTTGCTCGGCGAGCACGGCGATGAAGCTCGCCATCCGGTTCGCGGACCGGAGGTCGTGCGACACCACCACGCTCGTGACGCCAAGCTCGCGCTGCAGCTTGATGATAAGCCTGGTAATGGTACCCGTGGTCAAGGGATCCAATCCCGACGTCGGTTCATCATACAGCATGATTTCAGGATTGTTGGCCAGGCCGCGCGCGATCCCGACCCGCTTCTTCATGCCGCCCGACAGCTCCGACGGGAGCAGCTGCATCACGTAATCGGGGTGGAGGTCCACGAATTCGAGCTTCTCGCGGACCCGGGCCTCGATCTCGTCCTCCGTCATCTTCGTGTGCTCTCGCAACGGATAGGCCACGTTCTCGAAGACCGACATCGAATCAAACAGGGCTGCGCCCTGAAAGACCATCCCCATCTGCTGGCGCACCAGCATTGCCTCGTCAAAAGTCAGGGCGACGATGTCCCGCCCCTTGATCAGGACCCTGCCCACGTCCGGCGTCAGGAGACGGAGAATGAGCTTGAGGATGGTCGATTTCCCCGAGCCGGATTCGCCGACGATGACCATCGTCTCTCCGGGGTAAATCTCGAGCGACACGTCCTCGAGGACCGGCCGCTCGAACGCGAGCGACACGCGCTCCAGCGCGATCACGGGCGCCGTGTTCACCGGCGACGAGCTGCGGCGCGCAGAGCACGTGATCCCGGTCGGCGTCTGCCTCGGGACGCGCGGCGGCGGGGCGGCAGGCGCCGTGCGCAGCAGGGCCTTGTCGGCCGCCATCTCGTCGCGGATGGCGCGGCGGACCCGCCCCGCGAACGCCTGCTCTGCCGCCGACGGCTCGTCGTCGCCGGTCATTGGAGACTCAGGACGCCGATGAGGAACTGCGTCATAAAATAATCCACGACGAGGATCGACACACTGGCCGCCACCACCGTGCGCGTCGTGCTCTGCCCGACTCCTTCGGTGCCGCCCGTCGTATTCAATCCGTTGTAGCACGCGGTGATCGCGATGATGCCCCCGAACACGAATGGCTTGGCGAGCCCCTGGATGAAATCGTTGGGCAGATACCGCCCCGTGAAGCCGTCGGACGCGATCTGATCCCACACACCGCGCCAGTAGATCGCGCTCGGAACGCGGACGTACAGGGTGGAGATGAGATTGCCCCCAATGATGCCCACGGCATCGTTGATGATCGTGAGCACCGGCAGCATCACCAGCGCGGCGATGAGGCGGGGCGTGACCAGTTTTTTGATCGGGTCCGTCCCCAGGGTGTTGAGCGCGTCGATCTGCTCTGTGACGCGCATCGACCCGATCTCCGCGGCGATCCCCGAGCCGACCCGGCCGGCGACCATGAGCCCCGCGAGCACCGGGCCCAGCTCGCGGATCATGGAGGCCGTGACGAGCCGCCCGATCATCGCCGTCTCGCCAAACGATGCCAGGCTCGCCTTTGATTGGAGCGCCAGCACCATCCCCGTGAAGAACCCGGTCAGGATCACGATGAAGAGCGAATCCACGCCCATCGCATCCATCTGCTGCATCACGTCCGCCCCGTAGAAGGGCCGGACGAACATGAACCGGGTGGCGTTCCAGGCCAGGAGCGCCCGCTCCTGGACCGCGAAGACGCCGAGCTTGGCTTGGGTGTTCAGGCGTTCGAACAGCGGTGTGGCCAAAATTGACCGGGCTGGAGGGTTCCCCTACCTTAGCAATGGGCATGCCTTCGTCAATCACGCGCGCGCGACTGGATTCGCTGCTCACGGCCGCCGCCGGGACGCGGGTAGCCGTGATCGGCGACGCAATGCTTGACGTGTACCTCCGCGGTGACGTCGAGCGCATCTCGCCCGAAGCCCCCGTCCCCGTGGTCCGCGTCCGCGAGCGCACCCATGCCCTGGGCGGCGCCGCCAACGTTGCGCAAAATGTCGCCGCTGTTGGCGCACATTGCGAACTCGTCGGCGCGCTGGGCGACGACGCCGCCGGCCGGACGGTGCGGGAGATGCTCGCCCGAATGGGCGCCGACCATCGCTCCCTCGTCACGGTCTCCCGCGCCACGACCACCAAGACCCGCATCGTGGCCCGGGCCCAGCAGGTCGTCCGCGTGGATGAGGAGGACGACGGCGACGTCACGGGGGCCGAAGTCGCGCAGTTGCTGGCCGCCGTCGAGCGGGCGGTCCAGGCGGCAGACGCGGTCGTCCTCGAGGACTACAACAAGGGCGTCCTGGTCCCGGCCGTGATCGATGCCGCCACACGGGCCGCGGCGGCCCGGGGGATCCCCGTGGTCGTCGATCCCAAATTCCGGAATTTCTTCCGGTACCGGGGGGCAACCGTATTCAAGCCAAACCGGCGTGAGCTGGAGGGGGCTCTGGGCGCCGCCGTCGACCTGGACTCGCCACGCGCCTTGCATGACGCGGTCGAGCGCCTCGGCGTGGGCCATCTCTTGCTTACGTTGGGAGAGCATGGGATGGCGCTCGTGGGCCCGGACGGCGCGACCCACCGGGTACCGACGACCGCACGCGCGGTGTACGATGTGGTGGGCGCCGGGGACACGGTCACCGCGTACCTCGCCGTGATGCTGGCCGCGAAGGCGACTCCGCTCGAAGCCGCGATCGTCGCCAACTACGCGGCCGGCGTGGAAGTCGGGAAATCGGGCGCCGCGACGGTGAGCGCCGCGGAGGTACTGGAAGCGTACGATACGCACGCCGCCGGCGGGACGCCGGCGTCCGGATCGGGGCCGGGCCGAAGCGCGCCGGCGAACACGTGATGAGAGGCGGAGACGTGAGGCAGCGGGAGGGGCGTCGGCAGGTCGGGTTGGCGGGGCGCGTCGGTCTGATCGCGGCGCTGGGCTGCAGCCTCGTCGCGGTCCGCACCGGCGGCGCGCAGCAGACTCTCCATCAGGACGCCTTCTCGACGACAATCGAGGGCGCCCACATCTCCGTGAGCTCGTCGACCGACCCGGGGATCCAGATCAGCGCCGGCAAACGGCCTGGGTACGTCCTGGTGGCCGCGGTCCTGCCCGAAGCGGCCACGGTGTGGGTCGATAGCGCCCGCGTCGTCCTCGATGCCCCTCCCCCGCCAGTCGCGCCCGGCGCCATGGCGACGCTCTCGAGCGGGCTGCTCAAGGACGGCTCGTACAACTCGGTGTCGCTCGATCGCGTCTTCTCGACGGGCGCACCGCGGTGCACGCTGTATTTCAGCGACGGCGCGAACGTCAACCATGTGGACGTCGATCTGCCCTGCGATACCGCGCGGCTCTTCGTCGCGGGCGTCAGCAAAGCCGCGATCGCGCAGGCAGCCTATGACCATGCAGACAGCACGTCGCCGGCCGCGCAGATGGCGGCGGGAATGCGCGCGGCCAAGCACATGCGCGACTCCACAATGGCGGTCGCCGCGGCGGCCGCCGCGCAGCGCGACTCGGTTGCGCGCGTCACGGCCGTTCACACCGCAGCCGGTCGTGATTCGATTGCGATGGACTCAGCGAATCACGGCGCGTCGAAGGCCGCCCACCCCTGACCTGACCGAGGCGCTCTTGGCCACCCACGCAACGGGGACGTTCAACGTGCAGATGACTCCCCAGGCCACCGACGACAAGTCCGCCGGATCGACGCTCGGCCGCCTCGCCCTCGCCAAGCAGTTTCACGGCGACCTCGAAGGCGACAGCACCGGTGAGATGCTGACCGCCATGACCTCGGTCCAGGGATCCGCCGGCTATGTCGCGATCGAGCGCGTGACCGGCCTGCTGCACGGCAAGACCGGCACTTTCGTCCTGCTCCACCGTGGCCTTATGCAGGCCGGCAGGTTCGACCTCGTCATCACGGTCGTGCCCGACTCCGGCGATGGCGATCTCACCGGGCTCGCCGGCACACTCGCGATCACCGTGGTGGAGGGGAAGCATTCGTACGACCTGGAGTACTCGCTACCCGATTCTAGCTGAGTCACCAAGTGTCTCCCTCTGGAGGTTTGATCCATGGCTACTACGCTCGACCGGCCCGAAGCGAACGCGGCCCCGCTCCCGTCGTCGGTCAACCGCTCCAAGCTCACGATTCCGATTCGCGCGCGCTACGACAACTGGATCGCCGGTGAATACGTGCCGCCGGCTCGCGGCCAGTACTTCTCCAACCCGACCCCCATCACCGGGCAGCACCTATGCGATGTTGCCCGGTCCACCCACGAAGACGTGGACAAGGCGCTCGACGCAGCGCACGCCGCGGCCGTCAGCTGGAACCGGACCTCGGCCACCTATCGCGCCAACATCCTCAATAGGATCGCCGATCGCCTCGAACAGAACCTCGAGGCGATCGCCCTGATCGAGACCATCGACAACGGCAAGCCGATCCGCGAGACGATGGGCGCCGATCTCCCACTGGCGATCGACCATTTCCGCTATTTCGCGGGGGCCATTCGGGCGCAGGAAGGCGGCATCAGTGAGCTAGACGACGACACCGTCGCCTACCATTTCCACGAGCCGATCGGTGTCGTCGCTCAGATCATCCCGTGGAACTTCCCGCTGCTCATGGCGACCTGGAAGCTCGCCCCAGCGCTTGCAGCGGGGAACACGGTCGTCATCAAGCCGGCCGAGCAGACGCCGGTGTCGATCATGGCCGTCATGGAGCTGGTGGCCGACATCCTGCCCAGCGGCGTGGTCAATGTCGTACAGGGCTTCGGAGTGGAAGCCGGCAAGCCGCTGGCGTCGAGCCCCCGCGTAGGCAAGGTCGCGTTCACTGGAGAGACCACGACCGGTCGCCTCATCATGCAATACGCCACCGAGAACCTGATCCCGGTCACCCTGGAGCTCGGCGGCAAATCGCCGAACATCTTCTTCGCCGACGTCATGGAAGCGGACGACGATTTCTTCGACAAGGCGCTCGAAGGGTTCGTGCTGTTCGCGTTCAATCAGGGCGAGGTGTGTACCTGCCCGTCACGGGCGCTGGTCCAGGAGTCGATCTACGACAAGTTCATGGAACGTGCCGTGGCCCGCACCAAGGCCATCGTGGAAGGCAACCCGCTCGACCCGGCGACCATGATCGGCGCCCAGGCGTCCAACGATCAGGTGGAGAAGATCCTCAGCTACTTCGACATCGGCAAGAAGGAAGGCGCCAAGACCCTCACCGGTGGCGCGCGACGCACACACCCGGGTGAACTCAAGGATGGATACTACATCCAGCCTACGATCTTCGAGGGTCACAATCGGATGCGCATCTTCCAGGAAGAGATCTTCGGACCGGTGGTGTCGGTGACGAAGTTCAAGACGATGGACGATGCGCTTGCCCTGGCCAACGACACGCTCTACGGGCTCGGAGCCGGCGTGTGGACGCGCGACCAGAATACGGCGTACCGCATGGGCCGCAACATCAAGGCGGGCCGCGTTTGGGTGAATTGTTTCCACCTCTACCCCGCACACGCCGCGTTCGGAGGCTACAAGCAATCAGGCATCGGGCGGGAGAATCACCGCATGATGCTCGATCACTACCAGCAGACCAAGAACATGCTGGTCAGTTACAGCCCCAAGAAGCTCGGATTCTTCTAGCCACTCTCCCTCGGAGCCGGCCGGCCCCGTCGCAATGGAGCCGGCCCGGCCCCGGCCTGCCAGGCAACTATGCCTCCCGCCCGCGTATCCGTCTCCCCGGCCGCGACCGCGCTGCTCCGGCAGTTGCAGGCCGCGCACGGTGACCTCGTGTTCCACCAGAGCGGCGGCTGCTGTGACGGCAGCTCGCCGATGTGTTATCCGCGCGCTGAGTTTCGAATCGGCGAGCAGGACGTTTACCTCGGGACGATCGCCGACGTCCCGGTCTACATTGGCGGCCAGCAATTCGAATACTGGCAACACACTCACCTGACCATTGACGTCGTCCCCGGCCGCGGCGGGGGCTTCTCCCTTGAGGCCCCGCTGGGCTATCGGTTCCTTACCCGTTCCCGTCTGTTCGACGACGCCGAGTACCACGCTCTCGAGGCGGCCGGTCCGGCCCCGCGCGGGCCTCAGATGGCGTCGGCCGCACGCACGGGCCCGGAGCCTAGTACTGGAGATGAAAGTTGAGAAGGTGCCAGTGGACGATGAACCAGGCGAAGCCCAGGCAGGACACCGTCAGCATGCCATCCCACACACGGGCCCACACCCACCGGGTGCCATCCCTCCACGACATCCGGACGGTGTAGGCGACGGCGAGTGCGCCGAGGACGCAAAGCACCCCGAGGACCTGTAGCGCATGCAGCTCGGCGTCGCCGCTCCGGCCCAGGCCACTGAGGCCGCTCAGCTTGGTGATGAGGACGCCAAGCGCCACCATAAACAGCGCGACCCCGAGGGAAACCACGCGCCCGATGAGCCGGTGGCGGCGCGCATCCGGATCGAGTGCGAGCGGACGACCGAAATGCTTGCGGATCATCGCGCCGATAGGCCACCCGAGAAGCGTGAGGGCGATGACGCCGAGGCAGATACCGAGCAGTAGCTCGCTGAAGGATTTGCGATTGAGCCGTTGGTCGACCTGCTGGTAGATCTCGAACGGCTCGCTCGTGTACGCGATACGGCGGCCCGTTGGGTCGGTGGCGAACGAGAGCTGCTGGTGTGCGGCCACGGCGGCGAAGCGCATCGGTGCCACCTCGCGGTAGCGCACCGGTTGTCCGTTCAAGCCCTTCTCATCCACCGAGAGCAACGTGCTGTCCTTCGGGTCGAACGACAGCGTGACCTCAGACAGCATGGTGAGCGCGGACAGAATGTTCGTCTCGAACCGGCGGCTCGCCTCGTAGACTCCTGCTACCGCCCGAGTGTCGGCGGCAGCCGTCGGCAGCGCTGGGGCGGGCGGCCCGGGTGCTGGGAAGTACCGGTCCATGAACGCGTCGAACAGGGTCGTGCGAGGGCTGACGTCGCCGCGCCCGATGCTGTTGTAGGACACGAAGAATCCAACGCCCGCATCGAGGATGAGATGCAGATCACTGTGAAAGGCCTGCGTGTCGCCGCCGTGCCCGATGATGCGGTGGCCGTTCTGCGACTCTTCGTAGAAGCCGAGCGCGAAAGCAGGCATCCCGTCGGGCCATCCGGCCTGTCGCGCGTGCATGGCGGCCAGGGTCGCCGGTTGCAGGATGCGTCCAGTCTCGTAGGTGCCGTCGCCCAATTGGGCGATCATGAAGTGCGTGATGTCACCTGCCGATGTGCTCATCGAGCCGGCGGGTGCGACTTCGATGAGCTCGAACGGCTGTGAGTCGCGGGATGCGAGGTCGTACCCTTTGGACATGAGTGGCGCGAGTGCTGACGGCAGTGGCTGGTGAAACGTGCTGTGCACCATCTGGAGCGGTCCGAGGATGTGCTGGCCGACGTAGTCATCGAATGATTGGCCCGACGTGCGCTCCACGATGTAGGCGGCGAGCGTCGCCCCGTAGTTCGAGTAGGCGGGGACTGTTCCGGGAGCGAAGATCTGGGCCGGCATGTGCGTCCGCAGGTACTCGCCGATCGGCCGGAGTTGGCTCGCCGTATCGACGGCCAGGTCCTTCACGGTCTCCTCGAATCCCGGCCGGTGTGTCATGAGGTCGCGGAGCGTGATCGGCTTCCCGAATGACGCAGGGATCTTGAAGTCGAGGTAGTCGTTGATGTCGCGATCGAGATCGAGCTTTCCGAGCTCGGTCTGCTGCATCACGGCTGTCCATGTGAAGAGCTTCGAGATCGACCCCGGACGGAACAGCGTGCTGTCAGGGCTGACCCGGCGCTTCGCAGCCACGTCGGCGTAGCCATAGCCCTTTTCGAAGAGCACGTGCCCGCCCTTGACGACGGAGACGACCGCGCCCGCGATGTCATCCTGCCCGATCTGGAGCGGTATGAATCCGTCCAGAAACGTCTCGAGATCCTCGGCAGTGAGCGCGTGGGTGCCGGCCGAGATGACCGGCGTTGGGGAGGCCGTCACGGGAGGTGCTGCGGGCCCAAGGTGCTGCGCGCCAGCGAGACCGGCGTACGCGGCAAGGGCAACTGCGACGGCACACAGCCGGTATGCGACGCCGCCAGCACGCGTCCAGGGAGCCATCGAAGGATCCTCTCGTCGAGAAGTGAGCGGCCAGTATGCTCATCCATCCGCTGCGGCGCAATCGTTCAGACCCGTGCCGCTCGACGGCGCGTGCACCTCCTTGCGTGACACCGCGGGGGTCTCGTATATCAGCCACCCATGCATCCAAGACTTCTACTTTGCGCCGTCTGTCTGGCGAGCGTCGCATGCGCTCCTCGTGCCACCAACCCACCGGCCGGCGGCAACTACGATGTCGTGCTGTCCAACGGCCACATCATGGATGGTACGGGCAATCCCTGGTTTGCCGGCGACCTCGCGATCAACGGCGACCGAATCGCCCGTGTCGCGCCCGCGGGGGGATTGGCAAATGCACGCGCCGCCCGGCGCATCGATGCCACCGGGTTGGTCGTTGCACCTGGCTTCATCGACATTCAGGGACAGTCCTACGCCGCGTTCCTCGCCGGCGACGGGCGCAATGTCAGCAAGGTCACCCAGGGCATCACGACCGAGATTCTCGGTGAGGGTACCACGCCGGCGCCCGCGAACGCCCGGACGCTGGCTCTCGTCGCCGCCAACGACACGGCCGCGGCGCGGCTCGATTCCACGTTTCAAGGTGCGCACGGGTTCGACCGTTTTCTGACCGACATGGGCCGGCACGGGATCTCCGAGAACGTCGGATCCTTTGTCGGAGCTGCGACGATCCGCGCGTATGGCAAGGGCGCCGATACAGGCGCTGCTACGCCGGCACAACTCGATACAATGCGGGCCGCCACGCGCCGGGCGATGCAGGACGGCGCGTTTGGCCTCGGGAGCGCCCTGATATATCCGCCTGGCAGCTATGCCTCAACTGACGAGTTGATCGCGGAAGCGCGTGAGATGGCACCGTTCCACGGGGTGTATATCACTCACATGCGATCCGAGGGCGACCACCTTCTCGATGGCGTCGCCGAGGCGATGCGGATTGGCCGCGAGGGCCGCGTGCCCGTCGAGATCTACCATCTCAAGGCAGCCGGTCCGCGCAATTGGAACGCCATGGCGATTGTCATTGCGCGAATCGATTCGGCGCGTGCCGCCGGCCAGGACGTCGGCGCCGATATGTATCCGTACGAGGCCGGGGCGACGGCGCTCGACGCGTGTCTCCCGCCGTGGAGCGCCGCGGGTGACAGCACACTGATCAACATCGCCAATCCTGCGACGCGTGCCCGGATCACTACTGACCTGCTGGCCACTCGCACGTCGTGGGAGAGCCTCTGCCAGCTCGCCACGCCGCAGGGCGTGATGGTGGTAGGGCTCAAAGCCCCCGAAGACAAGCCCTACGAAGGGCTGCGCCTGACCGAGATCGCGGCCCGCGAGCACAAGTCGTGGCCGGATGCGCTCATGGACATCACGACGCGTGAGAAGGGACGGGCGGCCGCGGAGTTCTTCATCGCCGGCGAGAAGAACATCGAAATGCAGATGCAGCAGCCGTGGATCAAGTTCGGGACCGACGCCGACGGCGCCGACCCCGATTCGATGAAGGGCATGACCCACCCGCGCGCGTTTGGAGATTATCCGCGCATCCTCGGTCATTACGTACGCGAGCGCCATGTGCTCGGCCTCGAAGACGCGGTGCGCAAGATGACGTCGGCGGTGGCTGAACGGCTTTCGATCGCCGATCGCGGGATTCTGCGCGAGGGCGCCTTTGCGGATATTGTCGTCTTTGACCCGGCGACGGTCATCGATCACGCGACGTACGAGAAACCGGCCCAGTTGTCGTCCGGAATCCGCGAGGTGTTCGTCAACGGCGTCGAAGTCGTACGTGACGAGAAACACACCGGCGCGAAGCCCGGCCGAGTCGTGCGCGGGCCCGGCTACGAGCCGGCGGCGCCCTGATCGAAAATCACCGCACCGGCGACTATACGGTGTTTGGCACGGTGTTTGGCGGCGGGGTCACGAGGCCATTGGCTTCGAAGTAGGTCCGCATTGCACCCACGGCGGCCACGGGCCGGTCCCGGCGCTCTCCCAGCGCCCGGCTACCCTCTTGAAGCGCACGTCGTAAGACGTCCAGAGAGGAATCCACCGAGACGCGATTGGCAAGTTCGCTCGGATGACGAGGAGGCTGTCGCCAGTTTGGCGGACCGCGCTGTCACCTAACTCCGTCAGGTCCGTCGCATCTCGCGTGATGGCAGCGAAGTCGCGAGCCCGGGGGTAGTAGACGATGAGCAATTCCGCCCATCCGTGAACGCCGCAATCAGTGGTGGCGACGGCCTCCCAGTTGTGCTGGACAGCCGCCACATCGTAAGAGTGACCTGATGAACCCAGCGGCACGCTGGTGTATCGAGGGCGCATCGAGTACACGCAGCCACCAGCCAAAATGACGGCGAGGATTGCCCAGCCTTGCCGCCGCATCCGCCGGCGAGCCGCCTCGATCTTCTCGGGGGTCCATCCCGATGCCGGGCCCGCGGGTTCTGTCACTTCAAGACGGATGGCGCCGATTGAATCATGGAGAGGTCAACTGCCTTGCAGTGTGGCGCAGTGGCCGAACTCCCGACGGATGCCGTCGCGGAGAGACACGAAGGCAGGCACCGTCTGGAACTGACGCTGTGCAGGTTCCGAATTGAGAAAATAGATCGTCGTGACCGTATGCCGGGCGTCGTTGAACAGCTCAGCGATGGCGAGCACGCCGCCGTCGAGAGCGTCCCGCGACGCCACGTATATATCAAGGGACCCCGACTTGCTCTTCCCCACGCCGCGGATTGCGGGGTCCTTCTTCGCAAGGAATTCCAGATTGCCGATCAGCGACCGCTTCCCAGCAGCGTAGGTGCTCGCTTCCAGTATTTCAGTCTTGGTGTTCAGCATTTCCTCTTGCGGAGGTAATACGTACAGCGTCCGATAGCCATCCACCATCGTGATGGGCTCTTCCCCGGTAGCGGTCGTCACGGTGCGCACGGCTGGAGACGAGGGGAGCCGATCGGTCGAGTAGATATGGAGATTGGAGATGCCGCAGGGAGCAAAGGCGGCGGTTGCCGGCTTAGCAGTAGCCGGCGATGCAGTCTGGGCTCCGCCTGTGCGGGCAGTCCACGCAATGGCGGCGGCAATCAGCAGTGAGCGGATCGAGACATCCTTCAAGTATGTGACGACCACTTTCCTATTCTACGCGGGAATCGTCGATGTCCGATACCACGCTCGCAGCCATGCGGGCTTCAGAACAACGGCCACTGCGCTGATGTGCTGCCGCCCTGCTGGCCGCCGAAGCAAAGTTCCGACGCGTCAAAGGCTGCAAGCATCTGCTCTTGCTGGAACGCGCACTTGCGGCGAAAGATCGTCACAACCACCGCCGCTGCGTGAGCAGCACACCCGAGGCCATCACCTGAAAATCAACTGCTCTCGGGACACACCCGCAAGGCACACCCACCTAGGGTAAAAAGTGTTATGCTCCGCGCATTGCAAGACCAGGGCGCTCCAGTCTAACAAGGAGATATGCAATGAAACAGAACGTTGTGTTAACCATCGCGTCTCTCCTCTCGATCCTCTTCATGACGCTACACCTGACGGACGACATCGTCCGGGGAATGGAGCCAGGAACGCTTTCAAACCTGATTGCGCTGCCCATTTTGGTAGTCCAGCTGTACGGAACGCTGGTGCTGGCCGGAAAGCGATCTGGGTACGTCATCATCCTCCTCGGGTCGCTCCTTGAAGTGGTCGTCCCCGTCGTCCACATGAAGGGGGCGGGAGTGGGCGGAGCGATCGCCAAGTCCGACGGAGCCTTCTTCTTTATCTGGACGCTCCTCGCGCTCGGCGTGACCGCTCTCTTGTCCGTCATCCTCTCGGCGCGCGGGCTGTGGGAGCATTTGCCATGGCGGACCACCGCGCAGCACAAACAAGGTGCCCCTGCGTGAGGCTCTGATTTGTGCACCGGAGATTTGCCAGGGGTCCTATTCGCGATTATGGCGTACAACGGACCGCTCGAAAAATGTTAATTCGGTAATCTCAACCTCCGGATGCGCCGTTATTCAGGCGCTACGCCTGAGGCGGAGCTGGCGTGAGGCCGTGGCGGCGCATGATCTCCGCCATCTTTGCTCGGTCCGGCGGACCACCGGGCGTCGCGTTGATCACCTCGGCAGCCTCGCGGAAATACTGCGGACCTATTGCGGCTGGTGTGATCACGCACAACGCCTTCACGTCCTGGTTTCCGTTGTTATCGAACCGGTGAATGGCGGCGCGCGGAATGCATAGTGCCTGTCCTGGCCCAACGTCGATTTGTTTTCCGTCAACAGTCCAGCTCAACACTCCGTCGATGCCATAGATCGTCTCTTCGTAATGGTCGTGGCTATGCGCCGGTGCCACCAGGCGCTGCGCACCCGGGACAATGAGCTCAAAGGCCGCGACGCTGCCATTTGAGTTTTCTCCAACGATCAAGAAGTGTACCGCGAGCGGCCCGAGACGGATGGTCTCATCGGAAGGATTGACGTGGAGGTCGATGGTCTGCTGTGTCATGTGGGTCTCCTTTGACCTTCCCCCCGCTTGAGGAGCAGTTATTACGGATCGGGTGAAAGGTTCGCGTGAGCGAAGTCTCTCGCAAACCCATTGGGAGTTGCACCAGCAAGTCCGCTGTGCGGACGCGCGCTGTTGTAGTCCCGGCGCCAATGTTCGATCTGGTGTCGCGCATCCGCTAGGGTGAGGAACCAACTCGCCGAGAGGCGCGCTCGTCAAATGCGTATCGACCTCGATCACCGGGCACTCGCGCGTGAAGTCATCCACCAGGGTGATCCCGGGTGGCGGCCGGCGGCGGGGTCGAGGTATCTTCGGAGGCCGGCCACGGTGACACAGTTTTTGGCACAGCGCAGCGAACACCCTATCGAGCGGGTGGCTGGGGCTCGCGCAATTAGTCGCATGGTTTAGCAGTCTCGGGCCCTTAGCTCAGCTGGTTAGAGCAGCGGACTCATAATCCGACGGTCGCAGGTTCAAGTCCTGCAGGGCCCACTACTTAGCTGCTTCGCGGTCCTCGCCCACTACTTAGCTGGTTCGCGATCCTCATTGAGGGCGGTCGTAGCATCGCGCGGGGCTGGCAGGGGGATTCCCACGCTGTGCGGCGGGAACCTGTCTAGGAATCGGAGATCAATACGCCAACCCTCGACCGCATACTGAATCGACGCATCCCGATAGCGATTGTCGTCAGCTGAAGTCCACCAGACCTGGCCGTTGTTCTTGAACCACCGGTTTGTGCCGAAGAAGTTCAGGATCTTCGTGCCCCGAAGTGGATTCAATTCAAGAAAGTAGTAGTTGAAGAAGTCCGCCAGCGCCCGGAGCACCGCGATTGCACTGTCGTGGTTCCATCGCTCTTCGTCCGCGCTGATGCCCAATGCGGGCAATAATTCCGGCTCAGGCGCCTTTGCGGCGTGGTATCCCGGGCCCTCGGAGTGAACCATCTCCTTAATGCGCCTCGGGGCGTGCGCCAGCTTCGTATCGCGCAGCATCGTAAGTTCGCGGATCTGCACCGCACGGGCGTCGAGTGCAACGGGTGGCTCTTCTGCACATTGTTCCGACAGATAAGTCTGGAGATCAGGAGCCAGCCGGGCAACAGTGGCGATCTTCGCGTCAGCTAGTGCGCGATTGTGCCGACGCATCGCACTCGCTATCGCCCCAGGAATGAGAACCGCGGCGCGAATGGAAGCGCGCGCTGCAGCCCCTCGTGCGGCGGGAGAGCCGGTCGTCTGTCCGGCGAGCTTCGCGAGTTCGATCGTATCAATGAACAAGCCGAAGACCGGACTGTGCTCGAACAGATACGGTACTGGATGGTCGGGTTTGTTGAGCAGATCGACCTTGGCGGTATTGACCCTACGCACTCCCCCTCCTGCTTTTCAGTGTTGACGTGCTCGGAACTGCACAGTCGATCTAGAATCACAACATCTGGGGCCATCACATGACGAAAGACCGAGCGACCGGGGACCCATCCGACCTAGTACCCAGCGCAATCAGCGCATTCACCAGCTCCTGAATTTCCCCCCAACCCAGGCCTTCATCGCAGGCGATAGATGTGGCCGATAGCGGAAGGCCTGGGCCACGAGGAAAGCTGACGGCGGTAGGAGGAGCGAGCAGAGGACCACGAGTCGAACCAGCGTCATAACGACGCAGCGCGCACGGGCTGTGCGGTTAACAGCTCCCTGTTGGCGCTGCCATCAAGTCCCGCGAGGGCTTGATGCAATGCCGGATCGGAGCGCATCGCCTCGCCGAGGTCCTGGCACGCTCAGGTCAGCGCCAGATAGCCGTGCGTGAGTCGCACCACCATGGACCCTTCGCCCACGGCTGACGCCACCCGGTTCATCGCCGCCTTCGCGCCATTCCGTGATCTTGCGCGGCCCGGCACCGCGGTCGATGATAATCGCGATACGCCCCGACAGCACCACGAACATCCCCTCGACATGCGCGCCCTTCGCCGTCAGCACGTCTCCTGCGCGCAGTTGGCGAAGGGACCCGTGCGAAGCCAGCCACGCCAGTTCCTCTGGAGGGGCCGCGCCCAGCGTCTTGTGCCCCGCCAGTCCGTCAACAACATCCGTTGCGGTCATCTGCAGTATGTACCTTTCCAACGGCTAGTACTCAAGAGGGCTGCATCTCCCGCGGCATTCGCATCGCTCGATAGCTCACAACATGACGCTCGTCCATCCCTGGCTCCTCGAACGCCTCGCGTGCCCCTACGATGGCGGCGCGATTCGAGCCAATGCAGCGACCCTCGCGTGCACCACATGCGGCCGCCAGTTCGCGGTCGTCGACGGCGTCCCCGTCATGCTGCGCGACGACGTGCGGCAGACCCACGACGCAGCCACGGACTCGCTGGCCCAGGTCCGGCCGATGGTCGCCACGGCCGCCGGCGACCCCACGGCCCCTGACCTCCCCGCCGACGAAAACCCGCCACCGGCCACCCCGTTTCGAAACGACCTCGCGCCGGAGATCGATGACTACGTGCAGGAAGCGGTCAGCGCGACGTGCGGACTGATGTACGTCTCATTGGTGGGCCGGCTCAAGACCTACCCGATCCCGGAGATGCGCGTACCGCCGGGTCCCGGCAACGGCCGCACGCTGCTCGATGCCGGGTGCAACTGGGGCCGCTGGTCCTTCGCCGCCGCACGCGCCGGCTACGTCCCGATCGGCGTCGATCCCACCCTCGGCGCCGTCCGCGCCGCCAGCCGCATCGCCAAACAGCTCGGCGTTACTGCGCACTTCGTCGCTGGCGACGCGCGCTACCTGCCGCTCCGCGACGCCTCCGTCGACGTCACCTTCTCCTACAGCGTCCTGCAACACCTAGCCAAGCACGATGTCCGCCGCGCACTTCGTGAAATGCGCCGCGTCCTCGCCCCGGGCGGGTCAGCCGTCGTGCAAATGCCCAATGCACTCGGCATCCGCTCGCTGATGGTGCAGGCCAAACGGCGATTCCGCCGCGCGTCCGGCTTCGAAGTGCGCTACTGGACGATCCGCGAGCTGCGCGCCGCGTTCGAACGGATGATCGGTCCTACCACGGTCTCAGTCGACGGCTACTTCTCACTCAACCCACAGACAATCGACCTCTCGCTACTCCCGCTGCGATACCAGGCAGTCGTCCGCACCTCCGACGGCCTGCGAGAAGCCTCGGAGCGCCACCCATGGCTGGTGTCCGTCGCCGACAGCCTGTATTTGTCGGCACAGAAGCCTGCCAATCCCGGATTTCTCGTCGGCTGAATCGGTCTTGGCTATTTCGGCTGCGCCAGCAGAAATATCGCCACAGCAATGAGGAAGCATGCCCCCGCCGCGCACAACAGCGCCGCCCGCCGCCGGGGGTTCCACCGCTGGCGCCGGTACGCCGCATACGCGACCTCGTCGAGATAGTACCGGCCGCCGCCACCGGGAGCCTGGCATATGACACCAACGGACTGAAACCGGTCGAGATACCGCGACCCCTCCAACCCGAGCTTGTTGAGCGTCTGGGCACGTCCAGATGCCGTCGCATCGGAGACACGAAAACGCTCGAGCAGATCAGCCTCGGCCCGCCTCGCGCTTGCCGCTGCCACCACCGCAACCGTCGCACCCATCGTCGCCCCTCCTGATGGTGGTCTCGCTACGCGATAAGCGGAAACGCGAGTTGCTCTGGATCCGGCTCTTCGGCTTTCGGCGCGTTGCGCATCTTCGCGCGTTGGCGCTCCACCCGCGATCGCACAGCCGCCGCCGGCCCCATCACTGTCATACCGTCCCACTCCGGCGAACGGTCCCACTCGCGCTCGATGAACGCGTCCACATCGGTCGTCCGAGCCGTCCGCTCCAGGCGCCGCGCCTCGGCGTCCAACCGGCGTATCGCTGACAGTTTGTCGGCCTGCCCCAGCTTCGCCCGCGACACCGCTTGCGTCAGTACCCGAATGGTCTCGTCATACACTCGCCGGGGAACGGGATACGGATGCCCGTCCTTTCCACCATGCGCGAGCGAGAACCGAGCGGGATCCTTGAATCGGGCAGGCGCTCCATGGACCACCTCGCCCGCCAACGCCAGCGCGAACACCGTCCGCGCGCCGACGCCAGGCGTCAGCAGCAGCTCCGCGAAATCGATCGGACCGCGCGCATGCGCCGCCGCGATCGCCGCGTGCAGCCGCCGGCCCATGACATCTTCGGGGCGCACGTCGTGATGGAACGGAAGACTCAGCGTGGCAGGTCGCGACCCACCCCACGCAGATTCACCCCCCCGGAGCGCGCGCACGACCGCGTCCGGACCCTCGCGCACCAACGCCACCTGCGCATCGCGCGCCGGTGCCGCCCGGGCGTCTGTGAGGTTGACGATCGGCTCCGGGTTCGGAAGGCCGTCGATGGCCGCGTGCGGTGCATTCACAAAGCTTTCGAGCCCCTCGCCCAACCAGTGGTACCGCCGCGCAGTTCGGGCCGTCTCATTCATCCCCTGCTGCACCACGACCCATGAGCCGTCGTCGGCCACGATGAACCCGTGGAGATAGAGGGCGTAGCCGTCCTGGACCGCCGACCCGTCGACCTTGGCCACGAGGCGGCTCACACTCGCCAGCGAGGCCCCGTCGATACCCAGCCGCTCGCCAAGCACCTGCAGCTCGCCGGGAGTCTTGCGCGATTCGCGCCCGCGGCCGCCACACACGTGCACGCCCAACTCCCATTCCACTGGCGCGAGCCCGCGTTTGAGCGCGCCGAGCACAGACGTGGTGATGCCCGATGAGTGCCAATCCATGCCCATCACCGCTCCGAACGCCTGGAACCAGCCCGGATGCGCCAGTCGCCGGAAGTACTCCTCCCGGCCGTATTCCAGCACGATGGCTTCGGTGATCACGCGGCCAAGACTCGCCATCCGTGACGACAACCACGGTGGCACGCGGCCGTAGTGCAGCGGCAGCTCGGCGCTTCCACTCCTACCCATGCTGGATGTTAGCTGCCGATATTTCCGCTCGGAAGCCAATGTGTGGCGCGACCTTCGGTGCACTCCCCCCTCGACGACGTCCGAAATGACCTCCGTGCTCGCCCGTACTGATGCGTTCTGCCAGCGATTCGGACTCCGCCTGCCGATCGTGCTCGGACCCATGGCGGGCGCGAGCCCCACGTCGCTGTCGGCCGCCATCGCGAACGCGGGCGGAATGGGCGCGTGCGGCGCATTGCTCATGGAGCCGGATGCGATCCTGGGTTGGGCCACGGAGCTGCGTTCGCTCACGAGCGGCCCGTTCCAGATCAACCTCTGGATTCCCGACCCGCCTCCGCACCGCGACGCCGTCCGGGAAACCGCCGTCCGCGCCTTTCTGAGCCACTGGGGACCCGAGGTGCCCGCGACGGCCGGTGACCGCACGCCGCCGGACTTCGCGGCCCAGTGCGACGCGCTGCTGGAAGCCGCGCCCGCGGTGGCATCGTCGGTGATGGGTCCCTACCCGGCAGGCTTCGTAAAGGGTCTCAAGGCGCGCGGCATCGCGTGGTGGGCGACCATCACCACCGTGGCGGAGGCTCGCGCGGCGGCCAACGCCGGTGCGGACGTGATCGTCGCCCAGGGTATGGAGGCGGGCGGACACCGCGGTGCGTTCGATGCGAGCCGGGCGACGATCGATCTCGTCGGACTCAGCGCGCTCGTGCCGGCAGTCGCCGATGCCGTGACGGTCCCCGTCGTGGCGGCCGGCGGGATCGCCGATCATCGCGGACTCGCGGCCGCGCTCCAGCTCGGAGCGAGCGCGGTGCAGATCGGAACCGGATTTCTGCGGTGCCCCGAGGCGCAGATCCCCCAGGCCTGGGCCGACGCGCTCGGACGCACTCCGCCGGAGGACACGGTCGTGAGCCGGGCATTCAGTGGCCGCCCCGGGCGGAGCATCGCGACGGCGTATGCGCGGGCGGCCACGTCACCGGATGCCCCTGTGCCGGCCCCCTACCCCGTGCAGCGCGGACTCACCCAAGCCATGCGCGACCAGGCAAGCGCCATGGGTGCGCTGGACGGAATGCAGGCGTGGGCAGGACAGTCGGCGATGCTGGCGACCGCAGCGCCAGCGGCGATTGTCGCACTGAGGATGTGGGATGTGGCGCGGGCGCAGCTTCGATAAGCCGCGCCCGCTGTTCCCTGTTCGTCTACTCTCTACTCTCTACTTTCTACTCTCTTTTACTTGAACAGCTTGAGCGCGTTCAAGACCACTTTCCACACGCCCCACGCCAACGGAATTCCCACGATCGCCCAGGCCACCACCAGCTTGATGCCGATCAGTGGGTCCCGTGCGCCGGCATCGGCGGTAGCAGGCCGTCCAGGCTGGCCGGGCGCGGTCATGACGCCGCCCCCACTGATGCCGCCGCTGTCCCTGGCCGAGCCGACGCGGTCCCGGCGGTCTTCGGCTGGTCCCCGGCCGCGCCCGCGTAATAGTGTCGCGGGTCGACCGGCCGTAACATCAGGTTGCAGATGAACCCGATGAGCAGCAGCCCGACCATCACGTACATGGTCACGGTGTACGCTCCTGACTTGGGAATCCCGGCGCTGATCTCGTGCTGCCGGATACCATTGACGAGGAAAGGACCGAGAATGCCGGCCGCCGACCATGCGGTGAGCAGCCGGCCGTGGATCGCGCCCACCTGCATCGTGCCGAACATGTCGCGCAGATAGGCTGGCACGGTGGCGAAGCCGCCGCCATACATGCTGATGATCACGAAGCAGCAGGCGACGAAGAGCGGCACGCTCGCGACCGCGCCCGCATGAGGAATCGTTGCGTACAATGCGGGGCCGAGCAGAAAAAATGTCGCGTACGTGGCGCGCCGGCCGATGCGATCCGACAACGATGACCAGAAGAACCGGCCACCCATGTTGCCGAGGCTGAGCAGTCCGACGAACCCGCCGGCCACGACCGCGGTGACGGCGCCCGGGAACATCTCCTGGATCATCGGTGAGGCTTGCTCCAGAATCCCGATGCCTGCGGTCACGTTGACGCAGAGCATCGTCCACAGGAGCCAGAACTGCGGTGTCTTCGTCGCCTCGCCGACTTCGACGTTGGCAGTGGTGATCATCCGGTCCGTACCAGCCTTTGGAACGAATCCCGCCGGCGCCCAGCCCGGCGCGGGCACCCGCACGGTGAACACGCCGTACATCATGAAGATGAAATAGATGATCCCCATCGCGACGAATGTCTCGGCGACGCCCATCGACGCGGCGGTCTTGAAGTGCGACATGAGCGCCACTGACAATGGGGAGGCGATCATCGCGCCCCCGCCGAATCCCATGATCGCGAGGCCGGTGGCCATCCCCGGCCTGTCCGGGAACCACTTGATCAGCGTCGACACTGGCGAGATGTAGCCGAGTCCGAGACCGATCCCGCCGAGGACGCCGTAACCGGCGATGACGAGCCAGAATGCGTGCTGGGCGACGCCGATGGCAGAAATCATGAACCCGCCGGCGAAGCACACCGCTGACGTGAACATCGCCCGGCGCGGTCCGACCCGTTCGAGCCAGGCACCGAACACCGCGGCCGAGATGCCGAGGAAGGCGATCGCAACCTGGAACATGTGGGCGATCATGCCCTGGTTCCAATCGCCGGCCGCTGGCGCCGTGATGCCGATCAGCGTGGTCATCGGGATCTTGAACACGCTGTACGCGTAGGCCTGGCCGATGCAGAGATGGATCGCCAGGGCGGCTGGTGGTACGAGCCAGCGGCTGAAACCGGGGCCCGCTATCGAGCGATCCCGATCGAGGAACGAGAGCACCGCCATCGCCGTCGACCTCCGGTAGGTTGCGATGACCATATAACGCGACTCCGGGAACCGGCACAAGTGAGGCCAAGCTCTGTAACGACGGCTCGTTACAGAAAAACCGGCCCCGGCCCGCGGTCGCAACCCATGACGGGCACGCTATCTACGCCGTCGGCTGGAGATTACGTTTCTGCCCTTCGGGTCGCGTAGCTCAGCTGGTTAGAGCGCTGGTCTCACATACCAGAGGTCCGGGGTTCGAGTCCCTGCGCGACCACTCGAAGGCAACTCGTTGTATCGCCACGATGACGAGGCAAAACGGCCACCCGCTGGGGTGGCCGTTTGCGTTGAATTGCGCGCGAGCTACGCGCCATCGCTGTGCGGCAGCCTGTGACCCTAGCTAAACCGTTGGCACACGAGTGTCCCAAGAGGTGTCGCCGCTGAGTCGGCGCACTTCGATGGGCGCGAACTCCGCTTCGAGAAACCGGCCGGCTATCTCCGTCGCCCTCTCGAGGCTAACGCAATCAACCAAGTAGTAACCGCCGAGAATTTCTTTGTCGCCGGCGAAAGGACCATTTGTGACGACGGGAATGCGGCGTTCCGTGCGCACGATCTTCGCGTTGTCCAGCGCCAGTTCCTTGTGATCCAACAGTTCGCCCGACGCGGTGAGTTCGTTCTGCACCGCTCTGTGAGTCCGCCCTATCTCATCAATCACATTCTGGGTCAGAGAGTCCCAACCGGCTTTGTTGCCGTAGATCATCAACATGTACCTCATTACCGGCCTCCATTACTCTGCCGTTCTGCCATTTCATTCATAGTTGCGAGCGCGACAAATTCGGCAAGACCGCGTGCACCACGGTGTTACAAGAGACCCAAACGGAAGTCAAGGACCAGTGCTGGTGCGAAACGGAGAGCGAGGTCGGCCCGGCGCGCCGTTGTCGCTATGAAATACCCAGCGCGGCTACGACCCGCTCCCCCGCCCGCCCATCCCACCCCTCAGGCCGCGGCGGATTCACCCGGCGCCGCGCCGCTCGCACACCCGGCGGAATCTCGGACGGGTTCCGCACCATCACGTTCGTCCCTTCTCGCACGGTCACGGGCCGCTCGGTCGTCGTCCGCACCGTGAAGCACGGGACACCCAGCACCGTGGTCTCTTCCTGCAACCCGCCCGAGTCGGTGATGACGGCGTGCGCGGCATCAACGAGCGCCAGCATCTCGAGGTAGCCGAGCGGCTCGATCACCGTCACGCCCGGCATTGATATCCCGCCCGCCCGCAACCGCTCCCGCGTCCGGGGGTGCGCCGGGAATACCACTTGCCGCTCCGCCGACACGGCGACCAGCGCGTCTGCCAGCGCCGCGAGCCGGCGCGGATCATCGACGTTCGATGGCCGATGCAGCGTCACCACCACCGGCCGGTCTGGCCCGCGCCACCGCGGCTCCAGCACCCGCGCCCGCGGCAGTGCATGCAGCACACTGTCGATCATCACGTTCCCCACGAACACGATCTTGTCCGCCGGTTCGCCCTCCCGCCGCAGGATCTCGTCCGCATCACGCGATGGCGTGAACAGCCGCGACGCCAGCCGGTCGGCGATGATCCGGTTGATCTCCTCTGGCATCGACCGGTCCCCGCTCCGCAACCCCGCTTCCACGTGCGCACTGGGAACGCCCAGTTTCGCCGCCACCAGCGAGGCGGCCAGTGTGGAATTCACATCGCCGTATACCATCACCCAGTCCGGATGCTCCGCCAGGACGATCGGCTCGAGGCGCTCCAGGATCCGCGCTGTCTGCACGGCATGGGTGTGCGAGCCCACATCGAGGTTGATATCGGGCGGGGGCAGCTCGAGATCGCGGAAGAACGCGGCCGACAGCGCGTCGTCGTAGTGCTGCCCGGTATGGATCACGGTCTGCACCGCACCCCGCGCCGCCGCAGCGCGATACACGGGTGCGAGCTTCGGGATGTTGGGCCGGGCGCCGACTACGTGGAGGAGGCGCATGCGTGCGCGGCCCGAGCCGCGATCAGCGAGTCCGCAGGCAGTCCACGACGCGCACGGCCGCCATCCCATCCCACCCTTCGGGGCGAGGCGGCTGCGAGAGCCGCCGAACCGAGGCCACGGCTCCGGGCAGTCCCACCGGATCGTAGACCAGTTGGTTCGCGCCGCAGGCCACGGTCTCCGGCCACTCGGTCGTGTCCCGCACGGTCAGACACGGCACGCCCAGCGCAGCGCTCTCCACCTGCAACCCGCCGGAATCCGTGACCACAGCGTGCGCAGCATCCATCAGGTCGAGCATCTCGAGATACCCCACCGGCTCCATCAGCTTCACCGCCCCGGCATCGAGGCCCGCCGCGTCGAGTCGCGTCCGCGTCCGCGGGTGCACGGGAAACAGCACGGGCCGGTCCTTGGCGATCGCCCGCAACGCGCGCATGATCCCCTCGAGCCGGATCAGATTGTCGACGTTTGCCGGACGGTGGAGCGTCACGACCACGGCCTTGCCGTTCTCCACACCGACGCGGTTGCGCGCTCCCGTCACCCGGGCTCGCTCCACCGCGAACATCAGGGCGTCGACCATCACGTTTCCGACGAACGCGATCTCTTCCGCCGGCTCGCCCTCCGCGCGCAGGGTCGCATCCGCGGTCCGCGACGGCGTCAGCAGCAGGTCGGCCAGACGGTCCACGACGATCCGGTTGATCTCCTCAGGCATCGACCGGTCGTGGCTTCTGACTCCCGCCTCGACGTGCGCTACACGCTGCCCCAGTTTCACCGCAACCAGCGCCGCCGCCGCCGTAGAGTTGACGTCACCGTACACGACTACCCAGTCGGGCCGATGCTTCACCAGCTCGGGCTCGATCCGCTCCATGAGCCGCGCGGTCTGCTGGCCGTGGGTGCCAGACCCAACGCCGAGATTCACGTCCGGCGGCCGGATGCCCAGGTCGCGAAAAAAGGAGTCCGACATCGCGTCGTCATAGTGCTGGCCCGTGTGCATCACGACCTGGTCCAGCCCCGCCGCACGCGCGGCCCGGTACACCGGCGCAAGCTTCGGGAAGTTGGGTCGCGCACCAACGACGTGAAGGATCTTCATACGGACTGCACTCCCGCGGTCGCGAGTGGGAAATCATGAGACGCATCTGCCGCCTCGTTTGCATCGGCCTGCCGGGCAGCACCGATGTGCGGCGCGGTCCGCGTGAACAAACTCGGCCACGCCTCTTCGATCACTCTCGCGAACGCGGCGCAGTTCGGGCCGCGCTGATACCGCGACAGGTACGCCGCCAATCCCCGCGCGCCAGCCGCGCGCGCGGCTTGGGGGTCGGCACGCCAGTCCCGGATCGCAGCCACGACACGATCCGCAGCACCAGCCACCGCAGGATCTACGATGATGCCGCAGCCGGCCGACCGAATCGTGTCCGCGGTCTCGCACGCGGGCGGCCCGACGAATAGCGCGGGACGCGCGGCTGCCATGATGCCATACAGCTTCCCGGGCACTGAGATCCCGGCGAAGGGGCTCCGGAGCGAGATGAGATGCACGTCGCCAGCGGCGAGTGTGCTGGCCAGAGCATCACGCGACACGTAGTCGATGTACGTGAAGTTCTGGAGATTGTGCGTCTGGGCATACGCTTCGATTTCGCTCCGGCGCGGGCCCCCGCCGGCAAACACGAAACGCACTCCAGGCTCGTCGCGCATGAGGCGCATCGCCTCGAGGATCGGGCCGAACTCGTGGACGACGCCGGCGTTACCGGCATACATCACCACCGTGGCGTCTCCGGTCCCCAAGCGCGCCCACAGTGCGGAGCCGGTCACGGTGCTGGCTCCATCCGCCGGGGCGGCGCCCCACACGGCTACGGTGGACACTCGGCCTGGGCCGACTCCCTTGGCCAGGACTCGCTCGCGCATATAAGGACCGAGATCGACAACAAAGTCGGCGTTCCGGTATCCGCGATCGTTGAGCCAGTTGAGGACTCGGGACAGCACGCTGCCCGGCCGCAGCATCCCCGCCGCGATCTCGGCGTCGGGATGCAGATCCATCGACCAGATCCCGTAGCGCCGATTCCGCACAGCCTTGCCGACCCAGCCGATCACGCCCAGCAACGGCGGTGTGGTCAGGTAGATGATCCCGTCCGCCGCATCACCCATCCACGAGGTCCACGCCACCTGAGCGTAGAACACGGCGTAGTCGAAGATCCGCCCGAGCCGGGACTGCCGGCCAAGTCCCGCGGTCCGGAACCGGCGAACCCGAACGCCTTCGCGCACTTCGTGCGCCGGCGCATCGAGCATTCCGCCGGCGTAGTGCGCACGGCCCGTCACCACCTCGACTGGCACTCCCGCTGCCGCCAGATACTCGGCGAGATCCGTGAGATGCTGCCCCGTCGAGGCGACGTCGGGCGCGTAGTGCTGGTTAACGAAGCGGAGCAACGGCCGGCGAGCGCGATGGAGCGGGCGGTGGCGCGGGACGGGCCGCGAGTTGGGCGGCGATCCACTCGTACGTCTGCCGAAGTCCAACCTCGAGCGACACTGCGGGCTCCCACCCCAGCACCACACGCAACCGCGTGTTGTCGCTGGTCCGCCCCCTGACACCCAACGCGCCCTCGATGTGGTGGCGTGTGATGCGCTTCCCGGCGATCGACGCGATGAGATCCACCAGTTCGTTGATGGAGATCAGTCGCTCCTGTCCGAGGTTCAGCGGATCACGGTATGACGAGTGAATCAGCCGGCGCATCCCCTCGACCGCGTCGTCGACGTAGCAATAGGACCGGGTCTGCGAGCCATCGCCCCACACTTCGATCGATCCGCCGTCGCGCGCCAGCGCAACTTTGCGGCAGATGGCGGCGGGAGACTTCTCCCTGCCTCCATCATAGGTGCCCAGCGGACCAAAAATGTTGTGGAACCGAACGACCCGGGTCTCGAGCCCGTAGTCCTCCCAGTAGTGCCGGCACTGCCGCTCGCTGAACAGCTTCTCCCATCCGTATCCGTCTTCCGGATCGGCCGGATACGCATCTTCCTCGCGCAGTGGCGTGACGTCGGGCGACTGCTGGCGGTAGAGTGGGTACACGCACGCGGACGAGGTATAGAGGTACCGAGCCGCCTGCTCCTGCCGGGCCGCTTCAAGCACATGGGTGTTGATCAGCACGTTGTCGTGCATGATCACTGCCTTGTGGCTCTCGATGTAGCCGATGCCGCCCATGTTCGCGGCGAGGTTGTAGACTTCCGCCCCCCGCGCCTCCCGCATCGCGATCGCGCACTGCTCCCAGCGCCGGAGATCCAGCAGCTCGAACTCGTCGGCCACCGTGGACCCGAATTCCGGATATTTGAGGTCGATCCCCCGCACCCAATACCCGTCCGCCTTGAGGGCGCGGACGAGATGATGGCCGATGAATCCACCGGCTCCAGTCACGATGGCCCGCGCAGGCTGTGCTGTCATTATGGATGTGCAAGCATTGGATTGTCGTTCAAGATATCGCGCAAACGACCTGCAAACCGATTGACCGTGAATTGAGCTTCGAACCGCCGCCGCCCCGCTGCTCCCATCGCCGCCCGTCTCCCTTCGTCGGTCAGCAGAGTGACAATGGCGCCGGACAATGCCGAGCCGTCGGTTCGGTCCACCAGGAACCCGGTCTCACCATTGACGATGATGTCACCCGCCGCGTCGCTCGTCGAGCCGATGCAGGGGCGGCCGGCCCGCATTGCCTCCAGATACACGAGTCCAAATCCCTCCCGCGCGCTTGGCATCGCGAAGGCCGCAACGCGGCCCAGGAGCGCCGTCAACGTCTGCGCCGGGAGGAATCCACAGAATACGACGCAGTGGCCAACCCCGAGGGCACGCGCCTTGTCCTGCAGCCGGGCCGCGTCATTGCCCAGGCCGGCGATCACGAGCTGAGCGGCGGGGACCCGCGCCACCACGGCTGGCCAGGTCTCGAGCAGCTCGTCGTGTCCCTTGTACCGCTCCTCAGCGTGCATGCGCCCCAGGATCAAGACGCTCGACGGGCCGATTTCGCATAGTTCTCCGCTGAGCAACATGCCTCCCGGTACGTCGCCGGGCAGCCCGGCCGGTCCGGTACTCGGTCCGTCGGTCGCTGGATCGTGGTCGAGAAGCCCGAGTGGGCACGCGACCACTGGGCCGATCGAGGGATGTGCCTGCGCCACTCGTTCGGCGGTGTACCGTGAGTTGGCGACTCGCAGCGCAGCGGCGCGGAGTGTCGCCAGCCGGTCCGGCGGAAGTGCGGGATCCCAGGCCTCGACGTCGTGCACGAACACGAGGTAGGGACGTCTCACGCTGCGAGGCACGAATTGTTGCACGCGGGCGATGCCGAGGTGGTTGAACGCGAGCCAGTCGACGCGTCCTGCGCACTGAGCTCCTGCTACGCGCGCCGCGAATCGCAACCGCTCGGCCCGGGACACGACCCCGTAGTGCGCCGGGTCGAGTGCTGCCGTCCAGGGCTCGGAGCCTTGCCATGTCGCGCACACCGTACGCAGCAGCCGCGCGACGTAGGCCAGGCCGCCGCCCCGGCCGCCAAAACTCACAGCGGCGACGCCGGCCCGACCGAGCCTCGCGATCATGGTACCGATGCGGCCGAGGCTCGGCGGATGACCACTGTGCCGAGCACGATGGCGTCCATGGCGGTACGGAGGAAGCAGGCAAGAGCCTGTGCGGGAGTGTCGACGATGGGCTCGTTCTCGTTGAAACTGGTGTTGAGCACCATCGGGACGCCGGTCAACGCTTCGAACTCCCGTATGAGCCGGTAGTATGGCGGATTGGCGTCCGCGCTGACCGTTTGCAGTCGACCCGATCCATCGACGTGCGTCACTGCCGGGACGACGCCGCGCATCTCCTCGCGCACGGGATAGACCTGGACCATGAACGGGTCCGGCACGGCGCCTACGAAGTAATCGTCCAACGCCTCGACGGCGACCGATGGGGCAAAAGGCCGAAACTTCTCGCGAAACTTTATCTTGGCGTTGATGACGTCGCGGATGTCGGACCGCCGGGGGTCGGCGACGATACTGCGATTGCCGAGCGCGCGCGCCCCCCATTCCATGCGACCCTGATACCACCCAACTATGAGACCGTCGGCGATGAGCCGCGCGGCGAGCGCAGCCGCCTGGTCCACGGACGCCAGGCGCTCTATGAGTAGACCGTTCGTGTCGCCGACGTGGGCCGCCAGAACGACTGCGATGTCGTCAGGCGAGTGCGCGGGGCCCCAATACCCGTGATCCATGACAAACCCGCGCGCGCCGTGCAGCACCTCGTGCCAGACGTGGTAGGCGGCGCCGAGCGCCGTGCCGTTGTCTCCGGACGCAGGCTGAATGTAGACCTCCCGGAAGGGAGTCTGCGCCCGAATCTTTCCGTTCGCGACGCTGTTCATCGCGCATCCCCCGGCCATGCACAACCGCGGATTGTGCGTTCGCTCCCACAGGCCGTGCAGCACGTGCATCGCGGATTCCTCGTAGACGGCCTGAAGCGACCGCGCGATGTCTTCGTGCCGAGCGGTCAGGGGGTCGCCCGGCTGTCGCGCCGGACCGAGGAGCTCATCGAGCGCCGCTGTGTACACCGGTCCCAATGTCGGCGCGCCATCCTCCCATTCCATCGCGACGCCGTCGGACCAGTGCCGGAAGTAGCGCAGGTCCAACTCGAACTTGCCCGCTGGCCGTAGGTGGATCAGCCGGCGAATCTCGGCCACCATCGCCGGCTGCCCGTAGGGGGCCAGCCCCATGACCTTGAACTCGTCGCCAAACGACGGGAATCCGAGGTGCTGCGTGACGGCCGTATATAGAATGCCAAGCGAATGCGGAAAGAAGACGTGATCGAGCACGTCGATGTGGGTGTCGGATCCGAGGGCGAACGACGTGCTGACGAAATCACCGAACCCGTCGATCGCGCAGCACGCGGCATCGCGGAACGGCGAGACGAAGAACGTACTTGCCAGGTGCGCCGGATGATGCTCGACATGATGGACCGCGGGCAACGCGTCGTCACCTACGGCCAGCGCGGCGGCCAGCGGCCCGCGCAGGTCGCCCACCCGCCGACGGTTTCGCAGTCGGTCGCGCACGAGCGCGATGTTCGGGCGTCGGCGCAGTGTGTACCACGCCTTCCGCAGGAGGTGCGCGCGGGGATCGCGGCTCACTGCCACATGATCGATATCGGCGCCGCGGATCCCACCCTGGTCAAGCACGGACCGGATGGCGAGCGTTGGGAAGCCCGCACAGTGTTTGATCCGTCGAAAGCGCTCCTCCTCCACCGCGGCGATGAGGATCCCATCGCGGATGAGCACCGCAGACACGTCGCCGTGATAGGCGTTGATACCGAGAATGTAGATCGGCCGGTGCGATGTCACGGCGCTGCGCGCCCTGCTCCTACGCCGCCACGCGCCAGAGCGGCATCATACATCGTCCGCAATGCTGGAGCGATTGCGGCCGGCGCGAAGTCGGCCGCTACGGCCGCCGCCCCACAGTGTGCGACGCGGTCGTGGAGCGACGCGTCAGCGAGTGCGCGTCCCACGGCTTCCGCGACCCCGGCGACCGAGCGCTCGATCACCAACCCGACGTCGCGGCGCGCGACCCACGGCGCGAGCTGCACACCGTGCGTCACGATGATCGGCACTCCGGCGGCGACCGCGTCGAGCACCACGATCCCGAAGTTTTCATGAAGCGATGGCAGCACGCACACGCGGGCTGCCGCCAGACACGCCGCCTTGTCCGCGCCCCGAACAAACCCGGCGAACGTCACCGAGCCTGCGTCGTCACCGAGCGCGGCGGCCCGCACCCGCAGCTCGGCTCCATAGTCGGACGCACCTTCCCCCGCGATGATCAGCCGCGCCGCGGGGTGCCGCGCGTGTATCGCCGGCCACGCGTCGAGCAGGAGGTCTACCCCTTTGACAGGATGGAGGCGCCCGAGAAAGAGCACGGTGCTCGCCGTGGCATCTCGTGGGTGCGGGGCGGTTGCCAGACCGGCGGCGGGTGCGCGATACGGCGGGGGCACCACGTGCGCGCGCGCACCGAAGTCGATCCCGTGCCAACGCGCCTCGTCTCGCTCGGCGGGAGTCGTGAAATGAATCGCCGACGCGTGGCGGAGATTGGGTGCGTCGATCGAGCGGAAATATATGCGCTTGGCCGCCGTACGACGGTGTGCGAACGTGTATCGCGACATCGTGCCGAAGGGGCCGATCACCACGGGCCGTCGACGTCTGAGCGCGACGCGCGCCGCACCTGAGCTCACCGGGTTGAGAAGCCCGTGTACGTGCACGACGTCCGCAGGCGCTAGCAGCTCTCGCACCCGTGACAGGACGGCGGGCGCAGCGCGCCACGGGCCAGCCGCAGTCGCCCCGGCGACTACCACCTCCGCGTCCCCCACCGCATCACATAGCCAGCGCAGGTCGTCTGGTGAGCTCCTGGGACCGACGACCGTCGAATGGTCGCCGTTCAAACGTGCCGCCATGACGTAGCCAATCAATGCTTCGACCGGTCCACCGTACGCGCGGGCCAGACTCGGCATGACGTGCAGCACATTCACGTGGCCGCTGGCCTGCGGAACAAGCGCCGGAGATGCCACCGTCGCAGCGCCGCCCATGCCGGCACCATCGACATGAACGCGACCATCACCACCGCTGATTTGATGACGTGGTTGACGGCCTCGCCGATGCCGTTCTCCGCCTGCATCGTGTAGAGCATCACATAGGGCGCCCAGGCCCACCACAGCGGGTTCTCGAGGGCCCAGCGCGCGAATACCCGGTACACGAGCCCCAGCAGGATCCCGAATCCGAAGACACCGATGAGGCCACCCTCACGCCCGAAGTTGGCGTACATCTCCCCGGCCACGCTAAGGTTCATGCTTGTCTGCCGCATCGACAGCCCGGTGAATCGCGCGAAATACCAATATCCGCCGGCCATATACTTGCCCGGGTCGAGGAAGCGCGGCACGACCGCGGCGCGGATCGCCGTCAGGAGTGTCTCGCCGTGGGCGAACGGCTCGCGCGCGGGCACCCAGTTGAGCGTACGAGAGATGATCCAGCCCTGATTGATGCGTGCGACGGTGTGAGAGAGTCCAAGGTCGTGGAACGCCGACACCGGCTGGTGGAACTGGCCGGCCATGGCGTCGCCGAGGATGCCGGCGCGCTCGGTCAGCCCCATGTCGGCATTCTCTCCGATCTCGATCCGGTAGGCGATCTTGAGCTCGTTGAGCATGCCCATCGCCAATAGCGCGGACGTGGCGAGCACCACGAGCGTGCGCACGCGCCACCGATACACGAACCCGAGCAGCGTGCCCGTGTAGGCGATCCAGAGGAGTAGATCGTGGAACATGCCGTCGCTGGAGGTGAGCACCGCCCGCAAGGCGAGCACAGCGGCCAGCCGCCATCCCCAACCGGGCGCGCGGGCGAGGAGCAGGCCGAAGGCGCCGACAAAGCTGAGGTACCCGACGAGCAGCATCAGATACTGCAGCGACAGCGGCAGTGGCGTGTTCTGGATGATGCTGGCGCCGATGCCGACCACCACCATGATGTCGCAGGTGTGCACGAAATCGGCGGGAATCGATGGAGCGGTCCGCTGAACGGGACGGCGCCCAATCCGCCAGAGCGGGAGATAGACGCCGAGTGCGAGGAGCAGCGTCGCGGGCACGGCATAACTGAAGTAGTCCGGGGCTGAGACGGCCATCACGAACGTCGGCAGCAGCGGTGTCACGTGGTATCCCGCCCACGGACCCAGGACCCACTGGAGCGCGGCCACCAGGATGATGAGGCCCGGGATCCACGGAACGTTCGACACCGCGAACGCAGTATGGAGGCCGATCAGGACCGTCAGCGCGAGGCCGGCTCCGATCCAGAGCGAGTCGTGCTGGTACGCGCTGAAGGTGGCGAACGGCACGATCACCGCCAGCAAGATGATCAGGAGCCACCGGGACTCCGCCACGAAGTACCACTGGCCCGGAATGATGACGGTGCCGGCCGCCGGGCGGGGCAGCGCGATCGTGCTCGCCGCCGCGGATGGCGCGATCGGCCGGGTTACACTGGCCATGGGGCTCTTCCGGCCGCCGCCTGGGCGGCCGCCAGCACGCCGGACGCCGCGGCCGCCGGCGAATACGCGGCGACGTGCGCGGCCGCCGCCTGCCCCATCCGCTCCGTCTCGCCCGGATGGTCGACCAGATACGTCAGTATCCGCCGAAGATCGCCGGTGTCGCCTTCCGCAAACGCGTAGCCGGTCTCACCCTCACGAATGAGATCGGGGACGCACCCCGCTGCCTCCGATACGACTGCTGGTAGCCCGCTGGCCATCGCTTCATTGACGACCAGGCCCCACGTCTCGTGGCGGCCGGAGGGCAGGACCAGCACGTCGGCGGCCGCGTAGGCGTCGGTAATCGCCGTCTGGTTCAGGAAGCCGGTGAAGGTCGATGGCACGTTGAACCGCTTGGCCAGGCGGCGGCACTCTCTCTTTAACTCGCCATCGCCCACAACGATGACGTGGACGCCCACCACGCCCTGCACCGCGCGGAAGATGTCGAGCGGGCGTTTGCGGGGAATCAGCTTCCCGGCGAACAACACCCCGACAGCGGTCCGGTTGATACCCCACCGATGGCGAGTGGTCTCGCGCCGCGTACGAGCGGCAGCCGCGCGTGCGGCAAACGCCGCGTTGTCGATGAAATGCGGCGCCGAGATGATCCGCTGCGCGCCGTAATACCGGAAATACTCTTCGCTCCGCACACCGACACTCAGGCACGCCTCGAACCGCCGGAGCAGCCGCGGATACACGAGACGTTTGAGCATCCGCTTGGGGAAGGGATCGTCGCGAAGTTGCGAATCGCCACGCACGATCATCGGAGTGCCGGCGGCCTCGCAAGCGCGGATCGCCTGCCAGTCAGATCGTGTCCGCCATCCGGTGAGCATGAATGCATCGAACCGCTCATGGGCGATGTACGTCGCGATCTCCGGAGTGTCGTAGTCGCGGGGCCGGTCCCGGAACGCGGCGCCCGTTTCGACCCGGCGTGCATCCGCCTCGTTGTAGAGCCAGACATGCCGGTAGCCGTCGGTCAGATCCACATCCCACGCAAACGGGATTCCGTATCCGATGCCCTGCTCCACGCTGGTCGGCTTGTGTGCGAAGTACACCGTCAGGTCGACGCCCGGTGTCGACCCGATAGCACGATAGAGCGGCGCGTGATACTGGATAGGATGCGTCGCCAGAACGCCGATCCGGATCGGGCTTTGCGTCACCGGCACCACCGCACCCGCGGGGATCGGAAGCTCGCTGTCCGGCGAGCGGACCCGCTCAGGAGGCTGGGCTGTCATGACCAAGCATTGCAACGGGCGCTGCCGGCGAATCCATCGCCAATCCGCCGTCCACTGTCTCGCCCGCCGCCTGATCGAGGACAGCCGCGAGCGCACCGGTCATACGCTCCGCAGTGCGCGACTGGAGCGTCGCGTCGGTAGAGAAATCCGCCGTCATCGCTGGAAGCGTTCCCTGGATCAGATCGTTGAGGGCCGACGCGATGTCGTGCACCGCCGTCCCAGGTGACGGAGTGTCCGCCGTGCCGTAAGAAACTAAGCCGCGACAGCCGAGACGGCGCAATAGCGCAGCGGGCTCTGTCGACGCCTGCAAGAGAGCGATCACCGGCCGGCGCGCCGCCAGCACCGGCATGAGTTTGGATGCCGCGTAGTACGAGGTCGTGTCGCCGAGGACGAGGTTGCCGTCCGCACCATCCGCCAGCGCGAGTGCACGCGCGTATGGCACACGCACCGGATGCTCCGACACCTGTGCCTCCAACGCGCGCGCGGCGACCAGCGCCGTCGTCCGTGGCGCCGCGAGCGCCGGTGCAGCGTAGGTGGTGCCGTAGAACTCGAGACGTAGGCGCGCGGCAACCGCTGGATTCACCTCGCGAAGCCGTACCATGGCGTCGAGCAGCGCGGCAAGCACTGGCAGTTGCGCATCCGACAGCGCACCGATGTACACGAGGCGGCAGGTCACGCCACCGGCAGTGGCATCTGGCTCCAACGCTCGGTCCGCACCCCTGGGCAGGAGCGCACGATCCGACTCCTCGAACCCGTAGGGTGCCGCACCAGCCGGGATCGCGTTCGTCCAGGGAAATCGCGTTTGCAGGTCGGTAATGATCCCATCGGAAACTGCAAATACCCCGCTGGCCGAGCGCAGGCATCTGCCCTCCGTCTGCTCGGCCACCCACGCCGCCAGGCTGCTCTTCAGCGTGCCGGTCGCGGCAATCCGCCAGGGATCCACGTAGTCCACCACCACGCGTGCACCGGATCGGCGTCGCAGGATCGGCGCGAGCCAGAGCGCATACCACGGCGGGACGACCAGCAGCACCACGGGATCCGGTGCCTCCCGAGCCACGCGGATCGCGCGCGCAGCGAGTGACCAGAACGACCGGAGTACCAGGTCACCCACCCCAGCTCGCCGCGTCAGCCGCGCGGGCCACGCCCGGACGAGCTCGACCCGCACATCGCGCGGGACTGTCTCGAGCAGCTCGGGCTCTGCTGGCTCCTCGCGGTCGCGGGGATCGACGGTCACCACGACCGGTGTCCATCCGAACGCCGGAAGATGCCGCACGAACAAGCGCGCGCGATGCGCCGGCGGGAGCCCGGACGGCGGAAAATGCGGGGCGACGACAATGCACCGGCGGCCTGCGATCATGGGCCACCCACGGAAACGGTGGCAGTGGACGGACGGCGCGGTGCGCCGGCGAGCGCTCCGGCAACTGCCTCGAGGAACAACGGCTTCTCGCGATCCCACACGTACGTCGTGCGGCCGGCGATCCACGCGGCCCGCTGCGCGGCGGCCAGTGCCGATGGATTGGCCAATGCTTCTACCACGCTCGCGAGCTGAGCCACGTCCCCCGAGCGATACGTCCCACCGTAGCGCGCCTCGGGCGGAAAAACGGAGCGGTGTCCGGCGGTGTCGGTGGCGATACAGGCAAGGCCGGCCTGCAGGTAGAGAAAGAACTTGTTGCCGACCGTCAGGCTCCGGTTGAGACAATCGCCGCCGTCGAGCGACAATCCGATCTGATGATGGGCGAGCGCGGCCAGCATGGCGTTCGCGGGCTGCAGAGGATGCACCACGACTTCCGTTCGCTCACGGACTCTCGCCAGGTGTCTCTCGAGCCATCCCTCCTGGCCGTTCGCCACCCCACCGTAGAGATGGAGCGCCACTCGGCTCCCCACTCTTGGCAGCGCGCCGAAAACGTCCTCCAGTCCGCGGCCCGGGCCGATCGTCGCCGAGATCCACGCCAGCTCCACGGCGCCCGCGGGCGCCGGGCGGTCCGCGGGGCCGCGCAACGCCGCCGCGTCCGCCGCCGGAAAGCAATTGTGCCAGACTCGCGTCGTGTGGAGCTGGTAGCGGTCCACCAGGTACTCCGCCATTGGCGCCGATGTCGCCGAGACGTACGCGGCATGCGGGAGATAGGCTCGCTCCAGCCGGCCGATCATCGACCGGCGCCATTGAGCGCGGCCCCCGTCGGCCGCCTCCTCCGCGAGCAGATCCTCGCAATCGAATGCGAACGGCACATCGCGTCTCGCCGCTGCTCGTGCCGCGACGGACAGGACCGGCTGGGTGTGCGCGATGTAGAGGGCAGCCTCCTGTGCAGCCGCCCACTCCTCGAGTGTCGCGTCGCCGCGGCAATACGCCGCCTGCGCCACTCCCGTGCCGCGCACTCCGGCTCGCACGACCCATTCGGCAGCGCGCTGGCGCGCCGCCGCGCGCATCCAAGCCCCCGGCTGCCGGCTGCGCGCGAGATCGATCCGATGCCAACGCCAGGGCTTGAGGCGGAGAATCGCATCGTCGCGCGCGGTATCGCCATCAGCCCGGTATCCGGCGATGACATCATAACCGGCTTCATGGAGCGCGTCCGCCTCCTTCACCAGGCGCGGATTCACCCAGACCGGTGCGGCCGACAGCAGACACACACGCGCCGTCATCCGCGATAGCCCTCGGCCGCGGCCCGTCGCAGGCAGTCCGCCATCCGCTCCGCCATGCGCCGGTGTTCGAACTGGGCGATGAACGTGTCGTTGGGCTCAACCAAACGCCGGGGATCGGGCGCCTCGATCACTCGCGCCAGCATGTCCGCGACCGCATCGCTGTCGTCAGGATCGGCGAGGAGACCGAGGCCTGACTCCGTCACGAGATCACGCATCGCGCCGTCGGTCAGCAGCGCCAGGATCGGGACGCCGGCGGCGAAGTACTCGTAGAGCTTGCCGGCAATGCTGTAGTCACGGCCGCCGATCACTTTCGCCGAGGTCAGCAACAACGCATCGGCCTGCCGCTCGAGACGGAGCGCCTCGGCGTGTGGCACGGGGCCCGGCGCCGACACCACGTCGGTCGTGCCGGTTTCAGCCAGCATCGGCGCCAGCCACGGCGGCACACGTCCGACGAAGGTCACGCGCAACCGGCTCACCAGATCGGGGTGCAATTCCCGCAGCCGCTGAATGCCACGCAGGAAGAAATACGGCGACCGATATAGCCAATCTTCGCGCCGGAGCCGGTAGTGCAGCCATTGCTGCGGAGACCGGCGCCAGATCGGGCGGAACGTGGCGGCACGCGCCTCCGGCGTGTAATAGAAACTGCCCGCGTACACGATGTGGCGAAGCTCGGCATCCGGTGACCCCTCCCGAATGCTCCGCCGCGCGGCGAACGCCGGCACAGTCGCCGCATCGTAACCGTTGTAGATCGTCACCAGCCGCCCCGGCGAGAGCGCCGGCATGTCGGCAAGCCACTGCCCCCGGGTCACATGCGAGGTCGCGACCGCGATGTTGGCACTCTCGAGCACCGATCGCTCGTGGGTCCGCGCGTAGAGATAGTGCGCCACCGTCGGATACGGTGCCACGCACCACCGTGCCCACGCATCCCGCATGTCCACGACCCACGGCAGCCGATACCGCTGCGCCGCAAGCCGGCCCAGTACCGCGACCCCGAACGGCGGCGCCGTCGCCAGCAGCACGTCAGGCCGCCGATCGGCGACGATCTCATCGAGTTGCTTCAACAACGGGCGGCGCCAGAACAACGAGACCGGATCTCCCCAATGAGAGTACTGCGCCACCCGGAAGCCGGCCCTGCCTCGCGTCAGAGACCAGTACCAGGGCGGGAACCCGCTCGGGATACGGTGCACGCGTACGCTCTCGGGCAGCGCCCGGAGCAGCGTCGCGTCGACCGGAGCGGCCGACCACAACGCCAGGTCCTCGGAGCGGACCGTTACGACGTCGAGATCGATCCCGAGCGCTGGGAGCCCCCGCGCGAGTCCCATCACGCGCTGGACACCCCCGGCGCCCAGTGGCGCGAACTCGAACGCGATGAGGAGCACGCGCAGCGGCGTCTCCGGTGCCGGACTCTCGCTCAGAGGGAGGCTCATGCCCGCAGCAGCGCGAAGAGATCGAGCGTGAACTTCGCGGCGTGGGTCGGATACGCAAACGGATCATATTCGCCCCACGGAGGCGACGAACCCGGAATGGCGCCCGAGATTTCTGGCCAATCCGCGATCAATCGCACCCGGCGCTGCAGCGATGCGGCAACGCGCTCGGCTGCCTGCCGGTACTTCGTCTCGCCTGTCAGCTCTGCGAGCAGACACCACGAGATCGCGACCTGCGCCTCTCCCGTCAGACAGCGCCAGCGTGCCCGCGGGCGCCAGTCGTTTGACAGCCGTCCGGGGATCCGGCCATGAAGCTTGAAGAGGTTGAGCAGTGCATGCCCCGCTTTCTCCGCGGCACTGGTGTAGCGCGGCTCGCCGAGCAGTCTGGCCCCCTGCAGCAAGCCTTCGATGACGTAGCCAATCGTGTGCGTGGTGGGCGCCTCGGTGGCCGTGAAACCCGCGGCCGGAAACCAGCCTGAGGGCTGCTGTTGCTCGGCGATCCAGTCGAACGCCTGGCGTCCCGCCACCGCGTATCGCTCGTCGCCCGTCAGTTGGGCCAGGCGCACGAGCGGTGCCGCCACCCGCGCGTAGTACGTGTGCGGGATGCCGTTGAATGCGTTGCGCACCCAAATGCCGCTGGAGTCCTGCTCCTGGAGCAACCAGTCGCCGGATTCGCGCGCGAGTGCGGTCCAGGTGGCCGCACCTGCGTCAGGGCCCGAAGCGCGGGCCAGCGCACACCACCCCTCCACGACTTGCGCGGTGTTGAACACGCTCGGCGCCAAGGTCCCGGGATGCCATTGCTTCCGGCAGATTGCGCCACCGGCGAGCCGAGTGCGCGCCAGCCAGCCACCAGCCCGCACGGCCGCCTCTTCAAGGTCCGGATCATTCCACAGCGCGCCATAGTGCAGCAGAGTCGAGATCAGATACCCTGTGATTTCGGGATATGGGGCGGCCCACCCGCTTGTCACGTGGTAGCGTGACGATGCTCCCTCCCCGCCACCGCCATCGATCGCGCGCTGGATCCACTCCATGATCGCGCGAGCGCAGACATCCCGGTCCGCCAGCCTGACACCTGGTGACAGGTACGCCCCCAGCCGCCCCCGGCGCGCGAGCGTGCCAAGAACATCGGCCGCCGCGAACGTGCGGTTGCTTGCGCTCCCCATCTTGCGGCGCATCTGGCCGGCCGCCGAGGCCGCCGGGATTCCCGCTGGTGTTTCTCGGCGGCGCTGGTCGGCGATCTCGTCCACCCAGGTCGTAAACTCCTCACCGCGCGCAGGCCAACCGAAATCCCGGCACGCTCGTTCGGCGCCTCGCCGTCCCATCCCCTCACGCCGCGCGGGATCCCGAAGCAGCTCCCGCATGGCGTGCACGAGTTCCGCGGAATCGCGCGTATCCAGGAGAACGCCCGTCTCCCCGTCGGCGATCGCTTCGGCAACACCGCCGTTCGCGCCACCAATGACTGCTTTGCCATAGGACCCGGCTTCCAGGTACACGATGCCGAATCCCTCGACGTCATGCGCCTCCGCCCTGGTCGGCAGCATGAAGAACATGCATTCAGCAAAGAGTGCGGCCTTGGTGGCCTCATCGATCGCGCCGGAGAAGATCACGCGATCGGCGACGCCCGACTCGTGTGCCAACGTACGAAGTGAGTCGTGCTCGGGACCCGATCCGGCGGCGACATATCGAAGCGCCGGAAACTCGGCGGCCACCGCGGCGAAACCCTCGATGGCGAGATCGATACCTTTGCGGTGGCGCAGATGGCAGAGCGAAAAGATGAACGGGTGGTCTCCCAGTCCCAGCCGCTCGCGAACCGCCCGCCGGTCCGCATCCGCCGCCGCGGATGCACGCGGCATGACGACGCCGGGTAGCAGCAGGCTCTGTCGCGACTCGGCCACCCCCAATGCGGTGAGCTTCGCCGACGTGTCGTGGCTGATGACGAACCAGTGCTTTGCCGCATCGACCATCTCCACCCGGCGCCTTGCCCAAACCGGTGCCAGCGCCTCGACCAGCTCGAGGCCGTACCCGATCGCCGTGAAGTCCAGGCCGAGGTCGAGGCACGCCACGTACCACGGATACGTTACAGGACTCATGCGGCCGAGCACGTACGCGGAGTTTGGTTGCTCGGCATCGATTCCGGCGAGGAGCTGGCGTACGCGGCCACGGCGACCCAGATGCCAGGCCAGCGTGTTCAGCCGGCGGGTCGGCATGAAGCCGTCGCCGCGGCGGGACTGCGCCTTGCGGAACCAGCCGACCTCACGATAGCGAAACGGCAACCCTGGGTTGAGGGCCTCGGCTCCGAGCACACTCGTCACCACCAGCACGTCGTGCGTCTCGGACGTCGCGAGGGCGAGCTGATGGAGATATTCGGCGATGCCGCCCAGCGCCGGCTTGGAATCCTCGGTGAGGATGACGATCCGACGGCGTCCCACTCGCGAGCGCCCACGGCCGCCAGGCAGAACGGTCATCACCCGGCCCTGGCCGCGACCGGATACCACGCGCCGAGCCGCTCCAGTTGCTCGCGAATCGCTGGACGCGCATCAGTGGGAACGAGCGACCGGTCCACGTTAACGTCACCGCGGGCCTCGGCAACCGCGAGGTGCGGCGCGTACTGATCGCGAAACGCGCACAACAGCTCGTACTTCGTGACCACTGGTGTGCCCGGCTGGACCACCGACGGCACCACCTCGCCACGCGCGCGCGCTGCCGCGTACGAGAGGGCGATCACCGCCCACTCGAAGGAGGTGATGCCGTTCCACCGATGATTGGTATAGCCCGGTACCGGGCGTCCCGCCGGCTGCCGTAGAAACCACGCAAGCAGTCCGTGGCCATCTCCGCGGTCCGGCCCAATGACCGACACCCGAAGCACGGTCGCGTTGGGCCACCGGCTGATGCTTTCTCCGAGGGCCTTCGAGAATCCGTATTCATCCGCCGCGTCGAGCGGATCATCGATGCCATATCCCCCGCGGACGCCCGCGAAGACGCAATCCGTGCTCGCGTGCAGGATGTATTGCGTGGAAGGCAGCCGGGTCGCCAAGTGGATCGGGAAGAGTGCGTTGGCGAGATGGAATGCGGCCGGATCATCGCTTCGCTGCTTCGTCAGTCCAAGGCAATTCACCACCACCGCCGCCTCGGAGCGTCGCACCGCTGCCACGAGACGGTCCTCGGGCTCCCCCGTGTACCGGTCGTCCGTGGTCACCACATCGTACCCGGCCTCGGCGGCGTATCGGGCGACAACGTGGCCCAGCATGCCGCGGTGGCCGAGCACGAACAGCCGTCGATTCCTATCGCTCACCGCGGACCCGATTGTGCCGGGCTCGGCACGTCCTGGCGGCAAACCGGCTGCCGGCTGCTCCGGAAGTCATCGGCGCTTCAGATGTAGTACTCGACGAGCCCCACGCGGTCGAGGAGGGCCCCGATCTCCTCGGAGCTGGTGAGGCGTCGCGTATTGGCCGATGTGTACTCTGTTCCAACGGGATACGGTGACGAGCCAGTCGGAACACGGTATTCCGGATGGATCGTGAAATAGTCGTCCGACTCCTCGGCACGCTGCAGCTCGTACTCGTTGACCAGCACCTCATCGATCTTCTCCCCCGGCCTGATCCCCACTGTCCGGATCGAGACCTTCTTCCGGCCACCGTACTTCGCGATCAGCGCCTTGGCGAGATCCGCGACCGTCGCCGCCGGGGCCTTCCGCACGAAGATCTCCCCCCCGATGGCGTGGCTCATCGCATGCACGACGAGATCGACCGATTCGTCGAGCGTCATCAGGAAGCGCGTCATGTGGCCCACCGTCATCGTGATCGGGCCGCCAGCCTCGATCTGCTTCCGGAAGAGCGGAATCACCGAGCCACGACTCCCCATCACGTTGCCATACCGCACGCAGCAGAACCGGGTGTCGAGCGGAGTCTGGTTTCTCGAGCACACGAGCTTTTCCATCATCGCCTTGGACATTCCCATGGCGTTGACCGGCTTCACCGCCTTGTCAGTGCTGAGAGCGACCACGGTCCGTACCCCTGCCCGGAGCGCCGCTTCGCACACATTGTGTGATCCTACGGTGTTGGTCTGGAATGCCTCGTAGGGATACGCCTCGCACGACGGCACCTGCTTGAGTGCCGCCGCGTGAAAGACGAGATCCACGCCGCGCAGCGCGCTCCGCAGCCGTTCCGGATCGCGTACATCGCCGATCATGTACTCGAAGTCCGGCAGCCGCTGCTGCATCTCCCACTGCTTCTTCTCATCGCGGCTGAAGATGCGGATCCGCCGGGGGCCGAGGGCGCTGAGGTGAGACGCAACGCGGTTGCCGAACGACCCCGTCCCGCCGGTGATCAGCACCGTCTGGCCGGCAATCCCGGATGCGGTGGCAGTCTTGCGCGACGCCGCTTGGCGCGGCTGTCCCTTCCCTGCCGGCCGGGTCATGCGACGACCTGCTCCAGGCGGGCCGACGACGCCGCGGCGATCGCGCGTGGCGTGAGAACAGCCCTCCGGTCCAACCCCTTCCGGGCACGCACCGCCGCGCCGAGACGCGGCATGGCGGCCAGCAGTCCGCGGGCCGTAGTGCGGTCGCCGCGCAGCACACTTGTGAGAAGCCTGAGCGGCACCAATGCCAGGAAGCCGGCGAGAAAGCCCCACCCACCGATGTTCTTAATCGTGAATAGTATGTGGTTCCGCGCCAGAAGCGTCTGGAACTGTGCTTCCCGCGTCACGTCCCGCATCGTCGCTGCCTCTCGGTGATATATGACGCTCGCCGGTTCGAAGACCGTGCGCCAGCCCCGCATCCACGCCCGGTACGACAGGTCGACGTCCTCATAGTACGCGGGGCGGTACAGCGGGTCGAACCCTCCAAGACTGACGAAACGGTCCCGCCGGAACGCCGCGCATCCCCCTCCGGCATCGAGCGTGTACACCGGCTCCGTGACCGTCAGATCCCACCACTTGTAAAACCACCACCGGCGGAGTGCCATCCGGCGCTGTCCCGTCGTGCGGCGTACGCCGTCCCAGTCGAACACGTTCGCAGTCGCTGCGAACACCGACGGGTCGCCGAAATGACGGACCAGCGGTGCCACGAACCCCGGATCGACCCGCATGTCGTTGTTCAAGATAATGACCACGGGCTCCGGACAGCTCGCCACAATGGGATTGAGCGAGAAAAGAAAATCGTTGCTCGCGGCGACGACGACCTCCACCTCGGGGAATTCCCGCTCGACGATGGCGACATCGGGCTCCGTGCTTCGGTTGTCCACCACCACCACCCGCATCGCGCCCGGGTACCGGGCGACCGCGACCCGCAGCGATGGGAGCAACAGGCGAAGATGTGCCGCGCCGTTCCAGTTGAGGACAAGGACAGCACACGCGCAGCACTCCGCACTCCTGTTTTGCCCGCCGGTCATCACCCGGCGCCAAGAGGCGGGTTGCCCAGCGGCCGACGTGACGACTCTCCGCCGGCACCAGCGGCTGCAGCCGGGGGAACAGCGGACACCGTACTCACTGGTGCCGGCGCCGGGCTGGGAGCCGGCATTGCAACGGAGGGCCGCAGGCGGGCGTTGTATCCGAGCACGATATTCACCACGGTATCTGCGACCCGGTCCGCACGATACTCCACCGGGACAGTCCACCACCCGCGCGTAGCACACCGGGTCGTCAGCAGTCGTACCAGCAGACTCGCATCGACGCCTGCCAGGATGTTGCTTCCGCACTCGACCGTCTCCGGCCGCTCCGTAGTGTCGCGGATAGTGATCGCGGGCACCCCCATGATGCAGCACTCCTCCTGGACCGTGCCGCTGTCGGTGACGACGGCATAGGCATCGCGTTCGAGCGCCACGAAGTCAAAGAATCCGAGCGGTTCGAGCAGCACGACCCCCGTCTGGGGTGACGTACGTCCCGCAGGGTCGACAACGCCGTATTTCGATCCGTATTGCTGTGCCAACCGGGCGCGCGTGCGCGGGTGAAGGCTGCACACGACAGGCATTCCCAGCGCCGCTGCCGACGCGTGTAAGCCTTCGAGAATTGACTCGAGCCGCTCCGGCACGTCGACGTTCTCGGCTCGGTGAAAGGTGGCCAGAACATACCGGCCACTGGCAACTCCGATCCGCGACTGCACGCCGGAGGCTGATGTCTGCGACGCGTAGTGAGTCAGCACTTCGTTGATCGGATTGCCCGTGACGAGAATCCGCGTGCCGTGGATTCCCTCATCGAGCAGATTGACCCGGCTACGCTCAGTGTACGGCATTAGCACATCACTGCAATGGTCGATGACCCGCCTGTTGACTTCCTCTGGTACGCGGTCATCGTAGCACCTATTGCCCGCCTCCATGTGGTAGACCGGGATCCCCATCCGCTTGGCGATGAACGCGGACAAGGCGCTGTTGGTATCGCCGAGGACGAGAAGCCGATCGGGCCGAAGCTCCTCGAGGAGCGCCTCCGCTTCGGCCAAGATATTGCCGACTTGCGTTGCCAGCGTATCGGTCCGTGTCCGAAAATGATAATCGGGCTGGCGAAGTCCCAGATCGGAAAAGAAGATGTCGCTCAGGCGTGGATCGAAATTCTGCCCCGTATGCGCGACCGAGTGCTCGCAAGCGACATCGAGGGCCGGAATCACACGCGACAGCCGTATGATCTCCGGACGCGTTCCTAGGATCGTGACCACCTTCATACGCGGCTGCCCTCCGAGTCATCTCCGAGCCAGTCCGCCAACCGGTGTCGGAGCGTAGCCTCCGAAAACTCCTCGGCGAGCGCGCGGGTCGTGGCCGTGCGCGCCGCCGTCATCCTCGCTGGAACGGCGATGAACTGCGCCAGCGTTTCCGCAATGACGGCGGGGTCAAGAGTATAGCAGCCCACACCGACCGGATAGCGAGCCAAGAACTGCGCGGGGGTACCCTCTTTTGGACCGTGATAGAACGTCGGTACGCCGCACGAGAGATACGAGATGATCTTCGACGGAAACGAGGTAGTGACGATTCGTGCTTTCTCCTCATCGAACCAGTAGGGACAATATCCCAGATCGGCGCCCGCCAGTCGAGCTAGCGATTCGCGATAGGACACCCATCCCGAAACCGCGATGCGCGGCGATACCGGCCCGACCTCGGCCGCGATCTCTCCGATCACTCGCAAATCGATGGCGCGACCACCCACCGACCAGCCCAGGCGGTCGAGCGCCGCCACGAGGGCGCGGAATTCTGCCGGCGCGTACACGTTGCCGCATACCGCGATCACGAATGGTCCGCCGCTGTTGGTCGCCCTGCGTGCCGGGATCGCGGCTACCGGCTGCCGGAGCACTCGCGCGTCGAGCCCCCATTGTCGCCGGTAATACGCGAGCATCCCTTCACTCGCCACTCCACGCGCGGCCGCGCCACTGCGCACGGCTGCGAGAGCCGACGTCAACTGACGATGCGATTGCCCAGACAGCCCTAACTCTTCGATCGCGATGTCCAGCAGATCCCATTCCATCGTCGCGTGTGGCACTCCGACCAACCGGGCCAGTTCGACGGCTACGATTGGCGTCTCGACGGCGTTGAGGAAGAACACCAGTCGATGCGGCCGCATTCCACGAATGGCTGCGGCGGCCGCCGACACGCGATGGCGCAACAGGATCGGGTAAAGCGCACCCCAATAGAGTTGCCGCGCCATCCACGGCACTTGCCGCTGAAGGACCCCCATGCCGCGGAAGCCACCGCGGGCGGCGATCTGTATCACCGGCCGCGGAAAATCGGGTGGAACGTCATACGGGCGACCTTCGAGCGCGATGCTGACGTGCACGCACGGGCGTCCGGCGTGTGCGGCGACCGCCTCGAGGAACACGGCCCCTCCATTGGCCTGCCAAGGCGCGCCCCCGTGCACCAGCACTACAGGCCCCTGCCGATCGTCGGAGCGCGGATGGGCTTCGGCCGCACTAAGTGACCCGTCTGTCGGCCGCCGGTCCTCCTTCGCAGACGTCGCGGCGGCCGTCACGCTACCAGTTCCGCGGTCGTGGTCCAGGTCAGTCCGGGCCGCACCGCACCAGAGTAGACACCATAGTAGTCGCCTCGAAGGCGCCCGCTGTCTTGCAGATCGAGCTGCAGCGCCTCGCGGAGGAGACGTTGGTCGGTGAAATCTTTGCCGAACAGGTTCACGTCAATCGTGAACCAACCGGCGTTGAGGAGGTCTGCCGGCACAGCACATCGCGCTCGATACTCACCACGCGGCATGGGGCGGCCATACCAGTCCGGTTCGCGATTGCTGAGAGATGACAAGACGCAGTTGTGCTCGGCATCATAGATGATGACCGTGAGCCCGACGAACGCCCCATCATGTTTGGTCCGGAAGTCGATGTCGATCGTGAAAGCCGTCGATGTGGTGAGCTCGTCCAGAAGCTGCCCATCGGTGCCTCGAACGGCGACTGTTCGAACCACCGCTGACTCATTCTGGAACCCTGGCTCCCCGTCTGGCGCCGACCACAGACGCACCCCGGCACTGACATCGGCCATATACGCGCTCACCACAGTGGCCGCACTGGAATCAGCGACGATACGACCATTCTGGAGAAGCAACGCGCGGGAGCATAACGTCCGGACCGCAGCGAGGTTGTGGCTCACGAAAATTACCGTACGCCCATCCTCGCTAACGCTACGCATCTTGCCGAGACATTTTCGCTGGAATTGGGCGTCTCCCACCGCCAGCACCTCATCGACGATCAGTATCTCCGGCTCGAGGTGCGCCGCGACGGCAAATGCGAGTCGCAAGTACATGCCGCTCGAATACCGCTTCACGGGCGTGTCGATAAACGCGCCAACACCCGCAAACTCCACGATCTCGTCGAACCGACGGTCGACGTATCGGCGATCCATGCCAAGGATCGCCCCGTTGAGATAGACGTTCTCGCGACCCGTGAGGTCGGGATGGAAGCCTGTGCCAACTTCCAGTAATGAGCCGACTCGACCTCGCAACACCGCAGTGCCAACGGTCGGCTCGGTGATCCGAGAGAGAACTCTCAATAGGGTGCTCTTACCGGCTCCGTTGCGCCCGACAATTCCCAAGACCTCTCCGTGGCCCACCACAAAGGAGACGTCGCGCACGGCCCAGACGATGTCTGCCTCGTCCGCAGCCGACGGTCCATTGAACGCCGTCAGACGGCGGACGCGTTGGAAGTTCCGCGCCGGAGCGGCCAGCATGCTGCCGACCAGGTCTCGCAGTGAATCGTGACGTGTACCCGCGATGCCGATCCGGTATCGCTTGCCCAGCCCGTGTGCCTCGATGGCGTAACCGCTCACCGGTGTCTTCCAGCCGGCTGACCGCGCAGGTTACGGTCTGCGGCGGAGCGCGCGGCGCCACCCCTGGGAGCCGGCGTACCGACCTGCCGAGGAGTCACCCGCCGGCCCTTAGACGATGTCCGCAAATACACGTTCGGTTCGCTGGAAATAGATCGCGCCGCTGACGAATAAGGCAATGGCGACGACCGCCGATTCGGCCCACGACCCCCACAGCACTGGCCGTCCAACGAGCGACGACCGAAACGCTTCCACGGTGCCGGCCAAGGGATTGAGTGCGTACAACAGACGGTAGCGCTCAGGCACGCGCGACATGGGATAGACGACTGGCGACGCATACATCCATACCGTGGACAGAAACGGAAGGAGGTGCTTGACGTCGCGATATTGGATGCTGAGTGCCGCCACCCAACATCCTACGCCCGCGGCCGTGAGTACGAACATAACAGTCGATGCGGGCACGGCGATCAAAGCCCAAGAGCTGGGGACCTGGCCGTATCCAATGAGCGCGGCAGCAACGAGCATCAGTCCGACGCCGAAGTCGACACCGGCTGCACAGACAGGCGCCCACGGGATCACGAGACGAGGAAAATAGACTTTCGTGATGAGATTGGAATTGTTGAGAAGGCTTGTCCCTGCGGTAGCGAACGCCGTGGACACGTATGTCCACGGCACAAGCGCAGCTAGTGCAAACACCGGATAGGGCACGCCATCCGTTGGTATTCGGACCAGTCGTCCGAAGACGAGCGTAAATACGACGGTGTTGAGTAGAGGCTGGAGAACGGCCCACGCGACGCCGAGCACTGTCTGGGTGTAACGCACTTTGAGATCACGCCACACGAGGAAGTACAGCAGTCCCCGATACGCCCACAGCTCATGAAGCGCGAAACGCGGCGCGCTCCCCGCCGGACCAATGACCAGCTCCGGCAGCGTGGAGTCAGCGGCTCGTTGATGGGAATCCGGCGGTACCGCCTGTGGCTTGGGAGCGGGCCCGACGGCGACCGGCACTTAGGCGATGGGGACCGCGGGGCCGGACCCCGTCGGCACACGGTCGCGCCCGCGCGCGCGATCCCCCGATGAGGCCGTGGGCGGTGTCGCCGTCACGCTCCGGCGCCCAACGCCGATGGGCCAGAGCGTGAGCAGCTTCGCCTCGATCTGTCCCCGCAGATCACCGGAGATCGCGTGGAAATGGGGGAACGGCGACCCGGCGCCCACACCGTCCGCCCACAGAACCATCGAGCCGAACCGCCGGCCGTCATGATCGAGGAATGGTAGCGTGACGTGCCACCACGATGGCTGGAGGTGCGGCCCCTGCGGCGCAGTCCACGTCCAGACGGCGACGTCATCCTCTTCTGTGGCATCCGGCCGGTGCGGTCCGCGTCCGCCGACCTCGCCCCGGCGTCCATCCAGAAACGCGGCCCGCAGCCGCACTTCGGCGTGCGGGCATCCGTCCTCCGCCAGCGTCTCACCCAGCGCGACGAAGACCGCGGCCAGATCATCGAGGGTACCCATCCGCGCGCTCGCCTCGCGTACCCGCACGCCACGCTCGATCGTGTGCCGCTGCCGCACACCGCGCCGCAACAGCCGTCCGACCTCCTCGAACTCGTAGATCCGGAGCCGCTGGACCATGAACCCGACGCCGATGCCGATCGTCACCAGCACCAGCGCCACCACGTGCCCGCCGTTGTTGACCAGCAGCATCCCCGCCAGGGCCAGGATCGCGCACACGCCGTAGAGCGCGAGTACCACCCCGCGGGGCGAATAGCCCCGGCCGAGCAACCGATGATGGATGTGGCCGCGGTCCGCGGCGAAGATCGGCTGGCGCCGCAGGAAGCGCCGGGACACGGCGATCAGCGTGTCGAGCACCGGAAGTCCCAGGGATACGACCGGGATCGCCACCGCGATCACGGTGGGGGACTTCTGCGCGCTCAGCGCACCGATGCCCGCCAGCATGAAGCCGACAAACAGGCTGCCCGAATCGCCGAGGAAGATCGTCGCCGGATGAAAATTGAAGTAGAGAAACCCGAGCATCGCGCCGGCCAGGATCAGGGTCACCAGCGCCGCGCCAAAGCGCGCGTTCGCGATAGCGACCACGAACATCGTCGTCAGCGCGAACAGCGCGGCGCCTGAGGCCAGCCCATCGAGACCGTCGATGAGATTGAATGCGTTCGTGATGCCCACGAACCACAGGACCGTAAAGACCAGCCCCGCCACCGTGCCCAGCTCGACGACGCCAATGAACGGCAACGAGAGCGTCGTCATTCGGACGCCGGCGGCAAACACGAGCACCGCGATCAGGATCTGCGCGAGAAACTTCCAGCGCGCATGGAGTTGGCGGATGTCGTCGTAGAGGCCGACGCAGTGGATCGCCAGCCCGCCCGCGAAGACCACCAGCAGTCCCCGTCCGCTCCCCGCAAATACGCTGCTTCCGAAGAGCAGGAAGAGCGCGATCGACGTGATAGCAACGGCCAGCACGATCCCGACCCCGCCGACCCGTGGAATCTCCGTGCCGTGCAGCTTCCGCGCGTCGCTGAGATCGAACAATCCCGCCCGGCGCGCCTTCTGGCGGACCACGAACGTCGCCACCATCGACATCGCCGCCGCCACCACGAACGCCAACGCGTAGACGCGGACGCTCGGCCGCCCCGCCAGACTGCCCATCACCCCGTCGAACGCTCCGCCGGCCGCACTCAGCGCGCGAATCACGCTGCTCTCGGCTCCGGTCAAGGCGGTGACGAGGCTAGTCATGCTCGATCCCGGCGCTCACGGTCGCGCCCGCACGGCGCAACCGCCCGGCCAACGCGTCATCCATGCGCGCACGAACCACGACCGCCGACCCTTCGCTGCCCACGTTGAGGACCTCGGCGTCCCGATAGAGGTCAGCCAGCAGTTTGCCAGAATCCGCGGGGAGCCGCACGACCGACAACGGGCGCATGACCCGCACCGCCGCCGCCAGCTCCAGGCGCAGCGAGTCGAGTCCGCCATCCGTCACCGTCGATGTGAATATCGAATCGGGCAGCAGGTTGCTCACGCGATCCCTGAGTGCTGAGGCGTTGGGTCCGGCGAGTTGATCCATCTTGTTGAAGACGTGCCGGATCGGTGTCCGGCTCGCCCCCAGGTCAGCGAGGACGTCCTCCACGACCGCGCGCTGATCTTCCCACGCAGGGTGGCTGGCGTCGATGACGTGCAGCAACAGGTCGGTCTCCGTGACTTCTTCGAGCGTCGCGCGGAATGACGCGACGAGATGGTGCGGCAACTTGCGGATGAAGCCCACGGTATCCGTCATCAGAACGTGTGCCCCACCCCCAACATCGACATCCCGGGTCAGCGGGTCGAGCGTCGCAAACAGCCGATCTTCGACCACGACGTCCGCCGCCCCCGTCATACCCTTGAGAATGGACGACTTGCCCGAATTAGTGTATCCGACGAGCGCCACCCCAAACGCCCCCTGGCGGGCCTGGCGCTGGACAGATCGCGTGCGTTCCACGTCCTCCAGCCGCTCGCGCAGGAGCTTGATCCGGTGGCCGATCAGCCGCCGGTCTGTCTCGAGCTGCGTCTCACCAGGACCCCGCATCCCGATACCGCCCCGGACCCGCTCGAGGTGGGCCCACATCCGGGTCAGCCGGGGAAGCATGTACTCGAGTTGCGCCAGCTCGACCTGGAGCTTGGCCTCGCTCGTGCGAGCCCGTGTCGCGAAGATGTCCAGGATGAGCTCGGCACGGTCGATCACGCGCCGCCCGGTCGCCACTTCGATGTTCTTCCCCTGCGCGGGCGTCAGCTCGTCGTCGAAGATCACCACCGACGCCTGCAGCTCCTCGATCCGCGCGCGCAACTCATCGATCTTGCCGGTCCCGAGATAGGTCGCCGGATGCGGCCGGTCCAGGCGCTGGACCACCTCGCCGACCACCACCGCCCCGGCCGTGTCGGCCAGTTGCGCCAACTCACCCAGGTGGTCGTCCACCAGGTGGCGATCGCCTGATCGCTTGAGCGGAGCCCCCACGAGCAATGCGCGCTCGGTGGGCGGGGCAAGCGAGATCAGCTCGCGCGAGATGCGAACTCCGGCATCATGGAATCATCCATCCGTCTGGTCCCTCGTAGGTGCCGCGCCGCCATCCGGCTCGGACACCGCCCGGCGCTCGGTCTTTGCGCGCAGATCTGCCCACCAGGCCAACCGCTTGGCGATCTCCTTCTCGAAGCCGAATGGCCCGGGCTCGTAGAGCGTGCTCCCAGCCGCGGCATCGGGCAGGTAGTCCTGTGGAATGTATGCCTCAGGCACGCCATGCGCATATTGGTACCCCCGTCCGTAGCCCAGCTCCTTCATAAGTTTTGTCGGGGCGTTCCGGAGGTGAAGCGGCACCCCCTCCGCAGGGGTGCGCCGGGCCAGGTCCAAAGCTGCCCCCCACGCCCGGTAGACGGAGTTGGATTTCGGCGCGGTCGCCAGGTACACCGCCGCCTCCGCCAGTGCCAGCTCTCCCTCGGGCGACCCGAGGAAGTGATACGTGTCCCGCGCATCGAGCGCGACGCGCAGCGCCGTGGGATCCGCAAGCCCGACATCTTCGGCAGCGAATCGCACGGTCCGGCGCGCGATGTACATCGGGTCTTCGCCGCCCTCGATCATCCGCGCCAACCAATAGAGCGCTCCCTGCGGATCGCTCCCGCGGAGCGCCTTGTGATACGCGGAGATCAGATTGTAGTGCTCCTCGCCTGACTTGTCGTATCGGGCCACTCGCGCCTGCATCGCATCCCGCACAGCCGCCGCCGTGATCACCCCGCCGCTCGCGCCGCCGCCCGCACTGGCCCGCTGCCGCGCGACGAACGATGCGGCGGCTTCCAGCGACGTCAGGGCGCGACGCGCGTCGCCGTCCGCCTCGGTGGTGATCAGGTCGAGCGCGGCGTCTTCGATCGCCAGGTGCATCGCACCAAGTCCGCGCTCGCTATCCGACAGCGCGGTCCGGACCATCGTCGCCAGCTCGGCCACGCCGAGTGGCGCCAGCACGAAGACACGCAGCCGCGACAGCAGCGCACCGTTGATCTCGAACGACGGATTCTCCGTCGTGGCGCCAATCAGCGTCAGCGTGCCGTTCTCGACGTACTGGAGGAATGCGTCCTGTTGCGCGCGGTTGAACCGATGGATCTCGTCCACGAACAACACCGTGCCCCGCCCCTCCGCCCGGCGTGCTTCCGCCTCGCCGACGATGACGCGCACGCGCGCCACACCTTCGGTGACGGCGGAGAACGGGACGAACTCGCGGTCGGTGTACTGCGCGACCAGCCGTCCCAGTGTCGTCTTGCCAGAGCCCGGCGGCCCCCAGAACAGCATCGATCCCACCGTTCCGCTCTCGATCTCCGATCGTAATGGTGTCCCCGGTCCGAGCAGTTGTTCGTGTCCGAGGAATTCATCGAGCGTGCGCGGACGCATGCGGGCGGCCAATGGCTCCGGCAGCAGCGCCGATCCGGGATTCTTCGGAGGGTGCGATGATCCGGTTGGCCGCGGCGTCATATGCCCACCAGCGAGCGCGCTACCAGGTAGATCGCGCTCCCCGCGACGCACGCGAGTGCGGGGCGCCAACCCGGCTCGCGCTGTAGCTCCGGCACCAGATTCGACGCCGCGACGTACAACGTGATGCCCGCCGACAGCGCCAGCCCGTTCGTGGCCAGGAGTGGCGTGATGCCCGTCGCGATCACACCAAGCAGGGTCGAGACTCCGAGAATCACCGCGGCACCCATGGCGCTGCCGCGCGTCCCGCCCGCAGCGAGCACCAGGCCGGCCGCTGCGATCCCTTCGGGAATCTTGTGCAGCCCGATCGCGACGAGCACCAGCACCCCGAGTGCGGAGCTCACCGCGAATCCGCTCGTAATCGCGACACCATCGAAGAACGTGTGCAAGACCAGTCCGGCGATGGCCGACCGCGACACCGTCCGGCTGACATGACCCGGTTGCTCGCCGAAATGAAAGTGCCCCGGCAGTGCATGTTGCACCACGTAGACGAGTAGATATGCACCGAGCGCCACTGCGGCCGCACTATCACCGCCCCGGCGGATGGCATCCGGCAGGAGGTCCGTGAGCGACACGCCGAGCATGAAGCCGGCGGCGAGTGCCACCAGGAGGGCGAGGACGGCCGAGCTCCAGCGCGCCCGGATCGTCACCAGCGCCGCCCCGGCGACATTCGCGAGCGCAGCCACGCTCCCCGCCGCGAGCGTCGGCGCGTTCACGACAGGCGCTGCGATGGGCGCTGCGATGGGCGCTGCGATGGGCGCTGCGATGGGCGCTGCCGGCCGGCGGTCACGGGGGCGCCAGGCCGAGACGCGACACCGTGGCGTCGAGCGCCTCGGTCAACTCCGGCGCGGGATCGTATTCGTGGCGGCTCAGCTTCCAGCTCCGCGTCGCCACCATGCGGCGCTCTTCGAGACCGAGCCCCAGGAGTAGATACAGCCAGCGGTCGCTGCGGCCATAGATGAACAGCTCGAGGTGCGGATTGATGGTGAGCTGATCGTCGGTCGTGTAGACCGCGATCTCGGCGCCTCCGGCCGCGGCAAGCGGCGACTTGATACGGCCGATCGCGTCTTGCACGTCAGGAAGAGCGACGGCGGTGCCCGCCCAGCTTCGCTGGCGGCGGCGATCGTCGATCGTCACGTCCACGGCGGGCGGGAAATGCTCCAGCATGACATGGAACAGATCGACGCCGCGCTCGGCGTTCGTCACGACGTGCGCCGCGTAATAGTCCGCCTCGCGAACGAACGTGAAGCCGTCGCGCCCAGACCGGAATCGCCGCCACACCGACGTCTCGGGTTGCCGTCCACGAAAAAATGGCACGCGAAGGCCTCGTTTCCCGGTTAGCTAGGCGATCCAGAACCCGGACGCCCACCGCACTTCTGGAGCGCCAGGTCTAACAGCCGCGCACGGGTGTTCTGCGACGGATCGGCCAGCACCACGACCAGCAGGTCCCGAAGGATCTCCCCCAACTGCCGTCCCGAAGCAATCCCGGCACCGATCAAATCATCGCCGTCGACCGCAAGGTCCGCGAGATCCACTGCATCGCGAAAGGCACTGCGGACCGCACGGCGATAGATCGCGCGCACCAGTGCCGCATCGGGCGCCGCGGCGCCCATGGCCCGCTGCGCACTCCATCGCGCCGCGGCAATCCGCAGCAATGAGGCGATGCGCGTCCGCCCGGCCGCGGCCACCCACTGGCGAATCACAGCGTCGGATACCCCGCCGGCGGACGAGAGTCCACTCGCCATCGCGGACCCGATAGCCTGCCACCCAGCCGCAAGGGAGGCGATCCACTCCGCATCCGCGTTGGAGAATCGCATAGCCTTGAGCGTGTGCCGGGCGTTGTCCGGTGGCATCGCCAGAAACAACGCCGCGAGCCGCGCGAGACGACGGGCGTCAGACCTCGCGGCCGAGCGGACTGCCGCCGCCGTGTCACCGCCGATCGGACGCCCGGGCTGCGCAAGGCAGTCGAGTGATGCCTCGGTGATGGCATCGAGCGCGTCCAGCCGCGGCACCAGGATGGCAAGCGCACCGCTGTCATGCCACATGCGAAGCGCGGTGCTGGGCTTCGCCACCTGCATCATGGTCTTGGTCAGCTCCTCCTTCACGCGCTCGGCTGACAGTTGCCTGAGATACGGCGCGCTCGCCACGATCGCATCCCACGTCGCGGGTTCGATGGTAAAGCCGAACCGCGCGGCGAAGCGTAACGCCCGCAAGGCGCGCAGCCGGTCCTCGCGCATACGGTCGGCAGGCGTGCCGACTGCCCGCAGCACGCGGCGGCGCAGATCGCCGCGCCCGTCGAACGGATCGTGTAGCAGATGCCGGCTCGGCGAATACGCGATCGCGTTGATCGTGAAATCGCGACGCGCCAGGTCTTCGTCCAGCGACGCACCGAACTCGACGTCGGCATGACGGCCATCGGTCCGCACATCCCGCCGGAACGTGGTGACTTCGTGCATGGCGCCTACGGCGTCGAGCACACCCACCGTCCCATGGGCCACGCCAACCGGGATCGTCCGGCGCCCGAAGACCTGCATCACCTGATCCGGCGTCGCTGCCGTCGCGAGATCCCAGTCGCTGTGGCGATGTCCGGCCAGCGCGTCGCGCACGGCGCCGCCGACACACCAGGTCTCGTAGCCCGCCCGCTCGAGCCGCGCCGCAATATCGAGGACCGGCGCGGGCGGGTCGAAGCTCGCCGGGATGCCCGCTTCCTCGTGCGGCCCCAGGCCGCTGTCCGTATCGTCCATCGCCACGTCAGTTGTCGAACACCGCGGCCAGCTCGGGACCGCTCAGCCCCGCCCCGAGCGCCAGCATGAGATCGATGCGCGCCTGCTGCGGCCGCAGCCCTCCCGCGAAGATGGCGCCCGCCTCATGTAGTGACCGGCCGCCACCCGGAAATCCGTACGTCGGTCCCACCCGCCCGTGATGCGTCCGCGACGTGATCACGACCGGGCGGCCATCCGCCAGCCATCGCTTGACGGCTGCGAAAATAGGCGGATTGGTGTTGCCCCGGCCCAGTGCAGCGAGCACCACTCCCACGGCCGTCTCCCGAGCGGCGTCGAGCAATCGCCCGTCGGCTCCCGCGTACGCATACACGATGTCCACTGGCGACGCGAGCTGTGGCGGCGCCAGCACCGGTGCGTGGCTGGACACCGTCCGGTGGAACACCACCGACCCGCCATCGACTATACCCAGCGGCCCGAGACCTGGACTCCCGAACGCCTCCAGCAGATGGGTATGGATCTTGGTGACGTCCGCCGCGCTGAAGATCTGGCCCGCGAAGACCACCAGGACACCGTGGCCGCGCGCGTTCGGGCTGGCGGCCACACGAACTGCCGCGAGCAGGTTCGCCGGCCCATCCCAGCTCAACTCGTCGGAGGTGCGCATCGCACCCGTAAAGATGATCGGCTTGGTCGTCGCGATGGACCGCGTCGCGAGATAGGCCGACTCCTCGAGTGTATCCGTGCCCTGCGCCACGATGACCGCGCTGACATCCGGCCGTGCGATGTGATGTGCGATCCGCGATCGCAACGCCCACAACTGTTCGACCGTCAGATGCGCGCCAGGCATGGTGGCCCACTCATCCACCTCCAGCGTGGCGGCCCGCTCGATGCCCGGTACCGCGGACAGCAGTTGCGCGCCGCGCAATGCCGGCACTGGGGCACCGGTCGCATCAGCCTGCATCGAAATGGTGCCACCCGTGAACATGAACACGATCATCCGATGTGGCCTCCGGCCACGATCGGCATCGGGCTTGGCATCGCGACTCGCATCGCGACTCGCATCCCTAGCGGCGCCGGCCGCGCACGAGCTCGCGCAGCCGCGCGAGCAGCCCGTGTCCGACGCGAACCGGCGGAACCGGGAGCATGGGCAGATTCGACAACAGGCGCCGCGGATTGATCTCCGTGAGGAGCGTCGCGTGCTCCGCTGCCCCTTGCTCGCTGAGCCAATCGTGTATCGCGCCGAGCGACCGCCGGTCGCCGTGATTGTCGCTCGCCAGGCAGTCGGCGAGGCCCTCTTCGAGCAGGGCGAGCGCCAGTTGCCCCATGCGTCCGCCGGCCAACAGTGCCGCCGAGTCGATCTGGATCACAGTGCCGGACTGGCGCCACGACTTGACCAGGGCGGGCGTGCATCCCCAGTACCGTTCCGGATGCGCGAGGACCGGTACCAGTCCGGCCATCTTCAGGCGAAACAGCTCTTCACCGGCTCGCGCAGGCACGCCCGTACGCGGAAACTCGACCAGCACGGCCGACGATGAGCCAAGCGCCAGACCCGGGGCGGTGAGGTCCACGCCGGGCACGTCCAGCATGATCTCCCACCCCCGTTGCAGCGCGGGCGGCGCCGGCGCTGCCGCGATGAGCGTATCAAGGATCGCGTCGTAAGCGGCATGCGGAGCTTCGGCCGCCTTCGACGCGCGCAGATGCGGAGTGCACACGACCGTCTCAACTCCATCGCTCGCGAACCGCGTGAGGACTTCGACGGAGACAGCGACCGACGGCGATCCGTCATCGACGCCCGGCAACAGATGCGAGTGGATGTCGATCACGCGCCGGTACTACCGGTCACGGCGCGCTCGCCAGTGCGGCCAGTCGCGCGGCCGCCTGCTGCGCACGCTCCCCGATCCGCGACGGATCGCCGGCCGCCAGCTCGAACGCGTAGGTCACGAGCGCATCCGCGGCAAGGAGGTCGAGCGCAGAATCGCGCGAGGTACAGTCCGCGCTCAGCAACCCCGTGAGCAGAAGTTCGCCCGCTGCGAGGTACGACTCGACCGTCTCCCCCGGAATGGCGCCCGAGGTGCGATGGTAGCTGTCGAGTGCAGCTTGCATCCGGCGCGCGAGCGCCGGGGGCGGCCGTTCTCCAGAGACGGGTCGCACACTGGACGACACGGCGCTCACGTCAGCGATGCGACAGACACGGGTGGCGCCCGCTCAGGAGCCCGGCCGGCCGGGCTCCAGCACACGGCGCACCGTCGGAAGTACGGCGTCGAGCGCGGCCCCGATGCGCGACGCATCCGGCAACCCCGCTTGCGCCATGTGAGGCTTCCCTCCGCCCTTCCCCCCGGCCGCCGCGGCCAACTCGCGAATGATCGCGTCGGCCCGCACGTCGCGCGCGCGTAAGTCGTCCGTGACGACGACCAGCAGCGTGTGCTTGCCATCGTCGAACGACGCCGCAAGAACTCCGATGCCGGACCCGAGCCGCTCCCGCAGAGCATCACCCAGCGCCTGCAATGATTTCACGTCTGCGGTCTGCACCCGCTCCGCCACGACGCGCGTCCCATCGACCGCCTGCGCGCGTTCCACGAGATCCCCCGCCTGGTCCCCGGTCGCACTCCCCGGCGCACCCGTCCTCGCCGCCTCCGCGATGCGCTTCTCCAGCGCACGGCGTTCGGTGACGAGGTGCTCGATGCGTGTGGCGAGTGCCACCGGGTCCGCCGGCGCGCGCAGCGATGCCGCGATCCGGTCGATCGCACCGTCGTACACGCGGGTCCGTTCGTACGCACCCCGGCCCGTGACCGCTTCGATCCGGCGGGTGCCGCCGCCGACGCCCGTCTCGCTCACGATCTTGAACTGCAGGATCTCGCTGGTGTTGCGCACATGCGTGCCGCCGCACAGCTCCGCGGAGAACCCCGGGACCGAGACCACCCGGACGACGTCGCCGTATTTCTCGCCGAACAGCGCCATCGCGCCGTCCGCCACCGCGACCGCGTACGGCTTCTCCGTCCACGTCACGGACACGGCCCGCGCGATCTCCCGATTCACGAGTCCTTCGACCGCCGCGATGGCCGCCGCGTCGAGTGGCGACGGATGGCTGAAGTCGAACCGCAGCCGGTCGGGTGCCACCAGCGATCCCCGCTGATGCACGTGGTCGCCCAGTACCTGCCGAAGCGCGGCGTGCAGCAAATGCGTCGCGGTATGATTGCGCTCCGTGTCCTGCCGGGTGTCGCGTGGAACACGCGCGGTCACGGGCCCCCATTGGAACGCCCCCTCGATCCGCCCGATCATCGCCACGCGGCCGTCGGCCTTGCGCACTTCTTCCACGTCGACGCGCCAACCCGGACCGACGATCTCGCCCCGGTCGGAGATCTGGCCGCCGGACTCCACGTAGAAGGGACGCTCGGCGAGCACGAGGGCCGCGCGGCCACCACCGATGTCGCGCTTCGCCGCAACCCGGGTCTCGGCTTCGAGCGTGTCATAGCCCACGAAACGGAATTGGCCGGCTGGCGCGGTCCGCGCCTGCTCGTCGGGATACTCCCACTCCCCCTGCGTTCCCGGCGCCTCTCCCGGCACCACGAGGCGGCGGCCCCGACGCTCTTCCTTCGACTGTGTTCGCTGCGCCTCCAATGCGCGCTCGAACCCCGGCGTGTCCACCGAATAGCCACGCTCGCGCGCCATGAGCTCCGTGAGGTCGATCGGGAACCCGAACGTGTCATAGAGGCGAAACGCGTCCTCACCACTGATCGTGCCCTGCATCACCAGGGAGCCTTGCGTCGTCCGGCCAACCGGCGCGAGTTGATCGAAGCGGGACATTCCGCCCTCGATTGTCTCCAGGAAACGCTCTTCCTCAGCCCGCGTCGTGTCGACGAGATGCTTCCCGCGCAGCCGCAGCTCGGGATACACATCGCCCATCGAATCGATGACCGCCTGGACCACACGCACCAGTGTCGGTTCGCGGCGCCCGAGCAGCCACGCGTGGCGAACCGCCCGGCGCAGGATGCGCCGCAGCACGTAGCCGCGGCCTTCGTTGGAGGGAAAGACACCGTCCGCCAAGAGGAACGACACCGCGCGCGCATGATCCGCAAGCACACGGAACGCCGCCGGGTCCGCCCGGCCGTCCACCGCGCGGCTGGACGACCCGGGAAGCGGGAAGTCCGTGTACCGCTGGCCGACCGCATCTTCGACCGACTTGAGCAGCGGCAGAAAAAGATCGGTGTGAAAGTTGTTGGTCACACCCTGGAGCGCGGCCGAGATGCGCTCGAGTCCCGCGCCCGTATCGACCGATGGCTTGGGCAGCGGCCGCAGCTCACCGTCCGCCTGACGGTCGAACTGCATGAACACCAGGTTCCAGATCTCCAGAAACCGTCCCGCCTCGGCGCCATAGACGAACGCCGCCTCGGAGAACTCGGTGCGGTCCACCTCCGTCCACTCGCCCGTCGCCCCCTCGGGGAACCGCCAGTCGCGCGCGAGATGCGCGAGGTCCACGTAGATCTCCGAGCACGGCCCGCACGGCCCCGTGTCCGCCATCTGCCAGAAGTTGTCGGCCTCCCCCAACCCATAGATGCGCGAATCCGGCAATCCGGCGATCTCCCGCCAGAGCGCACGTGCTTCGTCATCCGTACGAAACACGGAGACGCGGAGATGCTCCTTGGGAATCTGCAGCTCGCCCGTGACGAACTCCCACGCAAAGCGGATCGCGTCGCGCTTGAAGTAGTCGCCAAACGAGAAGTTGCCGAGCATTTCGAAGAACGTGTGATGGCGCGCCGTGTGGCCGACCTGTTCAAGGTCGTTGTGCTTGCCTCCGGCACGCACGCACTTCTGCGAGGTCGTCGCCCGCCGCCCGAACTCGGGCTGTTCCAGACCGAGGAACACGCGCTTGAACGGCACCATACCCGCATTGACGAACAGCAGCGTCGGATCATCCGCCGGCACCAGCGAGGCGCTCGGGCGAACGGCATGCCCCTGGCGCTCGAAGTAGCGGAGAAATCGGCTGCGGATGTCGTTCGCGGTCAGTGCGGGTGGCATGAACCGAATATAAAGCGATTGGCGATCAGCGGTTAGCGATCACCATCGCGGATGCGACCGCGCGTGCGGGGCGCCGCCGCCGTCAGTCGCCCAGCGCCACTTTGACGGCGCGCCGGATGTCATCGGCATCGTAGCCGCGCCGGGCGAGATATGCGTACAGCCGGCGGCGCCGCGTCGGCCGGTCGAACCGGGCCAGTGCGATCGCGCGCCGGCAGGCGACCTGTTCGGCGAGGTGCGATTCGTCCACTGCCTCATCGGCCATGACCTCGGCGATCGCAGCCTCCGCGACCCCGCGCCCGACACCACGGACCGCGAGCTCCTGCCGCACCCGCCGCGATGCCGCACCACCATCCAGCAGCTTGGACCGGGTCAGTTGGCGCGCGTACTTCGCGTCATCAAGCAACCCGGCCGCCGTCAGCCGGCTCACGACGGCGTCGACGTCACCCGCGGAGAGGCCGTGGCGCGCGAGACGGCGCCGCAGGTCGGCAGTCGCGTAGCCGCGCCCTGCCAGCATCGTGAGCGCACGCTCGTATGCCTGGTCATGTGCGGGCCGTTCGTTGCGGTCTTCAGTCATCGGAGCGCCCCTCAAACGCACTGCGGCCAAGAATGGAACCCGGGCTGTCTCATGCGACACCAGGTGCTGTTCGCGAATCGCACCGCCCAAAAAGAAGCCGGGCGGCCGCGACACGCGCGAGATGGGGATCCGGGCCCCACCCAACGCATGTCGATTCCGCCCGGCCCCACCTTCACACCCGCCAGCCTGCTGCGGGTACGACGTTACGAGTTGTCTGCCCCCGTCTCCGCCACGTCACCATCCGTGCCGGCATCACCCCGCACGCCGAGCACGACCTTCACCTTCTCTTCGACTTCGGCCATCAGGGCAGGATTGTCCTTCAGAAACATCTTGGCGTTCTCGCG
>Ga0182024_10001352_pt1 | contig 63621 bp, 56 predicted proteins | sample P32metaG_FD_120480 | JGI IMG/M metagenome (GOLD analysis project Ga0182024, IMG submission 120480) | Permafrost microbial communities from Stordalen Mire, Sweden - P3-2 metaG (Illumina Assembly) | ecosystem: Environmental > Terrestrial > Soil > Wetlands > Permafrost | place: Sweden: Stordalen...
ACATATGTTCGTGTCCGGCGCTTGCATCCTCCACGCTGATCTGGATGCGTTCTACGCCTCAGTGGAACAGCGCGACGATCCCGGGCTGCACGGTCGGCCGGTGATCGTCGGCGGTGGCGTGGTGCTGTCAGCCAGCTATGAGGCTCGAAGACGCGGGGTACGCACTGCGATGGGCGGAGGCCGCGCGCTCGCGCTGTGTCCCGACGCGGTAGTGGTCCGACCGCGCATGTCCGCCTACAGCGAGGCCAGCCGGGCCGTGTTCGCGGTATTCGCCGACACGGCGCCGGTGGTGGAGGCACTGTCGATCGACGAGGCGTTCATGGACGTGCGAGGGTTGGAGCACATCTCCGGGCGCCCGATCGAGATCGCGGCCCGCCTGCGACAGCGCGTACGCGAAGAGGTGGGCTTGCCCCTGACCGTGGGCATCGCCACGACGAAATTCGTGGCCAAGGTGGCCAGCGGCGTGGCCAAGCCAGACGGTCTGCTGCTGGTGGAGCCCGGCCGCGAGCTTGATTTTCTGCACCCGCTGGAGGTCGAGCGGCTGTGGGGAGTCGGCGCGGTCACTGGGGCGAAACTCAGACAGCGCGGACTGCTGAGGGTGCGAGACGTGGCGGCACTGGGCGAGCCGGCGCTGGTTGAACTGCTCGGTCGGGCCTCCGGGCGCCATCTCTACGCGCTGGCTCACGCCCGGGATCCGCGCCGGGTCAAGCCGGCTCGTCGACGACGGTCGGTCGGCGCTCAGCGGGCGCTGGGGCGCCGCGTGCGCCCGCGCTCCGAGGTGTCGGCGGCGCTGCTCGGGCTGGTCGATCGGGTGACCCACCGCCTGCGCAGGGGCAGACGGCGTTGTCGCACCGTGGTGCTGCGACTGCGCTTTGGTGATTACACGCGCGTGACCCGCTCGCAGACGATGCCCAGGTCTACCGACCGCACCAAGCCGATCCAGGAGACGGCCGAACGGCTGCTCGACGCCGCCTGGCCGATGATTGAGCTTCGTGGTCTGACCCTGATCGGAATTGCCCTGACCAACCTGTCCGACGGCGTGGGCGATCAACTGAGCCTGGAGCTCGACCCTGGAGCCGATCTCGACGCGGCCGTCGACCGGTTGCAGGACCGGTTCGGCACCGAAGCGATCACGCGCGCCGTGCTCCTCGGACACGGGCCCGCGGAGGCTGTGCCCCTGCTGCCCGACCCTCCCGAGCCCTGACCAGCATGTACGGCAGCAGCTGACGCCGCGTCATGCGTGCGGCGCTCTACTCCGGGTCCTCGCCGCTCGTGGCCGAGCCGACGCTCACCGCGTGCTCGATCTGGCCGTGGCCGTTGCTCGAGTAGTCGGTTTCGACCACCGGCGGCACGGGCTCGGGCTCGGCGTTCAAGCGCCGCTCCAACTCACCCATCACCAGCCCGAACAGCAGATGTCGCCAGATCGCCTGGTAGAAGGCACGGCGGTTGCCGCTCAGTGTCGGCAGCTCCTTGCGCGCCGGGTGGAAGCGATCGCTCAGCGCCCCGAGCGGCCACAGGGCAAAGTGCTCGGTGAGCGCCACCGCCGGACCACGCAGGACCGGCGGGACCGGGAGGATGGGGGCGAGGTTGGCATACACGGCTCCGAACAGCGCCCCGTTCTGCAGGTGCAGACCAAGCCCGATCGGATACCAGCTATCCCCTTGGGTGACGGCCTTGCCCAGCAGCTCGACGTCGTCGTAGCGCGACTCGAGCAGCCGCTTGTCCAGCGGTTGCTGCACCGCCCACAGACATGCCGCCACTGCACCGGAGACCGCTCCTCGGAGCGTGCGCGTGCGATCGATCCCCAAGCTCAACCTGAGCAAACTGTAACGGGCGGGGTCGGCTCGGGTAAGCCATGTGCGATGGATCACGCAAGTCTCCACCAGCGAGCCCGCGACAAAGGCGCCACCCTGCTCGTCTACTGGATCGTCCGCGCCGTATTCGAGCCGTTCTTCCGCATCTACTTCCGGATGACCAGGATCGGCCGTGAGCACTTCCCCTCCAAGGGTCCGGTGATCGTCGCTGCCAACCACCGCAGCTTCCTGGACCCGTTCGTGATCGGGACGATGGTGGGCGTGCGCCGGCCGATGTACTACGTGACCAAGCAAGAACTGTTCCGCCACCGCTGGCAGGCCTGGATCCTCAACGCCCTCGGCGCCTTCCCGGTCAATCGCGGCGCCGGCGACACGGAGATGATCGAAACCGCCAAGGCCATCCTGGCCCGCGGCGACATCGTCCTGATCTTCCCGGAAGGGACTCGCACCCGGCCCGGTTCGCTGGGCAAGCCACACCGCGGCGTGGGCCGCTTGGCCCTGGAGTCGGGAGCCCCGGTCGTGCCGGTGGCTGTGATCGGCACCGAGGCGATCCGCCGGGGCTGGCGCATCCGTCCCCACAAGGTGCGCATCCGCGCCGGCCGGCCACTGCGCTTCCCGCGCGTGGAGAGGCCTTCGCCGCAGCTGGCCACCGCTGTGACAGAACGCATCTGGCCCTGCGTGATGCTGCAGTGGGAGTGGCTGGGGGGGCTGCCCCCGATCCGCCGGGCGGCCGTGATCGGCGCGGGCAGCTGGGGAACCAGCCTGGCCGTCGGCCTGGCCCGAGCCGGCTATGACGTCGACCTGGCCTGCCGCACCCAGGAGCAGGCCGAGGCGGTCGAGAGCTCTCGGATCAACGAGCACTACCTGCCCGACGTCCGGCTTCCTGACAGCCTGAACGTGGTCAAGGCCTCGGCGCTCGAGCTCGGTGGCCACGACCTGATCTGCCTGGCCGTACCGGCGCGCGCACTGCCCGCCGTGCTGGCTTCCCATGGCCCGCGCATCCCGCGCCGGGCCGGCGTGCTCGTCCTGTCCAAGGGACTGACGCCTCCGCTCGGGACGCTGCCGTCGGCGTTCACCGCCGAGCGCTGCCGAGCCCGGGCGATTGCCGTGTTGGGCGGCCCGGCACACGCCGCCGAGGCCCTCGAGCACGGGGCTTCCGTGGTCGTCGCCTCGGTCGATCGGGCGTTTACCCGCCAGCTCTCTGAAGTGTTCGCCGCCGCCGGGCTCGACGTCAGCACCAGCTCAGATGTAACTGGCGTGGAGATGGCCGGCTGCGCCAAGAATGTGGCCGTGCTGGCCGCCGCCGCCGCCTCCTCGGCCGGACCCAACGCGGCCGGCGCCGCAGCCGGCAAGGTGTTTGCCGAGGTGGACGCGCTCGCGCGGGCCTACGGTGGCAAGCCCGAGACTTTCGCCGGACTGGCCGGGGTGGGAGACCTGGTAGCCACCGTTGTGGCCGCCGGTTCGCGCGACCGCCGGGCCGGAGAGCTCCTGTCGCAGGGTGTGGCGCCGGATCAGATCGCGCCGATGCTGGGCCATGCGGTCGAGGCCGTCGACTCGGTTCCGCTGCTGGCCGCGGCCGCGCGCAGTGCCAGCGTGCAGGCACCCGCGATCGCCGGACTGGCGGCGCTGGTGGAGGGGAGGATCGAACCGGAGCGCTGGGCTGAGACGGTCACCGCTCCGCGCCGCAAGAAACGAACGGCCCCCAGCTGGGCGGCCTAGATTCCGTCCCGAAGCCGCAGGTAGGCTCTTCATGGCGTGGCCACCCAAACACCGACTTCCAAGGCGGAGCTGGACGCCGCTTTCAGCCAGCTGTATCGCGCCCACCTGCGCGACGTCTACTCCTACAGCTACTACCGGGTGGGCAACCACCATGATGCCGAGGACCTCACCGAACAGACCTTCCTGCAGGCGTACCGCCACCTGGAGCGCGCGCTCCGAGAGTCGAACGGCCGTCCCCTCCGTCCCTGGCTCATCCGCATCGCCCACAACCTGGCCGCCAACTTCTATCGGGACCGCTCGCGCAAGCCTGAGTCGGCCATCGAGGACGCTGACATGATCTCCGCGCCCCACACGACCGAGGCGCTGGTGGAGGGCCGCGAGGAGCTGGCGGCCATCCTGGAGGGTGTGCGCCAGCTTCCCGATGATCGGCGTGAAGCCCTGATCATGCGCTTTGCCCTGGACATGGACAACCGGGAGATCGCCCGGGCGCTCGGCCGCAGCGACGGCGCCACCAAGGTGCTGCTGCACCGCGCCATCCGACAGCTGGAGGGCATCGTGGCGGACGACAGCGAGCCAGCTCAGGCGGGGAGCGGAGCGTGAGCGTCAACGTCGAAGCGCTGCTGCGCGAAGCGCTGACTCCCGTCGAGCCCCCGGAGGCTCTGGCGCAGCGACTGGAGATGACGCTGGCCAGCCTCACCGCCTCGGCCCAGGAGGAGCTGGAGGCCTGGGAGCTCTCGGCCATGGGCGACCCGCGCAACTGGGTGCGGCCGGCCGCCGCCGCGCTGGTCACCGCCACGGCCGGTACCGCGCTGGTCGCCTTGCGGGTACGCCGCCACCACCGGGCCAGGTCGGAGACCTCGACCAGCATGCGGGAGCTGGCCGAGCGCACGCTGCAGGACATCGCACAGGAGGCGCGGCGCGTCCTTCCCGATCGCTGACGGCGCGCTTGCAGCTTCAGACCAGCGCCCGCCCACGCGGGTCGCTCTTAAAGGTCGCTGCTAGCGTCACCCGCCGTGGCCACGTGTTACAGACATCCCTCACGTGAAACAGGGGTGTCCTGCTCCTCCTGCGGCCGCTCCATCTGCCCGGACTGCATGACGCCGACCTCGGTCGGTATGCGCTGCCCCGAGTGCGCCGGGAATCGCACACGCGTGCGAACGCTGCGCGGCACCCGCGGCACCCGCGGCACCCGCGGCACCACCTGGAGCGCCACCGAGATCCTGATCGCGATCAACGCGATCGTGTTCCTGGCCGAGGTGGCCACCGGGGTGTCGCTGTTCAGCGGCAACTACGGCGGGTGGGTCTACGACCACGGGGTCCTGTTCGGTCCAGCGCTGACAGGGCACGACCCCGCTGGCGTTGGCACCCATCAGTACTGGCGCCTGCTCACCGGCGGCTTCCTCCACGCCAGCCTGGTCCACATCGGCTTGAACATGCTCTCGCTCTGGTTCATCGGGCGTGTGCTGGAGCCGGGCATCGGTCGCCGTAACTTCCTGGCGATTTACTTCGCCTCGCTGTTCGCCGGGTCGTTCGGCGCCATGGTCTTCGATCCCCTCCAGCCGGTGTTGGGTGCCTCCACCGCCATCTTCGGGATCTTTGGCGCATTGATCGTGGTGGCGAACGCGCGCGGCATCCCGCTGTGGCAGAGCGGTCTCCTACCCATCCTCTTGCTCAACTTCGTGTTCACGCTCACCTATCCGGGCATCTCGATCGGAGGCCACGTGGGAGGCTTAATCGCGGGCCTGATCTGCGGCTGGCTCGTGGTCGAGTTCGCCGAGCGCCGGGGCAAGTCATGGGTCGTTCCGGCCGGGTGCGCGCTCGTGGCCGTGGTCTGCATCGCCGGAGCGATCGCCGTGGCCGGCGGCAGCGGGCTCGTGCCCGGCGGCTTCACCCTCTGACGCGCTCGCTTCCACCAGGCCTACGGCTCAGAGCTCGAGCGCGATCGCCTGAGCCGCAAGCGCCGGGTCCACCGGAACCAGCTCGCCATGCAGCACCGAGGCCAGCAGCTCCAACCCATCAACGATCCGCGGGCCCGGCCGCGAGAAGTAGGCGGCCGCATTGACCGCGACCACCCGGTCCGCACCGGATGAAGCCAGCTGCCCGCGATGCATCTCCGCCTCGCGAAACGCGATCTCCGCGTCGTAGCCGCACGGCATCACCAGCACCAGGTCCGGCTTGGCAAAAGCGACCTCGTCCCAGCTGCGCTCCTGTGACTTCTCGCCCGCGAACCCCAGCACGTCCTCGCCCCCGGCGTAGTCGATCAGCTGCGGCGTCCAGTGCCCGGCCGCGAACGGCGGATCGAGCCATTCCAGTGCCGCCACCCGCGGACGGCGAGCCCCTCGCACGGCCAGCCGCACGCGGTCGATCCGCGCCGACGCCTCGCGGATCAAGTCGACCGCCGCGTCCCTGGCGTCGGTCGCCTGGGCCAGCGTGCGCGCATCACCCAGGACCTCCCCGACCGTGCGGGGATCAAGCGAAACCACCAGCGGCTGACTGTCCAGCTCCTCGGCGAGCGCCCGGACATCGTCGACCGACACCGCGCACACCGAGCACAGCGCCTGGGTGACGATCAGCTCGGGTCGCAGGTCGTGCAGCAGCTCCTCGTCGAGCTCGTAGATCGACTGCCCCGCCAGCGTGCGCTCCTTCACCGCGGCGTCGATCTCGGCCGCGCTCAAGCCCGCCGGCAGCACGTCTCGCGTCACCCGAGGTAGCTCTTGCACCGCGGGCGGGTAGTCACATTCATGAGTCACCGCGATAAGGTCGCCGCCCAGGCCGAGCGCGAACAGCATCTCGGTCGCGGAGGGGACAAGGCTGACGATGCGCATAGGAGACCGATCATGGCAGAGCGCCTGAACGACGATCAGATCGCCGCAAGGCTGGAAGGCTCGGACTGGACACGCGAAGGCGATGAGATCGTCTGCAACCTCGAACTGAAGGACTTCGCGGGGGCCATGGCCCTGGCCAACCGGATCGCCGAGGTGGCCGAGCAGCACAACCACCATCCGGACATCCTCATCCACGGCTGGAACAAGGTCAGGCTGTCGCTCACCAACCACTCGGCCGGCGGCCTGACCGACACCGACTTCGAGGTGGCGAAGGAGTTCGACGCCGCCATCTAAAACGGCGGCGTACCGCCGGGTGACCGTCGGAGCGGCTGATACCGTTCGCGACGTCGCTTTCATGAACGACGATCCATACCGAAGTAGCAGCGCGCCGCCACGGCTGGCTCACGCGCGAGCCCGCTGGTGACCGCGCTGTTCATCATCCTGACCGGGGTCCTCGTCCTGGTCAACGCGTTCTTCGTGATCGCGGAATACGCACTGGTCCGCTCGCGGCGCGCCCGCCTGGAGGCGCTCATCGAGGAGGGAGGCCGCGGCGCCCGCGGCGCCCGGATGGCGCTCCAGCAGATCGACGAGATCGGGGACTACATCTCGGCCTGTCAGGTCGGCATCACGATGGCTTCGATCGGCATCGGCGCGCTCGGCGAGCCGGGCATCGCCCACGCCCTGGAGTCGCTGTTCGGGCGAGGGACTGCGCACGAGCTCGCCGTGGTCGTCTCCGTGGTGATCGCCTACGTCCTGATCACCTTCTTCCAGAGCACCATCGGCGAGATCGTCCCCAAGCTCTACACGATCCAACACGCGGAGGGTCTGGCTCGCCGCGTCGCCCGCCCGATGCACTTCTTCCGCATGGCGTTCACCCCGTTCATTTACGTGCTGAACGTCACCTCGGACCGCATCCTCCGCATGCTGGGCACCGATCCCGATGCCGAACCGGAGGGGGGAACTCCGGACGAGCTCAAGCGGATCATCGCCCAGTCCCAGACCGTCGGCCAGATCGACGCCGGCGAGGCGGAGATGCTCACCGGCGTGTTCCACCTGCACGAGCAGGAGGCTCGCCAGGTGATGACGCCGATTCCCGCGGTGGTGACGGTCGACTTGGCCGAGACCGTCGGCGAAGCGCTGCGTCGCTGTGTGTCCACCGGCCATTCACGGCTGGTCGTGACCGAGAACGAGAACCGGGACCAGGTCCGCGGCATCGTCCACGTCAACCAGCTGGTCAAGCTGCTGATGGCCAGCGGCGAGGACGCCTCGTTCACGGCCGTCGTCCGCGAGGCGCCGATCTTCCCGGAGACCAAGCCGCTGGACGACCTGCTGGCCGACCTCCAGCGCGAGCGGACCGAGCTCGGGATCGTGATCGACGAGTACGGGCGCACAGCCGGAATCGTGACGATCGAGGACATCATCGAGGAGGTGGTGGGGGAGATCTCCGACGAGACCGATCCGGCGGGCGGCGCCGTGCGCCGGCTGGCCAACGGCGACTGGTTCGTGCGCGGCCACGTGGCGGTCACCGATCTGGAGGACTACGGCCTCGAGCTCCCGGTCGACACCGACGCCTACAACTCGGTGGGCGGCTTCGTGTTCGCGGAGCTGGGCCGCCTCCCCAAGCGTGGCGACACGATCGCCGCCGACGGCTACTCGATCCGCGTCGAGTCGGTCCGCCAGAACCGGATCGAGGCGGTCAGGATCCGGGAGCGGCGAGAGCCCGCGACCGATCCCGCCACATGACATGGCTCGCTACATTCGTTACAATGCTCGGACTCAGGTAACCGGGTACTCGTTGCCAGGCAACGTGCCAAGACTTCCCGGTGGTTGAGAGGAGAGATTGAAGCCGGCCCTCGGGCCGGCTTCGTTTTGCCGCAGCCAGGTCCCAACGGAGCTCCCATCGACCGACCGCGGTTAAAAGGAAACCGGCCCGCGGGGGTGCGGGCCGGTTTCGCGCTTCTGGGGAGGAGGTGCTGCTATGAGGTACGTCGCGGTACGTAGATTGCGCCCACTCCCTCAACCTCCCCTAAATAGTCGGTAGGGGATTCCGCAGAACGGAGCGGGGGCGGTCTACTCGTACTCGTAGAAGCCGCGCTTGACCTTCCGGCCCAGGGCGCCGTTCTCCACCAGTTCGTTCACCCGTTGGGGCACCGTGACGCCGATCTGTTCGGCGATCGCCTTGGACACGTCCAGGCCGACGAAATCGAGCAGCGCTACCGGACCCATCGGCATCCCGGCGCCCAGGGTCATGCACTGGTCGATTGCGGCCGGCTCGAGGCCGGTCTCCACGAGCAGGTCGACGGCGCTGAACAGATACGGGAACAGCAGCCGGTTGACCACGAACCCGGGGATGTCGGGCACCTCCACTGCGGTCTTGCCCAGTGCATCGCACAGGGCTCGGGTGCGCTCGCGCGTCGGCTGGGTCGCCTCCTCGGGGAACACCAGCTCCACCAGTGCCATGCGGGAGACCGGGTTGAACACGTGCAGGCCGACGAACCGATCCGGGTGACCGCTGGCCTGCGCCAGCTCCTCGATCGACAGCGACGAGGTCGTCGTGGCCAGGATCGCGTCGGGCGCCTCGTGCTTGGCCAGCTCGCCGAGATCGGACAGGAGCGCCGACTTGCTGCCATGATCCTCGATGATCGCCTCGACCACGTAGCTGGCCTCCATCAGCGCGTCGATGTCGTCCACCACGCGTACCCGCTCGGCGTCGGCGCCGCTGTCGGTCAGCTTCGAGCACGTCTTGTCGATGCTCCCGCGCGCCCGCGCGGCCGACTCGTCCGAGCGCGCCCACAGGAGGACGTCGGTGGTGCTGCTCGCCACTGCGGCCAGCCCGCAGGCGATCGTTCCAGACCCGGCGATTCCAAGTGTTTCGGTCACGTCGTCAGCTCATCCGTTCCACGGTCGGTTGGCACGAGTGCGGCAGTGTAGGTTGAACGCGGCCGTTCAGGCGTCGCCCCCGCTGTCCCACTGGAAGCCGGCCGAGTACAGGTTCGGCTGCAGCGGACTGGAGGGCAGGCCTGGCGGCGGCTCGGTGAGGTTATACGGCGACGGCGCCAAGTCATTCGGCGTGTCGGGGTGAAACAGACTGGCCAGGTATTGCGCCTGACCGCGGCCGGGTCCGAGCTCGGTCTGGCCGCCGCCGTAAGCGCCGATGCCTCGCTCGGCGCAGAAGTCATAGGTGTCCATCAGCTTGCGCAACGAGCCGATCCGCGAGGGCTTGATGTTGACCATGCGGGGAGCGAACGGGAGCGCGAGGATGTCGTCCACGGAGTGGATCGGGGCATCCCAGGTGATTCGGTGGTGCTGGCCGGCCAGCACCGCGGTGGTCTCGGGAGTGACCACGTCCGGGTCCTCCAGCCAGGCGTCGGGGAACGCCTCCACCACCCGCTCGTAGAGGACGGGGTCGGGGGGCTGATCGACGACCGTGCCGTGATACAGGGCCTTGAAGTCGATAGAGTCGACGGCGCCCGTCTCAACCAGCGCCGCGATCAGCTCGGGTGTCCACGAGCTGGTGGCATCCAGCTTGAAGCGCAAAGACGGGTCGAGAGACAGTCGCCTCTGAAGGGGCTCCAGGGAAGGCGGCTCGCCCAGGCGCAGGGACACCACGTAGCGCATCGGCGCCGGCGGGCGCCCCAGAGCATCGTGAAGCGGCTGCCCCGCCTGGCGCAGGGCCAGATCGAGGGCGGCGCTGTGGAACGCCCAGATCCGGTAGATGCGCGACACCTCGCGCTGAGGCTCGACTCCGAACAGGTCAAGCGACTCGATCAACCGGCAGAAGTCGCCCAGCTTGTGGCGCCCGGCCAGCGAATGCACCGGCCCGGCCGCCTGGAGGGCGACGTGGTCGACCTCGTCGTAGACGACGTCCTCGCCCACGCCCTCCTCACCCGCTCCGGCCATGTGCACGACGGTGGTTACGCGCTCAAAGCCGCTGGAGACTTCCTGACGTAGGCCCTCGTAGGAGTAGTTCTCGACCTCCAGCGGGAGCTCGGCGAGCAGATCGAAGGTGGCCACAGGCAGAGCATATGACGGTTAGGATGGCGCCCCGTGGATCTGAGGCTCTCACCGGCAGAGGAGACGTTCAGGGACGAGCTGCGCGAGTGGCTGGCCGACAACCACCCAGGCGAGGAGCCGACCGGCGACGAGGCAGCCTTCCAATTTCGCCGCGACTGGCAGCGCAAGCTGGGTCAGGCCGGGTGGGCCGGCGTGTCATGGCCCCAGGAGTACGGCGGCCGCGGCGCGACGCTGATCGAGCAGGCGCTCTTCAACGAGGAGGTCGTGCGTCTCAAGCTGCCCTCGGTGGCCAACGTGCTGGGGATCGCCATGGGCGGCCCCACGGTGATCGCCCACGGCACCGAGGAGCAGAAGCAGCGCTACCTCCCGCCCATCCTGTCGGCCGAGGAGATCTGGTGCCAGGGTTTCTCCGAGCCGGATTCCGGCTCTGATTTGGCCTCGCTCAAGACCCGAGCGGTGCGCGACGGCGATCAATGGGTCGTCACCGGGCAGAAGGTGTGGACCACCTTCGCCCGTCACGCCAAGTGGTGCATGCTGGTGGCCAGGACTGACCCGGAGGCGCCCAAGCACAAGGGACTCACCTACTTCCTGATGGACATGGAGCAGGACGCGGTCCAGGTCCGGCCGCTGCGCCAGATCACGGGGGAGGCGGAGTTCAACGAGCTGTTCATCGAGGAGGCCCGGATCCCTCAGGAGAACATCGTCGGCGGGGAGGGCAACGGCTGGGCGGTGGCCATCACCACGCTCATGCACGAGCGCTTCACCCTCGCCTTCGGGTTGCAGATGGCCGTCCAGATCGCCATCGGCCAGCTGCGCGAGCGGGCTCGCGAGATGCCCTGGGAAGACGGCCGGTCGGCCAGCGAGGACCCGGTGATCCGCCAGCGCCTGGCCCAGCTGATGATCGAAGCCGAGGTCCTGCGCCTCAATGCCTACCGCGGCCTCACCGCGGTGATGCGCCACGGTGTCCCCGGTCCAGAGGGATCGCTGGGCAAATGGCACTGGTCGGAGGTCAATCAGTCGCTCACCGAGCTGGCCATGGACATGGCCGGTCCGCGGGCGATGCTGGCCGAGGACGAGTGGACCTATCGCTTCCTGCGGGCCCGCGCCAACTCGATCGAGGGCGGGACCACCGAGATCCTCAAGAACATCGTCGCCGAGCGAGTGCTCGGCCTGCCCCGGATGCGCTGAGGAATGAACTTCGACTTCACCGACGACCAGCAGGCGATCAAGCGCACGGCCCGGGACTTCCTCCAGGCCCGCTACAAACCGGAGCTGGTCCGGCAGCTGGCCGAGAGCGAACAGGGTTTCACTGACGAGCAGTGGGCCGCCGTAGCCGAGCTGGGCTGGCCCGGGGTGATGGTCGACGAGGAGCACGGGGGCCTGGGTCTCGGCGCGGTGGAGCTGATCGTCATCCAGGAGGAGCTCGGCTATGCCCTGGCGCCCACGCCCCTGCTCTCCACCGTGGCCGGCGGGCTGCTGATCGCCGCCGCCGGATCGGCGGAGCAGAAGGAGCGCTGGCTCGAGCCGCTGGCCGCCGGCCAGGCCCGAGCAGCGGTGGCCACATGGGATGAGGGGGCGGGTGTTTCGCCCGCCGCCTCGGAGGCCGTGCTCTCAGACGGCACGCTCACGGCCACAAAGATCGCCGTAGCCGACGCGGCGGGCGCCGACGTGCTGGTGGTGTCAGGGCACCGCTCCCAGTTCCTGGTGGAGGCGGGCAAGCCTGGCCTGGAACTCACCCCGGAGCCGTCTCTCGATCCCACCCGCAAGCACTACCGCGTGAGCTTCGAGTCGACGCCGGCCGAAGCGATGAGCGAGGGCACGGTGGAGGCGGTCAGCCACGCCTACGCCGTGATCGCCGCGGCCCTGGCGGCCGAGAACGTGGGGGTCGGCCAGCGGACCATGGAGATGGCGGTGGAGTACGCCAAGGACCGCAAGCAGTTTGATCGTCCGATCGGGGCCTATCAGGCGGTCTCCCACCGGTGTGCCCAGATGCTGCTGGAGGTGGAGGGCGCGCGCTCGCTCACCTATGGTGCCGCCTGGGCGCTGGACCACGATCCCCAGACGGCGCTCCGGGCGGCCTCTATGGCCAAGGCCTACGCGGGCGACGCCGGCTTCCGGGTCAGCGCTTCGGCGCTCCAGGTCTTCGGAGGGATCGGCTTCACCTGGGAGCACGACCTGCACTTCTTCCTCAAGCGGGCCAAGGCCAACGCGCACGCCTTCGGCGACTCGCGCTGGCATCGCGAGCGGGTGGCCCAGCTGGCCGGGCTGTAGCGCTTCCTCCACTGTCGACTCCCGACACTATTTTTTGGTCAAACGTTCGTCCATTGGGTAGGCCGGGGCTGATCGGCCGCCTGTCGATGGCCGATCAGAAGTTTGCGGACTCCATTCCGGAGAATCCCCACACCCCCCGGGCATAGGGGTGGCCGGCACAAGGGTATGGCCGAGGGCGTTCAAGCGCCCTCGGCCGCCGGGCCCTCCCCTCAGCGCCGAGGTGGCGCGGGCGCGCGGCCGGTCATTCCCGCACGCCAACCACCGTTGGCTCCCAATCCCGATCGGTCAGGGCCCGCGGGTCTGCCACTTCGGGCCGGCGCCGGAAGTACTCGTGGAAGAACGGCCAGGAGGCGAACATCAGGACCACCCCCACGATCAGCCCGCCGATGCCCACCAGGATCGGGGTCTGAATCCCCAGCAGCGCCTTGGAATAGTTGTTCCCGGCGGTGTCGTAGTAGGTGTAGGACTGGACTCCGACGTAGGCCATCATCACGCCGCCGGCGAACGGGAGCAGGCCGATCAGCACGAAGTTCTTGACGCTCTTGAACAGCTGCCGGCGGAAGTAGAACCCACAGGCCAGTCCGGTGAACCCGTAGTAGAAGCAGACCGCGAAGCCGAGCGCGGAGATCGTGTCCCCGAGCACGTCCTGGTTGGGGTTGAAGGCCAGCAGGGCCACGGTCCAGACGATCGACAGTCCGCCCATCATCAGCGTCGAGAAGCTGGGCGTCAGGAACCGCGGGTGGACCGAGCCGAAGACGGAGGGGATCGCCTTCCACTTGGCCATCGACAGCGTGGTTCGAGCGGTGGGGAGGATCGTCGTCTGGGTGGAGGCCGACGCCGAGGTGAGCACCGAGATGATCATCAGCTTGTCCAGGCCCGATCCGAATACGCCATGCCCGAGCGCGTTGAGCACGTCTGTGGAGTTGTTGCCCAGGAACGCCGTGCCGTGGAAGGCCTGGGCGGCCACGGTGACCGACACGTAGATCGCCAGCAGCATGAACGTCGAGACGACGGCGGCCTTGCCCGGGCCGCGGCGGCGGTCCCGGGATTCCTCGTTGACCGCCACTCCGGAGTCCCAGCCCCAGTAGATGAAGATGCCCAACAGCACCGCGTCGACCAGCGAATGCCAACCCATGTCGAACGGGTTGAACCAGGACCCCTCGACGTGGATCGAACCAACGGGGTGACCCGAGTAGACCTTGACTAGCGCCGTGATCGTGAACGCGGTCAGCGTCAGGATCTCGAAGGTCAGGAGGAACTGCTGCACGCGGGCCGACAGCTCGATCCCGCGGTAGCAGATCCAGGTCATCAGCACGATCCAGATCACGCAGCCGACGATCAGCCCGAAGGTCGACGGATGGCCGTTCCACAGCGAGAACGTGTACGCGCTGGCGATCTCGGCCAGGGACGCCATCACGATGATGTCGGCCAGGAAGATCGCCCAGCCGTTGATCCAGCCCAGCTGGGGGCCGAAGGTTCGCGTCACCCAGGCGAACGTGGTGCCCGCGTCGGGGTCGGCCATGTTGAAGTAGCGGTAGCCGATCGACACGAACAGGATCGGGATGAACGAGACGATCATCACCGCCGGCGCGTGGACGCCGACTCCCTTTACCAAAATAATGAAGCCGAGGGTCGCCGCCAGGCTGTAGGCGGGCGCCGTGGAGGCGACCGCGATGACCAGATTCGACGCGTACCCGAGGCAGTTGGCCTTGAGGCCCTTCTCGCTGATTTGAGATGGGGGCTCGGCCGACGAAGCAGCCAGCGTTGCGGATTCCATGGAGAAGGGCGCTCCTACATCCGGGGGTCTAGGTCACGGCGGCTGCCGCGTGTGGCCGGGGATTGTGCGGGCGAATTGGCCATCGCGCAACCTTAGCTTTGCCTAAACGTCGAACTAGCGTTGTACAAAGAGGCCAATTACCGTCGGCCGGTCAGCCCTGTATGTCGCCCAGCTCGAGGCTGGGCAGCGGCTTCAGTCCGTCCTCTGCCTCGTGCCCGCGGATCTCTCCGGCGTAGGCGAGCCCATCCAGCCGGGCGATTTCCTGCTCGCCCAGGATGCGGGCCGGGTGATCGGGTGCCAGCGAGCGGATCAAGGTCCGGATTCGCTCTCGCAGCTGAAGCGCGAAGTGGGGTGTCGAGGCACCCATCAGCGTCCGCACGTCGTCCACGGTGACTTCCCGGCCGGGACGCAGACGGTCCGGGTGTTCACTCTGACTCATCGCTGGGCCACCGGCTCCAGCAGGCTGTCCACCTGCGCCTGCACGCCCAGCGAGATCGAGCTCGAACCGCCGATCAGCCAGGCGTGGTTGTACACGGCCGATGTGGGTCCCTCCGAGGCGTAGCCGGGGGTGGCGTAGTTGAGGAAGTAGTTGAGCACCGACTTGGGAAGCGTATTGGGATTCTCCACCACGAGCTGTGGACCGTAGCCGCCGCTACCGGAAAGGGGCGCCGCGGCGGCGGCGTCGAGCGGGTCGGCGGCGTTGATCAGCACGTAGGCGTGACCGGGGCTCCGGATCGCCCAGCCGAAGCTGTGGGGCACGTGGCCGCAGGGCTGCCCCGCTGGGCACGGTGGGTCGCGGTAGCCGGCGAAGGCCACCGAGTTGGCGGCCGGATCGGAGCCCGAGATCCGCTTGACCGTCCCGTATCGCCGCAGCTTGGCCAGGATCGAACCGGGGATCACGCTGGCCGGTCCCAGCACGTAGATGTGCGGGTGGTGGTGGGCCTCCAGTGCGGTCACCGTGGGACCGGGGAGCGAGCTGGAGTTGACGTACAGGATGGGGTCACCGCTTTCGGCGGCCCAACCGGCCGCCGGCATGGCAAAGCCCGGGGCGCTGGCCGAGGCGATCATCACGTCGGGGGTCTCGCCCCGGGTGATCCGGGATTCGAAGCTGTCGATCGATGCGGCCAGCGTGTACGGATCCGTCCCGGAGATCTCGGTGGACTTGAGCGAGCTCGGGCCCGAGACGTCGCCGATCTTCAAGAGCTGCGTGCCGCCCACTGAACGGTCGCCCGTCGGGGCGAGGACTCGCAGCGCGGCGCGGGTCGCGCCCGGCATCGAGCCCGGCGCGGACAGGAGCAGCGGTGCCCGGAAGGGTGCCGCCATCAGCGATGCGGAGGCGATCGCCGCCTGCCAGTCAGACATGGGAGCCAGAGCCACCACCGCCGGATGGGTGCCCGGAATCGCCGAGGGGTAGACGGCCAGGGCCACCATGGCGGCGTTTTGGATCGCGTTGCCGGCCACCCGAGTGGTGTTCTTGGTGGCCACCATCGGAAAGTCGAGTTTGGCCTGGCCGCCACCCGTCGCTGAGGCGGAGCCGGTCGTGCCCTGGTCCGTCGCCGGCGCCGTGGAGCTGGCGCTGGTGGGGCTGGTGGAGGAGTGCACGAGATGCGTGCCGCCGCCGCAGCCGGCGACCGCCGCGGCTACCAGAATCGGCGTCAGCAAAGTCTTTACGGGCATCGGCGGCGGACCATAGCGACCGGGATTGACCCAGGTCGCACCGCCCGGCCAGCCGATCCCTACCTGATATTGGTTCGTCGCCTGTACGCTAGGAGGGCAACTTCAGACACCCGCCAAGGAGGATGCGATGCCGGGCCTTTCCGGGCGCATGTCCACCGTAGTCAAAGCCAAGATCTCCAAGCTGCTCGATCGTGCGGAGGACCCCGCCGAGACGCTCGAGTACAGCTACCAGAAGCAGATCGAGCAGCTCCAGAACGTCAAGAAGGGCGTGGCCGACGTGGTCACCGCCAAGAAGCGCCTCCAGCTGCAGGAGGAGACCTATCGCGCTCAGGTGGTCAAGCTCGACACCCAGGCGCGTCAGGCCCTGGCCGCCGGCCAGGAGGATCTGGCCCGGATCGCGCTGGAGCGCAAGAACGCGATCCAGACCGATCTCCAGTCGCTGGACCAGCAGATCAGCCAGCTCGAGCAGCAGCAGGAGCAGCTCACCGCCTCTGAGCAGAAGCTGCGCACGAAGATTGAGCAGTTCCGCTCCAAGAAGGAGGTCATCAAGGCCCAGTACTCGGCTGCCGAGGCCCAGGTGCGGATCTCCGAGGCGGCCACCGGCGTGGGCGAGGAGATGGCCGACGTGGGCCTGGCCATGCAGCGCGCTCTGGACAAGACCGAGCAGATGCAGGCCCGGGCGAGCGCCGTGCAGGAGCTGGAGGCGGCCGGCACGTTCGACGACATGACCACTCTGGGTCCCGGCGAGGACGACATCGACCGCCAGCTCAAGGAGCTGTCCAGCTCCAGCGAGGTGGATGACGAGCTCGCCCGCATGAAGTCCGAGCTGGGCGGTGGGAGCCAGCCCGCCGGGCAGCTGGGGGCCGGTGGGGCGGCGGGCCAAGCGCAGGGGGCTGGTGGTGATGCGCAGACCGCCGAGGCACCCGACCCCAGCCAGGAGCAGGCCGGATGATCGTCCGGATCTCCAACGAAGGTCAGTACGAGCTGGACGGCGATCCGGCTGAGCTGAACAAGCTCGACCAGGCCGCGGTGGCCGCGTGCGAGGCGGGCGACGAGGAGCACTTCCGCGCCTCCTTCGACCGGCTGCTCGAGTACGTGCGAAGCCACGGACGCCCGGTGGAGGAGGACCACCTGGGGGGCTCCGACCTGATCCTGCCGCCGCCCGACGTCAGCCTCGAGGAGGCCAAGCAAGGGTTCAGCGGCGAAGGTCTCATCCCGGGCTGAGCTCGCTTCGTAGCCGGCCGGCGAGCTCCAGGGCCACCACCACCTGAGCGGCCGCCTCGGCAGGCGTCGTGGCGCCTGTGTCCAGATGGACCTCCGGTCGCTGCGGCGGCTCATATGGTGAGTCGATGCCGGTGAAGTTGACCAGCTCACCGCGCCGCGCCTTGCCGTACAGGCCCTTGGGATCGCGCTGCTCCGCCACCGCCAGCGGCGCGTCCACCCACACTTCCACGAACTCATCCGGCTCCAGCAGGCTGCGCGCCATCGCCCGCTCGGCCCGGAACGGGGAGATGAACGACACGAGCACGATCAGCCCGGCGTCGGCCATCAGCCGCGCCACCTCGGCCACCCGGCGGATGTTCTCCACCCGATCGACCGGCGTGAACCCGAGGTCGGCGTTGAGGCCGTGGCGCACGTTGTCCCCGTCCAGCAGGTAAGTGTGGTGACCGCGGCGGTGTAGCTCGGCCTCGACCAGGTTGGCGATCGTCGACTTGCCCGCACCCGGTATACCGGTCAGCCACAGGACGGTCGGCTTCTGACCAAGGCGGCCTGAGCGCTCGCGCTTGCCTATGTTCAGCTGCTGCCAGCGGACGTTGTCCGCGCGGCGCAAGGCGTATTCGACGACGCCGACCCCCACCCGCTCGCCCTCCAGCCGGTTGCGCAACTCGAAGTGCGCGATGCCCTCACCGGGCCTCACCGAGGGCACGATCGCCGCCGACAGCTCGATGTCGCAGGCGCCGAGCTCACCGGCGGACAGCGTTGTGGCCGCCACGTGCTCGCCGGAATCGAGGTCCAGGCGGTAGCGCAGCGGCGTCACCGTGGCCATCTCGGTCTGGCGCTCTAGCAACAGGGTGTATGCGCGCCCGGGCAGCAGCGGATCCTCGGCCGTCCAGACGATCGACACCCGGAAGGAGTCCGCCGGGCCTGGATCGGTGGCGGGCGGATCCGTCTGAGCGGCCAGCGCGGAGGCCAGCGCAGGGCCGGTCGCCGAGACTGCCTCAACGCTGCTTGCTCCGGCCGCCTTGGCCAGCTCCCGACAGGCCTCCGAGATCTCCTCAAACCGAGCCGACGGTGAGTCAATGACCGCCACGACCAGATCGCGGATTCCCAGTCTGGGAAACAGGTTCAGGTCCCTGCGAGCCTCAGAGACCACACCCTGCGCCGCGTCCACCACGACCAAGCCGCGTGCGGGCCAGGGTCCCTCGGCCAGCCGCCCGGCCAGGTCGGCCACCGACGTCCAGCCATGAACGAACTCGGGAAGCTCGGCCGCCGAATCCGCCAGCGCCTTCAGAAGCGTGCGGCGCACCGCTCCCCCGACCACAACTCGTTCTCGTCGGCTGCTCATCGCCTAGATGGGGATCCCCCACAGCGCAAACCACCGACCCAGGTCCGTCTCCATCGGCAGTTCGCGGCCCATCTGGGCCTGCAGCACCAGCTCGCGCTCGTTGTCGCGCTGCTCCCGGCCCGCCGCCGGCACGAACGGATAGAAGGAGCCCCGCTTGTAGTTGTAGAGCCAGTAGAGCGGGTGACTCTGCTCATCCTCGAAGGCGAACACCGCACACAGCAGCCGCTCGCCGTAGCCGCCCGCCTCCAGTGCGCCGCTGATCGCGTTGACGGCCACCACCAGCCCGTCGAAGTCCTCTCCGCGGAGCACCAGCCAGCGGAAGCGGTAGGGGTCGTCGAAGCGCTCCACGGTGGTGGAGCTGTCCGCCGCCGTGGCTCGCACGAGGTCCTCCATGTCCTTGACGATCGACTCGAAGTCGGCCGTGGCCAGCGGCTGAAAGACGACGGCTGCGGATCCCCGCGAGCGGATTCCCAGGGTCTGCAGCGTCACATACGCGGTGCTCATCGCGAACAGTCGGTCCTTGGCCGGAGCGGCCAGCTTGCGCCTGCCGGTGAGTGCATCGAGGAACCCCATCAGGCCGCGGCGCTCAGTCCACGCAGCCAGTCGACCGTTTGGCGCAACCCGTCGTCCAGCTCGATCTGCGCCTCCCAGCCGAGCAGCTCGTGCGCTTTTTGCACCGAGGGCCAGCGGCGCTGCACATCGACCTCGAAGCTGGGCAGATGCTTGAGCGAGAACTCCTCGGCCGGCTCGCCGCAGGCGACCCAGATCCGGCGGGCGATCTCGGCCACGGTCAGCTCCTCACGGGCGGAGATGTTGAAGTCCTGGTTCTCGGCGGCCGGTGAGGCCATGGCGGTGACGATCCCGTCGGCGATGTCATCGACATGCGTGAGGGTTCGCGTCTGCTCGCCGGAGCCGAAGATCTCCAAGGGCCGCTGGCCCGCGAGCACCTTGGCGATCAGGTCGGGCACGGCGTGGGCGATGCCCGGCTCGTCGCGGTCGGGCAGCTCGCCCGGGCCGTAGGCGTTGAATGGGCGGCAGATCGTGTAGCGCAGCCCGTGCTGGTCGTGGGCGGCCCGCGCGTAGACCTCGCCCGCCAGCTTTGAGAAACCGTAGGCCGACCAGGGGGCCGGGCAGTCCAGGATGTGATCCTCCCGGGTGGGGTACTGCGTGGCGCGCTCGAAGACCATCGAGGAGGACACGTAGACGAAGCGGTCCACGTCCTCATCCAGAGATGCCTGGACCAAAGCTCCGGTCAACGCGTTGTTGACCTGAAACAGGGTGTGCGGGAGCTTGTGGAAGTTGGCGATTCCGCCAACGATGGCCGCCAGGTGGATGACGTGCGAGCAGCCGTTCACCGCCTCCCGGGCGGCATTCTGGTTGCGCAGGTCGGCCGTGTGGATCTCGCAGCCCTCGCGCATCCAGTCAGGAGCGGGGCGGTGATCTGAGACCCGGACCTGGAACCCGGGCTCCTTGAGCAACCGCCGGACCATGGCCGAGCCAATCGTGCCCGCGCCGCCGGTGACCAGTACCCGGTTCATTGTGGGGGGTCTTCGCGAGCGGCGCCGGCCAGCCGCGTCTCGGCGCTGCGCATCACCGCCGCTTCGCTGGCGTACGAGAACACCTGGGCGGTCCCGAACGAGTTCCAGGGGTCGACCAGGAGGCAGCCGGGTGAGGCGCGACGGAGGATCTCCTGGACCACCTCGGGCCGTTCGAACTCGGAATGATTGGTGGTCACGATCACGGCCTCGGCTCCTTCCACGGCTTCGCTGAGCGGCTGCGTGGGAGTGGCCGCGTGGGGATCGCAAACTACGACGTCGGCCAGTTCGCGCTCCAGCAGCCGGATCAGCTTGGAAGCCAGGGAGTCACGCTCGTCGTCGGTGTCCCGCTTGAAGGTCAGCCCCAGCACCCCCAGCTTGCGGTTGGCCAGACCGCCCAGCCGGCGCTTGATGCCCTCCACCAGGAACAGCGGCACAGCCTCGTTGACCCTGGAGACGGCCAGCAGCATGCCGGGTGCATTGGAGCGCTCCTCGGAGAACGCGAAGTCCTTGCGCAGACAGGTCCCGCCGGTCAGACCGGGGAGCTTCATCCCGCCCCTGGGGTAGTCGCGGTTGATCGTGTCGATCACCTCAAACACGTTGGCCCCGTAACGCTCGCAATCCATCATCAGCAGGTTGGGCAGGGCGAACATCGTGTAGCGCAGGATGTTGGTCCAGATCTTGGCCAGCTCCGCCTGCACCGGCGTCGTCCGCTCGATCGGCGCGCCCAGTATCGAGAACACCTCCGCAGCCCGCTCTGTGGAGGCCTCGCCGACGCCGGCCACTATGCAGGGGAGCGAGCAGATCTCCTCCAGGAACTTGCCGGCCGCGATCCGCTCCGGGGCGTGAGCCACGAACACGTCCTCACCCACCCTGAGCTCGCGGTGTTTCTCGATATAGCCGGCCACGTATTCCGTCGTCCCGGGGGCGATCGTTGAGCGCAGGATCAGCGCATGCCCGGGCCGGAGCAGCGCCAGCAGGTCGTCGACTGCGGAGCGGATCTGGCTGAGGTCGCTCTCGATGTGCGAGAACGACGGGGTGCCCAGCGTCAGCACGATCGTCTCGGCCCGAGCGGCCTCGGCGGCACGGTCGGCCAGGGTGATCTTTCCGGCGCGGCGCACGCGCTCGAGGACCTCCTGCACGCCTGGCTCCTCGAACGGCATCTGCCCGTCCCGCAGCGAGCCGAGGATCTCCTGGTTGTTGTCGATGCCGAGAACGTTCAGGCCGCGGTCCGCGAAGGACAGCGCCAAAGGGAGGCCGACGCGCCCCAATCCAACGACCGAGATGTCGAACTCGGTCTTGGCCACTTGCCCGTTCACGGGGGCCAGTCTAGAGCGGGAGCTGGCGTTCGACGGGGGCTAGCGGTCGGTGCCCTGCAGCTGGCGCTCCAGCCGCTGGAGAGCCGCGATCCGCTGATCCAGCGGTGGATGGGTGGAGAACAGGGTCGAGATCGACTGCTTGACCTGCGGAGGGAAGATGTAGAAGGCGGCCAGCCCGCCGGAGGCCGCCCGGAGGTCCCGCTGAGGGATCGCCCCCATCTGGCCCTCGATCCTCCGAAGCGCCGAGATCAAAGCACTCGGGCGGCCGGTGATCAGCGCCGATCCCCGGTCGGCCGCGAACTCCCGGTAGCGAGACAGCGCCTGGAGCAGCAGCCAGGAGACCACGTATACGAGGGCCGAAACCAGGATCACCACCAGCGCACTGGGCCCGTCCTCATCGTTGTCGAACATGCCGCCGAACCAGAACCCCATCTGCACTATGAATGACGCGATCGACGCGAAGAAGCTGGCCAGCGTCATGACCATCACGTCGCGATTGGCGACGTGGGTCAGCTCGTGGCCGAGCACGGCCTCCAGCTCGCCCTCGTCCAGCAGCCCGAGCAGGCCCGTGGTCACGCAAACGGTGGCGGTCTTGGGCGAGCGACCCACCGCGAACGCATTGGGCATCGGGGTATCCGCTACCGCCACGCGCGGCATCGGGATGTCGGCTTGGATGGCCAGCCGCTGCACGACCCCGATCAGCTGCGCCGCCTGAGGACTGTCGCCGGGGGAGATCTCGCGCGCCCCCATGCTGGCCAGGGCGATCCTGTCCGAGGTGAAAAGCTGGATCACGAACAACGCGCCGGCGATCACGGCGATCGTCACCGCGCCCACGCCGGCGGCGAACAGGACGCCGATCAGGCACCGCATACACCAGGCCCAGCAGGAACAGCGTCAGCATCATCCTCGCCTGGAGCCCTGGATCGCGGCCGAAGTTCTTCGTCTTGTTCATGGTCGGGGCAAATGGTGGCAGAGCCCTCTGAAGAACTTGCGAACAATCCGACCGGGCTTGCCGTGAGACTTGGCTCATGCAATCGGACCGGCGCCGGCGAGGGCTGTTCGCCTTGCTGATCCTCGTGGTGATCCTGGCCATCCTGTATATCCGGGGAACCTTCGACCCGCTGCTCTATCGCTTCGGGCTCAACCACTATCCCTGCACGCACGTGCCGGGCGGCCAGATCATGTGCGGCTCGAACGTGGTCGGCACTCCCTACGGGCTCAGATCGCCCGGTGGTGGTGGGCGGATCGTGGTCGCCGTGCTCCGCCAGCCGGCCGGGGCGTAGCTGCGGTACCACTCCATCGTCCTGGCCAGCCCGTTCTCCAGGGAGAGCGACGGCGCCCAGCCGGTCAGGCCGTGCAGCTTGCCGTAGTCGACCCACTGGCGGTCGATCTCCCGGGCCGGGGTCCCACGACCCTGCACGTCCGGTGTCACGCCCGTTCCGGCCAGCCGGCAGATCGTCTCCACCACGTCGAGCACGCGATGCGGACGCCCGCCCCCGGCGTTGAACGCCTCTCCGGCACCCTCCCCTCGGCTCAGCGCCTCGGCGATCGCCAGATAGGCGGCCACCGCGTCCTCGACGTACAGGAAGTCGCGCTCGGGCGATCCGTCCGAGCGCAGGACGGGAGCCCGGCCGGCCAGCGCGGCCGTCACCGCCTCCGGGATCAGCCGCGAAGGATTGAAGTCGCCGCCCCCGTACAGGTTGGCGAACCGGGTCACCGCCACCGGCAGCCCAAACGTGTGCCAGTAGGACCGAGCCAGGAGATCGGCGGCCGCCTTGGAGACGTCATATGGGTAGCGCGGCTGCAGGGCGTGCTCCTCCGTGTACGGGAGCTCGGCGTGGGGGCCATAGGCCTTGTCCGAGGAGGCGATCACCACGCGCTTCACCCCGGCGTGCCGGCAGGCCTCCAGGAGCAGCCATGTCCCGCGGATGTTCGTCTCAAAGGTGGACACCGGGGAGCGATTTGCGGTCGGTACCAGGGTCTGGGCGGCCAGGTGGAACACCGTGTCGATCTCGTATTCGGCCACGATCCGTTCCGCCAGCCCGTCATCGGTTATGTCTCCGTGGACCACGGACGTCGATCCCTCCAGACCCATCAGAACGAGCCCCGAGCAAGCCGGCTCGTCACGGCGCACCACCACCACCTGGGCATCGCGATCAAGAAGCCCCTTGACGAGCCAACCGCCCAGCAGGCCATAGGCTCCGGTGACCAGCACCGAGCCGTTCACGACCACACCTTCCAGGGCGCCTGACCTGCGAGCCACAGGTCGTTGAGGGAAACCGCGTCCTTATAGGTGTCCAGGCACTCCCAGAAGCCCTCGTGCCGGAACGCCCCCAGCTGATCCTCACAGGCCAGCCGTGCCAGCGGATCGCGCTCCAGGATCGAGTCGGGGGTCAGCCAGCCGAACACACTCGGCTCAAAGCAGAAGAAGCCGCCGTTGATCCAGTGTTCGCTGCGGGGCTTCTCGGTGAAGCCGCTGACCCGTCCGTTGCCGTTCAGCTCGGCCACTCCGAACGGCAGCTGGGGCCGAACCACGGTCATCGTTGCGACGGTTCGCCCCCGCTCGTGCTGCTCCAGCAACGCTCCCAGATCGATGTCGGCCACTCCGTCGGCGTAGGTCAGGCAGAAGCGCCGGCCGCCCAGCGCATCCCGGGCCTGGTGCACGCGCCCGCCGGTCGGAGTGTCGGCGCCGGTGTCCAGGCAGCGGACCTCGGTCCCCGCCGGCCAGCTGCCCTGTGAGGCAAACGCCTCCACCAGCTCGGCTCGGTAGCCGGTGAGGAGCACGAACCGGCGAAAGCCCTGGGCCAGGAAGATCTGGATTACGTGCCAGAGGATCGGGCGCCCGCCGATCTCGACCAGCGGCTTGGGGATCGACTGCGTGCGCTCCTGCAGGCGCGCGCCGCGTCCACCACAGAGAATCGCTACGTCCGGCCGCACCGGGCCGGGATTATCGGCCATAGAAGCCCAGGCGCGATACTGGAAGTGGATGGCCGTCTCCGATCGATCTGTTTCCGCCGGGCGCGGCCGTCGCTCCCGCCGGCGCCAGCCCTCGGGCGATCCCCTGCCCCGCTCGGCCTGGACCCGGCTGGCGGCCTGCACGGCGGCCGCCGCCCTACTGCAGCTCGATGGGACGGTGATAACCGTGGCGCTGCCCACCGTGGCCCACGATCTTCACGTCACGAGCGCCTCGACGGCGATCATCCTCAGCGCCTATTTCGCCGCCTATGCACTGCTCTTGTTCCCCGGTGGCCGGCTGGTCGATCGCTTCGGCGCCCGCCGGATCGCCCTGATCGGCCTGATGGTGTTCGCGGTCGGCGCCGCCGCGGGGGCCGTCGCCTCGAACTTCGGCCTGCTCGTCGGCACGCGCGTCATCCAGGGGATCGGCGCCGGGCTGGTCAGCCCGGCCGCCCTGGCCGGTGCGGTCAGCGGCTTCCCGCCCGAGCGGCGCGGGGGCGCCCTGGGCATCTGGGGGGCCAGCGCCGGGGTGGCCAACCTGATCGGGCCGCTGCTGGGGGGGTTGCTGACCGTGGCCTTCGGCTGGCGGGCGGACTGGTGGGCACTCGTGCCCTTGGCACTGCTGGCCGCTTGGGCGATCGTGCGGCACCTGCCCTCGATCGTGCACGAGGTGGGCGCGGGGGGCCGGCAGCGGGTGCTCACTGGCCAGGTGATCGCCGCCGCGTGTGTCGCCGGGCTGACCTTCGCCGTGATGATCGGCACCTTCTATCTGGCCGAGCAGTACCTCCAGCGCTCGGTTGGATACTCCGCCCTCGGCGCCTCCGCCGTGTTGATCCTGGTCGCCCTTCTGGTCGGCGCCGCCGCACCGCTGGCCGGTCGCCTGGTCGACCGCCGCGGCGAGCGGCTGCCGGCTGTGATCGGCTTCACGGCCGCGGGCGCCGGGCTGGCCATCCTGGCCATTCCGGGCGTGTCCCTCCACGGCCCGGGAACCCTGCTGGCGCTCGTCCCGGTGGGAATCGGGCTGGGTCTGCTGTTCGTACCCACCTCGCGGGCTGCCCTCAACTCCACCGAGGCCGCTTCGCACGGGCGGGCCTCGGCGATCCTGTCCGCCGCCCGTCTCCTCGGAGCGGCCGCGGGCGCCGGGCTGGCCGGTGTCGCGCTGGCCGGCGGTCCCAGCGCCTCCACGACCCACACGGCGCTGGCTGTCGGGGCCGGCGTCTGCCTGCTGCTGGGAGCGCCGATCGCCTCCCGACTGGGCAGCCGGCCTGACGCCCCGTCGCCCGCCACGGTTTAGGATCCACACCGGCCCAAAAAACTTTTCTCCGGAGGCCTAAAGTTTTCTCGCCATCTGCCGATAACTGCAGAAGGTGCGTGTGAAGAGGGCATACGTAGCCGGCCTGGGAACCGCTGGTTCGCTGGTGGCCGGAGCTGCCATTCTCTTCGTGCTGGCGGCCTCTAACTGCCCGCCAGCACCCGCTCGATGAACCGCAGGCTCACCGCCTGCAGCTCCCGGTCGTGCTGGACCGAGCGGTGATGCCCACCCGGCACGACGACCAGGCGGCTGTCCGGTGAGCCCAGCTGCTTGGCCAGCTCCCGCGAGTGCTCGACCGGCACGCGCTCGTCCCCCTCGGCGTGCAAGAGCAGCACCGGCACGGTGAGGCCCGAGGCCGCAGCGTCGAGGTCGTGCTCGGCCAGGAACGCGTCCAGCCCGGCTGGGTCAGCGTCGAACTTGAGCGCGCCCCGCCGCAGGCCGGCCCGCAGGAGCTCGGCCGCGGCCGGGCAGATCGCCACCACCGCGGCGGCGCGGCCCAGCTCGGCTGACGCGATCGCCAGGTATCCGCCCATGCTCGATCCGCGAAAGGCCACCGGAGCGTCCGCCGACTCCAGCCGCTCACGGAGCAGCTCCGCCATCGCCGCGACGTCCTGGCCCGCCCGCGCATCGAGCGCTCCCTCGCTCTCGCCGTGTCCGCGCTGGTCGAAGCAGATCGCTCCCAGCCCCGCACCCACCACCATGCGGGCGAAGTCGTAATGGCTCTCTTTGCTCGAACCGGCCCCGTGGAGGATCACCACTCCACCGGCAGCCGGCGTTTGAGTGCCGGCTGCCGGTCGCGCCGGCGGGAGCCACAGCGTGTAGGCCAGCCCGGCGTGGTGCCCTGACTCGGCCGGGAGGTCCACGTTCACGGTGCGGAGGCGACGCATGGCGTGACATCATCGCCCCCCTTGACGACCGGCGCATCCACCGAGATCACGACCGCGCTCCCGTGGGGCAGCCGCGTCAACCGCCGCGGTCACCTGGAGGTGGGTGGATGTGACCTGGTCGAGGTGGCGCGGGAGTTCGGAACACCCGCCTACGTGGTGGCCGAAGATGACCTGCGCGGCCGAGCTCGCTCGTTTCTCAGCGGCCTGCGGGCTCGGCACTCCGACTGCGACGTGCTGTTCGCCTCCAAGGCGTTTCCCTGCACACCGGTCCTGCGGGCAATCTGCCAGGAGGGACTGTCGTGCGATGTCGCCTCGGGAGGCGAGCTGACCCTGGCGCTGGCGGCCGGGTTCGCTCCCGAGCGAATCTTCCTGCATGGCAACGCCAAGTCCGAGGCGGAGGTCCAGCTGGCGCTCGCGGCCGGGGTGGGGCACGTGGTGCTGGATTCGCTGCACGACATGGAACGGGTGGAGCGCACGGCGGCGTCACTTGACCTGAACCAGAACGTGCTGGTCAGGGTCAACCCGGACGTCTCCGGAGACACCCATGCGGCGATCTCCACCGGACAGGCGGACTCGAAGTTCGGGTTCGGCTCGGCCGATGCGCGAGCGGCCATCGACGCTGTGGCCTCCTCGCCGCACCTGCGCCTGGTGGGGCTGCACTGTCACATCGGCTCGCAGCTGCTGCACCTGGACCCGTTCCGCCGTGCGGTGGCGGCGCTGGCCGCGCTCGGCGATTACCCGGTCTACAACCTGGGCGGTGGCCTGGGCGTCGCCTACCAGCGCAACCAGGAGCCGCCGGCGGTCGAGGACTATCTGGCCACGCTGGTCGACACGGCCCACGACCTGCTTGGTCGGAACAAGCGCCTGCTCATCGAGCCGGGCCGGGCGCTGGTGGCCAACTCAACCGTGACGCTGTACAGCGTCGAGACGGTCAAACGCAATGTCTCCACCTGGGTGGCGGTCGACGGGGGGATGTCCGACAACCTGCGGCCGATGCTCTATGGGTCCCGCTATGAGGCGTTGCTGGCCGACCGGCCGCTGCAGGCGGGCGAGCGCTGTCATCTGGCCGGCAAGCACTGCGAGTCGGGCGACGTGATCATCCACGATGTGCAGCTCCCCGATCCCGCGCCGGGCGACATCGTCCTCACCCCGGCGACCGGTGCCTACGGTTACGCGATGGCCAACAACTACAACGGCGTGCCGCGTCCGCCCGTGGTGTTCGTGCGCGACGGCGAAGCCCGCCTGGTCGTGCGCCGGGAAACCTACGCGGACCTGATGAGCCGCGATGTCTGAGTCGGGCCAGTTCCGCATCGGCGTCCTCGGTCGCGGCACGGTGGGGAGCGCCTTCGTCCAGCTTCTGCGCCGGCACGCCGATCGGGTGGAGCGGATCACCGGGCTGCAGCCCGTGGTGTCGGGCGTGCTCACGCGCCACGGTGGCGCGTTCGACGAGGTGCTGGAGGGCTCCGATCTGATTGTCGAGCTGATCGGTGGGATCGAGCCGGCCCGCGAGTACGTCCTCCAGGCCATGCGAGCCGGACGCCACGTGGTCACGGCCAACAAGCAGCTGCTCTCCCAGCACGGCGAGGAGCTCTTTGCGGTGGCCCGGGAGTGCAACGTGCAGCTGCGCTTCGAGGGAGCGGTGGCTGGGGTGGTGCCGGTGATCCGCGTCCTCCAGGAGTCGCTGGCCGGTGCCCAGATAGAGCGGGTGCACGGGATCGTCAACGGCACGACCAACTTCATCCTCACCGAGATGGCCCGAGCCGGACTCACCTACGAACAGGCGCTGGCCGAAGCCCAGCGGCTCGGCTACGCCGAGGCCGATCCGGCCGAGGACGTGGACGGTCGCGATGCCGCGGCCAAGATGGCCATCCTGGCCCGCCTGGCCTTCGACACGCCCGTGCGCCTGGATCAGGTGCGCTACGAGGGGATCGAGCTGATCACGCCCGACGACATGGAGTACGCCCGCGAGCTCGGGCTGGGCCTCAAGCTGGTCGGCACGGCGGAGCGGATCGACGGCGGCCTGTCGGTCCGCGTGCACCCTCTGTTCCTGTATCCCGGCCACCCTCTGGCCTCGGTCAACGGCCCCTTCAATGCGGTCACCGTGGAGTCCGAGGAGATCACCGAGATCACCATGTCGGGCCCGGGGGCGGGAGGACCGCAGACGGCGACCGCGGTCCTGGGGGATGTGGTCAGCGCGATGATCCCGCCCTCCACGGCCCCGATGGCCACGCAGGCGCTGGCGCTGGTCGACGATGTCACCTCGGGCTTCTACCTGCACCTGGAAGTGGCGGACGAGCCCGGCGTGCTGGCTTCGGTGGCGGGCGTCCTTTCGACCCATGATGTCTCGGTCAAATCGGTGGTGCAGAAGGGGCTGAGCGAGCAGGCCCGCCTGGTGATGGTCGTGCATCCGGTGCTGGAATCCCGCTTCCAGGCGGCGATGACCGAGATCGGCCGCCTCGATGTCCTGCGCGCTCCGCCCCGAGCGATCCGAGTTCTGGAGGAGGAGTTCTGATGAAGGCGATACAGATAACCGAGTTGACCGGCCCCGCCTCGGCCTTGCAACTGGTCGAGATCGATGAACCCCAGCCGACCCACATGCTGACTCCCGGACACGGGGTCGTGGTGGACGTCAAGGCGGCCGGCGTCTCGTTCCCCGAAGTGCTGCAGAGCCGGGGCGAGTATCAGATAAAGCCCCCGCTGCCCTTCGTACCGGGCAGCGAGGTGGCCGGGCTGGTGCACACCGCCCCGGAAGGGTCCTCGCTGAAGGCCGGGGACCGGGTGGCGGCGTTCTGCCTGGTGGGTGGGTTTGCGCAGCTGGCCGTGGCGCCGGCGTACTTCACCTTCCCGCTGCCCGAGCAGCTTGACTTCCAGCAGGGCGCGGGGCTGATCCTCAACTACCACACCGCCTATTTCGCGCTCCACACCCGGGGCCGCCTCCAGATCGGGGAGACCGTGCTCGTTCACGGCGCCGGCGGTGGCATCGGCACGGCCGCCCTGCAGGTGGCCAAGGGGCTGGGCGCGCAGACGATCGCCGTGGTCTCCAGCGACGAGAAGGCCCAGATCGCCAGCCATGCCGGAGCCGACCACGTGCTGCGCTCGTCCGGGTCCTGGAAGGACGAGGCGCTGGAGCTGGGTGGCGCGGACATCGTGGTGGACCCGGTCGGCGGAGATCGGTTCCTCGACAGCCTGCGCTCGCTCAAGGAGGGTGGGCGCGTGCTGGTGATCGGCTTCGCCGAGGGCTCGATCCCGGAGGTCCGGGTCAACCGCCTGCTGCTGAACAACGTGGATGTGGTGGGCGCCGGCTGGGGCGCCTACGCGGTGTCAAAGCGCCAGTACGTGGCTGAGGTGGCCACGGCGCTCTCGGGGCTGATCGCCGCCGGCCACGTGAGGCCGGTGGTCGGCGCCCAGTTCCCCCTCGAGCAAGCCGCCGAAGCTCTGAAGCTGATCGACGGCCGGGGCGCCGCCGGCAAAGTGGTGCTCGACGTCGCCTGAGTCGCTCAGGAGCACGAGTCGCCTCGGCCGCCTCGCTCTGCCATCCTGCCCGCGATGGCCGGACTGATCGAGCGCTACCGGGAACGCCTCCCGTTTTCCGACGCGGATCCCGTCGTCTCCCTGGACGAAGGCTCGACGCCGCTGGTGCTGGCCCCCCGGCTCTCTGAACGTGTCGGAGCCGAGGTGTGGCTCAAGCTGGAGGGCGCCAATCCCACGGGCTCGTTCAAGGACCGGGGCATGACCTGCGCCGTGTCCGCCGCCGTGCGCGAGGGGGCCGAGGCGGTGATCTGCGCTTCGACCGGGAATACGGCTGCCTCCACCGCCGCGTACGCGGCGCGAGCCGGGCTGCGCGGAGTGGTGATCGTCCCGGAAGGGAAGATCGCCACCGGCAAGCTGGCCCAGGCGCTCATGCACGGCGCCCGCGTGATCGCGCTGCAGGGCAACTTCGACGAGGCGCTCCAGCTCGTCCGGGAGCTGGCCGATCGGCACCCCATCGCGCTGGTCAACTCGGTCAACGAATTCCGCATCGAAGGCCAGAAGACGGCGGCCTTCGAGCTGGCCGAGGCGCTGGACGGCGAGCTCGACGCGCTGTGCATCCCGGTCGGCAATGCCGGCAACATCACCGCCTACTGGCGCGGCTTCCGCGAGGTGGGCATGAATCCGCGCATGTTCGGCTTCCAGGCGGCCGGTGCCGCGCCGCTCGTGCACGGAGCCCGGGTTGAGCACCCCGAGACGGTGGCCAGCGCAATCCGCATCGGCAACCCCGCCCGCTGGGAGGAGGCGATGGCCGCCATGACCAGCTCGGAGGGTGCAGTGAATGCGGTGAGCGACGAGCAGATCCTCGACGCCTACCGGTTCCTGGCCGCGGGTGAGGGCGTGTTCTGCGAGCCGGCTTCGGCGGCCGGCGTGGCCGGTCTGCTGGCCCACGGGGCCAGGGACGCCGAACGGATCGTGTGCGTGCTGACCGGGCATGGCCTGAAGGATCCGGATACGGCACTCAGACAGGTGGGGGCAGTGATCCCCTGCCCCCCGGAGATCGGCGCCATAGAGCGCGCGGTGCTCCAGTGAGCGCCGGGCACCTGGGCCGGCGGCGGCTGATCCGCGTTCCCGCCTCTTCGGCCAACCTGGGCCCGGGGTTCGACGTGCTGGCCGCGGCCCTGGCGCTCCACCTGGAGGTGGAGGTGGTGGAGACCGGCACGTTTGCCGTCGTCACGGACCTCAACATCCGCAAGGACCGCGGCAACCTGGTCGTGCGCGCCTTCGAGCGGCTGCACCCGGCCGACGCGTTCGAGTTCCGGATCGTCTCCAAGATCCCCCTCAGCGGCGGTGTGGGCTCCAGCGGGGCGGCGATCCTGGCCGGCTTGATGGCCGCCGACCACATCTTCGAGCTGGATGCCGACGTCCTGGGGCTGGCCGTGGAGCTGGAGGGACACCCCGACAACGTGGCGGCCGCGCTGCACGGCGGGGTGGTGATCTGCGACGGCGACACCGTGACACGGCTGGAGATTCCGCTCGGCCTGGAGGCGGTGCTCGTGGTGCCCCACGTGGCTGTGGGCACCCGTCGGGCCCGCTCGGCGCTGCCCGACCGGGTGCCACTGGCCGACGCCAGCTTCAACCTGGCCGCGATGGCCCGGCTCGCCGTCGGGCTGGCCACCGGCGACTGGGAGCTGATCGCCGCTGGGCTGCGTGACCGCCTGCACCAGCCCTACCGGGCTCATCTGTACCCCCGCTCGGCCGAGCTGGTGGAGACCGCTCGTGCCCACGGAGCGCTGGGGGCCACGATCAGCGGCGCCGGTCCTACCGTGCTGGTGTGGTGCCACTACGACCAGACCGGTGCGGTGATGGAGCAGCTGAACCAGGATGCCCACGAGTGGGCCGATGTGCTCCGGGCGCCCTTCGAGAGCCAGGGCGCCTACGTGCGCGGGCTCTAGCTCGCCTGGCTCGGGACGGGCAGTGACTCGGCCAGCGAGGCCAGACGCTTGCGGGCGTCCTTGAGTCGCAGCCGGCGCAGCAGCTCGTCGGCCACGTTCAGGTAGTCGACGGCCAGGTCGGGGCGGTAGTCCAGGATCGACAGGGCTCGCTCAGCCGACTCCGCGTAGGCGATCGAGGCTCGGATCGTCTGGTCGAACAGCTTCTCGCCGTAGTGCTCCCGGAGCGAATCGAATGCCTCCCGGGAGTGGCGGGTGCGCATGTCTGCGATGTTGAGCAGCACGCCCAGCCACTCCAGGTCGGAATTGAGGCTGTCCCGGGCCAGCCCGATCACCTCCAGCGCCTGCTCGACTCCCTGCAGGGCGAAGTACTGCGCCTCGGCCGACAGCAGCGCGTAGTCGGAGGCGACCAGGGCGTTGACGGTCAGCAGGCCGAGGGCGGGCGGGCAGTCGATCAGGATCAGGTCGTAGTCGTCCTTGACCTCCCGGAGCGCCTTCTTGAGTGTCATTTCGCGGCCCATCTTGCCGCCGAGTACCAGCTCGGCCTCGGCCAAGCCCAGGTTGGCGGGCACGATCCCGCCGTGGACCGCGCTCTTCAGCTTGGCTCGGCCGGCCAGAACGTCGCCGACCGTCGGCGCCGCATCCGGATCGACGTCCAGATAGTCGGAAAGGTTGCCCTGGGGATCGAGATCCACGGCCAGCACTGCCAGCCCAGCGCGCCGGAACACGTCGGTGAGCGTTCTGACGGTGGTCGTCTTCCCCGTGCCGCCCTTCTGCGAGAGGACCGAGATCGTGGTCATCTGGCGGCCACTATAGGAAACCGCTCCGCTCGGGGCGGCGCCCCCGATCGAGGCTCAACGCCCGCCTCAACCACGTGATGACATTTATTCATCCAGGAGACGAATAAATGTCATCACGACGGGCTTGGGCGGGGGAACTCCCCGCCGGCGGGGCCGGCCCGGCTGCCGCGCCCCGGAAAGCTCAGGCGCTGCCCGACTCGGTGCTGCTCGAGTAACGCATCCCCGAGACCACCGGAACGTCCAGGAAATGCAGATGATGGCGGCCGATGACGATCTCGTCAGCGTCGGCCAGGGTGCTCCACTCGACCCGCTCGCCGTTGACGAATACGCCGTTGAGGCTGCGGTCGTCCAGCACCCGCAGGCCGTCGGGCTGACGGACGATCAGCGCGTGGCGGCGGGAGACCGTCGGGTCGTCGAAGCGGATGTCGGCCGCCAGGCTGCGTCCGATCCGGGTCCATTCCCGCCGCAGCGCGAACGCCGCAACGTCGTCATCGCCGATCCGGTAGGCCAGGTACTGGCCCGGATCGTCGAGTCCTTCGCGCAGCTCGTCGAGCCAGCCGTGTTCTTCGCTGGCTGCGGGCAACTCCACCATCGTGGTCGGTGCCGTGGTGAACAGCGAGGCGCGAACGAACTCGCGTCCGCCGCAGTTGAGACAGACGGGAAGCTCGTCTGCTGCGTCGAGTGACACCGGGTATTCGCACTCGGTGCAACGAAATGTGCCGGTCCCCGCAAGATTGCCCGACATCCAAGCCTTCATCGACCTTCTCCTTTACGGCTGAAAATCGCCGCGCCGGGTGGGCACGCCAACCGATCATACCCGGCGGTCAAATCCCGGAATCCGGTGTGGACGGATTGGCCAGCCAGTGGCGCATCACATGGTTTAACGCTCGATCCAGCGAGGAGGTTGGCCGCTGGCGGCGAAATCTCACACCCATGCAAACCACCGTCTCAGACATGGTCGACCTGGAGCTGGCCCTGATGAAACGGGGCCTGGACGGGCTGACCGCCACTTCCCTGCGCTGTGGTCAGTGCCACCGGAGCCTCCTCGTCGGGGAGCGGGTTTACCTCTACGAATCGGGCACTGCCCGCTGCGAGCTGTGCCGGGCCCGAGAGCAGTCGGCACCGTCGGGTTCCCACACGGTCCGCGGCCCCGAGTTCGGCCACACGCTGCGCGTCATCGACCAGCGCGCCGCCTGAGCCGCAGGACGTCGAGCGCCGGGCGACCGTCAGGCACGGTCGCCCCATAAACTGCGGCCCGTGGACCCGATCACCGTCTCCGCGAACATCAGCCGCCCGCGCGAGGAGGTCTTCGAGTACCTGGCCGACATCGCCAACCACGCCGAGTTCACCGACCACTATCTGGTGGACTGGCGACTGACCCGGGAGGACTCCTACGGCCGAGGCGCCGGGGCCCGATTCCGGATCAAGGCACCGCTCAACCGCTTCGGCTGGGCCGATCTCACGTTCGCCGAGGTGCAGGCGCCGTTCCGGATCGTGGAGCGGGGACGCGGTGGGAAGTTCAACCGCATCAAGATGATGGGCGTCTACGAGCTGAACCCGGGAGCGGGGGGCTCCACCCGCGTCACCTACACGTTCGAAACCGAGCCGGTGCTGCCGTCCGATCGCCTGATGGAGGTCCTGGGTGGCCGGTCCTGGACCCGCCGCAAGTCGGGCAAGGCGATGCGCCGGTTGCGCTCGATCCTGGAGGACGGCCGGGGTCGCGGACACCACGTTTCCGTCTCCGCTCGTTGAGCCGCCGGTGGTTAGACTTCCGCGCGCCGTGAGCCTCTTCCTCCGCCGTCAGCCCACGTCCCCCGCCTGGGCACCGCGTCGCCTCCGCCGCGGGCTCGCAGTGGCCGGGGCGGTGGCGCTCACGCTGGGCCTGAGCGCCTGCGGACTCGAGACCCGCAAGGCTCATCCGACGTCGGCCGACGAGAACAACATCTATGTCTGGGCGGGACCGGTGACCTACCAGGTCCAGGTCACCCGGGCGCTCAACCCGTTCGCCACCGAGGACGTCCAGTACCTGGCCGGGATCCCCAAGGCCCAGTCGATCCCGGCCAACCAGCTGTGGTTCGGCGTCTTCCTGTGGGCCAAGAACCAGTCCGGTCACACGGCGACGAGCACCGATCACTTCACGATCACCGATTCCTCAGGCACCGTCTACCACTCCTGGCCGCTCAATCCCCAAGTCAACCCCTTCGCCTGGAACTCCGAGCAGCTGCAACCGGACGGCACCGAGCCAGCACCTGACACGACGGCCTCCTACGGCCCCACCCAGGGCGGCCTGGTCCTGTTCCGGCTCAGCGAGTCGGTGTACGCCAACCGGCCGCTGACCCTGAACATCTACGCCACCGGTCAGAGCAAGCCGACCACCGTCTCGCTCGACCTCTAGCGGCCTACTTGCCGGCATTCAGGGCCGCCTCCAGCACCGACGCCACCGCCGGCGCGGCCGTGCTGGCACCGTACCCGGCTGAGGGGAACAGCGCGCAGGCGACGACTTTCGCATCGCCCACCGGCGCGTAGCCGACAAACCAGGCATCGGTGTACTTGGACGCGTTGGACTTGCCCGCCGTGTTGGCCAGCTCGGCAGTGCCCGTCTTGCCGGCCACCTCCACGCCCGGGATCTGGGCGCTGGTTCCCGTCCCGTAGCGAACCACCGCGACCATCATCTGCTGCACCTCGGAGGCCACGGTCGGGGTGGTCACGCTCACGAATCGCGGGGCCGCCCCGTACACGAAGGTGGGGATCGGGCGTTTCCCGGCGTCGGCGATCGTGGCGCCCACGTCGACCATCTCCAGCGTCGAGGCCTGCACCTCGCCCTGGCCGATGGCCGAGGAGGCGACCGCCAGCGAGCTGCCGATGTCAGCCACCGAGGGGATCGTGCTCTCCAGCGCGCCGGCGATGCCGGTCGGCTGGTTGAAGCCGAACCGCTCGGCTGTGCTCACCAGTCGTCGACCGCCCAGCTTCGCCCCCAGTGGAGCGAACACCGAGTTGCACGACACCGCGAAGGCGTTCAGCAGGCTGCCTCCACAGGCCTCTCCGGAGGCGTTCTGCATCGTGTAGCCGTCGATCGTGGCCGACGTCTGGACGGGGAACTGAGTGCCCAGGGTGACCAGGTGCGCCTGCAGGGCGGCGGTAGAGGTGATGATCTTCATGGTCGAGCCGGGTGGCTGGATGGCCGAGAAGGCGATCCCGGCCAGCCCGAGCAGCGCCCCCGTGCGTGGATCCATCACGGTCACCCCGGCATACCGCCCGCCCAGCGCGCTGATCGCCGCCTCCTCCACCTTGGGGTCGATCGTGGTGTGCACGGTCGTGCCGTTTCGGACCGGTACCTGAGACAGGACCCGCCGCCCGGCCAGCAGCGTGGCGCCGGGACGACCGGCCAGTTGCTGTTGGAAAATGAGCTCGAGCCCGTCCTGTCCCACCTGGGCGTTCGCGGGGTAGCCGAGCGCCGCGTACTGGGACGTTTGGGTGAGCGGGATCGGGCGCAGCGTGCCCGCGATCTCGCCGGCCACGCCGGGAAGCGGGGAGGTCTGGCTGGGCCCCTCGGCCAGGGGCGTGCCGTCGTCGGCCAGGATCGAGCCGCGCCGGCCCAGGGATGAGCGCCTCGACAGGTGTTCCCCGGCCCGCAAGCCGGGGAACAGCAGGACACCCGAAAACCGCACCTCGGGTCCCGCCGGTCCGCTGCCGATCGGAACATCGAGGGTCTGGCGCAGGGGGCCGAACAGGCGGGTGGACACGACGAACGCCACCGACACCGCGCGCCCACCGCCGCTGACGTGACCCGGGTGCAGCGCCGTCGCGGTCGCCGTATCCAGCGCGGTCAGGTAATCCGACTTGAACCGGCGCAGGCTGATTCCTCGCCGCGATGCCGGGCTCAGCAGGTGGTACATGGCCGGGTAGTCCCCTCGCGCCCAGTCGTTGACATAGCGAGTGGCTTCCGCCCGCGCCGAGGCGCCGCTGTGCAGCACCAGATACACGACCAGCACGACCGCCGCCACCAGGACGAAGAGGACCACGGCCACCGGCCGGCGCCGTGATCGGCGGGCGGACGGACGCGAGCCTGCGGACGAGCTTCGTGCAGAGGCTCTGCCCCCGGGCGCCGATCCTCGGCGACCACTCGCTCCGCTTCGTGTCGACACCCTGAGGGAAGGTAGAAGATGGCGAGGCCACGAGCCAGCAGTCTTTACGCTGCGCCAACATGACATTCGTCGACTGGCTGATCGTGCTGTTCACCCTGCTGCTGGGGCTGCGGGGCTACACGCGCGGCTTCCTGGTCGGCGCGCTGTCGCTGATCGGATTCGGCTTGGGCGCCTACGTCGGCACTCGGATCGGCCTGCTGGTCCTGCCCAAGGGCGCGCACTCGCCCTATGCGCCGCTGTTCGGACTGGCCGGCGCGCTGCTGGCCGGCGGTGTGCTGGCCAGCGGCTTCGAAGGGCTCGGGCTGTCGGCTCGCCGGGTGCTCCGGATTCCGGGATTCGGGTTCCTGGACGGCGTCATGGGCGCGATCCTGACCGGCTGCGTGGCCCTGGGGATCGCCTGGATAATCGGCGCGATCGTCCTGCAGTCCTCCGGCTCCTCGCAGCTGCGAGCCGACGTCCAGCGGTCGACCATCCTGCGCGAGCTGAACCGCATCCTGCCGCCCTCGGGCCCGATCCTCGACGCGCTGGCCCGGATCGACCCGCTGCCCACGGTCACCGGACCACCGGCCAACGTAGCGGCGCCGAACAAGGCCATTCTGGCCGCCCCAGGCGTCAAGGCCGCTGCGTCCAGTGTCGTGCGGGTTATCGGGTCGGCCTGCGGGCTGGGGATCGAAGGGAGTGGCTGGGTGGCCGGACCCGACCTGGTGATCACCAACGCGCATGTGGTGGCCGGCGAGGACGACACCGTGGTCCAGGTCCATGGCACCGGACCCTCGCTGAGGGCGGCACCGGTGGTGTTTGATCCCCACAACGACATCGCCGTGCTGCGGGTTCCCGGGCTGGCCGAGCCCGCGCTGACCATGGACCCCGCTCCGCAGTCGAGCCTGGCCGCGTCGATCCTCGGCTATCCGCTTGACGGGCCCTTCAACCGGCAGCCCGGGCGGCTGGGACAGACGCAGCTGACCAACACCCAGAACGCCTACGGCCAAGGACCGGTGCAGCGCCGGATCGCCTCCTTGCGCGGACTGGTGCGGCCGGGCAACTCGGGCGGACCGATGGTGGACGCCGCCGGTCAGGTGGTGGCGACGGTGTTCGCGGCGATCACCAATGTGGCCCCGGGTCAGGCCGGAGGGTTCGCGGTGCCCAACAGCGTCGTGCGCATGGAGCTGGCCAAGGCGCTCGCCGCCCGCCACACGATCAGGTCCGGGCATTGCGCGGATTGAGCGCTTGACAGGCCGCTACGCTCCCGATCCAGTGTCCAAGACGCTTGTCATCGCCGAAAAGCCATCCGTTGGCCAGCGGGATCTGGTCAAGGTCCTGCCCGGCCCGTTCACCAAAGGCGAGGGCTACCTGGAAGGCCCCGAGCACGTGATCACCTGGGCCGTTGGCCACTTGGTGCAGCTGGCCGACCCCGACGAGTACGACGACAAGTTCAAGAAGTGGCGGATGGCCGACCTGCCGATCGTTCCGGAGAAGTTCAAGCTCGTGGTGCGCGACGAGCGCTCCAAGAAGCAGATGAACGTGGTCAAGCGGCAGCTCGGACGCGACGACGTCGAGGTCGTGGTCAACGCCTGCGACGCCGGGCGCGAAGGCGAGCTGATCTTCGCCTACCTGTACGAGAAGGCGGCGGCCAAGCTTCCGGTCCAGCGGCTGTGGCTGAACTCGATGACCGCTCAGGCGATCCGCGATGCGTTCGCCTCGCTGCGCCCGGCCAGCGAGTACGCGAAGCTGGAGGAGGCGGCGCGGTCCCGTTCGGAGGCCGACTGGATCGTGGGCATGAACGCTACGCGGGCGGCCACGATCCGCTTGCGCAGCTCGTTCGACGGCGCCGTCTCGCTGGGCCGCGTCCAGACCCCGACGCTGGCCATCCTGGCCCAGCGCGAGCAGGAGATCCGGGACTTCAAGCCCGAGCCCTACTGGGTGGTCGACGCCCGCTTCCTCGCCGTCAGCGAGCCCGCGGGTCGCACGTATTACGGTCGTTTCCACGCGGGGGCCAACCCGCGGATCAAGTCGGCCCAGGAGGCCGAGCAGATCGTCTCCGCCGCCCAGGACCAGACCGGCCAGATCACCAAGCTGGAGAAGCGTCAGACCAAGGAGCGCTCGCCGCTCCTCTATGACCGGACCTCGCTGCAGAGCCACGCCTCGAGCCTGTTCGGATTCACCGCCCGGCGCACGCTGGCCGCCGCCCAGCGCCTGTACGAGGAGCACACGGCGCTCACCTACCCGCGCACCAACTCGCGCTACATCACCAGCGACATGGTCGCCGACATCAAGCCGATCGCCTCCCTGGTCGGTAAGCATCGTGAGTACGCGGCCGGCGCCGAGTACGTCACCGGCCTCGACATGCTCCCCCTGGGGCGCGTGGTCAACAACCAGAAGGTCACAGACCACCACGCGATCATCCCCACCCGAGCCGACCGCCACCCGGTGGACAAGATGGATGCGGACGACCGCCGCATCTACGACCTCGTGGTGCGCCGCTTCCTGGCCGTCTTCCACCCCGATGCAGTGTCCGAGAACACGCGCGTGGAGACGACCGTGGCCGACTACATGTTCCGCACTCGCGGCAAGGTGCTGCTCGTGCCGGGCTGGCGCGGCGTCTACGGCGAGATCGCCGAATCGCCGGACGCCCAGGACGAGGACGAGGGCAGCGAGCAGCAGCTGCCCAAGCTCGAGCAGGGTGAATCCGCGCGGGCCGAGAAGGTCATCTCCGAGGCCAAGGTAACCAAGCCCCCGCGCCGCTACTCCGATGGTTCGCTGCTGCGCGCGATGGAGACCGCGGGCAAGCTGGTGGACGACGAAGAGCTCCGCGAGGCGATGAAGGATTCCGGGATCGGCACCCCGGCCACCCGGGCGGCGATCATCGAGCGGCTCCTGCAGGTCGGCTACATCGAGCGTGACGGACGCGCCCTGGTGGTCACGGAGAAGGGCCTCAACGTAATCCGGCTGCTGGGGGAACACGCGCTGACCTCGCCCAGCCTGACCGGCGACTGGGAGCACCGTCTGACCAACATCGAGACGGGCCAGGACTCGCGCGAGCGGTTCATGAGCGACATCGTCAAGTTCACCGAGGGGACCGTGCATGAGCTGGACACCAAGCTCAAGGACGTGCGCATCCCCCGGGCCAACCTGGGCCCGTGCCCGGTGTGCGGTCAGGACATCAACGAGAATCGCAAGGGCTACTCCTGCTGGGCGCGCGACGACCCCGGCTGCGGGTTCGTGATCTGGAAGTCGAAGGCCGGTAAGCAGTTGCCGGTGGCGGTCGCCCGTGAGCTGATCAAGACGGGGCGCACCGAGAAGGCGGTGACCGGCTTCAAGGGCCGCTCGGGCAAGAGCTTCCGGGCCCGGCTCGCGCTCATGCAGACCGACGATGGGAAGTGGCGGGTCGAGTTCGACGAGCCGTGGGCCAAGGACGGCGCGGGCCCCGCCGACGCAGCCGGTGATCCGCCGGACAGCGACGAGCCGGCTGACGGCACCGGCGCCGGCGGAACCGCGCCAAGACGCGGGACCGAACGCGAGCAGGAGCAGGCGGCTTGACGCTCCGCTTGACGAACCCGAAGTCGTAGTTGAAGTCGTTGTGCCCGGGGGCTGCCGCGCACACCGTCAGGGCCGCTCGCCACCATAGAGGCGATGCCGCTCACGCTGGTTCTGGGTCCCGCCAACTCCGCCAAGGCCGGCGAGGTCCTGGGCGCGTACGGGCTGGCGGCCCGGCGCGACGCGCTGCTGGTCGTGCCCACTCAGGCCGACGCTGCGCATTACGACCGTGAGCTGGCGGGCACCGGAGTGGTCCTCGGGCGCGCCTTCACCTTCTCTGGATTGATCGGCGAGGTGGCCAGGCGCGCCGGATACGCAGCCGCCCGGCTGGCTCCGCTGCAACACCAGCGGCTGCTGCGGAGCGCCGTGGCCGGCCTGCCCCTCCGGGCGCTGGGCGAATCGGCCGGCGCCGCGGGCTTCCCCGCCGCCGTAGGACGCTTGACCGCCGAGCTGCAGACGGCCCGGGTCGGCTCGGCCCGATTCACGGCCGCCCTGCGAAACTGGGCCGGCCCCGATCCCGACCGCGCCGCCTACGCCGAGGACCTGGCCGCCGTCTACCGGAGCTATCTGAGTGCCGTTCAGCGCAGCGGGCGCGACGACGCCGAGCGCTTTGCCTGGGGTGCGCTTGACGCGCTCAGAGCGGCGCCGCAACGCTGGGGCGCCACGCCGGTGTTCTTCTACGGCTTCGATGATCTGACCGCCATCGAGCGCGACGGCGTGGAGACCCTGGCCCGGGTGGCCGGCGCCGCGGTCACAGTGTCGCTCACCTTTGAGCCCCTGCGCCTGGCCATGGCCGCTCGGGCCGGCGTGGCCGAGGACCTGCGGGCACTGGCCGGCACCGTCCGCCAGCTCCCCTCCCTGGACGAGCACTATGCCCGGGGCGCCGCCCCCGCTCTGCATCACCTGGAGCGCCACCTGTTCGAGCCGGGAGCCGAGCAGATCGACCCCGGGGACGTGGTGGAGCTGCTGGAGGCGGGCGGCGAGCGGGCCGAGGCCGAGCTCGTGGCCGCGGAGGTGGCGGGCGCCCGGCGGGCCGGCGTGCCGGCCGAGGAGATCGTCGTCGTGTGCCGGTCGCTGGCGCGCTGGGGAGCGCTGTTCGAGCATCTGCTGGGTCGCTACGGCGTCCCCACCTGGAGCGCTCGCACGGTGCCCTTCGGCCACACCTCGCTCGGTCGTGGGCTGCTGGCGCTCGGTCGCTGCGCGCTGAGCGAGGATGCCTCGGCCAGCGATCTCCTGGCCTACCTGCGGGTTCCCGGGGTGGCCACTCCGATGCTGGTGGACGAGCTCGAGGCGGAGGTCGGCCGCCGGGGCCTCACCGGCCTGGCCGAGGCCCGCGCCCGCTGCCCGCTCCAGCTCCCCGAGCTCGACGCCCTGCGTTGCGCCGAGGACCCCGCCGGCGAGTTGGGGCGCCAGGCCCGCCGGCTCCTGGAGGCGCCGTGGCGGCGCCAGGCACCCCGCCTGGATCCCGCCGCCCAGCTGGATGCCCGCGCCGCCGGCGCTGTCCTGTCGGGACTGGAGGAGCTGTCTGAGCTGGCCATGCCCACCCGGCCGGCCGAGCTGCTAGAGCTGCTGGAGGGCCTCCAGGTCCCCGTGCATCCGCCGGGAGGACCCCCACCGGGTGCGGTGCTCGTCTCAGAGCCGCTGGCCATCCGGGCGCGGCGCTTTCGCCGCGTGTTCGTGTGCGGCCTGTGCGAGGGCGAGTTCCCCGCGGCGATCGCCCCCGAGCCGTTCCTGGGCGACGAGCGCCGCCGTGAACTGGCGTTGGTGTCGGGGCTCGCGCTGCCCGCCGAGGAGGACGCCCTGGCCCGCGAGCGCTACCTGCTCTACGCCTCGGTCTCCCGAGCCACCGAGCGGCTGGTGCTGAGCTATCGCAGCTCCGATGAGGAGGGCAAGCTGGTGCTGCCCTCGCCGTTCCTGCACGACCTGGCCGAGCTGTTCGTGCCCGAATGGTGGGAGCGCCGTCGCCGGCGGCTGCTGGCCGACGTGGTCTGGACCCCGGAGGAGGCACCGAACTCACGCGAACGACAGTTGGGGCTCGCGGCGGCGGGGGCTTTCGGGCTCCCCGCCGCCGGGCCGGGCGAGACCCGGCATCTGAGCGAGACCACCCTCCAGCACGTGCGTCACCGCCAGATCCTGTCGGGCGGCGCGCTCGAGTCCTTCGCCCGCTGTCCGGTGGCCTGGCTGGTGGACAGCCAGCTGCAACCACAGGAGCTGACACCCGACCCCGACGCGCTGGTCCGCGGAAGCTTCATGCACGACGTGCTGGAGCGGCTGTTCCGCCGGCTGGAGGGGCCGCTCACGCCGGTCAGCCTGCCGCTGGCCGAGCAGCTGCTCGATGAGCTGGTCGCCTCGCCACCACCCACCTTCGCGCCGGGCCGACCCGCGGCGGTGCGGGCGGCGATGCTGCGTGGAGTTGAGGCTGACCTGCGTCGCTATCTGCGCCACGAGGCCCTCGACGGCTGTGAGTGGAAGCCGCGCGACCTGGAACTGAAGTTCGGTTTCGACGAGGAGGATCCGGAGGGGCTGCCGGCGCTCGAACTCGGACCACCGGCGGTGCGGGTGCGGGTCCGCGGCGTGATCGACCGGGTGGACGTCGGTGGCGACGGGCGCCAGGTGATCGTCCGCGACTACAAGAGCGGCGCCAACCGGCCGGAGCGCGCCGGGGCCCGGTGGTTGGTCGACCAGCAGCTTCAGGTCGCCCTGTACATGCTGGCCGTGCGGCGGCTGCGAGGCTTAGAGCCCGTGGCCGGCTTCTACCAGCCGCTCACCGGCCGCGACCTCCGGATCCGCGGTGCCTACGTCAAGGGCACCCCGGTCGGCCGCGGCGCGTACGGAACGGACGGGATCTCCGCCGAGGAGATGGACGAGCTGCTGGAGGGGATCGAGGCCCAGGCCCTGGAACTGGCGTCTCGTCTCCAGGCCGGTGAGCTGACTCCCTGCCCGGAGACCTGCTCACGCGATGGTTGTCGCCACCCCGGCATCTGCTGGTCATGAGGTTCACGCCTGAGCAACTGGCCGCCATCGAGCGGCGCCAGGGCGATCTGCTCCTAGACGCCGGAGCGGGGAGCGGCAAGACCTCTGTCCTGGTCGAGCGCTTCGTGCGTGCGGTGCGCGAGGACGGAGTCGACGTGGGTCGCGTACTGGCGATCACGTTCACCGACAAGGCGGCGGCCGAGCTGCGCGAGCGGATCCGCGCCCGCCTGCGAGAGCTGGGCTGCGAGGCGGAGGCCCGGGACACCGAGGGCGCCTTCATCTCCACCATTCACGGCTTCTGCGCGCGCGTCCTGCGCGCCCACGCGCTGGCCGCCGGGCTCGATCCGTCCTTCTCTGTCCTGGAGGCCCAGGCGGCCGAGCAGCTGGCCGGCGCCGCGTTCGACGGCGCCCTGGCCGAGGCGGCGCGCTCGGCGGCCGGCGCCGAGCTGATCGCGGCGCACGGCCCCGGCGTGCTCCGGGCGGCGATCCTGGCCGTCCATGACGAGCTCCGGGCGCGGGGCCAGCGCCGTCCGCAGCTGCCGCCGGTGATGGCCGCGGACGTGGGTGCCGTGGGCGAAGCCCGGGCGGCCGCGGTCGCGGCCGCCCGGGACGCCGCCCGCGAGCTCGGCGCCCTGGACGATCCCGGCGTACGCGTCCGGCAGGCTCTCGATGCGCTTCAGCGCGTCGACGACGTGCTGGACGGCGGTGCCGAGCTGTGGCCGGCCGAGCTCGACTCGGTGTGCCTGCCCGGGCTGGGTGGCGCCGCGGCGCTGAAGAGCGATGCCTGCGAGGCGTACCGGGCGGCCGTTGAGGTCCTGCGCGTCGCGGTGACCGGCGGCTTTGCGGCGGCGGCGCGCGACGCCCTGAACGATCTCCTGACGGCGTTCGGCGAGCGGTACGCCCGGCTCAAGCGCGAGCGCTCGGCGGTGGACTTTGAGGATCTGGAGCTGATCGCCCGCGAGCTGCTCGCCCGCCCGGAGATCGGCGACCGCTACCGGGAGCGCTTCCAGCGGGTGATGGTCGATGAGCTCCAGGACACCAACCGGGTGCAGCTCGAACTGGTCGACCTGCTGTCGGGCGGCGGCGTGCGCGGGGGTGGGCGGGAGGGGAATCTGTTCATGGTGGGCGATGCCCAGCAGTCGATCTACGGGTTCCGCCACGCCGACGTGGAGCTGTTCGAGGAGCGGGGGAGGGAGCTCGGAGAACGCGGCGCGCGGCTGTCTCTGCAGACCAACTTCCGTTCCCGCCCGGAGATCCTGGCCGCTCTGAACGGCGCCTTCACCGCGGTGTGGGGTGAGCAGTTCCGGCCGCTGGTGGCGGGACGCGAGCTCGACGCTCCGGCGAGTGAGCCGCTCAGCGAGATGCTGATCATCGACAAGGGCGCGGATTGGGAGACCGAGGGTCTGGCCGCCCCCTGGCGCGTGGCCGAGGCCCGCGTCCTGGCCGGCCGGGTGGCCGAGCTGATCGACTCCGGCGAGCGGACCGCCGGTGAGGTGGTGGTGCTCACCCGCGCCACCACCGACCTACAGGTCTACGAGCGAGCCCTGGAGGACGCGGGCGTGGCCACCTACGTGATCGGCGGCCGTGGCTACTGGAGCCACCCGCAGGTGGTGGAGATGGTCAGTTATCTGCGCGCTCTGGCCAACCCGCTCGATGAGGAGTCGCTGTACGCCACGCTTGTCTCACCCCTGTGCGGGCTGTCCCTGGACGGGCTCGTGCTCGTAGCCGCCGGCGCCGCGACGGAGCTCTCGCCCGGGGACGCCGTCCGCCTGGAGCGCTTTCAGGCGTGGTTCGCCGCCGAGCGGGCCGCTGCACCCCGGCTCGGCGTGGAGGACCTGCTGGAGCGGGCCATGGAGGCCTCCGGCTACGACGAGGCCGTGCTGGCCCAGCCGGGCGGGCGCCGGCGGCTGGCCAACGTGCGCAAGCTGATGCGCCTGGGCCGCGAGTGGGAGGCCCAGGCCGGCTTTGACCTGCGCGGGTTCCTGATCTTCATCGAGCAGCGAGCCTGGGGTGGGAGTGGCGGCGGGGGTGCGTCGGGTCCCGGACGGGAGAGCGAGGCGCCGGTCGAGAGCGAGGGCCTCGACGCGGTGCGCTTGATGACCATCCACCGAGCCAAGGGCCTGGAGTTTCCCGTCGTCTGCGTGGCCGACCTCGGCCGCGGGCCCACCTACCGGGCCGAGCTGATCCGGATCGGCCGCCAGGCTGCGGCGGTTCCCGGTTCGTCCGAGGCGCGCCTCGGCCTGCGCCTGGCCCGCCCGGGCACCGCCGCCCGCATCCCGGCCCTCGACTACGCCGTCCTGGGCCAGGAGGCCGTGGCGGCCAACGAGGCCGAAGAGCGCCGGCTCTTCTACGTCGCCATGACCCGCGCCCGCGAAAGGCTGATCCTGTCCGGGGCAGCCGACCTGCAAGGGCGATCCAACCGATCGTCGCCGATCGGTTGGATCGCCCCGGCCTTCGGAGCCGACATCTCAGAGCCGAGCCCCGTCCCGTCCCTCACCACCGACCTCGGCGTCCGCATCACGTTCGTCTCCGAGACGGACGCTGGGGGACTTTCTGGCCGTAGTGGCCAGAAAGTCCCCCAGAGTGCTCCGCGCCTCGCTCCGGTCGCGCCCCCAGCCCCGCCCGAGGCCACCCCTCCCTCACTGCAAATCTCATCCTTGAGCTACTCCTCTCTGGCCCTCCACGAACGCTGCGGCTACCGCTTCTACGCCGAACGCGTCCTCGGCCTCCCGCCAGCACCTGTCCAAGCGCAAATACCGTCCGAACGAGCCCTCTCAGCCCTGGACCGCGGCACGCTCGCCCACCAGACCCTCCAGGCGCTGGACCTCCGTCGGCCCGTGGCCCCGGCCGATCTTCCCGCCGACGTTCAGCCGCTCGTAGCTGCCTTCCTGGCCAGTGACCTCAGAGCCCGCCTGGCCGCCACCACCCACCTCCGCCGCGAGCAGCGCTTCGCCTTTCCCCTCGGCCAGCTCCTCGTCACCGGCACCTTCGACGTCCTCGCCGAAGAGGCCGGCGGGCAGCTACTCGTCCTCGACTACAAGACCGACCGCCTGAACGGACAGGAGCCTGCCGCCGTGGCCGAGCGTCACTACGCGGTCCAGCGCCTCGTCTACGCCCTGGCGGCCCTCCACGCCGGCGCTCGGCGCGTGGAGGTCGTCCACCTGTTCCTGGAGGCCGCCGAGCGCCCCGTCAGCCATGATTTCGACGCAGCCGAGACAGAGCTCCTGGAGGCGCAGCTGGCCGCCCGTGCGGAGCCGCTGCTGGCCGGCCGGTTCACCGTCAGCCCCGAGCCCCACCGCGCCCTGTGCAGCGGCTGCCCGGCGCTGGGCGGCCTGTGCTCGTGGCCGCCCGAGATGTCTATGCGCCCCGCGGTGGATCGGCTGTTCTAGCCGGGTCGCCCTCGTCGCCGGCCGGGTCGGCCTCGCCGTCCTCGGCCGCGGCCGGATCGAACTTCACATCCACGATCTCGGCCGCATGGCGCTCCTCCACCTTGGCCAGGTCGGTCAGCGCCCTCTGATCGGCCGGCTGCGCCGGCGCGCCCATCAAGCTGCGTGGCCACAGCTTGCGCTGCAGCACCACGTTGAGCTCGGCGGCATACAGGGTGATCTGTGCACCCAGGTGCAGCCAGACCAGCAGGCCGATCACGAACCCGAACGACGCGTAGCCGGCCGGCAGGTGCTTGAGCGTGTGGCCGACATACAGCCCGCCCACCGCCTGCAGGATCGTCCAGCAGATGGCCGCCACGACCACGCCGATCCACAGACAGCGAGTCTCCACCGAGCGAGCGGTCATCAGCCGGAACGCCGCCATGAACAGGATCACGTTGACGATCAAGGAGACGGCGATGCCGGCCACCTTGGCGCCCGGGCCGCCCAGGCCGCCGGACACCACGCCAGACGCCGCGGTGGCCAGCAGGAAGAGCACCCCCAGTGTCACGAGCAGCCCCAGCCCCCGCAGGCGGGAGGTGAGGAAGTTGGGGCGCGCCTTGAACGGCACCGTCCACACCCTGTCGAAAGCGTTCTGGATCGCGTTGGTCACGCCCAGCCCGGACAAGATCGAGGTCACGATGCCGAGGATCAGCGGCAGCAGGTGACCGTGCAGCGAGGTGAACTCCAGGTACTTGCCGACGGCGGGGAAGTTGTTGCGCACCGAGTTCTCCACCGACAGCAACTCGGCGTGGTTGTGCTGGAGCACATAGCCGAGGATCGTCACGAACACCAGCAGCAACGGGAACAGCGAGAAGAACGCGTAGTAGGCGACCAGGGCGGCCAGGTTGCCCGCCTGGTCCTGGCCGAACTTCCGCACCACGGCCAGCGGGATCGCCAGCCCGCGGTGTCGCTGTTGGAAGCGGTCGAAGCGCTTGACCGGAGCCACGAGGTCCATGGGGATCAATTGATACCCACAAATGTCCGGAAAAACCCGGTCCCTCGGGTATGAGCTCAGACCAGCGGCACGCCCTCCAGCGACAGCAGCACGCGTTTCTTGTCCAGCCCCCCGGTATACCCACCCAGGCCGCCGCCGCTGTGCAGCACCCGGTGGCAGGGCACGATGATCGGGATCGGGTTGGCGCCCAGCGCGTTCCCGGCTGCCCGGAACCCCCGCGGGCTGCCCGCCTCGGCTGCGACCTCCTTGTAGGTGGAAACCGCCCCGAACGGGATCCGGCTAGTGGCCTTCAGTACCCGGCGGGAAAACGGTCCGCTGATCAGCCGCCAATCGAGTGCGACCTCGAACTCCCGCCGGCGGCCGGCGAAGAACTCGTCCAGCTCGCGGCGCGGTTCGTCCAGCCGGGCCGGCGCGGACAGGACCCGAGGTGAGACCCGCGTGGCCAGTTCAGCCAGGACCTCATCGACCGTCTGCCCCGGGTACAGATAGGCGATCCGGATCAGTCCACGCCGCGTGGTGGCCAGCACCAGCCGGCCCAGCGGCGAGTCCTCGATCGCATAGGCCACATCGAGCAGCCCAGCGTCGGCCGCGCGCCCGGCCACGTCAGGCAGCTCCACCGGCTCCGGCACCGGGCGGCGCAAGGTGCTCTCCAGATCCTTCATCACATGTACTCCGTTCGCAGTCGCTTGAGTCCCTCGTGCACGTTGCGCCGAGCGGCCTCCTCGCTGGTTCCCATGGCACTGGAGATCAGCGCGTAGTCGGCGTCGAGCACGTATCGCAGGGCGACGGCCGTGCGCTGCTTGGGAGGTAGCCGCCGTACGCATCCCCAGATCCCGCTGTCCTCCCGGTGGTCCATCTCGACGGGGACCTCGGGCAGCTGCTCCCCGGCCGGTACCGGGGCCCGCCTCCGTCGCCGCACATGGTCGATCGCCTTGCGGTGGGCGATCGTGAACAGCCAGCCTCTCAGATTGCCGGCGTCCTGCACCCGGGGGTAGGCGCGCAACGCCGCCAGCCACGTCTCCTGGTAACAGTCATCCGCGTCGCTGCCGCCGACACTGGCCACGAGGAAGCGGTGGACGTCGCGGGCGTGGCATTCGAGCAGCTCCTGGAAGGGCGGCAGGCTCACAACAGGTAAACGTCCGGTCCGGCTCTCACGTGAGATCCTCATGTTGCCGGGTAAGCCCTATGGTGAGACCCATGGAACATCGCAAGCTTGGAAGTCAGGGGTTGGAGGTCAGCGCCGAGGGACTCGGCTGCATGGGCATGTCCGAGTTCTACGGCGAGGGTGATGAGCAGGAGTCGATCGCCACCATCCATCTGGCTCTCGACCTCGGCATAAATCTGCTGGACACGGCCGACATCTACGGGCCGTACGAGAACGAGGTGCTGGTCGGCCAGGCGATCGCCGATCGCCGCGACGAGGTCGTCCTGGCCACCAAGTTCGGCATCGTCCGCGACCCGGATGACCCCACCCGCCGCGGCGTCAACGGCCGCCCCGAGTACGTGCACCAGTCCTGCGACGCCTCGCTGCGCCGCCTGAACCTCGACCACATCGACCTCTACTACCAGCATCGAGTCGATCCAGGCGTGCCGATCGAGGAGACCGTCGGCGCGATGGCTGAGCTGGTCGACGCCGGCAAGGTGCGCTACCTGGGTCTGTCCGAGGCCTCGGCGGCCACGATCCGCAGGGCCAACGACGTCCACCCGATCAGCGCCGTGCAGAGCGAGTACTCGCTGTGGAGCCGAGACCCCGAGGAGGAGGTGATTCCCACCCTCCGCGAGCTGGGCATCGGCCTCGTCGCCTACAGCCCGCTGGGCCGCGGATTCCTGACCGGCGCCATCACCAGCCCGGACGACTTCGCGCAGGACGACTTCCGCCGCCACAACCCCCGCTTCCAGGGCGAGAACTTCAAGCGCAACCTGGAGCTGGTAGAGCGGGTCAAGGAGCTCGCCCTCGAGCACAGCTGCACGCCCGGCCAGCTGGCGCTGGCTTGGGCGCTTTATCAGGGCGATGACATCGTCCCGATCCCCGGCACCAAGCGCCGCAAGTACCTGGAGGAGAACGTCGAGGCCACCGAGATCGAGCTGACCCCGGAGGATCTCGGCCGGATCGACGAGGCGGCGCCGGTCGGCGTAGCCGCCGGCGACCGCTATCCGGACATGTCAGCGGTCAACCGCTAGTCCCGGCTAACCGGCGGTCCCGACGCCCGACCCCCACCTCCCGGCCGCCCGCTCGGCCAGCTCCCGGAAGGCGATCGCGGAGACCCCGTTGATCGTGCTGATCCCGTAGTCGTAGCTCGGGTCGCCCGAGGTCATCACGGCGATCAGGTAGTCCCGGTCGTCGCCCTTGATCCGCCCAACACTGTTGATCTGCCAGCCCCCGCTCTCCGGAAGCCACCCGTTCTTCAAGGCCACGGCCACGCCGCCGGGAACCCCGCCGCTGACCCCCCAGCGCTCGCTCGCCTCGACGTGGCTCATCAGCCCCAGCTCGTACAGCTGGGCGCCTTTGGACAGCAGCGAGGGGTGCCCGGCCAGCTCACGGAGCAGGCGGATCTGATCCAGCGGCGTGGTCGACGTGAGGCCCCAGGCCACGTTCGGCGTCGTCTGCGTCAACCCCGCCAGGCGGTCGTAGGCACCCACGCCGGCCGCGCCGCCGACGTCGTTCCACAGCGTCGTGGCGTCGTCGTTGTCGCTCGCCTCGATCATCCCCTGGGCGGTGGCGGCCTGCGCGCCCGGCAGCTGCCGGTGACGCTCGGCCAGCTGGCGCAGCAGCGTCTCCAGGATGACCATCTTCACGATGCTGGCCGTGTGCTCGCGCACCCCAGGTCGGTACAGGTAGGTCCGACTGGTCCACAGGTTCTCCACCGCCGCGGTGACGTCGCCGCCGCGGGAGTCCAGAAACGAGCGCATGGCGGCGGTGGCGAATGGATCGGTCCGCCGACCATGGTTTGCCCGGGCGGCTGCGGGCAGGGCGGCCAGGGCCAGTGCACAACCGACTGTCACCAGCCCACACCTGCGCCACGTCCCGGGCATCACTTCAGATGCTAACCACAGCCCCGAGCGCCGGGCAAGACTTGGGCCACCGCTTGAACCGCACTCACCGGGTAGCTACAACCCCGATATGGCTCGCGCAATCTGGAGCGGTGCGATCAGCTTCGGGCTGGTCAATGTGCCCGTCAAGCTGTACTCCGCCACCTCGCCCAAGACGGTGCGCTTCCACCAGATCTCGGGCAAGACGGGCGCCCGGATCAAGCAGAAGCGTGTCGACTCGAGCACCGGCGAGGAGGTCTCCTACGAGGACATCGTCAAGGGGTACGAGCTGAGCCCCGATCACTACGTGCTGATCGACCCGGACGAGCTGGAGGCGCTTGACCCCAAGGCCACGCGGACGATCGACATCGAGGACTTCGTCGATCTGGATCAGATCGACCCGATCTACTACGACCACACGTACTACCTGGCTCCGGCGCCGGGCGGCGCCAAGCCCTACCGGCTCCTGCTCGACGCCATGAAGGCCTCGGGAAAGGTGGCGATTGGGCGGATCGTGCTGCGCAGCAAGCAGCAGCTGTGCGCGCTGCGGCCGGTGGAGGGGGAGGGTGGGCGGGAATCGGTGCTGGCGGTCTCGACGATGCTGTTCGGCGACGAGGTGCTCACCGCCGGCCGGCTTGACGACCTCGACCAGGTGACCGAGACCGAGACCACCGACCGTGAGCTCGGTATGGCGCAGCAGCTGATCGACACCCTCTCCAATGAATTTGATCCCAGCAGGTACAAGGACGAGTACCGCGACCGCGTGCTGTCGCTGATCGAACGCAAGGCTTCGGGCGAGGAGATAGCAGCGACCCCGCAGGCGGAGGAGGAGACGCCCGCGCCCGACCTGATGGCCGCGCTGGAGGCCAGCCTGGCCGCCGTGCGCAGCGGGCCTAGCGACGAACCGTCGGCGGCGGAGACCAAAAAGCCGCCCGCGCGACAGCGGGCGGCCAAACCCAAGAAGTCTCCGGCCAAAGCCAAGAGCTGAGGCATCGGCCGAAAAGCCGGTAGCCTTAACTACAAGCCACCGCCCCCTGGCCGGCAGCCATGACGGCCGGCTGCCACCCCCTCCTTCATCCATGCGCAACGTGACCCCTCCTCCGGAGGCCACCGGCCTCTACGACCCCGCGAACGAGCACGACGCCTGCGGCCTCGCGCTGGTGGCCAAGCTGTGGGGCGAGGCGACGCACGCCGTCGTGGAAAAAGCCCTGGAAGCGCTGGAGAACCTCGAGCACCGCGGAGCCGAGGGCGCCGACCCCAACACCGGTGATGGCGCCGGCATCCTCCTGCAGATCCCGGATGCGTTCTTCCGTGCCGCCGTCGCCGGGGTGGAGCTCCCGCCGTCAGGGCGCTATGGCGTCGGCGTTTGCTTCCTGCCCGCCGACCCGGAGCGGCGGGCCGAGGTGGAGCAGCTGATCGAGGAGACGATCGAGTCAGAAGGTCAGCGCCGGCTCTGGTGGCGTGATGTCCCCGTCGACGACCGGTACGTAGGGGATACGGCTCGCGCCGCCGCGCCGGTCATCCGGCAGGTGCTGGTGGCCGCCTCGGAGGACCTGCCCGACCAGGATGCGTTCGAGCGCAAGCTGTACGTGATCAGGAGGTTGATCGAGCGGGCGGGGGGACGCGCGGTGGCGCTGCCCAGCTTCTCCTCCCGCACGATCGTCTACAAGGGGATGCTCACAGCTCCGCAGTTGCCCCGGTACTTCAGTGATCTGCGCGACCCGCGAGTGGCCACCCACCTGGCGCTCGTCCACTCCCGCTTCTCCACCAACACGTTCCCCAGCTGGGAGCTGGCTCACCCGTTCCGGATGATCGCCCACAACGGCGAGGTCAACACGCTGCGGGGCAACATCAACTGGATGCGGGCCAGGGAATCGCAGCTCGCCTCAGAGCTGTTCGGGGACGATCTGGCCAAGGTGATCCCGGTGCTCCAGGAAGGGGCCTCCGACTCGGCCACGTTCGACAACGTGCTGGAGCTGCTGGTGCTGAGTGGGCGCTCGATCCCGCACGCGGTGATGATGATGGTCCCCGAGGCCTACCGGACGCGCACGGATCTCGATCCCGACGTCAAGGGCTTCTACGACTTCCACTCCTGCCTGATGGAGCCCTGGGACGGTCCCGCTGCGGTGGTGTTCACCGACGGCCGGGTGGCCGGCGCGGTGCTCGATCGCAACGGCCTGCGGCCGGGGCGCTGGATCCAGGACACCGAGGGCTACGTCGTGCTGGCCTCGGAGACCGGGGTGCTCACCGTGGCGCCAGAACACATCCAGCGCAAGGGCCGCCTGGCTCCCGGCAAGGTCTTCCTGCTGGACCTGGAGGAGGGCCGGATCGTCGACGACGAGGAGGCCAAGCGCCGCGTGGCCCGTGGTCAGCCCTACGCCGAGTGGTACAGCCAGAGCGTCGTCCACATCGACGACCTGCCCGACCGCGAGCCCCGCGTGCCCCGGATCGAGCCGCTGCGCTCCAAGCAGCTTGCCTTCGGCTACTCGCAGGAGGACCTGCGGATGATCATCGCGCCGATGGCGGCCAAGGGCGAGGAGCCGGTCGCCTCGATGGGCAACGACGCGGCGCTGGCCGTCATGTCCGACCGCCAGCCGGCCTTGTTCTCCTATTTCAAGCAGCTGTTCGCCCAGGTCACCAACCCGCCGATCGACCCGCTCCGCGAGTCGGTCGTGATGAGCCTGCAGGCCGGCGTCGGCGCCGAGCGGAACCTGCTCACCGAATCGCCCGATCAGGCCCACCAGCTGGTCATGGACCAGCCGATTCTGCGCAACCACGAGCTGGAGAAGCTCCGCCAGGTCTCCCACGACGTGTTCGACGCGGCCACGCTCGACATCACCTGGCCGATCGAGAAGGGCCCCGACGGGATGGAGATCCGCCTCTTCGACCTGTGCACCGAGGCGGCCATGTACGTCGACAACGGGGCCAGCATCCTGATCCTGTCCGACCGCAACCTCGGGCCGGAGCGGGTGGCGATGCCGTCGCTCCTGGCGGTGGCCGCCGTGCACCACCACCTGGTGCGGCGCGGGACCCGGCTGCGGACCGGTCTGGTGATCGAGTCCGGCGAGCCCCGCTCGATCCACGACATGGCCACGCTGATCGGCTACGGCGCCTCGGCGATCAATCCCTACGTGATGTTCGAGTCGCTGGACGAGCTGGCCGACCATTCGCTGCTGCCCGTCGACTTGGACCAGGAGGAGGCCGAGAAGCGGATCGTCAAGGCAATCGGCAAGGGCCTCATGAAGACGATCTCCAAGATGGGCATCTCCACGATCCAGTCCTACTGCGGCGCCCAGATCTTCGAGGCGGTCGGACTCGAGCGTGAGCTGATCGACCGCCATTTCACGGGCACCGCCTCGCGGATCGGGGGTATCGGACTGGACCAGTTGTCCACCGAGGCCATGGAGCGCCATTTCCGCGCCTATCCGCGCACCGACCGTGACCTGCTCCCGGTCGGCGGCGTGCTGCAGTGGCGTCGCGACGGCGAGCGCCACATGTGGAACCCCGACACCATCTCCAAGCTTCAGCACTCGGTGCGGGGCGCCGGGGCGGCCGGGCCGCTGGATGCCGAGACCGCGGCCAGCGGGAACGGGTCCTGGGCCACCTACGAGGAGTTCGCCGAGACGGCCAACGACGAGGCGACCCGGGGCGCGGCGCTGCGCGGGCTGATGAAGTTCCGGCCCGCCGGCGACCCGGTGCCGCTGGAGGACGTGGAACTGTCCAGCTCGATCGTCAAGCGCTTCAGCACCGGGGCCATGTCGCTAGGTTCGCTCAGCCGCGAGGCCCACGAGACCCTGGCCATCGCCATGAACCGGCTGGGCGGGAAGTCCAACACCGGCGAGGGGGGCGAGGACCCGGTGCGCTACGCCCCGGATGAGAATGGCGACCTGCGCCGCTCGGCGATCAAGCAGGTCGCCTCGGGACGTTTTGGCGTCACGATCCACTACCTGGTCAACGCCGACCAGCTGCAGATCAAGATGGCGCAGGGCGCCAAGCCCGGCGAGGGCGGCCAGCTCCCGGGTCACAAGGTCGACGCCTACATCGCCCGGATCCGCAACTCGACGCCGGGCGTGGGCCTGATCTCCCCGCCGCCCCATCACGACATCTACTCGATCGAGGACCTCAAGCAGCTGATCTACGACCTGCGCTGCGCCAACCCGCAGGCCAGCGTGTCGGTCAAGCTGGTCAGCGAGGTGGGGGTGGGCACGGTGGCCGCCGGTGTGGCCAAGGCCAACGCCGACCACGTGACGATCTCCGGCGGCGAGGGCGGCACCGGCGCCTCGCCCCAGTCCTCGATCCACGGCGCCGGCGTGCCCTGGGAGATCGGCCTGGCCGAGACCCAGCAGACGCTGCTGCTCAACGACCTGCGCAGCCGGATCACCGTCGAGGTCGACGGCCAGATGAAGACCGGTCGCGACGTCGTGGTGGGGGCGCTGCTGGGCGCCGACGAGTTCGGCTTCTCCACCGCCCCCCTGGTGGCGCTGGGCTGCGTGATGATGCGCGTCTGCCATCTGAACACCTGCCCGGTGGGGATCGCCACCCAGGACCCGGTGCTGCGCGAGCGCTTCCGGGGCACTCCGGACCAGGTGGTCAGCTACATGGTCAACGTGGCCGAGGAGGCCCGGCGGCTGATGGCCTCACTGGGAATCCGCCGCTTTGAGGACCTGATCGGGCGCAGCGACCTGCTCGACATGGATGAGGCGATCGAGCACTGGAAGGCTCGCAAGGTCGATCTGAGCCAGGTCCTGCACATGCCCGAGATGCCCGCCGATGCTCCGCGCCGGCGCACCCGTGGTCCCGAGCCGGTGCTTGACGACTCGCTTGACTGGGAGCTCGTGCGACGCGCCTCGGCGGCGCTCGAGACCGGCGAGACGCTGCGCGTAGGCCCCGTGCCGGTGCGCAACGTCAACCGCGCCGTGGGCGGCATCCTGTCCGGCGAGATCGCCCGCCGTCACGGCGCCGGCGGATTGCCGGAGGGGACGATCGAGATCGCCTTCTCGGGCTCGGCCGGCCAGAGCTTCGGCGCCTGGCTGGCTCCCGGCGTGACGTTCGCGCTCCGGGGCGAGACCAATGACTACACCGGCAAGGGGCTGTCGGGCGGGATCATCTCCGTGCGCCCGCCCGAGACGGTGCTGTTCCGCCCCGAGGAGAACATGATCGTCGGAAACACCGTGCTGTATGGCGCCACGGCCGGGCGCGCTTTCTTCCGCGGGCTGGCCGGCGAGCGGTTCGCGGTGCGCAACTCCGGCGCCTGCGCGGCCGTGGAGGGCGTCGGAGACCACGGGTGCGAGTACATGACCGGCGGGCGCGTGGTGGTGCTCGGCCCGACCGGGCGCAACTTCGCGGCCGGCATGAGCGGCGGGGTCGCCTACGTATACGACGTCGGCCGCCGCTTCGCCGAGCGCTGCAACGCCGAGCTGGTCGACCTCGATCTGCTCGCCCCCGAGGACGACGAGAAGCTGCGCCCGCTGATCGCCGAGCACGGTCAGCGCACCGGTTCGCTGGTGGCCCGCAACATCCTCTCCCAGTGGGAGAAGGGGGCCCGTGAGCGCTTCGTCAAGGTGATGCCGCGCGAGTACAAGCGGGTGCTGGCGGAGCGCAGCGCTTCGCAGCAGCCTGCCGAGGCGGTCGCCGAGGCCAGCGGGGCGGCGGGCTGAGCGATGGGCGAGCTCGGAGCATTTCTGAAGATCCACCGGGTCGGCTTCGACAAGCGCGACCCAGGTGAGCGCGTCCACGACTACAAGCAGTACTTCGCGCTGCAGGGCGAGGAGGAGCTCAGGCGCCAGGGCGCTCGCTGCATGGACTGTGGCATCCCCTTCTGCCACGAGGGCTGCCCGCTGGGCAACCTGATCCCCGACTGGAACGACCTCGTCTACCGGGGCAGGTGGCGCGAGGCGATCGACGAGCTGCACTCCACCAACAACTTCCCCGAGTTCACCGGCCGGATCTGCCCGGCGCCCTGTGAGTCGGCCTGCGTGCTGGCCATCAACAGCGACCCGGTCACGATCGAGCAGATCGAGATGGCGATCGCCGAGCGCGCGTTCGCCGAGGGCTGGGTGGTGCCTGACCCGCCGGCCCGGCGGACCGGCAAGAGCGTGGCCGTGGTGGGGGCCGGGCCGGCCGGGATGGCGGTGGCCGCCGAGCTCAACCGCTGCGGCCACCAGGTGGTCGTCTACGAACGCGACGAGGGTCCCGGTGGGCTGATGCGCTTCGGGGTCCCGGACGCCAAGCTCGAGAAGTCGATCATCGATCGCCGCGTGTCGATCCTGGAGCAGGAGGGGATCGAGTTTCTGTATGGCGTGGACGTCGGCCGCGACCTCACGGCCGGAGAGCTGCGCGACCAGCACGATGCGCTGGTGATCGCGATCGGCTCCCGGGTCTCCCGCGACCTGGATGTTCCTGGCCGGGAGCTCAGCGGCATCCACTACGCGATGGACTACCTGTACCAGCGCAATCGCTGGGTGGCGGCCCGGGAGGGGCGGCCGTTCAAACCCACCGAGCCGGGCGCCGAGATCTCCGCCGCCGGCAAGCGGGTGATCGTGATCGGCGGCGGCGACACCGGGATGGACTGCATCTCCAACTCCAATCGCGAGGGCGCCCGCAGCGTGGTCATGCTGGACGTCTACCAGGAGTTCGAAGGCGGAACCGACCCGCGTTCGCCCTGGCCGCTGCCGCCCAAGCGCACCCCCAGCACCTACGCCCTGGACGAGGGCGGCAAGCGGCGCTGGGGCACGGAGGTGACCGGGTTCGGCGGCGAGGACGGCCACGTCACGCATGTCTACGCGCGCCAGGTCACCGGAACTTCGTCGCGGGACCTAACTCCCGTCCCGGGCAGCCAGTTCGTCCTGGAAGGCGATCTGGTGCTGATCGCGATCGGCTTCGAGCATCCCGAGCACGACGGTCTGGTGGCCGAGCTGGGGGTCGATCTGGACCACCGCGGCAACATCCGCACCGAGATGACCTACCGGACCTCGGTGAGCGGCGTGTTCGCCTGCGGCGACAACCGGATCGGGCAGTCGCTGGTGGTCACAGCGATCGCCGAGGGCCGCAAGTGCGCCAGGGTGGTCAACCGGGCGCTCGGCGGCACCCCGATGGACCAGGATCGGGAGCTTCTGGCGATCGGCGCCTGGAGCGGCGAGGAGGACCGGACTCTCCGCCACGAGGCCGAGGCGGCGGGCACCGTTCGGCCCGGGGAGCAGTTCTTCAGCGGCCCCGGCACCCGCAGCCCCTAAGGGCGCCGCGGTAGTCTGATTACCAGCCCTAGTCGGGGGCACTAGACACGGTGTTAGGACTTTAGGTTTACTTAGCGTCGGGGCGGGTAAAGTCGCCCCTGTTCGGTCAGGGAACTGCGCCCCCACTTCCCTGATCAGCCGGGGGGCCCAGATGGATCTGGGTCCCCCGGCACTTTTTCGTAGGCTGGGGTCTCATGGAAGCGTTGCCCAGCGTCTGCGTGATCGGGGCGGGGTCCTCCGGGATCGCCGCGCTGAAGACGCTGCACGAGCGCGGGATAGGAGTCGAGTGCTTCGAGAAGTCCGACCGCGTGGGCGGCAACTGGGTGTTCGGCAATCGCAACGGGATGTCATCGGCCTACCGCTCGCTGCACATCAACACCAGCCGGGAGCGCATGGAGTACTCGGACTTCCCGATGCCCGGCTCGTTTCCCGACTTTCCCCACCACACCCAGATCGCCGCCTACTTCGACGCCTACGTGGATCACTTCGGGATCCGCGATCTGATCCGCTTCGAGACCGACGTCGCCCAGGCCTCGCGTGGTCCCGACGGCGTCTGGGAGATCACGCTGGACAGCGGCGAGGTCCGCCGCTTCGACATGCTGCTGGTCGCCAACGGCCACCACTGGGACCCGCGCTGGCCCGAGCCGGCCTTCCCGGGATCGTTTGCCGGGACCGAGATGCACGCCCACCACTACGTGGACAACGAGTCGTTCCGGGACCGGAACGTGCTGGTCGTGGGGATCGGAAACAGCGCCATGGACATCGCCGTTGAGGCGAGCTTCGTGGCCCGCCGCACGCTGCTGTCCTCCCGCCGCGGCGCCTACGTGATCCCCAAGTACCTGTTCGGCCGCCCGCTCGACCAGATCGGCGTGAACCCCGTCACCGGAGCGGTCCCGTTCGAGTGGCGCCGGGTCCTGCTGCAGGCGATCTTCCGGGTCGGCGTGGGTCGGATGGAGGACTACGGGCTGCCCAAGCCCGACCATCGCCTGGGCGAAGCCCACCCCACGATCTCGGCCGACTTCCTGAACCGCATGAGCCATGGTGAGATCGTCTGGAAGCCGAACCTGCGCCGGTTGGAGGGTGAACGCGTCGTGTTCGAGGACGGAACCAGCGAGCCGGCCGACGTGATCGTCTGGTGCACGGGCTACCGGGTCAGCTTCCCCTTCTTCGACGAGAGCCTCATCTCAGCCCCCGACAACGACCTGCCCCTGTTCCGGCGCGTGTTCAAGCCGGGGATCGACAACCTCGCGTTCATCGCGCTGCTCCAGCCGCTGGGAGCGACGATGCCGCTGGCCGAAGCCCAGGGTCGGTGGTTGGCCGCCTACCTCCGGGGCGAGTATCGCCTGCCGGAGCGAGCGCGCATGGAGGCTGACATCGCCCGCGAGCGAGCGAAGATGTTCAAGCGCTACGTGTCCTCCAAGCGCCACACGATGCAGGTCGACTTCGACAACTACCTGTTCCAGTTGCGGCTCGAGATGCTGCGGGGAGCTCGCCGGGCTCGGCGCGCCGGCTTCGCTCTCCCGGTCCCGCCCCGAGCCGCGGGCGCCGCACCTGCCAGGATTGGTCCCTGAACCGATGCCGAGCTTCTGCCGCCACAACCGCCTGGTCCAAAACTGCCCCATCTGCGCCCGTGAGCAAGCGGTGGAGATGCGCCCGGTCGTCACCTCGGGCGCGCCGAAGGTGAGCGCGCCGCGGCCGGCCAGTGGGGCCAGCCGCGGCGAAACCGGCGGTGGCCCGGCGACGAGGTCACGCTCGGCCGCTCGCGGAGCCAACCTCCGGGTCCGGCGCGTGGCTCGGGGAGTGGACGACGGCTACCGGACCCCGCTGGCCCCCGGGCTGCGCTCGAGCGCCGATGCCGAGCGCCTGGCCGGGGAGCTGGCGTTCGCCGCCCACCGGCTGCAGGTGCTGGAAACCCGCCCCCCGGGCCTGTACGCCGAGGCGGCCGGATCAGGCGACGTGGAGGAACGGGCCTGGCTGGCCTTCCTGATCGCGTACCTCTCGCCGCTTGACGATGACGATGATCCGTTCGCGTCGGTCTCGGCGCTCAGAACCACCTGGGCCTCGGGCGAGCTGCCCGCCCTGGACGATGTCCGGACCGGACCCCGGAGCGCCCATGATCCGGCGCGCGGCGACGAGACCCTGCGGGCCTACCGGGCCTGGGCCCAGCGAGCCGGCTCCCAGGAGGCTGCGTTCGTCGGTGAGCCGGGGTGGACGGCGGAGCGGCGCTTTGACCGGGTGTTTGAGCGGCTGGCGCTGCCCGGCCTGACCCGAGACGCCCGCTACGACCTGCTGGTGTCGCTCGGGCGCCTGGGCGTCTTCGAGCTGCGGGGCGGGCGGTTGCACCTGGTTGGCGACAACGAGCCGACGGTTGCCGCCAAGCGCGCCCTGGGCATCGGCGATTCGCTGCTCCTGGAGCGCCGGGGCGGGGAGCTCGCCTTGGCTTGTGACGTGCCTCTAGAGGCGCTCGATCTGGGCTTCTACAACTGGGGAGCGGGTCTACGGGTGCGCCTGGGATTGCCTCGCGATGAGGAGCCCGACCCGGATGTGGTGCAGCGCTGCCGCTCGGCCCTCGGGCTCTGAGCCTGAAGGTGCTCGAACGAGCAAAGTGCGTCGCCTGTGGCCGATGTGCTCGCTCAAGCACGAAAACCGGATCCGAGCGAGCAAACTGGACGAGTTCTGCGCAGTTTGCGCGCTCGAGCACCTTGCCTGTCCTTCACTGCCGGTGTTTCGGGCCTCCGAGCCCGTCGGGTCTGTCCGAACCTCCACCTACATTCCACGCGTCCACCCGCTTCCATCAAGTCGGAGACGCCATGTCCCTCTGCTTCATCGAACCGCAGAACGCCATCCGGGTGATCGCCGAATCCGTGGGCCGCGAGGCACGCCGGCAGATCCTCGGAGAGGTGGTCAGAGCCTGGGTGGACGAGATCCCCGAGCCCGACCTTCTCTCCCACTACGCCAAGGCCCTCAACGACCTGGACGAGCACGACCTCTCCCTCCTGGCCGCCTGGCACGCATCGCTGGAGGGCGGGCACCCCATCCCCACCAAGGAGTTCCTGGTCAACGTGTTCCCCTCGCTGGGCGAAAACCGGCGCGAGGCGCTGAAGATCGCCGCCGGCTTCCGGGGCGAGGAGGCGTTCGAGGCCGGCGTGGGGGAGGAGGAGGCGTTCGACACCGTCCTGCCCTGGCTCTCTGAGGAGCGCTGCGTGCAACTCGCGGGAGAGTGCCTCGAGCTCTACTGCTGGGATCGCCTCGGGTCTGAGAACTGACGGTCTCGGAGCGCGCCTGGCGGCCTGCTCGAGTCAGCTGAGAATCTCTTCGATCTCCGCGATCGCCTGCTCGGTGTCTCGGAACTGAACCGCCCGCATGCCCGCGGCTCGGGCAGCGTCGCAGTTGACGTCGATGTCGTCGACGAACAGGGTCGCCTTGGCGGGCACCTGTAGGCGCTCCAGCGTCACCTGGTAGATCTCGGGATCGGGCTTGCGCATCCCGACGAACGCGGAGTCGACCACGACCTCAAATATCTCATCCACCGGCAGCATCGACCGCCACCGCTCCTCCCACTCGCGCACGTTGTTGGTGCAGATCGCCAGTCGGTAGCCGCGGTCCCGCAGGCCGCGCAGGTAGTCGATCATCGGTTGGTTGGGGTGGAGGTTCTCGAATACCGCCTCTCCGAAGCTGTGCATCGGGACCGGCCGTCCGAGCTGTCTGCTCAGCTGCTCGCCCAGCTCCCGCAGGAACTCCGCCTCGGCCATGCGTCCCGTCTCCAGTTCCACCAGCGGGTTGACACCGAGCGTCTGGGCCACGGTCATCATCGCCTGTCCCAGGTCCTCCAGGGAGATGCCGGATGAGTCCTGAATGGCGGCGAACGAGTTCAGCAGCGGCGAGGTGAGCACCCCGCCGAAGTCGCTGACCACCGCCTTGATGTCGGTCATGAACGCGAGATCAGCACGTACACGCCGACGCCCGTCTCACCGCGGTTGTGGCAGCGGAACGGCTGCGCTTGGATCCTCGCGCCGTCCACCGGCAGAGTCGCCACGGAACCGGTGGCCTCCCCGGCCATCCGCAGCGAGTACATGTCGGCTTCCTCGTTCTCGCCCAGCCACAGCTCGACGCCGACTCTTCGCAACACGTGGTCCGCGCCGTAGGTGGTGGAAAGGCGCGGATCAAACGCGATCATCCCGTCGCGCTCGCCGATGCAGATCGCCGACAGCTCATCCCGGTCCTGGCCCTTGGCCCGGGATGGCCGGACGGCCAGAAAGGCCATCGCTCGCTCCGGGGAGAACCAGGCGCACAGCAGGCGGACCGAGTCGGCCTGGAGCTCCGGCCAGCCGGGATGGCGCACGCCGCCGGCAGCGGCCGGGGCCTCCTCGTCTCCCAGCAGCGAGCCGGAGATCCGCACCAGCGCCAGTCCCCCGTCGGCGTCGGGAACCGAGACGCCAGCCGGCTCGGCACTTGCGCTGAGCGAGCCTGACGCCGCGCTCAGCGTCCACGTGTCAGGCGCGCCTCCTGCCTCCAAGGTCGCGGCCGCCGCTGCATCTGTGGCCCGGTCCAGGGGCCCCGTGGCCAGCAGCGTGTCGCCCTCGCCGACCGCCACGCCCCACAGCTCCCCGGCGGGATCGGCGAACGCCAGCACCGGGGGAATGGACAACGTCTCGCGGCTCATCGCTGGCAAGGCTAGTGACCCGACCGGTCCAGCCGATGGTCGGGCGACTTCAGGCCAGTGCGGGGGCCGCGCCGTCCATGCAGATACCTGGCAGCCGGTGCAGCCCGACCAGGACGATCAGCGCCCGGATCTGGGGCTGGGGCGCGCGCAGGAGCATGATCCGGCCGCGTCGCCGAACGCCGGCGGGACAGCATGGCCAGATCGAGCATCAGCGAGGTGTCGGCGAATACCAGCCCGCTCAGATCGACGACGACATCGCCCTGTGCCCGGAGCGCACAGGTCAGCGCCCGGCGTCGCAGGCTTTGGGTAGCCCGGTCCTCGTCGCCGGCGCATCGCAGGAAAGGCGGATTGTCCGCGAACTCGACGATCCCGGAAAGCTATACAAGCCAGACCGGCTTGACAACGACGAAGCGGCGAACAGGTCGGTTCCCGACACTGGTGTCCCGCATCAGGCCACTAGAATCAGGGTCATGGTTGCGATCGAGGAAGTCACCGACGCTCTGCGTGACGTGATCGATCCCGAGCTGGGACTCGACTTCGTGGAGCTGGGTCTCATCTACGGTGTCGATGTCAGTCCCGAGGGAGTCGTGAAGGTCACCTTCACGCTGACCAGCCCAGGCTGCCCGATCGGTCCGCAGGTCTCCGAACAGATCGATGAGTTCGTCGGAGATCTGGAAGGCGTGTCCGCGGTGGAGTCCGAGATGACGTTCTCGCCGCCCTGGTCGCCCGAGCGGATGAGCGAGGACGCGAAGTTCGCCCTCGGCTTCTGA